>Ga0196958_10000673_pt1 | contig 11216 bp, 8 predicted proteins | sample S1v_10metaG_FD_148654 | JGI IMG/M metagenome (GOLD analysis project Ga0196958, IMG submission 148654) | Soil microbial communities from Anza Borrego desert, Southern California, United States - S1+v_10 | ecosystem: Environmental > Terrestrial > Soil > Desert | place: USA: California | collected...
CACACGGTGGGCGTGCAGTACATCCGCACCGCCTCGATCCTGCAGCTGCTGCTGGGCAACATCGGCCGCCCGGGCGGCGGGATCATGGCGCTGCGCGGCCACGCGTCCATCCAGGGCTCCACCGACATTCCGACCCTGTTCAACATCCTCCCCGGCTACCTGCCGATGCCGCACGCCCACGAGCACCTCGACCTCGACGGGTACGTCTCCACCGGGGCAGGCACCAAGGGCTACTGGGGCAACATGGACGCCTACACGGTGAGCCTGCTCAAGGCGTGGTGGGGCGACGCGGCAACGGCCGACAACGACTTCTGCTTCGACTACCTCCCTCGCCTGACGAAGGGGCACTCCAACTACGACACCGTGGCCAAGCAGGTCGAGGGCGAGAGCGAGGGCTACTTCGTCGTCGGCGAGAACCCGGCCGTCGGCACCGCGAACTCACGGATGAACCGGCTCGGGCTGGCCAACCTGAAGTGGATGGTCGTCCGCGACCTCAACATGATCGAGAGCGCGACGTTCTGGCAGAACGCTCCCGAGCTCGAGTCCGGGATCCTGCGCACCGAGGACATCGGCACCGAGGTGTTCTTCCTGCCCGCCGCGGCGCACGTGGAGAAGGACGGCAGCTTCACGAACACGCAGCGGATGCTGCAGTGGCACCACAAGGCGGTGGAACCGACCGGTGACCAGCGCAGCGAGCTGTGGTTCTACTACCACCTCGGCCGGATCATCCGGGAGAAGCTCGCCGGCTCCACCGACGAGCGCGACCGGCCGCTGCTGGACCTCACCTGGGACTACCCCACCCACGGGGCGCACGGCGAGCCCGACGCCGAGGCCGTGCTCGCCGAGATCAACGGATGGGACGCCGACGGCGCGCCGCTGCACGGCTACACGCAGCTGGAGGCCGACGGTTCCACCCGCTGCGGCTGCTGGATCTACTGCGGGTCCTACAAGGACGGCACGAACCAGCCCGCCCGGCGCACGCCCGGTGGCGAGCAGAACTGGGTTGCCCCGGAGTGGGGCTGGGCCTGGCCGATGAACCGGCGCATCCTCTACAACCGCGCCTCCGCCGACCCGGACGGCAAGCCGTGGAGCGAGCGCAAGGCCTACGTCTGGTGGGACGCCGAGCAGGAGCGGTGGACCGGGCACGACGTCCCGGACTTCCAGGTCCACAAGAAGCCCGACTACGAGGCGCCACAGGACGCGGACCGCGAGGACGCGATCGGCGGCGCGGAGCCGTTCATCATGCAGGCCGACGGGCGCGCGTGGCTGTACGTGCCGGCCGGGCTGGCCGACGGGCCGCTGCCCACCCACTACGAGCCCGCGGAGTCGCCGGTGGACAACCTGCTCTACGGCCAGCAGTCCAACCCGGCCCGGCGGGTGTTCCCGCACCGGTTCAACCGCTACGGGCCGAGCGACGGGCAGCAGGGCGGCGACGTGTTCCCGTACGTGTTCACCACCTACCGGCTCACCGAGCACCACACCGCGGGCGGGATGAGTCGCTGGCTGTCCTACCTGTCGGAGCTGCAGCCGGAGTTCTTCTGCGAGGTCTCCCCCGCGCTGGCCGCCGAACGCGGCCTGGCGCACCTGGGCTGGGCGACGATCGTCAGCCCCCGCACCGCCATCGAGGCCCGCGTGCTGGTGACCGAACGGATGCGGCCGATCCGGGCGGGCGGGCACACGATCCACCAGATCGGGCTGCCCTACCACTGGGGGCCGAACGGGATCTCGACCGGCGACGCCGCCAACGAGCTGCTGCCGATCGTGCTCGACCCCAATGTGCACATCCAGCCCACGAAGGCCTCCACCTGCGACATCCGCCCCGGCAGGCGGCCACGGGGGCAGGCGCGGGAGGCGCTGGTCGCGGACTACCACCGGCGGGCGGGGATCACGGCCGAGACCGGTACCGCGGCGGTCACCACCGGGCAGGCGAGCGACGGGAGGTCGTCATGAGCTTCACCCTCGACCAGCGGCTCGCGGCGCCGCTCGCCGATCCCGCGGGCGAGGCGGGCTACGACGCGCACCCGCCCCGGATGGGCTTCTTCACCGACACCTCGGTCTGCATCGGCTGCAAGGCCTGCGAGGTGGCGTGCAAGGAGTGGAACCTCGTGCCCGAGGACGGGCTCGACCTCACCGGGATGTCCTACGACAACTCGACCGGGCTCGGCGCGTCCACCTGGCGCCACGTGGCGTTCGTCGAGCAGACCACCCCGAACCCGAACGCGGTCGACCTGGGCATGCCCTCGGTTCCGCAGGGCGCGGTGGAGGACGACCGCGAGGTCCGCTGGCTGATGGCCTCCGACGTCTGCAAGCACTGCACCCACGCCGCGTGCCTGGACGTCTGCCCCACCGGGTCGCTGTTCCGCACCGAGTTCGGCACGGTCGTGGTGCAGGAGGACATCTGCAACGGCTGCGGGTACTGCGTGCCCGCCTGCCCGTACGGCGTGATCGACATCCGCCCCGAGGACGGGCGCGCCTGGAAGTGCACGCTGTGCTACGACCGGCTGGGCGCGGGCCAGGAGCCCGCCTGCGCCAAGGCCTGCCCGACCGACTCCATCCAGTACGGCGAGCTCGACGAGCTGCGTGAGCGCGCGGCGCAGCGGGTCGACGCGCTGCACGAGGCCGGCGTGGGCCAGGCGCGGCTCTACGGGCACGACCCGGACGACGGCGTCGGCGGGGACGGCGCCTTCTTCCTGCTCCTCGACGAGCCGGAGGTCTACGGGCTGCCCCCGGATCCCGTGGTCACCACGCGCGATCTGCCCGCGATGTGGAAGCGGGCGGCCGTCACGGCGGCCGGCGTGGTCGCGGCCGTGGCCGCGGCGTTCCTGGGGGGCGGGCGGTGAGCCACCAGGACTACGCGCCCGCCCGCCGCGACGCCCGGCCACCGCGCAGGCGGTCCGCGGAGGAGCCGGCCGTCCCGCCCGCCGAGTTCCGCTCCTACTACGGCCGCCCGGTCCTCAAGGCGCCGACCTGGAAGGTCCCGGACATCCCCGCCTACCTCTTCAGCGGTGGCCTGGCCGGCGCCTCGGCGGTGCTGGCCGAGCTGGCGGCGGCGACCGGACGGCCCGCGCTGGCCCGCACCGCGCGGCTGGGGGCGGCGGGCGGCGCGCTCGCGGGCGTCGGCCTGCTGATCCACGACCTGCACCGGCCGTCGCGCTTCCTGAACATGCTGCGGATGGTCAAGGTGACCTCGCCGCTGTCGGTCGGGACGTGGATCCTCTCCCCGTTCTCCGCGCTCACCACCGCCGCGGCCGCCTCCGAGCTCACCGGGATCGCGCCGGTGCTCGGGCGCGCGGCCGGCGTCGGTGCCGCGGCGCTCGGGGGACCGATGACCACCTACACCGCGGTGCTGATCACCAACACGGCGGTGCCCGCGTGGCACGACGCGCACCGGGAGATGCCGGTGGTCTTCGGCGGCAGCGCGGTGTCCGCGGCGGGCGGGTTGGGCCTGCTCGGCGCGCCGGTGCGCGAGAACCTGCCCGCGGCACGGCTCGGGGCGGCCGGTGCGGCCGTGGAGCTGGCGGCGGGAGCGCTGATGGAACGCCGCCTCGGGGAGATCGGCGACAAGTACCGGACGGGCCACGCCGGGCGCTGGATGCGCGCGGCCAGAGCGCTGTCCGCGGCCGGCGCCGTGGGGGGCCTCGCCGGACGGCGGCACCGCGGTGTCGCCGCCGCGTCCGGGCTGGCGTTGCTGGCCGGGTCGCTCGCCACCCGGTTCGGGGTCTTCATGGCCGGCAAGGCCTCCGCGGCCGACCCCCGCGACACCGTCGCGCCGCAACGCGCCCGCCTCGACGGAGGATCACGCTGAGATGGGGCGGGTCACGGTCCGCAGGCCGGTGCTGACGCTGGACGCCACCGGCGGACGCCGCCGGTCCGACGCGCTGGCCGGCGAGGAGCCGCTGGAGCTGCGGGTCAACGGCGAGCCGCTGGCCGTCACCATGCGCACGCCCGGCCACGACGTCGAGCTCGCCCACGGGTTCCTGCTCGGCGAGGGCGTGATCGGCGCGGCGACGGACGTGGGCTCGGCGCGGTTCTGCGACTCCCGCGACGAGGACGGCCGCCACACCTACAATGTCCTGGACATCGCGCTGGCCGCGGGCGTTCCGCCCCCGGCGGACGGGGTCACCCGCTCGGTCTACACCACCTCGTCCTGCGGGGTGTGCGGCAAGGCCTCGCTGGAGGCGGTGCGGCTCACGAGCCGGTTCCCGCCCGCCGCGGACCCGGTGACGCTCACCCCGGCGGTGCTGAGCACCCTGCCCGACACGCTGCGCGCCGCGCAGAAGGTCTTCCGGGCCACCGGTGGGCTGCACGCCGCCGGGCTGTTCACCGTGGACGGCGAGCTGCTCGGGGCCCGCGAGGACGTCGGGCGGCACAACGCCGTGGACAAGGTCCTCGGGCGCGCCCTGCTCGATCGCCGCGTCCCGGCCGCGGGCTGCGTGCTCATGGTCTCCGGGCGCGCGTCGTTCGAGCTGGTGCAGAAGGCCGTGCTGGCCGGCGTGCCGGTGCTCGCGGCGGTGTCGGCGCCGTCGTCGCTGGCGGTGGAGCTGGCCGAGGACGCCGGGGTCACGCTCGTCGGGTTCCTGCGCGGCGATTCGATGAACGTCTACACCCGGCAGGACCGGATCGAGGAGGGCGCCACCGCTCGGATCGCTCTCGGATGACGTCGTCCCCCGCCCCACAGAGCCGGATCAGATCCCCAGCGCCTGACGCAGGTGCGGCGCGTGCCGCCGGGCGACCGGCACGGTCTCGCGCGAGCGCGCGTCGGTGGCGAGGAACAACGCGCCCTTGAAGCCCTGCTCCACCTCCCGCACCCGGCCGAGGTTGACCAGGAACCGGCGGTGGACGCGCAGGAAGCCCCTGTCCTCGAGCTGCTGTTCGAGCCGGTCCAGCCCGCGGGTCGCGGCCACGAAGCGCCCGTGGTCGGTGGTCAGCCAGACGGTGTTGTGGTCGGACTCGGCGAAGCGGATCTCGCGGGGGTCGAGCAGCACCCAGCGGTCCTCGCGCAGCGCGACGACCCGGTTCGGCAGCGATCGGGGGTGGGCCGGACCGGGGACGGGGTCGCGCGGCGGCGCGTCCGAGGCGGTCGAGCCGTCGCCGACGCCGAAGGCGAGCAACACGCCGATGACCTGGGTGCCGGTGAAGACCGGCTGCACCGCGACCGAGACGGTGGCTCCGAGCAGGGGCACGAAGACCTGCGTGGATCCCCTCCAGTCGGGATCCTTCCGGGCCCGGTCGACCGCGTGGCGGGCCAGCCGCGGCAACGTGGAGAACTGGGGCGTCCAGCGGTGCGCGGGCGCGTAGGCCGGGGTGTCGGCCGGGGTGCCCATCAGCACGGCCGCCTCGCTGTTGGCGAGCACGACGTTGCCGACCAGGTCCACGGCGGCCAGCGGGGTCTCCGGCGCCACCCGCGCATCGGCGAACGCGGCGGCCAGGAGGGTGCCGCTGTGGTGCGCCCGCTGCCGCAGCTTGGCCTCGGTGGCCGCGGCGACCTTGCCCAGCCACGGCAGCACCTCGTCGGACGGCGACGTCCTCCAGCACGAGACGTTGAGGACGGCGAGCGGGTCGTGGGTGACGACGTCGCGGACCGCGACACCCGCGCACACCCACTCCTGGAAGCCGCGGCACCAGTGCTCGGGGCCGCGCACCAGGACCGGGCGGTGGCTCTCCAGCGCCGTGCCCATGCCGTTCGTCCCGCTCGCCCACTCCGACCAGGTGGACCACGGGGCGAGGTTGCTGTCGGCGGCCAGGTGGAGGATGCGCCGGCTCCCCCAGGCGCCCAGGATCCGGCCGTCGCGGTCGGCGACGGTGACGATGCCGTCCAGGCCGTCGACCTCCCGGCCGGCGGACGCGGCCATGCCCCCGAGCTCGGCGTACACCACGTCGTGGTCGATCGAGTGCGCACCCACCTCGGCGGCGGCGGGGGCCCGGTCCAGCAGCGGGTCGACCTCGTACTCCTCGCGGCACCGGTACCAGGACATGAGGATCTCCGGCCGCACCCCCTCGACGGACTCCGCGCCCGCCGAGAAGCTCTCCCACGCGGCGACGGTCCGGCGCAGCCCGTCGCCCTCGAGGCCCGTACCGCTCGTTGCCGCCGGAGCCCCGTTCATTCGCGCCTGTGCGCCGTTCATCCCATCCCCCTTTGGACGACGGCGATGAGCAATCCAGGATCAACGATCACTGGGTGCACGCACCGGGTGAACATCAATGCGCCGCCACTGGGTCCGATCACCAGGCTAACCACCCGGTGACCGGCGTTCCAAGGGCTGAACGCGCGACAGCACGGCCACGACCGGAGGTATCGCTACATGCGGGCGGTGGTGTACCGGAAACCCTTCGACGTCGCCGTGGAGGAGGTCCCCGACCCGCGGATCGAACACCCGAACGACGTGATCGTCCGGATCACTTCCAGTTGCATCTGCGGCTCTGACCTGCACATGTACGAGGGGCGGACCGCCGCGGAGCCCGGCATCGTCTTCGGTCACGAGAACCTGGGCATCGTCGAGGACGTCGGAAGTGGCGTCACCGGACTGGAGCACGGCGACCGCGTGGTGATGCCGTTCAACGTCGCCTGCGGCTTCTGCAAGAACTGCATCGCCGGCCTCACCGGCTTCTGCCTCACCGTGAACCCGTCGGGCTTCGCGGGCGGCGCCTACGGATATGTCGCGATGGGACCCTATCCAGGAGGTCAGGCCGAGTACTTGCGCGTGCCCTACGCGGACTTCAACTGCATGTTGCTTCCCGCGGGAACCGATCACGAGTCCGACTACGCGCTGCTCGCCGACATCTTTCCGACCGGTTACCACGGGTGCGAGCTCGCCGGGGTCTCTCCGGGGGACACGGTCGCGGTGTTCGGCGCCGGACCGGTCGGTCTCATGGCGGCGTACTCCGCGCTGTTGCGCGGCGCCTCGCGGGTGTTCGTGGTCGACCGCATCCCGGAGCGGCTCACCAAGGCGGCCGAGATCGGTGCCGTCCCGGTCGACTTCTCGCAGGGCGACCCGGTCCGGCAGATCAAGGACCAGACCGGCGGCGAGGGCACCGACACGGGGATCGACGCGGTCGGCTACCAGGCTGTCGGCGTCGCGGGCGACCGCGAGGAGCCGGCGACGGTGCTCAACCAGCTCGTGCAGACGGTGCGCCCGACGGGCTCGCTCGGCGTGCCGGGCCTGTACGTGCCCTCGGACCCGGGCGGGATCGACGAACACGCCAAGCGGGGCATGTTGCTCGTCGCCATCGGCACGCTGTTCGAGAAGGGCCTGCGCCTGGGCACCGGCCAGGCGAACGTCAAGCGCTACAACCGGCAGCTGCGCGACCTCATCACCGCGGGCCGGGCCCGGCCCGGCTTCGTCGTGTCCCACGAGCTGCCGCTCGAGGAGGCGCCCACTGCGTACCAGAAGTTCGACCAGCGCATCGACGGCTACACCAAGGTGATCCTCAAACCCGCACTCGCGTGATCTACCGAGGAATGCCGCGAAGGGTACCGCCGAGAAGGAGAAAACCACGAGGAGGTGGAGCCGGTGACGAGCACCGCGCAGGATCGATCGGCATTGTTGGACGAACTCGGCCTGAACGGCCAGAACAGAGCGACGATCGGTCGCCTGCTGGCGACCGGGAGCATCGGGCAGGCCACGGAGCGGGACGACGGCCGCATGGAGGCCACCATCCGCATCAATCCGGACGAGCTCTGCTGGGACCCCTCGGTCCTCGTCCTGCCCCACGGGGGCGACGTCGAACTCACGCTCATCAACGACGACCTGAACACGCATTGCGCGCTCCTGCCGAGCAATGGTGACCGGAAGTTCATCTGGCTGGTGAACCACTCCAAGGGGCGGGCGACGCTCAACCTCGACGGTCCGGGCTACTACTGGTTCAGCTCGCCCACCGGCAACGACGAAGGCCGGGGACTGACCGGGGCCATCGTCGTGCTGGGCGACGTTCCGCCAGAGGCTCGACTCGACCGACCCGAACAGCCGCGGCCGTAGAGAGGAGAAGGTCATGACGACCGCTGATTACGTGGACGCGGGCGAGGCCGTCGACCAGGGAACCCTGAACTACAAGACCCCGGGCGCGGACACCGCGCCGCCGGTGACGGCCGACGTCACCTACGAGCGCATCCGCAATGCCGCCGAAGAGCCCCAGAACTGGCTCACCTACTACGGGAACTACAACGGGCAGCGCTACAGCTCGCTGGACCAGATCAACACGGAGAACGTCAAGCGCCTCACACCGGCATGGGTGTTCCAGGCCGGCACGACCGGCCTGATCGCGGGCGCGTCGACCTACTCGTTCGAGGCCGCTCCGATCGTCGTCGACGGGGTGATGTTCGTCGCCGGCTGGGACGGCTGGCTCTGGGCGATCGACGCCAAGACGGGTGTGGAGATCTGGCGCTACAAGCACGCCGTCCCCTTCGATGTGTCGCTGTGCTGCGGGAACGTGAACCGCGGTGCCGCCGTGGCCAAGGGGAAGGTCTTCTTCGTCACCGCGAACGCCCACGTGATCGCGCTCGACGCCACCAATGGCAAGCGCGTCTGGGACAAGACCTACGGGGACGTGCGGGCCGGCGAGAGCGCCACCGTGGCGCCGCTGGTCGTGAAGGACATGGTCATTGTCGGGAGCTCGGGCGGCGAGTTCGGCGTGCGCGGTCACCTCGACGCGTTCGACGTCGACAGCGGCGAGCACGTCTGGCGCTGCTACACGGTCCCGAAGCCCGGCGAGCCCGGCTCCGAGACCTGGCCGTCCGACGGCGAGGCCTGGGCGCGGGGCGGCGCGAACTGCTGGCTCACCGGAACCTTCGATCCCGAGACGAACCTGCTGTACGTGGGCACCGGCAACCCGGCGCCCGACTTCGACGGCGACGTCCGGCCGGGCGACAACCTCTACACCGACAGCATCATCGCCGTCGATGCGGACAGCGGCCGGATCCAGTGGCACTACCAGTGCACGCCGCACGACGTGTGGGACTACGACAGCATCAGCGAGTGCATCCTGTTCGAGTCGGACGGGCGCAAGCTGCTCGGGCACTTCGACAAGAACGGCTACTTCTTCGTCCTCGATCGCACGAACGGCGAACGGATCAGCATCACGCCGTTCGTGGACCGGATCACCTGGGGCGCGATCACCCGGGACGGCCAGGTGACGCCCAAGGTGTACCCCGACAAGGAAGGGGAACCGGTCCACTTCTACCCGGGGCCCGCGGGCGCCAAGGAGTGGACCCACGCGGCCTACAGCCCGAAGACCGAGCTGTTCTACGTCCCGGTGCAGGACACCGGGGCGACGGCCACCCGCCGCCGCCGGGAGTTCAAGGAGAGCATCCCCTACTGGGGCGCGGGCGTTCAGGTGGACATCGACGACATGGCGGGGTCCGTCAGCGCGTTCGACGCGAACGGCGAGGAGAAGTGGCGCTACCGCAACGACCTGCCGATGTGCGCGTCCGTGCTCGCCACGGGTGGCGACCTCGTGTTCGCGGGCAAGCCCTCCGGGGAGTTCGTCGCGCTCGACGCCCGCACCGGGGAGCAGCTGTGGCAGTTCCAGTGCGGCAGCGGTCACCACAGCAGCCCCACGACCTACAGCGTCGACGGGCGGCAGTACATCGCCGTGCCCGTCGGGTGGGGCGGATGGGCCGAGGGCTTCCTGCCCGGCATGCTCGGCGCCGGTCACGGAAGTGCGCTGATGACCTTCGCCATCCCGGAATAGCGGTTCCGGCCTCGCCGATCCCCACGATTCGTCCGTGCCCGGGAAGGAGGTGACACCCCGTGGAGCTCGCTGAATGGGAGACCCCCGAGTTCGAAGAAGTCGCGTGCGCGCCCGAGGTGACGATGTACGTCGCTCGGATGGACGACTGACACCGAACCCGTAGGAGACCGCATCCGGGGGACGCCCGACCGGCGTCCCCCGGGAAGGGGGACGCCGTCGTGTGGATCCGCGTGCTGGGATCGGCGGCGGGCGGCGGCTTCCCGCAGTGGAACTGCGACTGCCCGGGCTGCCGGGCCGTCCGGGACGGCTCGCGGCCCTGCCGGCCCCGCACGCAGTCCTCGGTGGCGGTGAGCGCCGACCGGGACCGGTGGTTCCTGCTCAACGCCTCACCGGACGTCCTGACCCAGATCGGGTCCTCCCCCGCCCTGCACCCGCGCGCGGGCCGGGCGACGCCGCTGGACGGGGTGCTGCTCACCGACGCCGAGCTCGACCACACGCTCGGCCTCCTGCTGCTGCGCGAGGGCCGCGGGGTCGACGTGCACGCCACCGAGGCGGTGCGCGACGCCCTCACCGAGGGGACGTCGCTGCTGCGCACGCTCGAGGCCTACTGCCCGGTGCGCTGGCACCCGGTCGTCCCGGAGGCCGACACGCCGCTCGGGGACGGGCTGGCCTACCGGGCCTTCGACGTGCCCACCAGCAAGCGGGCCCGGTTCGGCACCGGGACCGAGAAGGGACGCGTGGTCGGCTACCGCCTGACCGACGAACGCACCGGGCGGTCGGCGGTGTACCTGCCGGGTGTGCAGGACCTCGCGCCGGTGCGCGACCAGCTGCAGGACTGCTCCTGCCTGCTCGTCGACGGTACCTGCTGGCGCGACGACGAGCTGGTGGAGCTTGGCCTGGCCCGCAGGACGGCGCGCCAGATGGGGCACGTGCCCATCGACGGTCCGGGCGGGAGCCTCGGATTGCTCGCCCCGCTCCCGATCCCTCGCAAGATCTACGTCCACATCAACAACACGAACCCGATCCTGCTCGACGACTCGCCGCAGCGGCGGATCGTCGAGGAGCACGGCATGGAGGTGGCCATGGACGCCATGGAGGTGGACCTGTGACGGCGACCGTGGCCGAGACGGACCAGTTCGTGGCCGAGTTGCGCGCGCAGTCCCAGCGCTACCACTCGCTGCACCCGTTCCACCGCCGGATGAACGAGGGCCTGCTCGACCGCGACCAGATCCAGGGCTGGGCGGCCAACCGCTTCTACTACCAGACCGCCATCCCCCGCAAGGACGCCGCGATCCTGTCCCACTGCCCGCACCGCGACATCCGCAGGCGCTGGATCCGCCGCATCACCGACCACGACGGCACGGCCGAGGGGGAGGGCGGCATCGAGGCCTGGCTGCGCCTGGGCGAGGCGGTGGGCCTGACCCGCGACGAGATGGAGGACGAGCGCCACGTCGTCCCGGGCGTGCGGTTCGCCGTCGACGCCTACGTCACCTTCGCCCGCACCCACCCGTGGCTCGAGGCGGTGGCCT
>Ga0196958_10000674_pt1 | contig 11201 bp, 17 predicted proteins | sample S1v_10metaG_FD_148654 | JGI IMG/M metagenome (GOLD analysis project Ga0196958, IMG submission 148654) | Soil microbial communities from Anza Borrego desert, Southern California, United States - S1+v_10 | ecosystem: Environmental > Terrestrial > Soil > Desert | place: USA: California | collected...
CTTCACCAGGGCGATCATGGCGTTGATCCGCTCCCCAGCGGCGGCGCGCGCCTGCTCGAAAGCGTTCCGCACCGTGGCGACGATGGCCACCACCTGGGCCACGATGGCCTTGACCCGGTTGATCGCAGCCTGGACGGCTGCCTGGATCAGCGCCCACACGGTGAGCACCAGCGCCTTGGCCTCGTTCCACTTCTGCCGCCAGAACATCGTCACCGCGAGCAGGATGCGCTGCACGGTGTCCTTCACCTTGTTGATGGCCCACCCCACGTAGGTGGTGATCGCGGCCCAGACGCCCGTGACGGTGGCCTGCACGTTGCCCCACGTGGTGATCCACCAGGTCAGGATCGCGCCGACGACGGCCTGGATCACGCCCTGCACGAACGCCACCGCGAACTGGACCTTGGCCACGATGGCGTCCCACTGGTCGCTGATCCAGGACGTGATCGCGCCCCAGACCTGGACGGTGAACGCCTTGATCGTGTCCCAGTTGGCGATGATCAGCGCCACCAGGGCGACCACGGCGGCGATGATCCAGCCGATCGGTCCCATGGCGATCACCCAGGCGGCAGCCATCCTCGCGGCCTGGATCAGGGACTGGGTGCCCATCAGGACCCAGCCGGCCACGGTGCGGGCGACGGTGGCGGCCATCGCAGCGGCCATGCGGGCGGCCCCGGCGACCGCCGACGCTGCCGACATGGCCCAGGCGCGGACCTGCGCCAGCGCACCGGTGATGGCAGCCCGCGCGGACGTGGCCCAGGCGGTGACGGTGGCCCGCATGGCGGCCATCTGCGCGGTGGCCCAGGCTCGGGCGTTCACCACGCCAGCGCGCAGCAGCACGCCAAGCTGATTCATGCGGCCGGCGAACCCGGACAGGCCGGTGCCGACGCCGACGCCGCGCAGGCCGGCGGACAGGGCCAGGGCCCCCGCGCGAGCGCCCACCATGGTCCTGGTGACCAGGCTGATCGTGGTGGACAGCACGCTGAACGTGGCCGCGACGGACTGGATCATGGCGGCGGTTCCGGCGAACAGGGCGAACGCTGCGACGATCCCCACGATCTGCGGGCCCCAGCGGTCCATGACCGGGATGATCGTGTCCACCAGCCACGTGGCCATGTCGGCCAGCACGGGGATCATCGGGATCAGCGCGACCAGCAGCCGGCCCACCGCCGCGCCCAGCTCACCAGCCGTGGGGGCCAGGCCAGCCAGGGCGGGCGCGAGCGCCTGAAGGAACTGGACCAGGCCAGGCGCGAGGCCGGTGGCCAGGCTCGTCAGGACCGGCATCAGGCCGGTCACGAAGGCGGACACCACGGCCCCGATCACGGGCGCGAGGACCTGCGCGTGCCGGGCCGCGTTGGCGAAAAAGTCCTGAAGGATCGACTGGCCGCCCATGCTGTTCAGGAAGGTGTTGAACCGCTCGGTGAGCTGGTCCACCGTGGCCAGCAGGCCGGCACCGTCCGGGCCCGCGCTGAACACGGTGCGGATGATCCCGCCGACGTTGCCCAGGATCGACCCCAGGACCTTGGCCGTGTCGATGCCCCGCTGGATGCCGTCAGCGATGGAGCCGGTGCGGATGCCCTCGGCCACGAACGCGGCGAACCGGTTGGCCAGGCTGGTGACCTGGGCGGCCAGCGCAGGCAGGAACGACGCCCCGACCGTGCCGAGACCCAGGAAGGCGTCCAGGGCGGGCTGCACCGCGCCCTTCAGGTTGCGGAGCGCCTGGTCGGTGTAGTGGATCACCGTCAGCAGCCCGTCCATGGTGGACGGGAGCAGGGCCCAGCGGCCGGCCTCGTGGATGGCGTCATTGAACCGGCCGGCCAGGGCGACCAGGCCGCCGGTCACGGTCTGCATGGGCCCCCTGGCCAGGGCCTCGACGGTCGCCCCCAGTCCCCTGAACAGGGCGTCCTGGACGGGCAGGCGGAGCTGGCTGAACGCCTCCCGGCTGTTGCGCACCGCCCATGCGAACTCGCGCGCGTTCTGGGACAGGCCGGTCAGGGTCTCGGTGAACTTGGCGCTGTCCTCGTTCACGGCCTTCAGCGCGTCCGCCACGCCCAGGGTGCCGACGGTGAGGGCGGCGAACGCGGCCCCCGCTGCGAGGGCCCCGGCAGGCAGCAGGCCCACCAGGTTGACCAGCGGGGCCAGCGACGCGGTGAACGCCATCACGTGGGCGGTGGCGGCCTGCACGCCCATGGACGCGAACCCCACGGCAGCGGCCCTGGTGAACCCACGCACCAGGCCGGACGCGAACCGGAACCCACGGCCCATGTCGTTGATCCGACGGCCCATCTGGTCCAGTTGCTTCTCGGCCTGGCGCGTGTTGGCGTTGACGTTCACCAGCAGGCGGGACACGGCCACAGCCACAGCGGGTTACCCCTTCCCCTTCGTGCTCTTGGCCCTGTCCTTCTCTGCGCGGTCCTCAGCCACCATGGCGGCCTCAGCGGCCTCCAGCCAGAACAGCGGCCGGTTGGCCAGCTCCCACGGCGGACACCGCAGGTACTGGCCGGCCTTGATCAGCCGGTACCACGTCGGCGCTTGTCCGAGGGCCCCCTCCGTGGTGAGGTACCGGCCGAGGCCCTTTCGTCCGGGGGGAGCATCCCCTCCTGGATGGAGGCCATGAAGGACGCCAGCAGCGCGAACGGCAGCGTGCGGAGCGTGTCGGCCGTGATCGGCAGCGGCACGTCCTCGTCGTCGGTGATCTCCCAGGACGCGAGCAGCGGCAACAGCGCGTCGCTCAGGACGTTCACGTCCTCGTCCTCGGCCTGGTCCAGCATGGCGTCCAGGCTGGCCGGGGTGACCTTGGCCGGGTGGTAGCCGAACGCGATGGTGTGCTCGCCCCACTTGACCGTGGCCTCGGCCACCGTTTCCTGCATCTGGCTCAGACGCATGGTTCTCCCTGTCCTCTTGCGGGTTCAGCCGGCCTCGATCAGAGGGCGGCCACCGTGTTCGTCACGGTGATCTGGGTGGCCCGGCCCCAGGCGGCGTCGTGGACGACCTGGAGCGTGGGCTGGATGGCGTACACGCCGTCCTCGTCGGACTTCTCGCCGGGCTCGGACACCTTGACCGCGAAGTCCCACGCCAGGGCGTAGCGCACGTCGTCGTCGGCGGTCGCGCCCTCGTAGATCACCGGGCCCTCGGCGGCGATCCGCACGAACATGGTGCGCCCGTTGCGGAACCGGTCCACCCAGGCCATACCGGCGTCGTCGGCCTCCACCATGTACTCCATGGTGAAGTCGGGCTCCGGGGCCTCGACGTAGCTGGAGAACGAGGGCTTCAGGGCGTTCAGGTACCACACCGGGTTGAACCGGCCGCCGATGGAGGGGTTGGCGGACAGGACGGTGGCCTGCCGGCTGTCCTCGGTGCCCAGGTCGGCGGGGTCCTCGGCCACGAACAGCGACACCTGGCCCGGCAGGATCGGCACCAGCTCGTCGGCGTAGGCCGTGGGGTTGGCCGTCATGGTGACGCCGGCCTCGGCGCGCTGGCCGATGGCGGACCCGGACATGCTGATCTCGGACCGGCTGATCTCCAGGCCGAACTCGGTGATCAGCACGTGGTTGACGCGCTCGGCGGTCGCGGCGTCCCCTTCCTCGACGGTGAAGGTCCGGGGGGTGTCCGCGCCCGTGCTGTTCGGGCTGAACGTCCACTGAAACGCCCCGGTGGCGGTGGCCCCGTCCATGACCTCGGCCACCACGGCCTGGGTGAACACGGACGACAGCGGCACCACGATCTCGTCGTAGGTGGGCTGGCCCTCCACGTCGCCCTCGGCCCACTCCTGGTTGGCCGCGACCACGGTGGGGTACTTGGTGCCCTTGGGCCGGAACACGCTGTTCTCGGACGCGGGCGACAGGGCCAGGCTCAGGGACCCCAGCCGGCGGTTCGCCGGAACGGCAACCCCGGGGGTGGTCTCCAGCCCGACCTGCACGGTCTGGTTCACGGTCGAACGGGTCACGACTTCCTCCTGGTCACTGGGTGGTCACCGTGAGCAGGTGCCCAAGGTGACGGTACTGGATGCTGCCGGCGTCCTCGGGGTACTGGATCGGCCCAGACCGGGTGCAGGTGAGCACGCGGCCCCCGGCCGACACGGGGGCGTTGTGGTTCCCGACCAGCGTGGTGTAGATGGCCCGGGACAGCGGGGCCAGGGCGTCGTAGTTCTCGACCCGGCCGACGGCGCGCACGTTCAGGGGAACCCCGGTGAACAGCCGGGGGTGCGGGCCGACCACCGGCACGTCGGTCCCCTCGCCGGCCGACAGCACGACCACCGGGTCCACCCCGTCCGGTGCCACGTCGGTCCACACGTAGCCCTCCACGGCGTCCTGCTCCAGGGGGGTGCCCAGGTACACCCCCAGGGCGTCCCGGACGCTCACAGCGCCGCACAGCGCCGAATACGCCCACTCCAGGACCGCCAGGCCCTCGTCACCCAGCCTCATCCGGGGACCACCGCCTCCATGGCCCGCAGGAACCGGGGCCGCTGTTCCTCGTAGGCCGGGTGCAGGTACGGCTGGGCGGCCATGTGCCGGGTGCCGTACTCGACGTACGCCCCGTACTCGGCCCCGACCTCCAGGGTCCAGGTCAGCTCGCGCACCCTGCGGGCCGTGATCGACGCCCGCAGCAGGCCGGTGTCCACCGGGGCGCGACGCTTGGCCCCGGCCTCCATGTCGCGGGCGATCTTGGCCACCACGACCTCGGCCTTGGGCCTGATCTCGGCGGCGATCCGGGGCAGGTCGTTCACCAGGATGGTCACGCCGATGCCGTCGGCCATCACGTCGTCCTGGGCGGGTAGGCCACGCGGCGGGCCCACACAAGCTGGGCCGTGCTCCACCTGTCGGGGTCGCCGTCGGTGGCGATCTCGTAGACCTCGGTGGGGCTCACCCACACCTGGTCGCCGTCGCGCACGTCCATCACCTGGTCCAGCACGACCTTCACGGTGGTCTGGCCCTGCATCCGCTGGGCGACCTGGGCCGGCACGTTGTCCGGGGTGCCGTCCAGGCGCACCCGGATCGGCTCGCCCTCGGCGTACGCGGTGGTGGTCCCACCCGTGGGGGTGCGGCCCTGGAGCCGACGGCGTAGCTCGGCCTCGGTGGGGCGCGACTCGGCGGCGGTCTCGCGCATGTAGGCCAGGTCGTCGGGGGTCAGCGTCACCGCCGGGTCCTCCCCTCGCGGATCGCGTCCAGCACGGGCTGGGCCTTGGCGGCCAGGCGGGCCCGGGCGGCCGGGTCACCCTTCAGCCGGTTCAGGTTCGCCCGCCGGTACGCGGCCTGACGGGCCTGCTGGGCCTGGTAGGCGCGGGCCCTGGCCAGTTCCTCGGCGGCCACCCTGGGGGCGCTGGGGTCCTCGACCTGGCCCATCACAGCACCAGCCGGGGGCTGCCGTAGCCGGTCTCCACGGTGGCGTACGTGCTGGTGTCCAGGGCCGCGAACTGGGCGGCCATGGCCTCGCAGTGGGCCAGGACCTGGGCCTTGTTGTAGGTGCCGTCGTCGGCGCTGAACGTGAAGTCCCCGGCGACCTTGCCGGCCTTCCACCGCCACCCCTCAGCGGCAGCAGCGTTCAGGTTCCACGTGCCCACCCAGCCCTCGTCCGACGGCAGCCGGCCAGAGCTGTCGGCCGTGGCGTACAGGGCCAGCAGCGCCAGCAGGTCGGCCGGCTCCAGGGCAGGCCGCGACGACGCTGCGACCTTGTTGGCCAGCAGCGTCGTCGCGGTCGCGCGGTCCACCGTGGATCAGCCCTCGTCCTTCAGCGCGGCCAGGGCCTCGCTGTCGTCCACGCCCGGGCGGGGGTCGGGCAGCGGGCCGCCGGACATGACGGCCGGGTTCCGCTGGCTCAGGCCCTTGTCGCGCCGGCCGGTGCGGTCGGCCTCGGGGCTGAACCCCAGGTACCCCTGGCCCTCGTCCGGGGTGGCGACCTTGGCGGCGTCCTGGAACGTGGCGGCCTTGGTCGTGGTGGTGGCGTCGCCGGGCTTGTCGCCGGCCTGCTCGGGCGGGCTGGGCTCGCCGTCGGGGCCGTAGTTCAGGATGCCCTTGCGCTGCTGGCCAGCCTGCTCGGCCTCCAGGACGCGGGCGATCTCGGCCTCGTCCGCGCCGGCCAGGTACTCCTGGACCTCGGGGACGGTGTGCTCGTCGGGGTTGTAGGTCTCGGCCACGGTGCTGCCCTCCTGGGCTCAGGTGATCAGGGGAACTGGTGTCGGACGTGCCGGTGGCCGGCTGGTCACCCGGACAGGGGGTGGGCGACCAGCCGGCCAGTCCGTCAGGCGGTCGGCGCGGTCTGGAGCACCGCTGCCGGGTACCGCTGCGCCTCGTTCTGCGCCGCGTAGTTGATCGTGTTGGCGACCTGCCAGCCGGCGCGGAAGGTGACGCGCAGCGCCACCATGTCCTGCTGGAGCAGGTTGTAGACGATGGCCCCGGTGTTGTCCTGGATCACGCCCTCGCGGAAGACCTCGTAGGTCACGTCCTTGCGCAGCGCGAGGATGAACTGGCGCTGCCAGTCGCCCGCGAACGCGATGGGCCCGGGGCTGTCCACGTCGGCCGCCGGCCACAGGCCGTCCATCGTGTAGACCACGGGCGCACCGTCGAAGGTGTTGAACCCGGCGTCCACGCGGTCGCGGTCCAGGCGGTCGCCCTGGTTGTTGCGGGCCCGGCGGAACCGGCCCTTCAGGCGGCGGTTGGCCACCCAGCCGGACTCCTGGAACCCGTCGTCCTCCAGGTCCCCGATCACGTCGTCCAGGGAGGCGAACACGCCGCCCTCGGCCGCCGTGTACTCGCCCTCGGTGGTGGCGTTGCCGGCCGCCGTGGCAGCCGCGAACACGTCCGTCGGGAACGACGCCGGGGCACCCACGCCGAAGAACACGGCGAGATCGAGCTGGCGGTCGATGGCCTCCGCGACCTTGGGCCGCGCCTCGGCCCAGATGTCGTAGTCGGAGTCGTCCACGACGTTCTGCGGGATCGGGACGATCACCGCCAGTTCCTCGATGTTGATGAACTTGTTCGCCCAGGCCAGCTCGGTGGTCTGCTTCAGGCCGGTGTCGCCGTTGACCCAGTACGCCATGGGCAGCGCGCTGAGCACCCGGAACTTGACCTGATTCTTGCCGACGGTCACCTGGCGGAACAGGGTGCGGCTGGCGCTGGTGTTCTCCAGGCCGTCCAGCACCACGTCGATGGACTCCTCGCGCTGGGGTGCGTCACCCCTGGCGATCACGTTGTCGAACGGCATCTGCCTCTACCTCTCCAGCTCAGCGGACCGGGCGGCTGGTGCCGCCTCGGATCAGGTCGTTCACTCCCCCGGCGGTGACGGGCTGCTGCCCCGCACCGTTGCCGGCCCCACCATCACCACTGGTTCGGCTGAACGCCCACGGGTAGGTCGTCCGAGCCGTGGCCAGCAGCGCGTCCAGGTTCGTCGCCTTCCCCTGGTCGTCCAGCGTCACCTTCTCCAGGCCGCCGACCAGGGCCAGCAGGGCCTTGGGGTCCAGGGCCTTGGCCTCGCGCGCGGCCTCGGTCCACTGGCTCCCCACCTTCAGCTCGCGGTTCTCGGCCTCCAGGGCGGCGGCGCGGTCGCGGGCCTCCTGGGCCTCGCGCTGCGCGGTCTGCTCGGCGGTCTCCTGCGCGCGCTGTGCGGCCTGCTGCTGCTCCGTCAGGGCGTTGCGCTCGGTGCGGTACCGGGCGGCCTCCTGGCGGGCCTGGGCGGCGTCCGCGATCTGGCGCTCCACGTAGGACCGGAGCACCGGGTCGGTGATGCCGTCCAGGCTCGGGGTCTGCGGCTGGTTGCCGTTGCCGGCGTCCTGCTGCTGGCCCCCCTGCGGCTGGCCTGTGGGCTCCTGGCCCGATCCGCTCCCCGGCTCCTGGCCGGTCGGCTGCTGCTGGTTGCCGGCGGGCTCCTGGCCCTGCGCGACTCCTGCGTCCACTGTCACTGTAGCGCCCCTTCCCCTGTCCTGGTGGTTCGTGTGAACCAGGCTACGGGGGGGCGTGTCGCCCGGTGGGCACACGACAGCACCCCCCGGGTCCGTGTTCCCGGGGGGTGCTGGGTGCGGGCTGCCAATCCCGCGTGGAGGCGATCACCGACGGGGAGCGGGTGCGGCTGCTACCTGCCCGCTGCGGCTCGTCCTCGGCAGCTCAGGGGGTCAGCCGGTCTGGGCCAGGTCCTCCAGCGGGGTGACCTCGGCCCCGGCGTACAGGTGATCGTCCAGAGCGTTGGCCACGTCCTCGTCGGTCGCGGCGCGGCGGGCCACCCGGGCGGCTACCCGCTCGGCGGCCTCGACCTTCAGCCGCTGCTCCACCCTGCGGGCGGTGGCGTCGGGGTCGCCCCACCGGTTGCGGGTCTCGTCGGCCAGCATGCGCTCGGCGTAGGCGATCACCCAGTGCAGGACCTGGACCCGCTGGACGCGGGCCTCGTTCGTGTCGATGGGGATGGCCTTGGCGTACGCCACCAGCTTGGCCCGGATGGCCCGGGCCCCGGTCTCGCGGCGTCGGGCGGTGCCGTGGGTGGGTCTCACGGGGCGGTCCTCTCGGTGGGGGTGGCGACGGTGCGGGTGTGCGCGGGGACGGGTGTGCGCTTGCGTCGTGTCGGCGGCTGGACCTTCAGGCCGCCCGGCCCGCGATGGCACACGCGGCAGATGGGCTGCCCGGTGCCTAGACCCCACGGGCGGCCAGCGCCCGGGCAAGGCTCCTGGCGGGCCTCGGCACTCACGACAGGGCCCAGACGCCCAGGACCATGGCCACCGTCAGGACGACGGCCAGGACCTCGGGCCAGCCCACCAGGGGTGGCATGGGCGGGCGGGGCGTGACCTTGACGGCCATCAGGCGGTCCTCTCGGGCAGGCGGGGCGGGTGGTCGCGGGTGGGGCATGCAGGGCAGCACCGCTCGCCCTGAATCTGGAGCAGGCCGCACGCGGTGGGCCCGATCCCGCAGGCGGGGCACCAGCGGGGCTCGGCCATCACCGCACCACCTTCCGCGCAGCCTCGCGCCTCGCGGGGTGCACCCCCTTGCGTGCCCGTCGAAGGTCGGCCAGATTGGCGCATGGCCACCCCGCCCGGCTGTGGCAACGCGGGCAGCGCACCGCGTAGGGCCCGACCAGGGCGTACGGGCCGCCCGTGTCGTCGCCCATCACCGCACCGGTCCAGCGGTGCGGTTGCCGAACTCGGCCACCAGGGCCTCGCTCAGGGAGCGGGTGTCGGCGCGCTCGTCGCGCTCGTCCTGCTCGGCCTGGAACTGGCGGGCGAGTGCGAGCTGGTGAAGGTTGGCGATAGCCCTGGGCGACTGCGGGCGGCGGTTCGCGGCTGCGGCGACGGCGCGGCCACCGGGGGTCAGGTTCTCGCGCATGGTGTCCTCCTGGTTGGGGTGATGGGTACTACGGTACCCGACCCGGCTGGGTTCGTCCAGCCGGATCAGGTGAACCGTTCAGCGGGTGGTGACGCGGCGGCGGACGCCACCCCGGCCGTAGGCGGTGACCAGGACCTTGCCGCCCTGGGCCTGCTCAGCGATCCGCGCGGCTGCCAGGGCGGCCTGGTCGTTCGGGTAGTTGCGGGTGGAGCGGTACGCGACCTCGGCCCCGTAGGCCTCGATGCGCTCGCCGCGCTTGGGGGTGCGGGTGGGGTCCATCAGGACGAACTCGTAGGGGCGGGTGGTGGGGGCGGGGGTTCCGGTGGTGGCCATGGGTCAAAGGTAGGCCCCTACCCCCATCCTGTCAACTGGTTCCGCTGAACAGGTTCAGCAAGGGGGTAGGCCTTGCTCAGGGCTGCGCAAGGCTAGGCCCTGGCGGGGCTCGCCAGGGCCTTCAGGTAGTGGTCGGGGTGCCGGCCCTCCCTGATCTCGCGTAGCGACCGCTCGCGGCGCATGGTGCCCCAGGCGGGGTCCTCGGTGCGGGCCACCAGGTCGTCCAGGGCGATCTCCCCGGCCCTCCATGCCCGGTACTTGGCCGGGCCCAGGATGGCGGCCTGGGTGGCCTCGGGCTGGCGGGCGAACCAGTCGGCCCCGGTCTCGGTGCCGTCGTCGTCCAGGTCGTCCAGGCCCTCGATCCCCAGGTCTGCCCAGCTCTTGGCCTTGGGGACCATGGCGCACCGGCACCGGGGGTGCCCGTCCAGGGTGGCGCTCAGGGGGTGCAGCGTGCCGTGCATCACCATGCAGGCCGGGCACGTGCGGGCGTCCAGCGCGGCGGTCCACACCCAGCCGGCCAGGGTGTCGGCCTGGGCCAGGAACTCGGCCCTGGTGACCTCGCGGTACACCCGCTGGACCTCGGTGCGGGCGATGGTCTCGGCACGCCAGCGGGGCACGTCCAGGGCCTGGGCCAGCCGGCGGGCCATCCAGTCGGTGGACTTGCCGGTGGCCACGCCCCTGGTCAGGACGCGGCGCGCCTCGGCGGTGGCGTCGTCGCCCATGGTGGCGAACAGCTCGGCCAGCGGGGTGCCGTCGGCCAGGAACGCCGTCAGGGCCTCGACGCGCTGCGGGTTCCCCTGATCGAACGTGCCGGTGATGCCCTCGCGGCCGGTGGCGGTGGTGACCAGGCGGGGGGCGTGCTGGCTGGCCAGGGCGATGGCCTCGCGCTTGGCCTCGGTGGTCTGCTCGGTGGCGATCTGGGCGAATCAATCCACGTTCCGGCGAACAGCCTCCAGGGCCTGGGTGGCCTGGGCCTGCTGGAGCTGCCATGCCGGGGAGCGCCGGGTCCCCTCCTGGCGGGCCTTCTCGACCTTGGCCAGCACCTGGTCCAGGTCGGCCTTGGCCTGCTCGTAGACCTCCAGCCAGGCCAGCAGCATGGCGTCCGCCGGGCCCTGCTCCATGGCCTCGACCTCGGCTCTGAACTGGGCGGCCTGGGCGTACAGGCGGCCAGCCAGGGTCGGCTCGGCCGGGGTGGTGGTCACGCGGCCTGCGGGTCACCCGGCTGCGCGACGGCACCGGGCGGGACGACGGGCGGCACGGGCAGGGCGGACGCTGCACCGGCCAGGGACCTGCGGCCCCCTGCGATGGCCTCGGCCTGGCCGGCGGCCTCGTCCAGCCAGCGGTCCACGTCCTCGGCGTCGTAGCCGGCCTCGATCAGGGCCTCGCGCTTGGGCAGGCCCAGGTCCACCTTCAGGGCCAGCAGCTCCAGCAGCGCCTGCTCGTCGCGGGTGCCGGGCTCGGCCCAGTTGACGGTCAGGTCCTCGGCCTTGGCGGGGGTGCCGGCCAGGGTGGCCATGTACGCCACCATGTCCGCGACCTCGACCTCTGCGCCGGCCTCGTAGGCCTTGA
>Ga0196958_10000675_pt1 | contig 11181 bp, 10 predicted proteins | sample S1v_10metaG_FD_148654 | JGI IMG/M metagenome (GOLD analysis project Ga0196958, IMG submission 148654) | Soil microbial communities from Anza Borrego desert, Southern California, United States - S1+v_10 | ecosystem: Environmental > Terrestrial > Soil > Desert | place: USA: California | collected...
CCGCCGCCGCGCGCGTGCCGGCTCCGGTCCTGCGAGGCACCGCCGCGTGACCCGCCTGATCGCCGGTCCCGACCCCGGCGATCACGGTGCCGCGGGCGAGACGCTCAGCTCGACGTCGCCCTCGCGGGTCGCGCCGGGCGGGAGCTCGACGCCGCGGCCCCGCACGAGGCCGTCGGTCGTCCCGGTGCCGGGAACGGTGCTGGCCGGCTCGATCGCGCAGGCGTGCCCGCGCCCGTACCAGGGGTAGCCGGTGCTGCCGTGCAGCTCCTGCCACAGCCAGGCGTGCGGCCACGTCCGCGCGGGCCAGCTGACCCGCACGCTCAGGTCGAGGCCGGCGTTGGTGATCGTGTACCAGGCGCGGTCGGCGAAGCCGGTGAGGCAGGCGAAGACCGCGCGCGGCTCGTCGCAGCCCGGCAGCGCGGCCACCGGCTCGACGGGCCAGTCGTACGCCGCGCCCGCCTCGAGCAGCGGGCCGGGGATCGCCGGGTCGGCCAGCAGGCGGGACGCCCCGGCGGCCAGCCGGGCGCCGCGGTCGATCAGCGGGTGGCCGAAGGCCGGGTGCTGCACCCAGTGCACCTCCAGCGCGACGGGCGCGAGATTGGTCAGGCGTTCGGCGACGCGCAGCACCGGCCCGGCGACGGTGATCTCGCGCTGCAGCCGCAGCGGTGCCGTGGTCAGCTCGGTCTCCAGCGCGATCGCGGCCGTGCCCGCCGCCGTGACCCGCCACGGGACGAGTGCGGCCTCGCCGTGGAACCCCCACACGGTCCCGTACGCCTGCCGCTCGTCGCCCGCGTTCGGGCACAGCACCTGCCAGCCGCCGCGGTAGCGCGCGTGCCAGTCGACGTGCGTGTTCCCGGTCGTCAGCGGTGGCCCGGTCAGCGCGGGGGAGCCCGACCACGGCGAGGAGAACAGCACGTTGCGCCCGATCCGGGTGGGCACGACGGACGCGATGTCCGCGCCGCGGTCCGGGTCGACCCGCACCTCCAGCTCCGGTGAGCTCAGCCGTTCCACGTCGGCCTCCCCGCGAGCCGGGAGAGCCCGAACCGGTGCGCCGGGAGCCCCTGCGCGAGGTCGTCGACGGCGAACAATGCCCCGGCCAGCGGCTGCGCTGCCAGCTCGGCGTCGGAGAGGCCGTGCCGGGCCGTCGTGACGAACAACGTTCGCCGGTCCTGGCCGCCGAACGCGCAGCTGGCCGGCTGGCTCACCGGCAGCGCGACGACGCGGTCCAGCCGCCCGTCGGGGGTGTAGCGGTGCACGCGGCCACCGCCCCACAGGGCGACCCAGAGGCCGCCGTCGGTGTCCAGGGTCAGCCCGTCCGGACCGTCGACGTGCACGAAGGGGCGTCGGGTGACCGGCAGGTGCGTGTCCGGGTCGAGGTCGCAGACGTCGATGCGGCCGGTCGGGGTGTCGGCGTGGTAGATCCGGCCGTCGGGGGCCCAGTCCAGGCCGTTGGGGCAGGTGAAGCCGCTCTCGCCCGCCGTGACGGCACCGTCCGGGCCGAGCCGGTGCAGCGTGCCGGTGGCCGTGCCCTGGTCGTCGCGCATCGTGCCCGCGACGAATCCGCCCCACGGGTCGCACTTGCCGTCGTTCATGCGCCGGTCCGGCGCGTCGGCCTCCACCTCCGCGAGCATCGAGAGCCGGCCGTCGGCGGGGGAGAGCGCGGCGAACCCGTTGCGCACGGCGGCGACGAGCGCGTCGGTGTCGGTGAGGCCGATCGCGCCGACCGCGCACCCGGCCCGCACCTCGGTCAGCGCGCCGGCCGGGGTGATCGACCGGACGGTGCCGGCGAGCAGGTCGACCCAGCGCAGGCACCGCTCCCGGTCGTCCCAGACCGGGCTCTCGCCGACGTCGTCGGCGCACTCGAGCAGGACCTCCACCCTCATGCCGCGCCTCCCCGCCGCGTCAGCTCGGCCTCGACGTCGCGCACGTACTCCCGGTACAGCTCCTCACCGGTCGCGATCTCGGTCGCGTCCGGGTGTTGCACGCCGGACCGGCCGCCCAGCCGCCGCGAGCAGGTGCCCAGCTCGTCGCCGGTGACGGCGGCCGCCGCGAGCACGGCCGCGCCCAGCGCGGCCGTCTCCGCCTCGCGGTGCGCGACCAACGGCCGGCCCAGCGTCTCGCGCTGCACCCGCGTCCACTCCGGCTGCACGGCGCTGCGCCCGCCCACGTGGACCGGGCCGGACGGCACGCCGGTGGCCTCCGCCGCGGTCGTCAGGACGTGCCGCGTGCTCAGCGCGACCCCGCGCATCACCGCCCGGGCGACCTCGGCGGGTCCGGCGCCGCTGCCGAGGTCCTGCAGGACGCCGCGGACGTCGGGACGCCACAGCGGCGCGCGCTCGCCGTCGAGGTAGGGCAGGAACCGGGGGACCGCGGCCGGGTCGGCGGTCATGGCCAGCGCCACCAGGTCGTCGGGCGCGCGCCCCAGCAGGGCGGCGGCCCAGGCCAGCGCGGCCCCGCCGGCCTGGGTGGGGCCGTAGCAGATCGGCAGCGGCGCGCAGGAGGCCGGCACGGTGAGCAGCGGGGTGGGCCCGGCCGGCTCCGCTCCGGTGAGCCCGGCGATCTGCGAGGTCCCGGTGAGCAGGAACGCCGAGGCCTCCTCGAACGCGCCGATCCCGGCCATCCCGGCGAGCGCGTCGCTCCAGCCGACGGCGACGGGCACGCCCTCGGGCAGCCCGGACGCGGCGGCGCCGGCGGCGTCCACGCGGCCCAGCAGCGACCACGGGTCGCACCGCGGGGGCAGCAGCCGCGCGTCGACCCCCGCCGCCGCGAGGACGGGACCGGCCGGATCCGCCCCGGCGTCCACTCGGCACAACCCCTTCGACGACCACGGGTCGGTGGCGGCGGTGCCGGTCAGCACCAAGCCGACGTGGTCCTTGGGCTGCAGCAGCCAGCGCGCGGCGGCCAGCGCGTCCGGCGCGTGCCGCGCGGCCCACAGCAGCTTGGCCGGCAGGTACGACGGCCCCCACGGCAGGTCGGTGCCCACCAGGGCACGAGCGTCCCCGAGGTCGCGCGACAGCTCCCGTGCCTCGTCGCCCGCGCGGACGTCCTGCCAGCTCAGGCACGGCAGCACCGCGCGACGGTCGGCGCCGGCGAGCACCAGGCTCGGGGTGTGCCCGACGACCGCCACCCCGTCCGGGACACCGGCGCCCGCGCACTGCGCGACGACCGAGGCCAGCCCGCGCACCCAGTCGACCGGGTCCTGCTCGACGCGCTCACCGTCGCGCCGCGTCGGGTGGTCGGCGTGACCGCGGGCGAGCACCGTGCCGTCGTCGGCGACCGCGAGCGCCTTGACCGAGGACGTCCCGACGTCGACGCCGAGCCACCCGGTCACGAAGCGGCCAGTTCGACGGCGCGGGCCGCCCGGCTGCGCACCTCCTCGGCGCCGTGCTCGCCGCAGGTGCCGAGCTCGCGACCCACGGCCACCGCGCGCGCCCCGGCGTCGCGCCAGGTCGCGAGCACCTCGCGGTCGAGCCGGATCCCGCCGCTGATGACGTAGCCGGCGCCCGGCACCAGCGGCGCCAGCTCGCCGAGGTAGCCCGAGGTGATCATGCCCGCGGGAAACAGCTTGATCAGCCCGGCGCCCTCGGCATGCGCGGCGTGCACCTCCGACGGGGTGAGCGCGCCGGGGACCGACAGCAGGTCGCGCTCCCGCGCGGCCGCGACGAACCCGGGCGCGCAGCGGAACGACACCACGAACCGCGCGCCGGCGTCGGCCGCGCGGTGCACGTCGTCGGGGTCGGTGATGGTGCCGACCCCGACGGTGACGCCGTCGTCGACGAGCCGGCGCACGGCGGTGAACACGTCGGGCGTGCTCATCGTCAGCTCGACCGCGCCCAGCCCGCCGTCGCGCAGGGCGGAGGCGGTGGCGACCGCGTCGTCGGCGTCCGGGCAGCGCAGCACCGGTACCACGAACTGGGCGGCGAGCGCGTCGGCGGGTTTCATCGGGTCCTCCCGGTGGTGACGGCGGCGATCAGGGCCTGGATGTAGCCGATGGCGTGGGCGCGGCCGCGGTAGCCGTAGCCGTCGTCGTCGACGAGGCCCGGCGTGTGGTCGTCGAGGATGAACCCGTCGAAGCCCACGTCGTGCAGGGCCCGGACGACCTCGAGCGGCGAGTAGTTGCCCTCGCCGAGGAAGCACTCGGTGAAGCGCGGCATCGTGCCGGCCACGTCGCGCAGGTGCACGTAGAGGATCTTGCCGCGGGCGCCGAGGCGCGTCACGGCGTCGAGCACGTCCTCCTGCCCGCCCATCTCCGACACCGTGCCCAGGCACAGCTCGACGCCCAGTGCGGGGCTGTCGACGACGGTGGCCGCGCGCTCCAGGGCGTCGACGCTGGTGAGGATCCGGGCCACGCCGTGCAGCGCGTCGGCCGGCGGGTCGTCGGGGTGGAACCCGATCCGCACCCCGGCGTCCTCGGCGGCCGGGACGATCGCGCGCACGAAGTACTCGTAGTTGGCCCACAGCCGGTCGTGGTCGATCCGCGCGTCGCCGCCCAGGTGCTCGCCGCGCACCCAGGAGTCCTTCGCGTCGGCGATGCGCCGGTCGCGCCGCGCCACCCAGATCTCGTCGCGGCGGGCGGGGTCGACGGCCACGGCGTGGTCGTAGGTCGACACGGTGGCGCCGCCGCGCCCGGTCGGGCCCAACCCGGTGCGCCACACCGACTGGAGCATGAAGTTCAGCCCGAGGATCGGCACGCCCGCCCGGCCGAGGTGGGTGATCGTCGCGCGGACGTGCTCGATCTGCTCGTCGCGACCGGGCAGGCCGAGCAGCGCCTTGTCGTAGAAGTGGTTGGGCAGGTTCTCGACCGCCTCGAGGCGCAGCCCGAACCCGGCCACCCGGTCCACGAGCGCCTGGACGTCCGCCTGCTCCCAGCGGTGCTCTCCGGGCAGGTCCGGGGTGTTGAACTGGACGCCCTCGACGCCCAGCTGCGCGGCGAACGTCAGGTACTCGTCGGTCGCCACCGGCGACTGGCCGACCGCGACCCGCAGCGCCACCTCAGCCGCCCTCGGGGAGGGCGACGCCCGCGACGGCGGTCAACCCGCCGTCCACCCGCACCTCGCTGCCCGTCATGAACGACGAGCGCGGCCCGGCGAGGAATGCGCACACCTCCGCCACCTCCTCCGGCCGCGCGCTGCGGCCCAGCGGGTGCGAGCGGCCCCACTCGGCGAGCAGCTCGGCCGCGTCGCGGTCGCCGGCGAAGCGCGCCGCCGAGGTGCGCAGCATCGGGGTGTCCACCGAGCCGGGGCACACCGCGTTGCAGCGGATCTGCTCGTGCGCGTGGTCGACGGCGATGGCGCGGGTCAGCGCGTTGATCGCGCCCTTGCTCGCGGTGTAGGCGACGACGTCGGACTGCGACACGAAGGCCTGCACGGACGAGACGTTGACGATCGACCCGCCGCCCGCGGCCCGCATCAGCGGCACGAGGTGCTTGGCGAACAGGAAGACGCTCGTGACGTTGACGGCGAGGACCTCGTTCCACAGCGCCTCGTCGGTGCTCTCCACGGTGCCGTAGCGCTGGATGCCGGCCGCGTTCACCAGGACGTGCGCGCCACCGAACTCCCGCTCGGCGCGCTGCGCGGCCTCCTCGGCGGTGGCGGCGCTGCGGACGTCGCCGACCACCTCGGCCACCCGGGCGCCGCCGTCGCGCAGCCGGGCGGCGTGCTCGGCGAGCGCGTCGGCGTCCACGTCGCAGGCCACCACGTCGGCGCCGGCTTCGGCGAGCCGGGCGGCCACGGCGCCGCCGATGCCCTTCGCGGCGCCCGTGACCACGGCGGTCCGGCCCGCGAACTCCGACGGCGGGGCGGGCGGGGTGTTCATGACGACCTCCTCTTCAGCGGCGCGAGCCCGGCGGCGACGCTGGTGGCGGTGGGGGCGAGCGGGATCAGGTGGGCGGTGAGGGAGTGGTAGAGGTCCGGCTTGCCGGGCCACGGGTGCTGCGAGACCTCGCCCTCGGGCGTGCGGACGGCGTACCAGCCGCCGCGGCGGTGGTCGACGAACCAGCGGTCGGCGTAGGCCCACAGCCGCACGTAGTCCTCCTCGTAGCCGGGCTCGCCGGTGGCCTCCGCCAGCGCGGCGGCCGCGCCGATCGCCTCGGCCACGGGCCACCAGACCACGTCCTGCACCACGGGCCGACCCGCGGCGTCGATCGTGTAGGCGGGGTGGGCGCGACCGGGCCACCAGGCGTCGGTGAACGCTTGCGCGTAGAGCTCGCGCGCCGCGGGGAGCAGCCACTCCCGCTCCGGGGCCGCGGCCCGCAGCTGGACGAGCAGCCGGGCCCACTCCCAGGAGTGGCCGGGCAGCGTGCCGTAGGGCCGGTAGACGTCGAACGGCTGGTCGCGGTGGTAGTCCGGGAGCGGGCGCCAGGCCTCGTCGTGGTGCTCCTGGACGCGCCAGCCGTGCCGACGCGCCTCGTCGTCGATCAGGTGCCCGGCCACGGCGAGCGCACGGTCGAGGAACAACCGCTCGCCGGTCGCGTCGTGCGCGGTGAGCAGCGCCTCGACGAGGTGCATGTTGCTGTTCTGCCCGCGGTAGGCCTCGACGGGCTCCCAGCCGGGGGTGAAGTCCTCCCGGTAGCGGCCCTCCGGCGACGCCCAGAACCGCTCCTCGAGCACGCCGGCGGCGTCGTCGAGCAGTTCCTCGGCCCGCCCCGCGCCGGCCATGCGCGCCGCGGCGGCGGCCAGCAGCACGAACGCGTGACCGTAGGCCCGCTTTCCGTCGTCGCCCGGCGTGCCCACCTCCCAGCGGTAGCCGCCGTGCGCGCCGTCGCGGTGCCGGTCGAGCAGCCACGCGACACCGGCCTCGGCCAGCTCGCGCGCGCCCGGACGGCCCATCAGGTGGGCCAGCGCGAACGAGTAGGTGAGCCGGGTCTGGCCCACGAGGTCGCGGACCGGGGTGGGCAGCGGCGCGCCGTCGAGGTCGAGGGCGCCGAAGCCGCCGTCGGGGTCGGGCGCGGCGTACTGGAAGAACGCGACCAGGTCGTGGGCGCGGGCCGCCAGCAACGCCCGGTGCCCTTCGGACGTCCGCCAGCTCACGTCGACGCACCTCCCGTCCGGAACGTGCCCGCCCGCAGGCTCGCCTCGATCTGCTCCAGGCTGCGCCCCTTCGTCTCCGGCACGAACCGCAGCACGAACAGCCAGGCGAGCGCGTTGACGACGGCGTAGAGCCAGAACGTCGCGGTCACGCCGATGCCCTCGGTGAGCGACAGGGTCGTCAGCGCGACCAGGAGGTTGAACACCCACACCGTGAGCGCGGACGCGCTGGTCGCGGCCCCGCGGACGCTCAGCGGGAAGACCTCAGAGCCGTAGAGCCACAGCACGACCGAGAGGCTCCCGCCGTTGAAGGCGATGAAGCCCATGATCGCCGCGACGGCGAGCCCGCGCCCGGCGCCCTCGGGGTCGCCACCGAGGAACACCGCGCCCAGCACGATCAGGCTGAGCACCGCCAGCGGGAGCAGGGCGATCAGCAGCCGGCGCCGGCCGATGCGGTCGACGAGGAACGTCCCGGCGACCACCATCAGCATGTTCACGATCCCGACGCCGACCGTCGCGAGGATCGCCGCGGACTCGCCGAAGCCGGACGTGGCCAGGATCGTCGGCGCGTAGTAGATCACCACGTTCACGCCGGTGATCTGCGAGAACATGGCCAGCCCGAGCCCGGCGACGAGCGCGGGGCGCACCCAGCGCTGCGCCAGCAGGTCGCGGAACCGGCCGCCCTCCCCGTGGCGGCTCGCCTCGATCTCGGCGACCTCGGCGGTGATGTCGGCGCCCGCACCGCGCACCCGCCGCAGCACCCGTGCCGCGGGTTCGACACCGCGGTGGATCAGCAGCCACCGCGGGCTCTCCGGCAGCACGATCATCGCGAGCGCGAGCACCAGTGCGGGCACCACGCCGAGGCCGAACATCTGCCGCCAGCCCGAGCCGCCGCTGAAGGCGTAGCCGGCGACGTACGCGGCGAGGATGCCGACGGTGATCATGAGCTGGAACAGCACCACGAGCCCGCCGCGGGTGCGCGCGGGCGAGAGCTCGGCGATGTAGACGGGCACGATCTGCGACGACGCGCCGACCGCGATGCCCAGCAGCAGGCGCGCGACGATGAGCAGCGCGGCGTTCGGGGCGAACGCGGCGGCGAGGGCGCCGACCGCGAAGACGATCGCGGTGATCAGCACGACCGGGCGGCGCCCCAGCCGGTCGGAGAGGCGCCCGCTGCCCAGGGCACCCAGGATGGCCCCGACGAGGATCGCGCTCACCACGATCTGCTGCATCCCGGAGCCGATGTCGAAGTCCTCGGCGATGAACAGCAGCGCCGCCGAGATGATGCCGGTGTCGTAGCCGAACAGCAGGCCGCCGACCGCGGCGGCCGCGGCCACCACGTAGACGAAGCGGCCCGAGCCCCCGGCCTCGGGCACTGCGCGCGCCCCGGTCACGTCGCCCATGACGAACCCTTCCTGACGCTGGTATGGCTGCTACCATACAAGCTGGCATGGCAGCCTTCGCAAGACGAGATGGGGAAGACTTCCCGCGCATGACCGCACCTGGGGCGCCGGATCGCAGCGCACTGCTGCTGGCGCGCAGCGCGAACGCGCCGAGCCCGCAGCTGAGCGCCCGCCAACGGGTGCACGCGCTCCTGCGTGCCCGCATCGTGTCGCTGGAGCTGCCGCCCGGCACCGCGCTGTCGGAGAACGAGCTCGCCGCGGAGCTGCAGGTCAGCCGCACGCCCGTGCGCGAGAGCCTGATCCTGCTGGCCGATGAGGCGCTGACGGAGATCTACCCGCGGCTGGGCACGTTCGTGTCCCGGATCCGCCTGGAGGCGGTCGCCGAGGCGCAGTTCGTCCGCGAGGCGATCGAGCTGGCGGGGCTGCGGCAGTCCGTACCGCGGGTGCGCGAGGACGACGTCGCCGACCTGCGCGCGCTGCTCGCGGCCCAGCGCGAGGCCGTCGGCGAACCGGGGGCGGGCCGGTTCTTCGAGCTCGACGAGGCCTTCCACCAGCGGCTGCTCGAGATCAGTGGGCACATGACGGCGTGGAAGGTGGTCAACACCGCCAAGGCCCACCTGGACCGCGCCCGCCGGCTGAGCCTGCCGATGCCCGAGATCGTCTCCGCGATGGTCGACCAGCACGAGCAGGTCGTCGACCGGCTGGCGGCCGGCGACGGCGACGGCGCGGAGGAGGCGCTGCGCACGCACCTGCGCGCGGTGCTGCACGACATGGACGAGATCCGGCGGCTCAACCCGTGGTACTTCGCGGACGCCGGGCCCGGTACGAGGGAGGCTCGATGACGGGAGACGGCGGCACGGCGGAGCAGGGGGCGGTGACGACCGGCGATCCGTACCGGCTCACCCCGGACGGGATCAAGGAACCCCCGCGCACCTGGCGCGAGAGCGTGCGCTACCTCGGCCCCGGCCTGGTGCTCAGCGCGGCGATCGTCGGAGCGGGGGAGCTGGTCGCCACCACCACGCTCGGTGCCGAGGTCGGCTTCGTCATCCTGTGGCTGGTCATCTTCTCCACCCTGGTCAAGGTGGCCGTGCAGATCGAGCTCGCGCGCTGGACCATCTCGACCGGGCAGCCCGCGCTCACCGGCTACAACAAGGTGCCGCCCGCCGCCGGCCGGCTCGGCTGGATCAACGTCATGTGGGTGGTGCTGGCGCTGTCGAAGGTCCTGCAGACCGGCGGGATCGTCGGCAGCGTGGCCGTCGCGTTCAGCATCCTGATCCCGTTCGGCGGCGACCCCCTCGGCTTCACCTCCGTCCTCGTGTGGACGCTGGTGGTCGTCGCGGGCACCGTCGGCGCGCTGTACTCCAACCGGTACGCGCTGATCGAGCGCGTGGCCGTCGGGCTGGTGGTGATCTTCTCGCTGGTCACGGTGCTCATCGCGATCGGGCTGCCGTTCACCCCGTTCGCCTACGGCGCCGACGACGTGCTCGGCGGCCTCACGTTCAGCATCCCGGCGGGCGCGCTGGGCGCCGCGGTGGCGATGTTCGGGCTCACCGGCGTGTCGGTCGACGAGATCAGCAGCTACCCCTACTGGTGCATCGAGAAGGGCTACGCCCGCTGGGTCGGCCCCAACGACGGCAGTGCCGACTGGGAGCGGCGGGCCAGAGGGTGGATCCGCGTGATGTACAAGGACGCGCTGCTGTCGTGGATCGTCTACACGGTCACGACGATGGCGTTCTTCATCATGGGGGCCGCGGTGCTGCACCCGCAGGGGATCGTCCCCGCGGGCAACGAGATGATCACCACGCTGTCGCGCCTGTACACCGACACGCTCGGCGACTGGGCGAGCGTGCTGTTCCTGGTCGGCGCGATCGCCGTGCTCGGCTCCACGCTGTGGGCCGCCACGCCCGCCTGGTCGCGGATGTACGCGAACCTGCTGTCCTGCGTCGGGGTCTTCGACTGGAACGACCCGGCGGCGCGCACCCGGTGGGTCCGCGTGTTCACCGTGGCCCTGCCGGTCGTCTGGGGGATCGTCTACCTGTTCGTCCAGTCCCCGGTGATCATGATCCTGATCGGTGGCGTGATGAGCGGGGTGTTCCTGCTCGCCGCGGTCGTGGCCGTGTGGTACCTGCGTCGCACCGAGACCGACCCGCGCCTGCACGGGGGCGGTCTGTTCACCGGGGCGCTGGTCGTCAGCAGCATCGCGATCGGCCTGCTCGGCGTCTACTCCGTGCTCAACGTGTTCGGCTTCTCGATCGGCTGACCGTCGGGGTCTCGGCGTCACCGAGGCGCAGCTCCGGCGGACGGCGGGTGAACATCCGCGTCAGCCCGAGCAGGTAGACGAAGCCGGCGCCGACCCAGGCGAGGCCGACGGCGAACGTCGTGCCGGACAGGCTGGTCCACAGCCACAGGGTGAGCAGAACGCCGATCCCCGGGACCACGGCGTAGGCCAGCAGGTCCGTCGGGGAGCGGCGCGCCTGGTCGAGGACGTAGTGCTTGATGACCGAGAGGTTGACGAGCGAGAACGCGACCAGCGCACCGAAGCTGATCACCGCGGAGGCCAGTTCCAGGCTGATGACCAGCGCGACGCAGGACAGCAGCCCGACCACGACCGTGGCGAGCGCCGGGGTGTGGAAGCGCCGGTGCAGCCGTCCGAACACCCGACGGGGCAGCGCGCCGTCGCGGCCCATGGCGAACAGGATCCGGGAGACGCTCGCCTGCGAGGCCGTCGCCGAGGCGAAGCAGCCCGCGATGTA
>Ga0196958_10000676_pt1 | contig 11169 bp, 11 predicted proteins | sample S1v_10metaG_FD_148654 | JGI IMG/M metagenome (GOLD analysis project Ga0196958, IMG submission 148654) | Soil microbial communities from Anza Borrego desert, Southern California, United States - S1+v_10 | ecosystem: Environmental > Terrestrial > Soil > Desert | place: USA: California | collected...
ACCCTCGGGGCGATCGCGTTGATCGTCTGGCCGGACGCCTTTCGCGTGGCCACGCCCTTCGGATCGGCGTCGAACGACGGCAGGTCGGCGTCCCAGTCGTCGGGCAGGGTCCGGTCCTTCATTCGGTGCAGCAGCGCCGCGCGCTCGGGGTTCGCCTGCGCCCAGGCGTCGTACTGCTGGTCCCACTCCTTGCCCCACGCCGCGCCACGCTCGAGCAGCCCGCGGGTGTGGGTGATCACGTCGTCGGGGACCTCGAACGTCCGCGCGGAGTCCCAGCCCAGGATCTCCTTCGTGGCCGCGACCTCCTCCTCACCGAGCGCCGACCCGTGCGACTTGCCGGTGCCCTGCGCGTTCGGTGCCGGCCAGGCGATGATCGTGCGCACCACGATCAGGCTCGGCTGGTCCGTCACCGCCTCCGCGGCGCGGAGCGCGTCGTGGAGGGCGGGCACGTCCTCGTCGTACTGCCCGTCGTCCTTGCTCGCGCCCCGCCAGTCGACGGTCTGCACGTGCCAGCCGTAGGCCTCGTAGCGCTTCGCCACGTCCTCGCCGAGCGCGATGTCGGTCTCGCCCTCGATCGAGATCTGGTTGTCGTCGTAGATCAGCGTGAGGTTGCCCAGCTGCTGGACCCCGGCGATCGCGGACGCCTCGGAGCTGACGCCCTCCTCGATGTCGCCGTCGGAGGCCAGGCAGTAGACCTGGTGGTCGAACAGCGACTCACCGGGCGCGGCGTCGGGGTCCAGGAGCCCGCGCTCCCGGCGGGCCGCCATGGCCATGCCCACCGCGTTTCCGATGCCCTGGCCGAGCGGGCCGGTGGTGGTCTCGACGCCGGCGGTGTGGCCGTGCTCGGGGTGACCGGGGGTCTTGCTGCCCCAGGTCCGGAGCCCCTTGATGTCCTCCAGCTCCAACCCCCAGCCGCCGAGGTACAGCTGCAGGTAGAGGGTGAGCGAGGTGTGGCCGCACGACAGGACGAAGCGGTCCCGGGCGATCCAGTCCGGGTCCGCGGGGTCGTGCCGCATCACCTTCTGGAAGAGCGTGTAGGCCACCGGCGCGAGGCTCATCGCGGTGCCGGGATGGCCGTTGCCGACCTTCTGCACCGCGTCCATCGCCAGGACCCGGACGGTGTCGACCGCCTTCCGGTCGAGGTCGGTCCACTCCAGGTCGGGGATCCTGCTCACAGGCTGATGGCCTTTCGGGTCGTCGGGGAAGCGGGGGAGGCCGTTCCGGCCGATGAGTCGAGCCTACTCAGTCGTGGAGATACCCCGACAGAGCGGATCCGAGTGCCCCGGGTCCGAGTCGATGCCACGACCCGGGCCGGCTGTCGATACACTCGGCACGCTCTGCCGCCACCGTCCTCCGAGGTACCCCGTGACGTACGTCGACCCCGCCCGCCGCGACCCGCGGCTGGTCATGGGCGTCAACGGGGTCGTGGAGCGCGACGCGCTCCGCCCGCGGGCCTCCGCCAAGGACGTGGTGATGGCGTACGTCGGGCTCACCAAGCCACGCGTGATCGAGCTGCTTCTCCTCACGACGGTGCCGGTGATGTTCTTCGCCGCCCGCGGCGTCCCGGCGCTCGGCCTCGTCGTCGCGACGGTGATCGGCGGCGCGCTGTCGGCAGGCTCCGCCTCGGTGTTCAACTGCGTCTACGACCGGGACATCGACGAGCAGATGCGGCGCACCCGTCGGCGGGCGCTGCCGCGGCACATCGTCACCCCCCGCGCGGCCCTGGTGTTCGGCGCGGTCCTCGCCGTGCTGTCGACGGTGATCCTGTGGCAATGGGTCAACCCGCTGTCGGCGGTGCTCTCGGTCGCGGCGAACGCGTTCTACGTCTTCGGCTACACGATGCTGCTGAAGCGGCGCACCACCCAGAACATCGTCTGGGGCGGGATCGCCGGCTGCTTCCCGGCCCTGATCGGCTGGACCGCGGTCACCAACGAGCTGTCCTGGGTCCCGATCGTGCTGTTCGCCGTGGTCTTCTTCTGGACGCCGCCGCACACCTGGGCGCTCGCGCTGCGCTACCGCGACGACTATGCGCAGGTCGACGTGCCGATGCTGCCGGTCGTGAGGCCCGCCCGTGTCGTCGGGCTGCAGATCGTCGCCTACAGCTGGGTGATGGTCGCGACCTCGCTGCTGCTCTGGCCGGTCGCCGGCACCGGCTGGCTCTACCCGATCGCCGCTGTCGTGCTCGGCGCGGTGTTCCTCGCCCAGGCGCACCAGATGGCGCGGCGGGCCAAGGGGACCGAGGACCTCGCCGTGATCCGGCCGATGCACCTTTTCCACAGCAGCAACCTCTACCTCTCGCTGCTGTTCGTCGCCGTCGCGATCGACCCGCTCCTTCGCTGAGCTTGTTGGTCGAGCCGCCCGAGCCGCCTTGGTGGTCGAGCCGCCCGAGCCCTTCGACACGCCCGCTCGTCCCTCGCGGGAACTCAGGAACCACCGCTAGGCGAGGGCGTGTCGAGACCTCGCCGCCAGCACCAGCCAGGTGATCCCCGCCGAGGTGAGCGCCGCGCCGAGCATGTGCAGCCCCACCAGCAGCTCGGGCAGGTCCAGGAAGTACTGGGTGAACCCGATCCCGCCCTGCGCCACCTCCAGCAGGAGGAGCGCGCCGGCGGCCCGCCTGAGCACCGCCTCGCCCGACCGGACGGCGAGCACCAGCACGACGAGCGTGAGCGCGACCAGGAGGTAGACCGCCCAGGCGTGCACGTGCGACATCACCTGCGGGTCGAGACCGTTGCGCCGCGCCTCCAGGTCGCCCGAGTGCGGACCGGAGCCGGTGACGACCGTGCCGAGGTAGAGCACCACCCAGCCGACGGCGAAGACCCCCCACGTCAGGGCCCGGGCGCGGTCGCCCGCGGTGCCCCGCTCCGGTCCGGTGAGCAGGTCGAGCAGCAGCACGCAGGCCCCGATCATCGCCATCGAGGCGAGGAAGTGGAGCGCGACCACCCACGGGTTGAGGTCGGTCACGACCGTGATCCCGCCGATCACGGCCTGCAGGGGGATGCCCAGCGCGATGATCGTCGCCAGGGTGACCGGGCGGCGGTCCCGCGGGTGGCCCGCCGGCGTCGCGAGCAGGCGCGCCAGGGCGGCCGCCCAGCAGGTCACCGCGATGACCACGAGCACGAAGGTCAGCATCCGGTTGCCGAACTCGATCGCCCCGTTGATGCCGAGCTCGCCGTGAGGCACGTAGGACTCGTCGGTGCACCTCGGCCAGGTCGGGCAGCCGAGCCCGGAGCCCGTGAGCCGGACGGCGCCACCGGTCACCACGATCCCGGTGTTGGCCACGAGGTTGGCCCAGGCGAGCGGCACCAGGCCGCGCCCGAGGGGCCCCAGCGCGCGCGCCAGCCGGCCGAGCGCCTCGGTGTCCGTCACTCCCACCGGAACCACCTCGCCGCGGCGGTGGAGCCGACGACCGCCCAGACCCCGAGCACAGCGAGGTCGCGCCAGGCGATCCCGCCGTCGAAGCCGGTGCGCATCGCCTCGCCGAGCGCCCCGGAGGGCAGCCAGCGCACGACGTCGCCGAACCCGCCGTACGCGCTCACCGGCACGACCACGCCGCCGCCGGCCATCAGCAGCAGGTAGACCAGGTTGGCCAGGGCCAGCGTGGCCTCTGCGCGCAAGGTCCCGGCGACGAGGAGGCCGAGCGCCGCGAACGCGCAGGTGCCGAGCAGGGTCGCCAGCAGCACGCCGACGACGTCGACGGCCGGTGACCAGTCGAGCAGCACCGCGGCGACCGCGATCACCGCGAGCTGCATCAGCTCGACGACCAGCAGTGCGCCGACCTTGCCGCCGAGCAGCGCGCCGCGGGAGAGCGGAGCCGTGCCGAGCCGCTTCAGGAGGCCGTAGCGCCGCTCGAAGCCGGTGGCGATCGCGAGCGAGGTGAACGACGTCGACATCACCGCCAGCGCCACGACGCCGGGCGTCAGCACGTCGATCGGCGACTGGCCGTCGAGGGAGAGGTCCAGGCCGACAGCGTCCGCGCCACGGACGGCGCCGACGAGCACGATCAGAGGGATCACCACGGCGAGCAGGAGCTGCTCGCCGTTGCGGAGCATCAGCCGGGCCTCCATCGCGGCCTGGGTGAGCACCTGACGGGCCGGCGAGGCGGCGCCGGGGGCGGGGGCGAAGGTTCCGGTCACGCCCCCTCCTCCCGCGCGGTCAGCTCGAGGAACACGTCCTCGAGGTTCCGCTGCCCGAGGGCCAGCGACTCGGGCAGCACGTCGTGGTCCTCGCACCAGCGTGAGACCTTCGCGAGGGTCGAGCCGTCCGCGGGTCCGGAGACCTGGAGGCTGAGCTCGTCGAGGACGGTGAGCTCGGTGGTGTCACCGAGGGCGGCGGCCAGCGCCTCGGGAGCCCCGGGCGGGAACGGCTGGGTGACGACGAGCCGCACGGTCGCGACCGTCCCACCCCGGGTCAGCTCCAGCGGCGATCCGCTCGCGACCAGGCGACCGCGGTCGAGGATGTGCACCTTGTCCGCGAGCCGCTCGGCCTCCTCGAGGTAGTGGGTCGTGAGCACGACGGTCACGCCGTCACCACGCAGCTCGTCCAGCAGCGCCCACACCTCCCGACGCACCTGCGGGTCGAGGCCCGCGGTGGGCTCGTCGACGAAGACGAGCTCGGGCCGCCCGACCAGCGCCATCGCGAGGCCGAGCCGCTGCTGCTGGCCGCCGGACAGCCGGCGGTACGGCGTCCGCCCGCAGTCGTGGAGTGAAAGCCGGTCCAGGAGCAGGCCGACGTCGAGGGGGTGAGCGTGCAGCCTCGCCAGGTGACGCAGCATCTCGTCGGCTCGGGCGCCGCTCCAGGCGCCGCCGGACTGCAGCATCACCCCGATCCGCGGCAGCAGTGCCTTCCTGTCGCGCGCCGGGTCGAGCCCCAGCACCCGCACCGAGCCGGCCTGCGGACGCCGGTAGCCCTCGCAGGTCTCCAGGGTCGTGGTCTTGCCGGCACCGTTCGGCCCGAGCACCGCGGTGATCGTGTGCGGCTCGACCTCCAGCGAGAGCCCGTCGACCGCGGTCTTGTCGCCGTACCTCATCACCAGGCCGTCGACGGACACGGCGGGCGTAGCAGGCACCCGGGGAGTCTAGAGCGGGGTCCTGGACCCTACGCTGGCGGCCGTGAACCCCTGGCTGTACGGCGTGATCCTGCTCATGTGCGGGGTCGCGGCGTTGCTCCTCGTGGTCGACCTCGTGCGCGACCGGGCCGCCCAGGACTCGCACTACCTGGCCCTCGCCGCGATCGAGGTGCTGGTGCTCGTACAGCTGGTCTGGGGCTGCATCGCGCTCGGCGGCAGCGAGCGCGACGTCTCCGGTGTCACGTTCGTCAGCTACCTGGTCAGTGTCGTGCTCGCGCCGGTCGTCGGCGCCTTCTTCTCGCTCGCCGAGCGGTCCCGGGTCGGCACGACGATCCTGCTGCTCGCGGTGGCGACGGTGGCCGGGCTCGAGGCACGGCTCGTGGACATCTGGAGCGCGGGTGGCTGAGAGCTCCACGGGGGAGGGCGGCGCGCGTCGCCTGGACCTCTCGTCGGGCTGGGGCCGGGCGCTCGTCTTCACCTACGGCGTTTTCGCCGTGGCCGCGACCGGCCGCTCGCTGGTCCAGCTCGGCACCGACGCCGACAGGGCACCGCTCGCCTATGCGCTGTCGCTGTTCGCGGCCGTTGTCTACCTGGTCGCGACCGGCTGCCTGCTGCTCGGTGGTCGCTGGGGCTGGCGGGTGGCGGGAGCGGCCGTGTCGGTCGAGCTGCTGGGGGTGCTCTCGGTCGGCGCGCTCAGCTACGCCGCGGCCGACCTGTTCCCCGACAAGACCGTCTGGTCCCACTTCGGCCAGGGCTACGGCTTCCTGCCGCTGGTGCTACCGTTCGCCGGCCTCGCCTGGCTCCGGCACACCCGCCCCCGCGGTAAGGGTGCCCTTGCTTGAAGCGCCGGAATCAATAACGGCACACTGATGTTGTGGAAATCGTGGGAGCCGACCTGGATCAACCGACGCGCCAGCGCGTCGCGCGCTCGATCCTGGTCAACGGGCCCTCCACGGCCGCCGCACTCGCCGAGCGGCTCGACCTGACACCCGCCGCCGTCCGCCGGCACCTCGACCACCTGGTCGAGGAGGGAGCGGTCGAGGCACGCGATCCGCGGCCGGTGGGCTCGCGCGGCCGCGGGCGTCCCGCCAAGGTGTTCGCTCTGACCGACCACGGTCGCGACAGGTTCGACCAGAAGTACGACGACCTCGCCACCGAGGCGCTGCGGTTCCTCGACGAGACGATGGGCGAGGAGGCGGTGCGCGCGTTCGCCGAGCGCCGCGCCGGCTTCATCGAGAAGCGGTTCCCCGCGGTGGCCGCAGCGCACCCCGAGGCGACACCGGCCGAGGTGCTGGCGATGGTCTTCACCGACGAGGGCTACGCCGCGTCGGTGCGCCAGCTGCCCGTCGCGGGCCAGCAGCTGTGCCAGCAGCACTGCCCGGTCTCCCACGTCGCCCACGAGTTCCCCCAGCTGTGCGAGGCGGAGACCGAGGCCATCGGCCGGGTGCTGGGCACCCACGTCCAGCGGCTGGCCACCATCGCCCACGGGGACGGCGTCTGCACGACGTGCATCCCGGCCACGACGAAGATCCCGACAAAGAAGGAGCAGGTCACCTCATGACCTCCATCGAGGACCTCAACCCCGAGCTGAAGGGGATCGGTCGCTACGAGTTCGGCTGGGCCGACAAGAACGACGTCGGTGCCACGGCGAAGCGTGGCCTCAACGAGGACGTCGTGCGCGACATCTCGTCCAAGAAGAGCGAGCCGCAGTGGATGCTCGACCTCCGGTTGAAGGGTCTCAAGCTCTTCCACCGCAAGCCGATGCCCACGTGGGGCTCGGACCTCTCGGCGATCGACTTCGACAACATCAAGTACTTCGTGCGGTCGAGCGAGAAGCAGGCGACCTCGTGGGAGGACCTCCCCGAGGACATCAAGAACACCTACGACAAGCTCGGCATCCCGGAGGCGGAGAAGCAGCGCCTCGTGGCCGGCGTCGCCGCGCAGTACGAGTCCGAGGTCGTCTACCACTCGATCCGCGAGGACCTCGAGGCGCAGGGCGTGCTGTTCCTCGACACCGACACCGCGCTCAAGGAGCACCCGGAGCTCTTCCAGGAGTACTTCGGCACGGTCATCCCGGTCGGCGACAACAAGTTCGCCGCGCTGAACACCTCGGTGTGGTCGGGCGGTTCGTTCATCTACGTGCCGAAGGGCGTGCACGTCGACATCCCGCTACAGGCCTACTTCCGGATCAACACCGAGAACATGGGCCAGTTCGAGCGGACGCTGATCATCGTCGACGAGGACGCCTACGTGCACTACGTCGAGGGCTGCACCGCGCCGATCTACTCCAGCGACTCGCTGCACTCCGCCGTGGTCGAGATCATCGTGAAGAAGGGCGGCCGCTGCCGCTACACGACCATCCAGAACTGGTCGAACAACGTCTACAACCTCGTCACCAAGCGGGCGACCTGCGAGGCCGGCGCGACCATGGAGTGGGTCGACGGCAACATCGGCTCCAAGGTCACGATGAAGTACCCCGCGATCTACCTGATGGGCGAGCACGCCAAGGGCGAGACGCTGTCGATCGCGTTCGCGGGCGAGGGCCAGCACCAGGACGCCGGCGCCAAGATGGTGCACGCCGCCCCGCACACGTCGAGCTCCATCCTGAGCAAGTCGGTCGCGCGCGGTGGCGGGCGTACGTCGTACCGCGGACTGGTGCAGGTGAACGAGGGCGCCCACGGATCGAAGTCCAACGTCCTCTGTGACGCGCTGCTGGTCGACCAGATCAGCCGCTCCGACACCTACCCCTACGTGGACATCCGCGAGGACGACGTGTCGATGGGCCACGAGGCCTCGGTGTCGAAGGTCTCCGACGACCAGCTCTTCTACCTCATGTCGCGCGGCATGGAGCAGGACGAGGCGATGGCGATGATCGTCCGCGGCTTCGTCGAGCCGATCGCCAAGGAGCTCCCGATGGAGTACGCGCTGGAGCTGAACCGACTGATCGAGCTGCAGATGGAAGGGGCTGTTGGGTGACCTCGGCCGTTACCGACCCGACCCGCGAGAGCGTCGCCGCGAGCCTCGAGCAGGACCACGTCGAGAGCCACCTCCACCCGGAGCCGACGTACGACGTCGCGGCGCACCCCAAGCCGACCGGGCGCGAGGAGATCTGGCGGTTCACCCCGCTGAAGCGGCTCCGCGGCCTGCTCGACGGCGTCCCGTCCGACGGACACCTCGACGTCAAGGAGGAGCTGCCGGCGGGCGTCACCGTCACGCCGATCTCCACCGACCAGGCCAAGGCGCTCGGCGTGACCCCGGCCTTCGACCGGCTCGGTGCGCTGGCCGTCGAAAACGCCGGTGGCGCGCTGCTGGTCGACATCCCGGCCGACGCCGAGCTCGACGGCCCGGTGCGCGTGCAGCTGCACGGCGACTCCGTCGACACCGTTGTCTGGGGCCACGTCGTCGTGCGGGTCGGCAGCCACGCGCGCGCGATCGTGCTCGTCGAGCACACCGGCAGCACGACGTACGACGCGTTCACCTCCGTGCTGGTCGGCGACGGCGCCAACGTCGACCTGGTCCACGTCAACGACTGGGCCGACGACGCCGTCCACGCCGAGCAGATCAACATCCGGGTCGGGCGCGACGCGACCCTGCGCCACTTCGAGTTCACGCTCGGCGGCGACCTGGTCCGCACCAGCACCAACGTCGACTACGCCGGTCCCGGCGGCTCCGCCGAGCTGTTCGGCCTCTACTTCGCCGACGCAGGTCAGCACTTCGAGCACCGCCTGTTCGTCGACCACAACGCGCCGCGGACCAAGTCCAACGTGGTCTACAAGGGTGCGCTGCAGGGCCAGGACGCCCACACGGTGTGGATCGGCAACGTGCTGATCCGCAAGGTGGCCGAGGGCATCGAGACCTACGAGGAGAACCGCAACCTGGTCCTCACCGACGGCTGCCAGGCCGACTCGGTCCCGAACCTGGAGATCGAGACCGGCGAGATCGAGGGCGCGGGCCACGCGTCCGCGGTCGGCCGGTTCGACGACGAGCAGCTGTTCTACCTGCGCTCGCGCGGCATCGCCGAGTCCGAGGCCCGGAAGCTGGTCGTGCGCGGTTTCTTCGACGACCTGATCCGTCGGGTCACCGTCCCCGAGCTGGCCGAGAAGCTGAGCGGCCAGGTCGAGGAGGAGCTGAAGCGGCACGTGCTGGCGGGTCTCGACTGATGTCGGACGACTTCCAGCGCGCGTGCGCGCTCGACGAGATCCGCGAGGACGAGGCCGTCGGCGTCACCGTGGGGGCGCAGGCCGTCGCGCTCGCCCGGCACGGTGACGAGGTGTTCGCGGTCGAGGACCAGTGCTCGCACGCTGCCGTCGCGCTGAGTGAGGGCGAGGTCGAGGACTGCACCGTCGAGTGCTGGCTGCACGGCTCCCGGTTCGACCTGCGCACGGGCAAGCCGACCGGCCTCCCGGCCACCGAGCCCGTGGCCACGTTCCCGGTCGAGGTGCGCGCCGACGGCGTGTACGTCGACACCACCCGGACGCTCAACGGCGTCCGCCCCGCCTGACTTCGAGGTTTCGAGGCTCGCTGCGCTCGCACCTCAACCACCGGATAGGAGAACACGGATGAGCACCCTGGAGATCAAGGACCTGCGGGTCTCGGTCACGACCGAGGACGGCCCCAAGGAGATCCTGAAGGGCGTCACGCTGACCATCAAGGACGGCGAGACCCACGCGATCATGGGCCCCAACGGCTCCGGCAAGTCGACCCTGGCCTACTCGGTCGCCGGCCACCCGCGCTACGAGGTCACCGGCGGCACGGTGACCCTCGACGGCGAGGACGTGCTGGCGATGTCGGTCGACGAGCGCGCCCGTGCCGGCCTGTTCCTGGCGATGCAGTACCCGGTCGAGGTGCCGGGGGTGTCGGTCGCGAACTTCCTCCGCACCGCCAAGACCTCGATCGACGGCGAGGCGCCGAAGCTGCGGACCTGGGTCAAGGACGTCAACTCCGCCCTGGACAACCTCAACCTCGACTCCACGTTCTCGCAGCGCTCGGTCAACGAGGGCTTCTCCGGCGGCGAGAAGAAGCGGCACGAGATCGCCCAGATGGAGCTGCTCGACCCGAAGGTCGCGATCCTCGACGAGACCGACTCCGGTCTCGACATCGACGCGCTCAAGGTCGTCTCCGATGGCGTGAACCGGTTCCGGGCCCGCGAGGGCAAGGGCGTGCTGCTGATCACGCACTACACGCGGATCCTGCGCTACATCAAGCCGGACTACGTGCACGTGTTCGTCAACGGCAAGGTCGCCGACGAGGGCGGCCCGGAGCTCGCCGAGCAGCTCGAGGCCGAGGGGTACGAGAAGTACCTCACTGCCGCGGTCTGACCCGGGAGGACATCGATGGAAGGCCTGCTCCCCGAGCTCGAGGTGGTCCGCAAGGACTTCCCGATCCTCCAGCGCACGCTGGCGGGCGGGAACCCGCTGGTCTACCTCGACAGCGCGAACACCTCGCAGAAGCCGCAGTGCGTGATCGACACCATGGTCGACCACCTCGAGCGGCACAACGCCAACATCGCCCGCGCCATGCACCAGCTCGGCGCGGAGTCGACGGAGGCGTTCGAGGCCGCGCGGGACAAGGTCGCGACCTTCATCGGCGCGCCCGAGCGGGACGAGGTTGTCTTCACGAAGAACGCGACCGAGGCCCTGAACCTGGTCGCCAACACGCTCGCGTGGCGCGGGCCGCTCCAGGTCGGTGAGGGCGACGAGGTCGTCATCACCGAGATGGAGCACCACTCCAACATCGTGCCGTGGCAGCTGCTCGCCGAGCGGACCGGTGCGACCCTGCGCTGGTTCGGGCTCGCCGAGGACGGCCGGCTCGACCTGTCGAACGTCGACGAGCTGATCACCGAGCGCACCAAGGTGGTCTCGCTGACCTGGGTGTCGAACATGCTCGGCACGATCAACCCGATCGGCGAGATCGCCCGCCGGGCACACGCCGTGGGTGCGATCGTCGTCGTCGACGCCTCCCAGGCCGCGCCGCAGCTGCCGATCGACCTCGCCGCGATGCCGGTCGAGGAGCGCCCGGACCTGCTCGCCTTCACCGGCCACAAGGTGGTCGGCCCCACCGGGATCGGCGTGCTCTGGGGCCGTCGGGAGGTGCTCGGCCAGCTG
>Ga0196958_10000677_pt1 | contig 11169 bp, 7 predicted proteins | sample S1v_10metaG_FD_148654 | JGI IMG/M metagenome (GOLD analysis project Ga0196958, IMG submission 148654) | Soil microbial communities from Anza Borrego desert, Southern California, United States - S1+v_10 | ecosystem: Environmental > Terrestrial > Soil > Desert | place: USA: California | collected...
CGATCCGAACGATCCCGATCGCATCTACGTCGGCACCGGCGAGGGCGACACGCACGGCATGTTCGAACGGCGCATCGTGCACGCGCTGCCGGCGTATCGCGGCATCGGCGCGATCCGCAGCGACGATGGCGGCGCGACGTGGCTGCACGAGCGCACGGCCGCGGGATCGCCCGATCTGGCGGGAAAGGCGTTTTACGCACTGGCCGTCGATCCGGCGAATCGCGAGCACGTCATCGCCGCGACGACCGAGGGCATCTACGAGCGCGTGCTGGCCGCGGGTGGCGCGGAATGGGTGCAGCGGCGTCCCGGCATTCACGCGAGCGCGATCGCCATCACCATCGCCAACGCCACGCGTTACTACGCCGCGGAAACAGGCGGCGGCGTCTTCCGCTCGGACGACGCGAAGACGTGGACACCCGCGGGAACGGGACTGCCGAAGACGGACATCGGACGCATCGCCCTCGCCGCGCTTCCGGACGATCCGCGCTTCCTCTACGCATTCGTGACCACCGCCGGCGGTGGACAGAAAGGTCTCTACCGCCTCGAGCTCACCACCGACAGATGGAAAAAGCTCTCCGGGGAGATGCTCGTGCTGACGGCGGATCAGGGCGATTACGATCTCGCGCTGGCCGTCGATCCCGCCGACGAAACGACGGTCTACATCGGCGGCAGCAGCACGGGCACTTCGCCGTATCCCGCGGCCATCGCGCGTTGCACCGTGAGCGCGGACGGTGCCGTCACATCGACAGGCATCGGCGAGCACGCGCATGCGGACGTGCACGTGCTCGTGCATTCGCCGGGCGACGCGAACACGCTCTGGGCGGCGACCGACGGCGGCGTGTTCGTCCATCGCAGTCCGCGCGGCACCGGCATCTTCGACAGCCGCAACGCGGGGCTGTCGTGCCTCTGCCCGAATTTCGTCGGCCAGCATCCGACCGATCCGAACCAGCTCTGGTGCGGCCTGCAGGACAACGGCACCGCCCACACCCTCGGCGGCGGCATCTGGACGCGCGTCACCGGCGGCGACGGCGGCTACTGCCTCGTCAACTGGGACGACGGCAATCAGGTGCTCGTGTCGATGAACGGCGAAGTCGTGCGGCTCGTGAACGGCGGCTTCGAGATGAGCAAAGAATTCGGCTTCTTCCTCATGACCTATCCGCTCGCCGCGCCGCCGCGCAATCCCGCCAGGAAGGCAGACGCGAAGCTCGCCGCGGTGGGCGTCGTCGACACCATTTACTGGTCGAAAGACTTCGGGCGCAACTGGTCGAAGATCGCGACCATCGGCGGCGAGATCTACTCGATGGCCCTGTCCAGCCCGAAGCGCATCTACGCGGGGCTCACGAACGGGCAGGTGTTCCGCGTCGATCAGACCTCTTCGTGGAAAGCAACGCGCATCGACAACGTCGCCGCCGGCCCCCTGCCGGACAACGGACTGCCGATCAGCGACGTCGCCGTCGACACGTCCGATCCGACCGGCAAGTCGATCTACGCCGCCATCGGCGGGATGGGCGACGTACGGCACGTGTGGCGCTTCAACGGCACGCGCTGGGAATCGCGCAGCGGGATGACCGCGGAGACGAGCCTGCTCGACGTCGAGCACAACGCCATCGCCGTCGATCCGCAGAACGCGGGACACGTCTACGTCGGCGCGGACATCGGCGTATGGAAGTCGGTCGATGGGGGCGCGTCGTGGGAGCCGCTGCCGAACGGGCTGCCTGACGCGCCGGTGTTCGACCTGCAGGTCCATCCGACGCGCCGGCTGCTGCGCGCGGCGCTGCACGGACGAGGGATTTACGAGTGGGCGCTGTAGCGGGTAGCGACGCGCTCCATGAAATCGTACATGTTTTTCATGACTCTTTTTGAGTCGTGATTATTGAAGTCGAACCAGAGCATGAGGCGATCTTCCGGATGGAAGCGTCCGCGCATCTGTTCGACGATCTGCTCGGCGTTGCCGACCAGCGCGTTGTTCGTGGCGCGGCGGACTTTTTCCTCGTCCAGGGTGCCTTCGAGCGCGCGCCAGTAATTCGACAGCGCCTCGCGCGCTTCGTCGTGCGCTTTCGCCGGCTCGTCTTCGTTGACGAACACGAGCACGGTCCGCGGCATGAGCCGCCGGTGCCATCCCCCACCCTCGGGGTGATACGCCGTGACCATGCGCTCGTTCGTCTTCTCGATCTCGTCCCCGGGGGTGATCGAAAGATTGAACACGCCCACGGGGAGGATGGTGTTGGCGAAGATCTGTGTGGCCGGATCGTGGGAGCCGATGGAGAGGCGCAGCAGGTCGAGACGCGATTCCTGCGGCACGATCTTCAGGTTCGGGAAGCGCCAGCGCGGCGCGAGCGGGATCTCGTCAACGTATTGACCATACGCTTCCTGCACGCGCGTCCAGTCCTCGTCTTTGCGGAAATCGGCGCGGCGCAGCGAGCGCTTCGCGACCGCTTCGGAACTGAGCGTCTCCCCTTTGAGGAGGCGCAGGAAGATCTCCGTCGCCTCTTCGAAGATCTTGTTCTTCACCACCGGCCACGCGGCGGCTTCGACGGGATCGCGCGGCACGATGCCGTACGGGATGTTGATGAACGGAAAGCGTCCCGACGCGAAACCGACGGTGAGGAGGCGCTGCTCGCTTTCGTCGAGCCCGTGCAGCGCGAGGAACGTGCGCACGCGCTCCGCCGCGGCGATGGGGCCGCCGTTGGCGAGGATGTTCATGATCGCCGACCCCATGCTGATGCGTTTCGTGCGCGCGAAGACGCGGTGCGCGAGCTGGAGGATGTCGGTGTTGAGGCCGATCTCGCCGACGAAGTGCGGGATGACGGCGCCGGGATTCGTCTTCTGGACTTCGGTGGAGAGATGGCTTTCGGCGATCCACGCGGTGCCGAATCCGAGCGTGTCGGCGAGCTCGATCTGCTCGAAGAAGTTCTCGAACATGACGCGTTCGCTCGGCATGTAGCCGTTCACTTCCGTCTGGGAGATGGAAAAGAAAATGTCGAACTCCATGGCGGGCGCCTAACTTACCATGCGTCGATTGCACGCGAAGAAGGACGGCCACATCGGTGCACTCGATGGTCTCCGCGCCATCGCCATCCTCCTCGTCCTCCTCTACCACCTCACACCGGGACGCGACGCCAATCACGGACTGCGCTCGCTGCACTACAAGCTCGCGGAGATCGGCTGGTCGGGCGTCGATCTCTTCTTCGTGTTGTCGGGATTCCTGATCACGACGAAGCTGCTCGAGGCGCGTGACGGCCGCCATCGCTTCCGCGATTTTTACAAGCGCCGCGCGCTGCGCATCTTTCCGCTGTACTACCTCGCGCTGACGATTGCGTTCGTGGCCACGCCGGTCGCGCTCGGCAGGCAGCTTCCGTTCTGGCTCTACTACTCGAACTTCGTGAACGACGCCGGCGTGCCGCACCTCGACCACTTCTGGTCGCTGGCGATCGAGGAGCAGTTCTACCTCCTCTGGCCGGCGGTGGTGTTTCTGACCAGCGGACGCGCAGCACGAAGGATCTGCATCGCCATCATCATCGGTGCGCCGCTGTTGCGTTTCGCGCTGGCCGCGAACGGAGCGGCGTACGCTGCGACGTACATGTGGACGCCGTCCCGCGCGGACGCGCTGGCGATGGGGTCGTTCATCGCGTTCGCGTACGTGCACGAGCGCTTGCGGCCGTGGCTTCTGCGCGCGAGTGTGCTCGCGTTCGCGGTCGCGTTGCCGCTGCCGTTGTGGGCGATGTGGCGTGGTGGCGCGGTGTTCGTGCTGCAGAACGGCACCGATCCGCGGTCGCTGTTCGTGCGCACGCTGCTCCCCTCGTCGCTCGCGCTGCTGTTCGCGTCATTGCTCGTGCTCGCACTCGAAGCGCGGCCCCTCGGACGCGTGCTCACCGGGCGCGTGCAGACGCTCCTCGCGCGCTACAGCTACGGCACGTACGTCTGGCACTTCATGCTCGTCGAGCCGCTGGCGCGCATGCTCGGGCCTGTGCCGGCGATGCGCTTCTTCGCCATCGGCAGCATCGTCTCGATCGCCGCGGCGGTCGTGTCCTACCATGCGTTCGAGGTGTTCTTTCTGCGATGGAAATCACGCGTCTGAAACTGCTCCCGCTGCTCTTCGTTCTCGCCTGCGCCACGACCGGTCTCGTCGTGCAGGATCGCGCGGATTACGAGCGCGCCGTCCGCGCCGATGCGGACAACCAGCTCGTCGACCTCGAGACGCTCGACATTCCGCTCGACGTCCGCTACGCCACGCCGAACAACTTCATGAAAACCACGCTGTATCCCGTGGCGAAGGCGTATCTGCGCGCCCCGGCCGCACGGGCGCTGGTCGACGTGCAACGCGAGCTCGCGGCGCAGGAGCTCGGCATCAAGGTGTTCGACGCGTATCGGCCGTATCGCGTGACGGTGGCGATGTGGGAGCCGATCAAGAATCCCGATTACGTCGCCGATCCCGCGAAGGGGTCACGCCACAATCGCGGCGCGGCGGTCGATCTCACGCTTATCGATCTGAAGACCGGCGCGGAGCTGGCGATGCCGACGCCGTACGACGACTTCACGTCACGCGCGGCGCACGCGTTCAACGAGCTACCCGAGGATGTGCTGAAGAATCGCGCGCTGCTGCGCGATGTGATGACGAAGCATGGCTTCGAGCCGCTGCCGTCGGAATGGTGGCATTACGACTTCGGAGGGTGGGAGCGGTTCGCGTTGATGGACGTCGATCTCGCCGCGGTTCCCTCTCCCCGCTAACACGGGGAGAGGGCGATCAGACGAACGATCAGAACCGGGTGACCATGGAGATCGAGCCGACCTTGTAGTGCTTCGACGAATCGTAGGCGACGTCGATCTGGAAGCGCTGCCAGGCGAGCCCCGCGCCGATCGAGTAGTGGTCCTGATCCTGACCTTCCGGATAGAGGACCGCTTCGGCGACGTACGTCGGGTGGTTGAGCGGACCGTTCCATTCGACCGAGTGCGCGGGATCGCGCCAGTAGCCCGCGCGCAGCGCGAACGGGATCTTCGTCGAGAAGAGGTACTCGGCGCCGAGGCGGAGCTCGGTGACGTCGTTGGCGACGAAAGGCGTTGCGATGTCGCGCACGTCCGCATTCGCGGCCACGAAATCGTCGACGAGATTCGAGTACGTCACGTGCACCGCGTCGAAGTTGACGGTCAGCGCGGGGATCGGACGGAAAGAGACGCCGAGCCCGGCGATGTCGGGGATGTGGAACTTCGTTTCCGCGGCGACGACGAATTCGTTGCCCGTGATCGGGCCGGCGTAGAAGAGCGGCGTCGTGAATTCGGGGCCCTGCTTGTAGACGCCGCCGAAGCTGAGGCGATCGCTCGGCGCCCACTTGAAGCCGACGCCGAACGTCGTGTCGGTCTCTTCGACCAGCTTCACCTCACCATTGTCGACGTCCGCCGTGGCCTGGATCAGCACCTCGGTCGGGTCGAGCAGCGGCGAGAAGCGGAACGTGGCCGCGGTCTCGAGGAAACGCTGGTGACGCACGTTCACGCCGATCGAGAACTTCGGATGCACCTGCCACGCGCCGGCGATGCCGAACGTGCGCTGGCGCACGGAAAGCGCGGAGATGAACGGGTCGAGACGGTACTCGACGCAGGTGAACGGGTTGTTCAGTTCCAGACGTCGTCTCTCGCACTGCTCCTGCGTGATCGGATCGCCGACCGGAACGGCAACGCCCTCGGAGTTCGGCAGCGTCGGGAGATAGAAGTTCGGCGTCAGCGTCTCGATGTCGCCGGTGAAGTCGTCGCGCGTCGGGGCGACGATGCCGCCACCTTCGTTGTTCAGCGGCTCGTGAAAGTACGCGCCGAACGTGAAGTTCTTGACAGGGAAGACGACGCTCGCGAACGAAAGCACGACGCGATCGCTGTGGTGCGTGAACGGCGTGCGGTTGACGTCGGGAAACGTACCGCTGGTCGAGAAGACCTGCTGCTCGAGGTAGTTGCGCGCCTCGATGGAAACCTCGGGCTTGCGCAGGATCGTCAGGCCGGCGGGATTCGCCTCGGCCGCGGAAGCGTCGTCGGCAAGACCGAGGAACGCGCCGCCCATGCCGAGCGACCGGGCGCCGGGATTGCCGAAATTGAACTGCAGTCCCGAGAGAGCCTCGATGTCGACGTTCTGCGCGGCGACCGGGAGCGCGATCGTCGCGGCGAGCGCGACCAGGAGTTTACGCATGTGGATTCCTCCGAATCTGAACGGAGGAAGCATAACAAACGCGCGTGTCACTCTACACGCGCGCCGTCTTCACCGCCTCGATCACCATCCGCAACGCCTCTTCCGGTGCCGCGAGCTGTTTCGCGCGGTCCTTGCGGAAGCTCCACTCCACGTGTCCGTTCGCAAGACTCTTCGCACCCACCGCAATGCGCAGCGGGAAGCCGATGAGGTCCGCGTCCTTGAACTTCACCCCCGGCCGTTCGTCGCGGTCGTCGAACAGCACGTCGATGCCCGCGGCGACGAGCTTCTCGTAAATCTCCGTCGCCGTCCTGATCACCGCCTCGTCCTTGCCGACCGAGGTCACGACCACTTCGAACGGCGCGATCGGAATCGGCCAGATGACGCCGTCGTCGTCGTGACTCTGCTCGATCGCCGCGGCGACGGTGCGCGTCACGCCGAGGCCGTAGCAGCCCATGATCATCGGCACGCGCGTCCCACCTTCGTCGAGATACTCGCAATGCATCGCCTCGGAGTACTTCGTGCCGAGCTTGAAGATGTGGCCCACTTCGATGCCGCGATAGATCTCGAGCTTCGTTCCGCAGCGCACGCACGCGTCGCCCGCGAGCACGGTCGTGAAATCGCCGTACTCCGGCTCCGGAAAATCGCGGCCGGGAACGGCGTAGTCGAGATGATGATCGCGCTTGTTCGCGCCGACGATCCAGCGTTTGCGGCCCTTCAACGAGTAATCCGCGAGCACGCGCGCGCACTTCGTGCCGACGGGACCGCAGTAGCCGATCGGACCGCCGGTCGCCTCTTCGAAGCGGTTTTCGGCGATCAGCTCCATCCACTGCGCGCCGACGTGGTTCTTGATCTTGATCTCGTTGCCTCCGCGGTCGCCGCGCACGAGCACCATCACCGGGCCGAGATCGGTGTCGAAGACGAGCGTCTTCACGAGCTCCGAGGTCGGCTTGCCGAGGAACCTGCCGACGTCGTCGATGGTCTGCGTCTTCGGCGTGTGCAGTTCGGCAATCGCCTCCGTGGGCGCGGGCTCCACTTCGTCGTCGAAAAACTTCGAAGTGGCCTTCTCCACGTTCGCGCCGTAGCGGCAGTTCGGGCAGCTCACGACCGCGTCTTCGCCCGACTGCGCGAGCACCATGAACTCGTGCGATGCGGACCCGCCGATGTTGCCGGTATCGGCTTCGACGGGTACGTGGTCCAACGCACAACGATGAAAGACGCGCGTGTACGCCTCGCGCATGGCCTCGTACGTTTCATCGAGCGACTCGCGGCTCGCATGGAACGAGTACGCGTCCTTCATGATGAATTCGCGGCCGCGCATGAGGCCGAAGCGCGGACGCACTTCATCGCGGAACTTGGTCTGGATCTGATAGAGCGAAACCGGGAGCTGGCGGTACGAACTGACCGCGTCGCGCACCGTGTCGGTGATGACTTCCTCGTGCGTGGGGCCGAAGACGAAATCGCGGTCGTGCCGGTCCTTGATGCGGAGCAGCTCTTTTCCGTACTTTTGCCAGCGGCCCGATTCCATCCAGAGCTCGGCGGGCTGGATGGCCGGCATGAGGAGCTCGGTCGAGCCCGCGCGGGTCATCTCCTCGCGGACGATGTTCTCGAGTTTCTGGATCGAGCGGAGGCCGAGCGGCAGGTACGTGTAGATGCCGGCCGCGACCTTGCGGATCATGCCGGCGCGCATCATCAGCTTCTGCGAGATGACGTCGGCGTCCGAGGGAACTTCACGAAGCGTGGTGATGAAATAACGGCTCCAGCGCATGGGGGCGGGATTCTAACAGTTGTGACATGGACCCCGTCCTGCGCTGTGTTACTACTGGCGGATCGATGAAAGAACAGCCTGTTCTCGTATTCGAGCGGCCCCCGGTGCAGCGCATCTTCTCCTGTGCCGCGGCATTCGGATCGGCGGCGATCTTCTTCATGTACCTGGCCGAACATCCGAATGATTACGAACTGCTGCCGATGCTCGGCCTCGTGCTCCTTTTCCTCGGCACGGTCGCAGCCGCCGTCGTGCAATACGGCGACTACATCTATTTCAGCGAGATCGGCGTGAAGTACGAGAACCGCCTGCTGAAGCTGTTCGGCAAGCGATGGGACTGGATGCGCTGGGAAGACATCGTCGAAGTGCGTGAGGTGAGGGAGAAGATCCTGATCCTGCTGTCGCGCGACGGACGGCGCATGCTCGTCGACGCCATTCTTGGCTATGCGATTGCACGCGCCGAGATCCTCAGGCGAGCTCCGCAGGCCATCAAGTCCGGGACGCTCGCCCGAGACGATTCTTGAACCGCAACAAACGTGTCATTGCCGCCGTCGCGGCGGTCCTCCTCCTCGGCCTGGCCATCGTCGTCACGCTCGTGCTGCGCGAGCGCGTCCGGCGTCATCGCGTGTTCCGTCCGGCCGCGGGCGAGCAGAAACCGGAAGCGCCGCGGAACGTTCCGCCGGTCGAGCAGTGGTCGGAGACGTTCGCCTCGCTCGAAGGAGAGGAGCTCGCGGAACTGCTCGAGCAGATCGAGCAGCGCCACCCCGACCTCTACACGAAATGGTCGCTCGCGTATCTGCACGCGCGTGCGCTCGTGGAAGACGAGGAAGAGGACGAGGCAGCGCAGAAGCTTGCGCCGTTTCTGGAGAAGGGACATCCGTTCCGCGACCGCGCGCTGTATCACCGTGCGGCGATCAGTGAGGGCGCGGAGGCCAGCAAGTGGCGCAATGCGCTGATCTTCGAGCACACCGACTCGCTCTATCGCGACGAGGCCATCGACGACGAGCTGGAGTACCTCGCTTCCCTCGGCCAGCCGCAGCCGTTGATCGCGTTCGCGGAGAAGATCGCGCCTTCGGCGTCGACGGAGCGGCGGCGCGAGATCAGCGCCCGCATCGTCGAAGCCACGGGCTCGTTCGAGCGCGGCATGGCGCTGCTGCGCGGAGGAATCGGCGACGACGCGGCCGATCGCGCGGTGCGTGCGCTCGATAAGCCGGCAGTGCTCGCGAAACTGAACGCGGAACAGCTCGCGCTGTTCGGCGAGACGATGCAGAGACATCGTCATTACGACCGCGCGACGGCATTGCTGCAGCTCGCGATCGACAAGACGGCGCCGAAACCCGCGCCCGCGAAAGCGGCGATGCTGCAGAAGAGCGCCAAAAAGAAAAAGACCGCGCCGGCGAAAAAGAAAGCGGCACCGGCGAAGAAGGCTCCCGCCAAACCCGCGCCGCCGCCTCCCCCACCCAATCCGCGCGAGCGTCTCGACGACCTCGAATTCGCCCTCGGCCGCAGTTACTTCGGCGCGGAGAAATACGCCGAGGCGCAGGCCGTCTATCTGCGCGGCGCGGCGGCCACGCCGAACCTGTCGCAAAAGTGCATGTTCCTCTGGCACGCCGCTCGGTCCGCGCAACTGCGCGGCGACGACAAGACCGCGGAACGACTGATGACGCAGGCCATCGCGGTGAAAGGGAAGTTTCCGTCGACGACGGCCGCGCTCACGCAGCGACTGCGCACGCGCCTCAAGCAAAGGCGTTTTCCCGAAGCCGCCGGTGACCTCGTCCAGTTGCGCAAGATGGCGGGCAACGAGCGCGCGGTGCTCGAAGGCTCGCTCGCGTACGCGGTGGGCATGCTCGCCGCGGGGAACACGACGGCGGCGGTCTCCGCGCTGAACTCCGTCCCCGCACATCTGCTCGACGATTACGACCGCGCCGAATTCGCGTACTGGCGCGCGCGCGCCCTCGAATCGCGCGATGCACCCGCATCCTTCCGCGCCTATCTCGACGTGTTGCGCGCGGACGTGCCGACACACTTTGCGTATTTCGCGCGCACGCGTCTCGATGCGCCGGCCATGGCGCCGAAGCTCGCGCGCGAGCTGGCGGTGCGCGAAACGGAAGTCGCGAAACACGTCGCCGCGAAGAACTTCGACCTCGCCAAACGCGTGCAGACGGATCGCATTCTGTTGTCGTCGAAGGATCGCGTCGCGCAACTGCAGAAACTGAAGTCGATCTACCAGCAGCTCCCCGCGTACGCCGCCGTCCTCGAGCTTGCGCCGCTCGCCTTGCCGCGCTTTCCGGACGTCGACGCGGAGGATGCGAGCGCCCTCCTGATGGCCATGGGTCTCTACGACGAGGCGGCGCCCGCGATCGTCAAACGCTTCGGACTGCGGCCGGCGCGCGAAGCGCTCACGCGCTCGTACGCGCTGCATCGCGGGGCGGCGTCGCGCGATTCGATCTACGCCATCGAAATCCTCATGAAATCCGTCCCGTCGGACTTTCATCCCGACCTGCTGCCGGGTGTCGTGCGCCAGTTGCTCTACCCGCGCTACTTCTACACGTTCATCGCCGAGGATGCGAAACGCTACGAGGCCGACCCGGCGCTCGTGCTGTCGATCATGCGTGAGGAATCGCGCTTCAATCCGCGCGCGAAGTCGCAGGCCGCCGCGCGCGGGCTGCTGCAGTTCATCATCACGACCGCGCGCGACATCGGCCGCGACGTCGGCCTCGTCGACGTCGACCCGGAAGATCTCTACGATCCGCGCGTGATCATCCGCCTCGGCGCGAAGTACATCAGCGAGCTCTCCGAACAGTTCGAGGGGAACCGCTATCGCGTCGCCGCCGCGTACAACGCGGGCCCGAAACAGGTCGCGCTCTGGAATCGCATCCAGGCCGACGCGGGCAACGACTACTTCCTCACCGCCGTGAACTTCGACGAGACGAAACACTACGTCCGCAAGGTGATGAACTCGTACGAGCGCTACGGCGAGATTTACGGGAAGAGCGCGCCGGTGGGTGGGTTGCGGGTGCAGCCGTAGCGCTGCAACGCAAGAATGCGCCATATCGTTTGACCGGCACACTCGGTTTCTCCCTCCCCGCCTGCGCTCCGCTGCCGGCCCTCGTCATCGGCATTGTGGCGATGCGCCAGCTCGGCGCGGCATGGGGCACGTTCCCGGTCCCTGTGATGGTTCCGGGGCGTCGCCGATCCTCGGTTACTTCATCACGCTGGCAGCGGGCGTCGGTCGCCT
>Ga0196958_10000678_pt1 | contig 11167 bp, 13 predicted proteins | sample S1v_10metaG_FD_148654 | JGI IMG/M metagenome (GOLD analysis project Ga0196958, IMG submission 148654) | Soil microbial communities from Anza Borrego desert, Southern California, United States - S1+v_10 | ecosystem: Environmental > Terrestrial > Soil > Desert | place: USA: California | collected...
CGGTGTTCCTGCTGGACCTCGGAGACGGCGAGAAACGGTTCTCATCGTCTCCGAGGTCCAGCAGGAACACCGGGGCGTCTTGACGCAGAGTGGGCATGTCAGTCCTTCCGTGGGGGTGGGAGCAGGAGTATGGCGCGGACCGCGGCGGCGAGCCGGGCCCGGGAGGCCGCGGAGATCGGTCGGCCCGCGATGAGCGTGCGGCGGAACAGGGCTGTCGGCAGGTCGACCACGCAGGTCGTCAGCACTTCGACGGCCTGCGCGTCCCGCCGGCCCCAGAGCCGGTCGGCGAGCCCGATCAGGAGCGTGATCAGGCGTTTGTCGAGGGCCAGGAAATCGGCCGCGAGGTTTTCGGGGACCTGCGGGCCGAGGACCTGTTCCTTCTTGACGGTGATGAGCAGGCGGGCCGCCTCCGGCCTCAGATCGGCGAACGCGGCCGGCGTGTCCGCCGCGGCCACGACCGCCGCGACCGGGTCTTCCGCCTCGTCGGCGAGAGCGGTCTGGAGGTCGAGGAACTCGCCCGCCGCGCGGAGCCAGACATGGGCCAGCAAGGCGCCGAGCGAGCCGAAAGCGTGGTAGATCGTCCCGTTGGAGACCCCCGCGGCGGCCGCGAGGGACCGGACGGTGACGCCATGGGCACCCGTCTCGACGACGAGGTGTTCGGCCGCGTCGAGCAGCCTTTCCAAGTCGTGTACACGGGGGCGGGGCATGGAGCGACGGTAACAGAGCGTGTGCTCCAAAACAATAAGAGAGCGGCCGCTCTAAAAGGGGCGAGGTGGCACTGTGACGTGGTTCACGAACGTCTTCACCGCGAAGTCGTCACATCCCCTCGGCGGCGCGGGTCAACCCGTCGAATCACCGAGAAGCCGAGGAGAGACCGAAATGACCACCGCCTATGTCATCGTCACCGTCGTCGGATCGTTCATGGCCGGGGTGCTGGGATTCACCGGCTGAGGTCAGGAATCCGGGGACCACACCGCGAGTTCGGCGCCGCCGGGCTCGCGGAAGTGGAACCGGCGCCCGCCGGGGAACGAGAACGGCTCGACCGTGACGACTCCGCCCGCGGCCTCGACGGAACCCCTTGCCCGCTCGAGGTCTTCGGTGCGGATCGTCACCAGCGGCGCGGCCGTCCGCGCCGCGGTGTCCTGCTGGAAGCCGAACGAGACCACGCCGCCGCTCTGGACGTCGGAATACGTTGGGCCGTACGACGTCGCCGTCCACCCGAAGGCCTTTTCGAAGAACCGGCTCGAGTTCGCGGCCGAGCCGGACGGGAACTCGACGAAGTCGATTTCGTACATGGGCCGGAAGCTACTCCGGACCACCGACAGGAATCGCTCAGACGCTGCGGAGCACGGAGACCACGACGCCCAGTACGGACGCGCGGTCCCCGTCGATGACGTCGTAGGCGGGGTTGCGCGGTTCGAGGTACACGTGGCCGTCGCGGCGGCGGTACACCTTGACCGTGGCCTCCTCGTCGATCATCGCGGCGACGATCTGACCGGAGTGGGCTTCCTGCTGCTGCTTCACCACGACGATGTCGCCGTCGCAGATCGCCGCGTCGATCATCGAATCACCGCGTACCCGCAGGCCGAAGACGTTGCCCCGGCCGGTGAGTTCACGCGGAAGGGTCATCACGTCGTCGACGTGTTCGACGGCCGAGATCGGCGTTCCCGCGGCGATGTCACCGACGACGGGGACCGGCACGGAGTCCTCTGTGGATTCACGCGAGGTGGTGCCGTGCAGGAACGCGCGGACGTCCATGGGCCGCGAGACCGAGCTGCCGCGGTGGAGGAAACCCTTCTCCTCCAAGGCCGCCAGATGCTTCGACACCGAGGAAGTCGAGCGCAGCCCGACCGCTTCACCGATCTCGCGCGTGCTCGGCGAGTATCCGTGCTCCACCACCCATTCGCGGATGGTCAGCAGGATCTTCTGCTGGCGCTCCGGCAGCGAAGCGGCTTCCTCGAACAGCTCAAGATCGTGGTAGGCGGTCATCAGCGGAATGGTAGTTCGTGCAGGCCGCCGCGATCGCCGCGGTGTCCCAGTAGAACGGCCGCACCTCGGTGATGCGCCCGTCCTCGACGGTGATCGTCTGCAGGATCGGGAAGTCCAGCTCGCGTCCGGTGGTCCTCGCGCGGACGTGCACCCTGGTCAGGACGACCAGCGGACTGGCCTCGCTCAGGAAGCTTTGCTCCACCATGTCGAAGATCTCCCAGGTGTCGCTCATGGCGGCGAAGAACCGCTCCAAGCCTTCGTGGCCGCGCCAGATCCCGCCGTACGGCAGGCCGTCCGCCTGGTGCAGCACCACGTCGGGGGAGAAGAACGGGGCGAGCGGCGCGAAGGTCGCCTTGCCTGGGCCGCCCGCCGCGAAGTAGCCGGCTTCCGCCGCGTACATGCCCTTGAGTACGGACAGGGCGTCCGTTGATGTCCTTGTCGATGTCACTGTCACGAGGACCACTGTGGTGGTCGGCGTGGCCGGGCGCTGGCGGTTATCCGTCGCCGAGATCGGCCGGATGGCGGCCCGGCCGGACCGAAAGTCCGATCCCGTGCGCGGTTCCGCGAGGTTGACTCGATCGTATGAACACGACGATCACCGCGGCGGTTCTCGCCGCCGCGACGGCCGCGGTCGCCCTCACCGGATGCGGTCTCAAAGAAGGCTTGACCGAAAAAGCGAACGGGCACGTCAAGACGGTCGCCTACGCGACCGGCGCGGAAGGCAAGCGCGACACGGACGCACGTCTGCCGGAGTGGGTGCCGGACGGGGCGGCGGCGGTCACGGAGGTCATCCGGACGACCGGCTCGGAGCGGCTCCTGCGGTTCACCGGCGGGGCGCTGCCCGCGGTTTGCGTGCCGGGGCCTGCCGCGACGCAGGCCGCCACTCTCGCCGCGCACTGGTGGCCGCAGGGGCAGGAAGGCAGGACGGACACGGTCTGCGGTGAGTGGCATGTACTCGTCCAAGGCATCGACGTGTTCGCGTTCAAGCCGGAAACACTGGGCAGCACGAGGTCCTGAGTCACTCGGCGAGCGCGTCCGCGCAGGCGGCGAGATCCCACAGCAGCCGCTCCTGCTCGGCCGCCGGAAACGGTTCGAGCATCCGATCCCGGACCGCGCGCACGACGCCGCCGTCGCCGCGGAGCCGGTCCTGCCCGGCGGCGGTGAGGGTGCTGGGCAAGGCGCGTCCCTGCGGCGCCGTCGTCGGACGGGTGACCAGGCCGCGGTCCTGCAGCCCGCGCAGCACCAGGTTCATCGACTGCCGAGTGACGAACACGGCCCTGGCCAGTTCCGCGTTGGACAGCCCCGGTCGCTGCGAGAGCACCTCGAGACAGGAGTACTGGGGCCACGGTGAGGTCGAGGGGACGCAAAGCGGTCTCCATCGCCATCCGGAGCGCCGTCGCCGCTCGTTTCAGCATGTACCCCACCGCCAGGTTCAGCGGTCCGACCGTCTCGCCTCGACTCATGTCAGCCTCATGACACGACCTCACCCCGTTTCCAGGCCGGCAGCTCTTCGGTGAGGACATCCCCGGCGAAAGCCTGAGGGTCTTCGACCACAGCGTCGCCGAGGACCAAGGATCGGGCACGTGCTGAAGCAGATCGCGGAAGGCCTGCGGCTGGTGTTCGACGGGGGCGAGCGGGTCAGGCCGTCGGGCGGCCCGCCCCGGCGTAGTCGTCGCCCTGCTTCCGGTAGGTGTGCACCTGCACCGCCTGCCCGGTCTGCGGGGCGTCGATCATCTGCTGGTTCCCGATGTACAGCCCGACGTGGTGGATCTTCGTGTTCGGCTCGCCGTAGAAGATCAGGTCGCCCAGTTGGGGATCGGTCACCTTGTCGACGCTGTGGTATTGCGTGTGGGCGGTCCGCATGAGTTTCACGCCGGCGCTGGCGTACGCGGCCGTCGTCAGGCCGGAGCAGTCGAATCCGGGGTCGCCGCCGCCGGTGCCGTTGCCGCCCCAGACGTAGGGCAGCCCGATCTTGTCGATGGCGAAGTTGACCGCGCTCAACGCCGCCGCGTTCGGCGGCTGCGGGCTCTGGCCGACCGTGCCGTAGACGTTCACGGTCGCGAGCGTGCGGTGCATCAGCAGCGGCGCGGGCTGCAACGTGCTCACCGCGTTCCACCACGTCTGGCCCTGGCCGAGGTCGCGCCCGCCCGCGCACAGGGCACGTCCGGCGGTGAGCGTGGCGTCGTCGATGTTCTGCGGGTCCGGCTTCCCGCCACTCGCCGAGGCCTGGAACTGTTTCCACACCGACGGGGTCAACTGCAGCGGGCCGCTGGCGTTCGCGGACGAGACGACCTTGTTGTAGAAGTCGCGGACCTCGACCGCGCCGAGCGGCACGGTCAGCACGCCGTCGGCGTTCAGGCTCGAACCGGTGGCGCGGCCGTGGTCGGAAGCGATCTTCCCGAGCGCGGCCAGCGTCACCCAGGAAAGACGGCACCCTGGCGTTTCCTTGCTCAGCGCCACGGTGGTCTTCGCGTATCCGGTCATCGCCCGCAGCGGGATGTCGAGCCAGCCGCTGGTCTTCGACACCCAGGCGTCGAACTCCTGCCCCATCTGCTGCGGCACCTTCGGCTGCTCCTTCGGCATCTCCGCGGGGACGGAGGACGAGGGCGGCGCGGGCGGGGCCGAGGACTGGACGGCGGCGGCTTCCGGCTTCGGCTCGTCCTTCGGTGCGAAGGTGATGGCGGCGACCAAGGCGGCACCAGCGACGACGACGGCGGCGATGATCACCGGAAGTCTGCGACGGCGGGAAGTCTGCTGTTCCATCAGAGCCCTCCGACGATGCGGCTCAGGACGAACTCGCGCAAGGCGTCGACATCGGTGGTCAGCGCGACGTCGATGGTGCGGCCCGGCACGGCCTGCGGATCGGTGCTTCGCAGCCTTCGCCGGTCTACGAGAGTCGCCCCGCGCGCGGGGCCGAAGCCGCACTCGACGTCCACGGGATAGGACTCGACGTCGAGGATGCCCGGCCGGATCGCCTCGGCCACCGCCACCGCGTCGTGCATGACCATCCCGGGGAGACCGAGGATCGGCGTGTAGTGCTCGACGTAGGTGGGCGTCAGTGCTTCGAGCGCCGCACCGAGCGGGCCGGACGCGGCGAGCTTGCCGAGCCAGGTCGTGTCGACCGAACACTGGTGCGTGATGTCCAGGGGGACCAGCACCGTCGGGATGTCCTCGTCGACCAGCACCCGGCGCGCGGCCTCGGGGTCGCTCCAGATGTTGAACTCGGCCGCGGTGGTGGAGTTACCCTTGGTCACCCCACCGCCCATGACGACGATCCGGCCGATCTTCTCGCGGACGTCCGGATGGGCCGCCAGCAGCAGCGCGATGTTCGTGAGCGGCCCGATCGGGGCGATGGTCACCGGCTCGTCGGCGGCTTCCAGCAGATCCACCAGCAGGCGGACGGCGCCGCGTTCGTCGAGCGGGCGCTTCGCCTCCGGCAGCGTCCCGGCGTGGCCGGAAAGGCCGTCCTGTCCGTGGACGAACCCGGCTGTCCTGGCGTTGTCGTACACCAGCGGCCGCGCGGCACCGGCCGCGACGGGGACGTCGTCGCGGCCGAAGAGCTGCAGCAGGCGGCGCGCGTTGGCGGTGGTGTGGCTCAGCGGCACGTTGCCGAACACCGTGGTCACACCGAGGAGCTCGACGTCCTCGGATTGCGCGGCCAGTGCCAGCGCGAAAGCGTCGTCGACCCCCGGATCGGTGTCGATGATCAGCTTGGTGCCCATGCGCGTGCTCCCCTTTGCGGTCGACGGCCTGATCACAGGTTACGGTCACCGGTATGACGTCCATGTGGGGTGCGCCCGCGCTGTCGCGGCTCCGCGCTTGGGGCCAGGCCCGTCGTGATCCGCGTCAGGCGAAGTTCCTGACCAAGGATTCACTGCGCTGGGTGCGGCGAAACCGCGCGTACACGCCCTGGTACCTGGTCCGATACTGGCGGCTGCTGAAGTTCCGCGTCGCCAACCCGCACATCGTCCTGCGGGGAATGGTGTTCCTCGGCAAGGACGTCGAGATCCACTGCCGCCCCGGCTACGGACGGCTGGAGATCGGCCGCTGGGTGCACATCGGCGACGGCAACGCGATCCGCTGCCACGAGGGTTCGCTGCGCATCGGCGACAAGGCGGTGTTCGGGCGGCAGAACGTCCTCAACGGCTACCTCGACATCGAACTCGGCGCGGCCACCCTCGTCGCGGACTGGGTGTACATCTGCGACTTCGACCACGTCACCACCGACATCACCGTCCCGATCAAGGATCAGGGCATCGTGAAGTCGCCGGTGCGGATCGGGCCGGACACCTGGATCGGCACCAAGGTCTCCGTGCTCAAGGGCACGCGGGTCGGCCGCGGCTGCGTCCTCGGCGCGCACGCCGTGGTGCGGGGCGAGATCCCGGACTACTCGATCGCCGTCGGTTCGCCGGCGCGCGTGGTGCGGAACCGGCAGGACGACTACGCCGCCGACGCCGCCCGCCGCGAGGCTGTCGCGGACATGGCGCGTAAGGCGAACAAGGCGCTCCAGAAGACGCTGGGCGTCGACTCCTGACGCAGCCTCGTGCCGTCCGCTGGATCACAGGTGTGGTCCCGTCGGGAAGCTTTCCGGGAGACGCGGGCCATGCGGTGAGCCAACGGGCGGCGCACGTGATCAGAGGGATGCCACATCCAGCGAAACGGAATCAGCCGCGAAGCTGCTCCCGGACCTCCATGAGCGCGAAGCCCAGCAGGTTCTCCCCGCGCCAGTAGTCGGGGCGCGTGGCGTTCTTGTCGTCGCGGGCGACGCCGCTGCCCCAGACCAGGTCCATCCTCGACGCCTCGACGATCACTCTGTCGCCCGTGGCCAGCAGGAACTCGCGCTCCTCGGCGTGCTGGCGGAACTTCTCCAGGTTGCCGTCGATGACGATGTCGAAGCGGTGCCGCTCCCACAGTTCGGCGTCGAAACCGGAGACCTCGCGGCCGAGGATCTTGGCGGTCTTCGGGTCCGGCGCCTGGCGGATGGCCACCGCGGCCTCGTGGTCGCCGAACAGTTCCGCCTTGCTCGCCATCATGTAGTGCTCGGCCGTCGGGTACCGCTCGCCACCCGCGACGAACGGCGCGTGCCACCACTGGCTCAGGCAGGCCGCGTTGACCCGGCCGCTCTTGAGCGGGGTGTGGCCGTAGAAGAGCTGGTACTCGGGCTCCGCGCCGCTGTGGACCAGCTCGCGCAACGCATCGAGACTCCGGACTCCGTCGACCTTGCTCACCATGGCGACCAGTGGACCACAGACCACCGACAATCCGTGAACTGGATCGGACCACTCTCCGTCGTGACCGGAGGCGGTCAGTACATTCAGCATTCGTGCAACGGATCGAAACGGTGAGCGCCCGAACGGTCGAAGAGGCCGCCAAGCGATTGGCCGGGGTGGTGACCCGGACGCCGCTCGAACCGAACGAACGGCTTTCGGCCAGGGTGGACGCCCGGGTCTGGCTCAAACGCGAAGATCTCCAGACCGTGCGCTCCTACAAGATCCGCGGCGCCTACAACTTCATCGTCCAGCTCGACGCGGAGCACCGGCGGCGCGGCGTCGTCTGCGCCAGCGCGGGCAATCACGCGCAGGGGGTGGCGTACGCGTGCCGCCGCCTCGGCGCGAACGGCCGCGTCTACGTCCCCGGCACGACTCCCCGGCAGAAGCGCGAGCGGATCGCGACGCTGGGCGGCTCGCACATCGAGGTCGTCGTCGTCGGCGAGACCTATGAGGACGCTTTCACCGCCGCGAAGCACGACGCGGAGACCACGGGCGCGACGTTGGTCCCCGCCTTCGACGCGCCGGAGACGGTCGCCGGGCAGGGCACGGTCGCGATGGAGGTCGTCGCGCAGCTCGGGTTCGTCCCGGACGTCATGGTGGTGCCGGTCGGCGGCGGCGGCCTGCTCGCGGGCATCGCCGCGTGGGCCGCGGAACGGGCGCCGGAGATGCGGATCGTCGGGGTCGAACCGGCGGGCGCGACCTGTATGGCGGCCGCGCTGGCCGCCGGGGCGCCGGTGCGGCTGGAAACCGTCGACACCTTCGTCGACGGCGCGGCGGTCGCGCTGGCCGGGTCGGTGACGTATCCGCTGGTCCGCGACGGGGGCGTCGAACTCACCGACGTCGCCGAGGGCGCGATCTGCACGGAAATGCTCGCGATGTACCAGTCCGACGGCGTGATCGCCGAACCCGCGGGCGCGCTCGCGGCCGCGGCGCTGGGCACGACGGTGAAGATCGACCCAGGGCAGATCGTGGTGTGCGTCGTCTCCGGCGGCAACAACGACGTCAGCCGCTACGGCGAAGTGCTCGAACGGTCGCTGATCCACGAAGGACTGAAGCACTACTTCCTGGTGGGGTTCCCGCAGGAGCCCGGCGCGCTGCGGCGGTTCCTCGACGAGGTCCTCGGACCGGACGACGACATCACGCGGTTCGAGTACGTGAAGCGCAACAGCCGCGAGACCGGCCCGGCGCTGATCGGCGTCGAACTCGCGCGCGCCGGTGATCTGGAAGGCCTGCTGCACCGGCTGGACAGGAGCCCGCTGCAGGTGGAGCGGGTGGAGCCGGGCAGCCCGCTCTTCCACTTCCTGATCTGACGCTCCCCGTGATTCGTCACCTGCTTGTGACGTCCGTACCTCGCAAGCAGGTGACGAATCACGGGGAGCGTCACGGCGCCTTCGGCACCGCCGGGTACGGGACGAAGGTGCTGGTGTTCTCGTCCACGGTCAGCTGTTTGCCGATCGTGGGGAACGCGCGCTGCGAGCACGCCGGGCGTTCGCAGACTTTGCACCCCATGCCGATCGGGGTGGCGGCGGCGCGGTCGTCGAGATCGAGCCCGGTCGAATAGATCAGCCGTTTCGCGTGCCGCAGTTCGCAGCCGAGGCCGACGGTGAACGTCTTGCCGGGGCTGCCGTAGCCGCCGATGTTGCGTGACACCGTCCGCGCGACCCAGAAGTAGCTCTTGCCGTCGGGCAGGGTGGCGATCTGGGTGAGGATCTTGCCGGGCTGGGTGAACGCCTCGTAGATGTTCCACAGTGGACACGCGCCGCCGACGCGGGAGAAGTGGAAGCCGGCCGCGGACTGGCGTTTCGACATGTTCCCCGCCCGGTCGACCCGGACGAAGGAGAACGGCACGCCGCGGTTCTTCGGGCGCTGCAACGTCGAGAGCCGATGGCAGACCGTCTCGAAACCGACGCCGAAGTGGTCACAGAGCCGCTCGATGTCGTAGCGGAACCGTTCCGCGCAGGCCAGGAACGGTCCATAGGGGAGGATGAGCGCGCCCGCGAAGTAGTTGGCGAGTCCGACCCTGGCCAGCGAACGCGCGGCGGGTCCGGAGAACGCCCACGAGTCGGCGAGTTCGGTGATCAGGTCGTCGTATTCCAGCAGCGCGATCTGGGAAGCCATCCGGAACGCCTGCTGCCCGACGCGCAGGCTCGGCGCCAGCCGCAGCACACGCGGCCCGGGTTCGTACCGGTGCTGTTCGCCGTTGATCTCGTCGATGCCATCGCTGGTGACGTCGACGCCGTAGCGCTGGATCAGGGTCTCCTTCAGCGCCGCGAGCACCTGGCCACGCTGCAGGGGGATGTCGTGCGCCATCCGTTCGGCGCGTTCGTCCAGTTCTGCGACGTAGTTCTCCCGCTCGTAGAAGAAGTCGCGGACCTCTTCGTGCGGCAGGGCGGTGGCGGCGCTGCCGTGCAGGCCGAGGCCGTTTTCCGTGGTCAGCGCGGCGGTGTTCTCCACGGCGTTGCGGTAACTGCGGTGCAGTTTGACCAGGGCCTGGGCGATCGTCGGGAGGTTCGTGGCGAGGTCGTTGAGCTCGCTGTTCGTGACGCCCACGCCGAGGACCTCGTCGAGCAGCGCTTCTTTCACGTCCGCGACGAGCCGGGCGGTGTCGTTGTTCGCGAAGAACTCGGTGTCCACTCCGAACGCCTGCGTGATGCGAAGGAGCACCGGAACGGTCAGCGGACGCGAGTTGTGCTCGATCTGGTTGAGGTAACTGGGTGAGATCTCCAGCACACGAGCGAGATCCGCCTGGCTCATCGACCGGCTTTCGCGCAGATGCCGCAGCTTCGCTCCGGCGAAGGTTTTGTCCACTGAGGCCTCTCTGTCCGCAAGGTTTCCGGGCCTGAACGATTCAGTGAACGGTCAAGCCCGTGGATTTGCCTGTGCTTGCGAACCTGATATTCGCAACCTTTGCAAGATGCTACGGAAGCTTCACAGAAATTGGCAAATTGGCGCTCTGGATCGGATTTCCCCTGTCATGTCAGGGTCAGGTCAGGAAAGCGATCACTCGCAAACTTCGCAACACCGGGAGAATCCGATGACTCAGCACGCGCAGCAGCTGGAGCAGGCGGCCGCCGAACTGGCCAAGCAGTGGGAGACCGACCCCCGCTGGGCGGGCGTGAAGCGCTCGTACTCCGCGGCTGACGTGGTCAAGCTGCGCGGCAGCGTGGTCGAGGAGCACACGCTCGCTCGCCGCGGCGCCGAGAAGCTTTGGGACCTCCTGCACAACGAGGACTACGTCCACTCCCTGGGCGCACTGACCGGTAACCAGGCGGTGCAGCAGGTCCGCGCCGGCCTCAAGGCCATCTACCTGTCGGGCTGGCAGGTCGCCGCCGACGCCAACCTCTCCGGCCAGACCTACCCGGACCAGAGCCTCTACCCGGCCAACTCGGTGCCCGCGGTCGTCCGCCGGATCAACAACGCGCTCGGCCGCGCCGACCAGATCAACTGGGCCGAAGGTAATACCGACATCGACTGGTACGCCCCGATCGTCGCCGACGCGGAGGCGGGCTTCGGTGGCCCGCTCAACGCCTTCGAGCTGATGAAGGGCATGATCGCCGCCGGTGCCGCGGGGGTGCACTGGGAAGACCAGCTCGCTTCCGAGAAGAAGTGCGGTCACCTCGGTGGCAAGGTGCTCATCCCGACCAAGCAGCACGAGCGCACGCTGAACGCCGCCCGCCTCGCCGCGGACGTGCTGAACGTGCCGTCGCTGATCGTCGCCCGCACCGACGCGCAGGCCGCCACGCTGATCACCAGCGACGTCGACGAGCGTGACCGCAAGTACGTCACCGGCGAGCGCACCGCCGAGGGCTTCTACAACGTCACCAACGGCATCGACCCCTGCATCGACCGCGGTCTGGCCTACGCCGAGTACGCCGACCTGCTGTGGATGGAGACCTCCGAGCCGGACC
>Ga0196958_10000679_pt1 | contig 11163 bp, 9 predicted proteins | sample S1v_10metaG_FD_148654 | JGI IMG/M metagenome (GOLD analysis project Ga0196958, IMG submission 148654) | Soil microbial communities from Anza Borrego desert, Southern California, United States - S1+v_10 | ecosystem: Environmental > Terrestrial > Soil > Desert | place: USA: California | collected...
CCCGTGCACCCCCGGCACCCGGTTGCCCGGTGGGGGCGCCTGGCAGGATGTGCGCCCGGCGGGAGGTCGGCCGGAGCGGAGGGCCCGCGAGCCCGCCGGAGCGGAGCGGAGGCAAGTGGACACAGCGTGGAGCCGCCGGCGTCTGCTCGCCGGGCTGCTGCTCGTCCCGCCCGCGCTGGCCGGTTGCTCGCTCGGCACCGCCTCCGGCCGCGACGAGCCGGACCCGCTGATCGCGCTCGCCGACGCAGCCCGCGCCGATGCCGCGCTCGCCGCGGCCGCGGTGGCGGCCGACCCGGAGCTGGCGGAGCCGCTGCAGCCGCTCGTCGACGCCCGCACCGAGCACGCGGCGGCGCTCGACGCCGAGGTCGCCCGGCTGGACCCCGACCGCCCCACCCCCGGACCGCCCCCGCCGGTCACCTCCGAGCCCGGCCGGGACGAGGTGCGCCGGGCGGTTCTCGCCTCCGGGCAGGCCGCGGCGGAGGCGGCGCTGGGCCTACCGGCGGCGCGCGTCGGGCTCGTGGCGTCGGTCGCCGCGTGCTGCAGCACGTACGCGGAGGTGCTGGCGTGAACGTCGGGTCCGCGAACCCCCGCATCGACGACACCGCGATCGCCGCGCTGCAGAACACGCTCGCCGCCGAGCACGCCGCCGTCTGGTGCTACGCCCTCGCCGTCGCCTTCCTCAACGGCTCGGACGCCGAACGGGCGCGCGAGGACGAGGACGCGCACCGCGAGCTGCGCAACCAGATCGTGCGGACGCTGTCGCAGCTGGGCACGCCCCCGGTGTCGGCGCAGCCGGCGTACGACACGCCGGAGCCGGTCACCGACGCCGCGTCCGCGGCCGCGCTCGCCGTCGTCGCCGAGACCGACGCGCTCGTCGCGTGGCGCTCCGTGCTCGAGCGCACCGAGGACCGCGCGCTGCGCCAGGCCGCGCTGGACGCGCTCACGGCGGGCACGCTGCGCTGCGCCCGCTGGCGGCTGGCCGTGGGCACACCGCCCGCGATCCCGCCGTTCCCGGGGCGCCCCTGACCCGCCGCCGCGACTCACGGGGGTTCGGGTCAGGCGAGGGCCTCGAGGGCGCGCGCGACGTCCACATCGGTGTTGTAGAGGTGGAACGACAGCCGGGCGGCCCCGGCGCGGGCCGCGCTCACCACCCCCGCGGCCGCGAGCCGTTCGCCGGCGCCCTCCCGGTGCACCGCCACGATCGCCGAACCCGCGGGCTCCATGCCCAGCCCGGCGCGGAAGGAGTCGGCGAGGCCGACGCAGTGGGCCCGTACGGCGGTCCGGTCCAGCCGGGCGAGCCACGGCAGCGCGACCGCCGCGCCGGCCTGGCAGTACCAGGCCGGCGACGTGTCCAGCGCCCGCGCATCCTCGGCCAGGGTCATCGGCAGCCCGTAGATGCTCGACCACCGGTCGGCCCCGGCGTACCACCCCGCCGCGAGCGGGGCCGTGGGCAGCTCGGGCCGCACGGCCATCCACGCCACGCCACGCGGGCTGAGCAGCCACTTGTAGCCCGCGGCGACCACGGCGTCCGCCCAGGCGAGGTCGGCGTCGAGCCAGCCGACCGACTGGGTCGCGTCGAGCACCACGCGGGTGCCGGCGTCGCGCGCGGCGCGCAGGGCGCCGAGGTCGACCACGCGCCCGTCGGCGGACTGGACGACGCTGACCGCGACGAGGTCGAACTCCGCCGCCCGCTCCCCCACCTCGGAGAGGTCCGCCTCGGTGACCGTGACCCCGCGCGCGGCCTGCGCCGCGAACGGCCACGTGACGCTGGTGAACTCGCCCCGCGCGACGAGCACGCGGGCCCCGTCCGGCACCGCGGCCGCCACGAGCCCCACCAGCGCCGACGCGGAGGGCCCGCTCACCACCCGGTCGGCGCCCACCCCGACGAGGTCGGCGAACGCGGCCCTGGCCAGCGCCACGGGCTCGTCGAACTCGCCCGGCCGCCCGGCGCCGGCGCGCCAGCCGGCCACCGCCGCGGCGACGGCCTCGCCCGCGTCCCTGGGCGGGACCCCGATGCTGGCCGTGTTGAGGTATCCGTCGGGGACGGCGAACTCCTGACCGAATGCACTTCGCACGAGGGGGACACTACGGGCGTGGACAGCCAGCTGATCGAGATCCGGACCGGCGGCCGGGAGGCCGTCGTCGACCTGACCGACGAGATCGCCGCCTTCCTGAGCTCCGCGGGCGCCCGGGACGGGCTGCTGAACGTGTGGGTGCCGCACGCGACCGCGGGCCTCGCGGTGATCGAGACCGGCGCCGGGAGCGACACCGACCTCCTCGCCGCCCTGCGCGACCTGCTCCCCGCCGACGACCGCTGGACGCACCGCCACGGCAGCCCGGGGCACGGGCGCGACCACGTCCTGCCGGCGGTCGTGGCGCCGTCGATGTCCGTGCCCGTGCTGGACGGGAGCACCGCCCTGGGCACGTGGCAGTCGGTGTGCCTCGTCGACACCAACGGCGACAACCCGGTGCGCTCCGTCCGGCTGTCGTACCTGCCGGGCTGACCACGCCTGCTCGAACGGGAGACCCACGCCGTCGAACGGGAGACTCGCGCTGCTCAACGGGAGACTCGCGCCCCCCACATGGCGAGTCTCCCGTCTCGACGGCTGACGTGCGGGCAGCAGCGTGGTCGTCACGTCCATCCGGCGTCCCTCCTCCTGCTCAGCGCACGCCCGACGGCGACTCGAACTGGAAGGTGCGCCCCCCGATCCGAACCCGGGTGCCGGGCACCAGCCGGTGCGTCTCCCCGGCCGGCAGCTGCGTCCACCCCTGCTCGCCGGGGGGCGACACGAACGTGCCGTTGCGCGACCCGGCGTCGACGAGCAGCGCGTCCCACCCGTCCACGATGATCTGTGCGTGCACCCGGGACACCGCGCCCGAAGTGTCCTCGAGGGCGAGCGAGCGCAGGCTCCCCGAGGTGACGCGGGGATCGGCCTCCGGCATCCGGCCCATCAGGTACTCGGCGTCGACCGTGTAGGTCGCCCCGTCGTCGAACACGAGCAGGCCGAGCGGCGGGCGCGGGCCGGGAGCGGCCGGGCCCGCCTGCTCCTCGATCGGTGCCCCGCACAGCGCGCAGTACTGCGCACGCGGGTCGTTCAGGTGTCCCCGCGCGCACAGGTACCCGGAGACCTGCTGGTCGACGACGAGCCCTCCCGTCGCCGGGCCGTCGTCGAGGGCCGGTCGGTCCGGCTCGCCGGGAGCGACGCCGAGGATGCGCTCCGACCGCAGTGCGGTGGTGTGCGGGGCGTCGACGTCCGCGCCCTGGTGGGTGGGCTCCGGCTCGGACGGCGCGCCCGGCACCGGGCGCGGGACGCCGAGCTTGGGTGTGCCGTCCCCCGCCCCGTCGAGGTCCCCGCCGTCGAGGTCCCGGCCGTCGACCTCCCCGCCGTCGAGGTTCCTGCCGTCGAGGTTCCTGCCGTCGGCCTCCCCGCTCTCGAGGTCCCGGTCCTCCCGCTCCCTGCCTTCCGGCGCCGGGTGCCGGTACACGTCTCCGGCCTGCTCGACGCCGGTGTCGACGTCCTCACCGGAGCCGGTGCCGAAATCGCCGGTGCCGTGGTCCGACGACGGGCCGTGGTCGCCGGTGGGGGCGCCGTAGTCCTCCCCGGCGAGGCCGAGGTCGTCGTCGGTCCGGCTCGCGGCATCCCGATCGCTCTCCGCGGCGAGGTCGTCGCCCGCCGCGTCGTCCTCGGGCCTGCCGTGGCGGCGCCTGCGCAGCTCGGCCGGACCGACGACGCCCAGGTCCGACTCGGTCCCGGCGTCGTTCCGCGTGGCGAACCAGCCCTCGATGCGCTCCGGGCGCCCGGCGTCGCGGCCGTCGCTCCACGGGCTGCGCTCCGGCTCCCGCGGCAGCGCCTCGGCGGGCCCGCCGAGCAGCCCGTAGGTCGCGCCGTTCGTGCGGGCGCCGTTGCGGCCGTTGCGGTGGTCCGTGTCGTGGTGCTCGTCGCCGATCCCCGGTGAGGTGATCTCCGGCGCCCGCGGCTCCTCGCGTTCGGGGGGCAGCGGGCGGCGCGCCTCGGTGCGGTCCGCGCGGGACTCGGGCGGGTCGTCGTCGGCGGCGCGCCGCGGGTCCGCGTCCGGGTCCCGGCCGGTGTCGAGGGACGAGCCGCGCCGCGGCACCCAGCCGTGGTGCGCGACGCCGTTGGACCCGGACGGGACCGGCCGCAGGTGCGCCCGGCCCGCTCCGGGGCCTGCGGGCCGTTCGGTCTCGCCGCCCTCGTAGCCGCCGAAGCCGTCGATGGAGCCGAAGCTCCCGCGGCTCGGGAGCCCGTTGCCCGGCGACTCTCCCTGGTGCGGCTCCGGCGGCGCCGGCAGGGACTCGCCGTCCCACCGCGGCCGCTCCTGTCCGCCGGACTCCGGCCAGCGGTCGTCCGGCCGGGTGCGCCCGGACTCGTCCGCGAGCTCACCGCTCGTCCCGCCACCGCCCGGGACGAGCACGGCCCCCGCGGCCGGCACGACGCCCATCCGCAGGTCGTGCACGCCGTCGACCACGCCCGGCGGGATCGGACCGCCCTCGAGCGCCAGCACGACCGGTGCGTCGGGCCGCGGCAGCAGCCGGTCGGTCCAGGCCACCGACTGCGCGCCGGACAGCGCGACCTGCCGGTCCGGCACGACCAGCCCGACCGGCCCGTAGAGGAACACCGCCCACTGCTCGCCACGAGCGCGGGAGTCGCCGCCAGTGACCGCGACGGTGCCGAACCGCAGCCCGTCGCCCGGGGCGTCCGGCCCACCGAGCCACCCGGCGAGCCTGCGCGCCAGCGTCCGGCCCGGCTCTCCGCCGGCCGCGCTCGCGCACACGTCGAGCAGCTGGCGCAGGACGTGCCGGTCGGCGCACTCGGCCACGCAGATCACGCCGGGCCAGCGCCCGACGACACCCGCGCCGGGCACGACGGCGGCCCGCAGCGCGTCGAAGTCCACTGGATTCAACCTCCCCCGCGACAGCCGCAGGCGGACGGCGCGGCGGCCCGTCCGCCACCGGCCCGGTGACGATCTCGGTCGTGCAGAACAGCAGCCGAACGACGCGAACGGTACGGGGCGCGTGATGCACGGCCACCGCCGCACCATCGTCGTTGCAGGTGGTGACGGTGCGGGTCCGGTGCGTCACCGGATCCGGTCCGCCGTTGCACCCGCTCAGTCGACCATGGCGGCGGCGGATGCGACCAGACCGGTCGCCGCTCAGCGAGTGCCGGTCAGCTCCACGAGGTGCCCGACGATCTCGTCCACGCCGATCTCCTGCCGTTCACCGCTGCGCCGGTCCTTCACCTCGACGACGCCGTTCGCGAGGCCCCGCCCGACCACGACGATCGTCGGCACGCCGATCAGCTCCGCGTCGGCGAACTTGACGCCCGGGGTGGCCTTCCGGTCGTCGAACAGCACCCGCAGGCCGGCCGCGTCGAGATCGGCGGCGATCCGCTCGCCGCCCGCGGCGATCTCCTCGCTCTTGCCCGCGACGACGAGGTGCACGTCCGCCGGCGCGACCCCGCGCGGCCAGATCAGGCCCGACCCGTCGTGGCTCTGCTCGGCGATCGCGGCGACCAGCCGCGACACGCCGATCCCGTAGGAGCCCATCGTGATCCGCACGGGCTTGCCGTCGGCGCCGAGGGCGTCGAGCTGCGCCGCGTCGGCGTACTTGCGGCCCAGCTGGAACACGTGCCCGATCTCGATGCCGCGGGCCGCCTCCAGGGATCCGGATCCGTCGGGCGCGGGGTCGCCCTCGCGCACCTCGGCGGCCTCGATCGTGCCGTCCGGGGTGAAGTCGCGCCCGCAGACGAGGTCGACGACGTGGTGGTCGGGCTTGTCCGCGCCGGTGACCCAGGCCGTGCCGGGCACGATCCGCGGGTCGACGAGGTAGCGCACGCCGTTGGCCGCCAGTGCGGGCGGGCCGATGTAGCCCTTCACGAGGAACGGGTGGTTCGCGAAGTCGGACTCGTCGAGCAGCGCGACCTCGGCGGGGTCCAGCGCCGCCTCGAGGCGCTTCATGTCGACCTCGCGGTCGCCGGGCACACCGATCCCGAGCAGCGCCCACTCGTCGGTTCCCGGCCGCCGCGTCTTGACCAGGACGTTCTTGAGCGTGTCGGCGGCGGTGAAGGTGCGCCCGGGGCCGGCCTCCTCGTTGAGGTTCGTGTTGTTCAAGAAGGCGACCAGCGTCTCGATCGTCGGGGTGTCGGGGGTGTGGTGCGCCTGCGCGGCCGGCAGCCCCTCGATCGCCCTCGCGGGGGGTGCGGGCGTGGTGACCGCCTCGACGTTGGCCGCGTAGCCACCCGCGCTGCGCACGTAGGTGTCCTCACCGGTGGGCGCGACCGCGAGGAACTCCTCGGACGCCGACCCGCCCATCGCGCCGGACGTCGCCTGCACGACCACGTACTCCAGGCCGAGCCGGTCGAAGATCCGGACGTACGCGTCGCGGTGCAGCCGGTAGGACTCGGCGAGGCCCTCGTCGCTCAGGTCGAACGAGTAGGAGTCCTTCATGAGGAACTCGCGCCCGCGCAGGATGCCGGCGCGGGGCCGCGCCTCGTCCCGGTACTTGGTCTGGATCTGGTAGAGCATCACCGGGTAGTCCTTGTAGGACGCGTACTCGCCCTTCACGACCTGGGTGAACAGCTCCTCGTGGGTGGGGCCGAGCAGGTAGTCGCCACCCCGGCGGTCCTTGAGCCGGAAGATGTTGGGGCCGTACTCGGTCCAGCGCCCGGTGGCCTCGTAGGGCTCCTTCGGCAGCAGCGCGGGGAACTGGATCTCCTGGGCGCCGATGGCGTCCATCTCCTCGCGCACGACCTGCTCGATGTTGCGCAGCACCCGCAGGCCCAGCGGCAGCCAGGAGTAGATCCCCGGCGCGATGCGCCGGACGTAGCCCGCGCGGACGAGCAGCTTGTGGCTCGGCACCTCCGCGTCGGCCGGGTCCTCGCGCAGGGTCCGCAGGAACAGCGACGACATCCTGGTCAGCACCTGGGAGAGGGTAGCGACGCCCCCGCGGCGCCGGTCGCGCCGGTCACCCGTGCCAGACGGCCCGCGCCGCTCGCGGGCCCGTCAGCGCTCGTCGAGCAGGTGCACGTTCGGCGCGCGGGCCGCCGGGGCGAGCTCGGGCAGCTCCACCACCTCGACACCGCGTGTCCGCAGCAGCTCGGCGCCCTCCCCGTCGACGAACACGGCCGGCTCGCGCCACGCGAACACCACGCGGTCGACGCCGGCGGCCAGGATCAGCTCCGTGCAGGTCCGCGGGCGGGAGGCGCGGGAGCTGCACGGTTCGAGCGAGCTGTAGACGGTGCTGCCGGGCGGCGCCCGCCAGCCGGCGCCGAGGTCGGCGAGCGCGGACTCCTCGGCGTGGTCGTGGGGGTCGCGCCGCCGCGACCAGCCCTCGGCGAGCACGCCACCCCCGGCGTCGACGACGAGGGCGCCCACCGAGAACGCGGTCCGCGACGGCGGGCACCGCCCGGCGAGCGCGACCGCGCGGGCCAGCAACTCCCGATCGTCAGACACCGGCGTCGTCCAGCAGGTAGCGCAGCAGCACGAGGTCACCGATCGGGCGGGCGTCCGCCAGCCGCATGCGGTTGCCCGTGCCGTGCGGGAAGCGGCCCGGCCCGACGAACCGCGGCGCGTCGGCGTCGCCCACGAAGAACGGGGCGACGACCAGGTGCAGCTCGTCCACCACGCCGGAGGTGAGGAACAGCGTGTGCACGGCCGTGCCGCCCTCGACCATCAGCCGCGCGACCCCGCGGGACCGCAGGTCGGCGAGCATCCGGTGCAGATCCAGCGGCTCGCCCGCGTCGACGACCTCGGCGACGGCGCCGACGGCCCGCCGCGCCGCGACCACCGCGGGCGTGGGCGCGTAGACGAGCTTCGACCCGGCACCCGTCGCGAAGAACCGGGCGGCGGGATCGAGGTCGCCGGACCCGGTGAGCGTCACCTTGATCGGGTCCGGGGCCCGGCCGGAGGCGACCCGGGCGGCCCGGCGGTCGGCGGAGCGCACGAGCAGGCGCGGGTCGTCGCGGCGCAGGGTGGTGGCGCCCACCAGGATGGCGTCGACACCCGCGCGGACCTCGTCGACCCGGTCGAGATCGGCGGCGTCGGACAGCAGCAGGGGCTGCGGCCCGAGGTCGTCGATGCGCCCGTCCACCGACATCGCGGCCGAGAGCAGCACGTGGGGACGGTCGGGCACGCGCCGATCCTGCCCCACATCCCTGCGCCCCCAGCACGTGGGCGGGCGTCGGTGCCGCACACCGGGTCCGCTCACGCGACCCGTCGACGGGCTGCGCCGGTCGACACGGGCCGCGCCGGCGGAATCAGGCAGCGTCGGCCGGGACGGGCTGCGTGCGCGACGGACGGCGGTTCTGTCGGAGCCCGTCGCTAGCGTCGCGCGCATGGGACTCTCGATCGGCATGGTCACCGTCGACTGCGCGGAGCCGCGCACGCTCGCGCGCTTCTGGACGGCCGCACTGGACACCACCGTCGTCACCGACTACGACGGCCACTTCCTCGTGCTGGCCCCGCCCCCTCAGGGCGGGCCGCTGCTCGCGTTCCAGCGCGTCCCCGAGCCGCGGGCGGGGAAGAACCGGCTGCACCTCGACCTCGGTGCGCCCACCGGCGAGCGGCACACCGAGGTGCAGCGCCTGGTCGAGCTCGGGGCCACCGAGCTGGGCGAGCGGGGCGACCCGGCGGCCTTCGCCTGGACCACCCTCACCGACCCCGAGGGCAACGAGTTCTGCATCGGGGAGAAGGAGGGGGTCACGACTCCAGCAGCTCCGTGAGCAGCGCTCCCACCGCGGCGCCCTCGATGAGGAAGCCGTCGTGGCCGTACGGGGAGTCGATCACGCGCAGCGGTCCGGCGCCCCGGATGCCCTCGGCGAGCTCGGCCTGCTGGGCGGGTGGGTAGAGCCGGTCGGACGTCACGGCGCCCACGAGCGTGCGCGCCGTGACGCGGCCGAGCCCACCGCCGACGCCACCGCGGTCCCGGCCCACGTCGTGCGCGTTCATCAGCTCGGTCAGCCGCACGTAGGACACGGCGTCGAAACGGCGCACGAGCTTGTTCGCGTGGTGGTCCAGGTACGACTCCACGGCGTACCGCCCGTCGTGCCACGGGTCCTCGTCGTCCTGCGCGCTGCGGCCGAAGCGGTCGCCGAGCTCACCGGCGCTGCGGTAGCTCAGGTGCGCGATGCGGCGGGCGATGCCCAGGCCGCGGTGCGGGCCGTGCCCGGGAGGGCCGTCGTGGTAGTCGCCACCCCGCCAGCCGGGGTCGGCGCGGATCGCGGCCAGCTGGGGTGCGGCCCACCCGATCTGATCGGCGCTGGTGGCCGCCGGGCAGGCGAGCAGGCACAGCCGGGTCACTCGATCGGGCTCGGTGGCAGCCCACTCCAGCGCCCGCATCCCACCCATCGAGCCGCCCACCACGCACGCCCAGCTCCCGACGCCCAGCGCGTCGGCGAGAACCCGCTCGGCCACCACGGCGTCGCGGGCGGTCACGAACGGGAAGCGGCTCCCCCACGGCCTGCCGTCCGGTGCGGGCGAGGCCGGCCCGGTGCTGCCCTGGCAACCGCCCACGACGTTCGGCGCCACCACGAACCAGTGGTCGGGGTCGAGCGCACGGCCCGGACCGACGAGCGTGTCCCACCACCCCGCCGTGGGGTGCCCGGGGCCCGCCGGACCGGCCACGTGGCTGTCCCCGGTGAGCGCGTGCAGCACCAGCACGGCGTTGGACGCGTCCGCGTTGAGCTCGCCCCAGGTCTCGTAGGCGATCCGCACCTCCGGCAGCACGCCGCCCGCCTCCAGGCGCAGCGGCTCCGGCAGCGTGATCCACTGCCGGCGGCCGGGGTCGTCCCCCTCCCGCCACGCGCCGGTGGCGGGAGGGAGATCGGTGTCGACGGCGGTCACGTCCGGCTTCAAGCGCCCTTCGCTGCCCGGAAGCCCGCCTCGAGGTCGGCCTTGAGGTCCTCGAGGCCCTCCAGCCCGACCGACAGCCGCACGAGCCCGGGCGTCACCCCCGTGGCCAGCTGCTCCTCGCCGGAGAGCTGGCTGTGGGTGGTGCTGGCCGGGTGGATCACCAGGCTCCGCACGTCGCCGATGTTGGCCAGGTGGCTGTGCAGCTCGAGCGCGTCGACGAACCGCCTGCCGGCGTCGACGCCCCCGGCGATGTCGAACGAGACCACGGCGCCCGCGCCGCGCGGCAGGTACTTCTGCCCGGCGTCGTACCAGTCACTGGAGCGCAGCCCGGCGTAGTAGACCTTCTCCACCTCGTCGCGCTGCTCCAGCCACTCGGCGAGCGCCTGCGCGTTCTGCACGTGCCGCTCCATGCGCAGCGACAGCGTCTCGATGCCCTGGATGAGCAGGAAGCTGTTCTGCGGGGAGATGGCCGGGCCCAGGTCGCGCAGCAGCTGTACCCGGAGCTTGATGATGTAGGACTGCGGCCCGAGCGCGTCCCAGTAGTTCAGGCCGTGGTAGCTCGGGTCCGGCGTGGTCAGGCCCGGGAACCGGTCGGCGTGGTCGCCCCAGGGGAAGGTGCCGGAGTCGACGACGACGCCGCCGATCGCCGTGCCGTGGCCGCCGAGGAACTTCGTGGCCGAGTGCACCACGATGTCGGCGCCGTGCTCGATCGGGCGCAGCAGGTACGGGGTCGGCACCGTGTTGTCCACGACCAGCGGCACGCCCGACGCGTGGGCCGTGTCGGCGACGCCGCGGATGTCGAGGACGTTGCCGCGCGGGTTGCCGAGCGTCTCCGCGTAGAACGCCTTGGTGTTGGGGCGTGCGGCGGCGCGCCACTCGTCGAGGTCGTCGGGGTCCTCGACGAACGACACCTCGATCCCCAGCTTCGGGAACGTGTAGTGGAACAGGTTGTAGGTGCCGCCGTAGAGCGAGGGGCTGGAGACGATGTGGTCGCCCGCCTCCGCGATGTTGAGCAGCGCCAGCGTCTGGGCGGACTGCCCGGACGCGAACGCCACGGCGGCGATCCCGCCCTCGAGCGCGGCCACGCGCTGCTCGAGCACGTCCTGGGTCGGGTTCATGATCCGCGTGTAGATGTTGCCCAGCTCGGTGAGCCCGAACAGCGCGGCGGCATGCTCGGTGTCGCGGAACGTGTAGGACGTGGTCTGGTAGATCGGCGTGGCACGGGCGCCGGTGGTGGGGTCGGCGGTGGCGCCGGCGTGGACCTGCTTGGTCTCGAAGGACCAGTTCTCGGACACA
>Ga0196958_10000680_pt1 | contig 11160 bp, 3 predicted proteins | sample S1v_10metaG_FD_148654 | JGI IMG/M metagenome (GOLD analysis project Ga0196958, IMG submission 148654) | Soil microbial communities from Anza Borrego desert, Southern California, United States - S1+v_10 | ecosystem: Environmental > Terrestrial > Soil > Desert | place: USA: California | collected...
GTGAAGACCACCCCGAAGGCAATGGCCACCAGGATGTAGAACACCGACCAGGCGACGGCCTCCTTGAAGCCCACCCGGTGCGGTCGCCACGCGGCGACCGCCAGGTCCAGGGCCAACAACGCGACGATCACCGCGATGGTTCCCGCCCAGGCGAGCCCACTGACCTCCAGCACCGACAACCTCCGCGTCCGACCTGCACCGACGCTGCCGAGGGTAGTTGAATTCGGACAAATGCGCCGCGCCCGGGGGTTGACAGGGCCCGTTCGGGTGCCCTGAGCAGCAGGCGGCGGGCAAACCCTGGTCGACTCGGGCGAGGGGGCGACGGCGTGGTGGTGCGGGTGCGGGCGGCGGGGAGGGCACGGGCCGTGAGGGGGCGGTGACCGCGAGTCCACACCGGACTCCCTCCGGCGGATTTCTCGGGCCCCGGCCCGCCCACCGGGCCGGGAACGGCGAAGGCCGCTCCCCCGCCGAGGGGGAGCGGCCTTCGCGTGGAGCGGGTGGGCTCAGATGCCGAGGCCCTTGGCCAGGACCGGCCAGGAGTTGTGCAGTGCGCGCTCCCAGTAGGGCCAGCTGTGCGTGCCCTTGCCGTAGTAGTCCACAGTGGCCGGGATGCCGAGCTGCTTGAGCCGGTCGGTGAAGCTGCGCGAGGTCAGCAGCGTGGACGCGTCCAGCGGGTCGCCGCCCTTGCCGGGCGGGTCCAGCGGGCCCACCTCGCCGTTGCCGGAGCTGATGTAGAGGTTGGTGCCGCGGAACTTCTCGATGTTGTTGTACGGGTTGTGCGCCTGCCAGATCCAGAAGGTGACCATCTCGTCACCCCACAGGTCGGCCGGGTTCCAGAAGCCCTCGCGGATCAGGATGCCCTTGATCACGCCCGCGGTGCCGACGAACATGGTGTTCGGGATGCCGCTGTAGGAGGCGACCGAGGCGAAGGTGCCGGGGAAGCGGAAGCCGTAGGCCAGGGCGCCGTAGCCGCCGATCGACACGCCCGCGACGGCGCGCTTGGTGCCGCCCTTGTAGCCGCGCTCGATGATCTGGAGGACCTCCTTCATGTGGAAGGCCTCCCAGTTCGCCGTCTTGCGCAGGCCGAGGTTCCACCACTCGGAGTACATGCCCGCCGGGCCGTCGGTCGGCATGACCGTGATGACGCCCTTGTCGGCGGTGAACGCCTTGGCGTCGGTCATGGCGTCCCACGACTTGTAGTCGAGGTCCTCGCAGCAGCCGTGCAGCAGCCACAGCTGCGGCCAGGTGCGGGTGGCCGTCGCCGACCAGTCGGTGGGCAGGTAGACGCGGACCATGCCGTTCTTGAGCAGCGCCGGGCTCTGGATCTCCAGGTCCAGGGTGCGCTCGTCGATCCGGGTCTCCTTGACGACCTTGGCCCCGTCGTCGGCGGTGACCTGGGGGGCGCCGGAGGGGAGGGTGGCCGCGGGGGCCGCGGTCGTGGTGGTCGGGGTGGGCTTGGTGGGCCACCACGGCCACGCGGCGTTCGCCGGGCTCTGCACCAGGGTCGCCGACACCACAGTGGTCAGGACGACCGCCGCGCCCGCGATCACGCTGCGGCGCAAGCGGCGTGGGCGCGACACGTCACCTCTTTGTGTCCGTGGCATGGGCTGGTACTCCGTTCTTGTCACATTCCCCTACAGGGGGATGTTCCCGTGCTTCTTCGCGGGAAGGGTCTGCTTCTTGGTGCGGAGCGAGCGCAGCGCGCGGGCGACCTGGACGCGGGTCCGCGACGGCGGGATCACCATGTCGACGTAGCCGCGCTCGGCGGCGACGTACGGGGTGGCCTGCCACTGCTGGTACTCATCGGTCAGCTTGCGGCGCAGCGCTTCCCGCTCGTGCTCGGGGGCGGAGTTGAGCTCGCGGCGGTGCAGGATCTGCACCGCGCCCTGCGCGCCCATCACCGCGATCTCGGCGGTGGGCCAGGCGATGTTGACGTCGGCGCCGAGGTGCTTGGACCCCATCACCGCGTACCCCCCGCCGTAGGCCTTGCGGACCACGACCGTCACCATCGGCACGGTCGCCTCGGAGTAGCTGTAGATCAGCTTGGCACCGCGCCGGATGATCCCGCCGCGCTCCTGGTCCATACCGGGCATGTAACCAGGAACATCGACAAAGGTCACGAGGGGGATGTCGAACGCGTCGCAGAAGCGAACAAAGCGAGCTGCCTTCTCCGAGGCGTCGATGTCGATGACGCCCGCCTGGTGCAGCGGCTGGTTCGCCACCACGCCCACCGTGCGGCCCTCGATGCGGCCGAACGCGCAGATCATGTTCCTGGCGAAGCCCGCATGGATCTCGGTGAACTCGCCGTCGTCGAGGACCCGGCTGATGACCTCGTACATGTCGTAGCCCTGGTTGGGCGAGTCCGGGACGATCCGGTCGAGCACCCGGTCGGAGGCGGTCACCTCGGGGTCGCTGTCGAAGTCGTAGACCGGGGCCGGCTCGACGTTGTTCGCAGGCAGGTAGCCCAGCAGCGTCTGCACCCACTCGATGGCGTCGGGCTCGTCGACCGCGCGGTAGTGGGCGTTGCCGGAGACCTCGCTGTTGACCCCCGCGCCGCCGAGCTGGTCCTGGGTGACCCGCTGCCCGGTGACGGCGTTGACCACCTCGGGGCCGGTGACGAACATGTGCGAGGTGTCGTCGACCATGACGGTGAAGTCGGTCATCGCCGGGGAGTACACCGCCCCGCCCGCGCACGGGCCGAGGATCATCGAGATCTGCGGGATGACCCCGGAGGCGTGCGCGTTGCGCCGTCCCAGCTCGGCGTAGTACGCCAGGGAGACCACGCCCTCCTGGATGCGCGCGCCGCCGGAGTCGTTGATGCCGATGATGGGGCAGCCCAGGGTCATCGCCAGGTCCATCACCTTGAGGACCTTGCCGCCGAACACCTCGCCCATGCTGCCGCCGAAGACGGTGAAGTCCTGGGAGAACAGGCACACCTGGCGGCCGTCGATGGTGGCCTCACCGGTGACCACGCCGTCGCCGTAGGGGCGCTGGGCGTCCATGCCGAAGTCGGTGGTGCGGTGCCGGGTGAACATGTCCAGCTCGGTGAACGAGCCCGGGTCGACCAGCAGGTCGATCCGCTCGCGCGCGGTGAGCTTGCCCTTGGCGTGCTGCCGGTCGGCCGCGCGCTTCTCGGCCAGGCGGACGACCTCGTCCTGCCTGCCGGTCAGGTCGGCGATGCGGTCGGCGGTCGTCGGGGCGAAGGAGCGTCCGTCGAACTTGTCTTCTCCGAACATCACAGCCTTCCTTCCTCACTCAGGTCATCAGGGGCACTCGGGTGGGGTGTTCCGTTGTTCCTAGTGAGCTGGTGAGCGCGGGTGGTCGAGTGCGGCGCGCAGCTCCCGCGCGATGACGGCCACGTTCGGCGGGTCGATCATGCTGAGGTGGTCGCCGGGGACCTTGACCACCTCGAGGGCGGGGGCGAACTCGTCCCAGCCCAGGGTGTCGTCGGTGCGCTTGTAGCGCGGGTCGAGCTGCGTGGTGAGCGGGTGCGGCTCCTTGGCCCGGAACAGCACGACCCGGCCGCCGTAGGGGCGTGGCTGGTAGTTCTCCGCGACCCGGGCGTCCACGTAGGACGTGTACTGGTGGTGCAGCACCGCGGCGCCCATGCCGGAGACGTTGGCCGCCAGGGTGTCGATGATGTAGCGGATCTGCTGCTCGTCGTCGAGGCCGCCGAGCTTGTCCGCGCCGAGGTCGAGCTTGACGCCGTAGGTCTCCTCGATGTGCTCGGCGAAGCGGCCGAACCGGTCGAGGATCAGGTCCTGCTGCGAGATCGGCTCGGCCGATTCCAGCGGCAGGATCGTGTCGATCATGGCGACCAGTTCGACGTGCTCGCCCGCGGCGGTGAGCAGCTGGGCGATCTCGTAGGACAGCATCCCGCCGAAGGACCAGCCGCCGAGCCGGTACGGCCCGCTGGGCTGGACCTCGCGCAGCAGTTCCAGGTAGCGCTGCGCCTTCTCCTCCAGCGTGTCCACGTCGTCGAGCCGCTCGAACCCGTAGACCGGCACGCCCTCGCCCATGAGCTGCACCAGCGAGCGGTAGACGCTCGTCGGGCCGCCCGCGGGGTGGAACAGGAAGACCGGGGTGCCGGTCTCGCTGGCCCGCAGGACGCGCAGCGGCTTGCCGCCGTTGCCCTCCACCTGGTCGCGCAGCAGGTCGGCCATGGCCGCCACGGTGGGCTCGCTGAACAGCGTGCCGTAGTCGGGCACCGAGTCCAGTTCGCGTTCGATGGCGGCGTAGACCGCGTCGGCCTGGGCGGCGTCGCCGAGGGCGAAGAAGTTGTCGTCGACCCCCGGTTCCCCGGTCTCCAGCACGTCCTGCCAGATCCGGGCCACCCACCGCTCGGACGGGTCGCGCGGGCCGACCTTCGCCGGGGCGCTCCCGGACCGGCGGGCGGCCCGGTCGGCCGGGTCGGCCTCGCCGAGGCCGGACGCCTCGGCAAGGTGGTCGGCGATCTCGGCGAGGCTGGCGCCGCGCAGCAGCAGCGGCACCGGCAGCGGCAGCCCGAAGTCGCGCTCGACCGCGCCGCGGGCCCGCATGGCCAGCAGCGAGTCGAGGCCGAGCTGGGTCAGCGGCACGTACCGGTCGATCCGCTCGGCGGCGAAGCCCATCAGTTCGGCGATGATGGCCACCAGGTGGTCCTCCAGCGCCTGCCGGGCCGCCGCGGGTTCCAGCGCGCGCAGCTCGGACATGCCCGCCCAGGCGGGGCCGCCGGTGTCGGCCGCCTGCTCGGCGGGCCGGACCAGCTCGAAGAACGGGCGGGTGGCCAGCTGCGGGAACAGCGACATGGTGGTGCCCAGGTCGAGCCGGGCGATGCCGGTCGCGGCCCGGCCGCTGGCCAGCACCGCCTCCAGCGCCTCCATGCCCTCCTGGGGGCCGAGCGGGTCGAGCACCGGGTTGTCCCGGCCCACGGCGCCGCCGACCTCGGCCCACGCGCCCCAGTTGACGGTGGTGGCGGTCAGGCCCCGGGCCCGGCGCCAGGTCACCAGCGCGTCGAGCCAGGCGTTGGCGGTGGCGTAGGCGCCCTGACCGGGCGAGCCGAACAGCGCGGCGGCCGAGGAGTACATCAGCCACCAGTCCAGGTCGTGGCCCAGGGTCGCCTCGTGCAGCGCGAGGGCGCCGGTGGCCTTGGCGTGCCAGACCTTCGCGACGTCGGCGCCGTCGAGGGCGGCGGTGGCGCCGTCGGCGAGGACACCGGCGGCGTGCAGGACACCGCGCAGCGGGACCCCGCCCGCGGTGGCGGCGGCGACCAGCCGGTCGGCCACCCCGGCCTCGGCGACGTCGCCCGCGACCACCTCGACCTCGGCGCCGAGGCCGCGCAGTTCGGCGACCAGCGGCTCGGTCTCCTCGGTCAGGCCGCGGCGGCCGGAGAGCACGACGCGGGTGGCGCCGTTCTCCGCGAGCCACTTGCCCGCGAGCAGGCCCAGGCCGCCGAGACCACCGGTGACGACGTAACCGCCGTCGCGGACGGTGTGCCCCTCGCCCCGCTCGTCGATCTCGGCCTTGGCGAGCTTGGCGATGTGCCGCAGGCCGCCGCGCCAGGCGACCTCGTCGGCGGCGTCGTCGGCGGTCAGCTCGGCCGCCAGCTCGGCGACCCAGTCACCCTCCACATCCAGGTCCAGGGCCGTGGCGCGCAGTTCGGGGTTCTCGAAGGCGAGCACCCGGGCCAGGCCGCGCAGGGCGGCGAGGTCGGGCGAACCGGCCTCGCCTGCGCCGACCGCGGCGGCGCCGCGGGTGACGATCCACAGCCGCGGCGGCTGCCACCCGGGGTCGACCTGGTCGGTCAGCTGCGCCACCAGGCCCGACACGGCGAGCACGTGCGCCTGCGCCGCCTCGGGGGAGGGCCCGGTGCCGGGTTCGGCCACGAACACCACGCCCGCCGGGGTGCGCCCGGCCAGGGTGAGCTGGTCCACGCGCGGCAGGCACAGCACCTCGCCGCCGGGGAGCCGGTCGCGCAGCTCGCCCAGCCAGTCGCCCGGCTCGCCCTCGGCCACGACCACCCAGGTCTGCCCGTCGGCGGCGGTGCCGTCGAGGTCCGCCCGCTCCCAGGACGCCTCGAAGGCCTTGGCGGACAACGGGAGCGGCACCGAGGAGCGCTGCATCCGGCGCACGTAGACACCGGCGACGTCGACGACGACGGTCCCGTCCGCGTCGACCAGCTGCACGGCGCCGACCAGGCCGTCGAGCCCCTCGTCGAGGGAGTCCAACCGGGCGTCGACGCGCACGGCGGTGCCCGGGTCGCCGAGGACCCGGACCGCGCCGAGCGACAGCGGCAGGTAGGTGCCGCCGCCCGCGCTGATCTTGTCGAACGCGGCGGCGGCGAGCGCGTGCAGGCTCGCGTCCGACAGCGCCGGGTGCAGCACGTGACCGGTGGCGCGCCCGGCTTCCTCGGGCAGCGCGATGGCGGCGGAGGCGGTGCCGGAGCCCGCCACCACCGACCGCAGGCCGCGGAAGGCGGGGCCGTAGGCCTGGCCCATCTCGGCCAGCGCCGGGTAGAGGTCGACGGCCTGGCCGTCGGTGGTCTCCCCCAACGGGGTCACGGCGGTGTCGCCGCGGCGCACGGTGGCCGAGGCGTGCCGGGTCCAGGTGCCCGCGGCCGACTTGGCCGAGACGGTGACGAGGCCCGCGTGCTTGCCGGTGAGCGTCAGCGAGGTGGTGATCTCGGTGTGCGCGGCCAGCGGCAGGACCTGGGTGAGTTCGACGTCGCGGACCTCGACGAGGACCTTGCCGCCGAAGGCCTCCCGGGCGGCGGCGAGCGCCAGTTCCAGGTAGCCGGTGCCGGGGAAGATCGCCACGCCGTGCGCGGCGTGGTCGGTCAGCCACGGCTGGGCGTCGGTGCCGACGTCCGCGCGCCAGACGTGCCGGTCGCCCTCGGGGAGTTCGATGTGGACACCCAGCAGCGGGTGCCGCCCGGCCGGGGTGGTCGCCGAGGCGCGCTTCTTCGGCCAGAAGGCGTGGTGCTCCCAGCGCGGGCCGGGCAGCGAGACCGGCGGGGCCGCGGCGTGCAGGGCGGCCAGCGCGGTCGGGTGCCCGGTGACGTGCAGGGCGGCGAGGCTGGTGAGGAACGTGGTGCGCTCGTCGTCCTTGCGGTGCGCGCTGGGCAGCCCCAGCACGGTGACGTTGCGGGTGCCACCCGCGGTCTGCTCCAGTGCCGCGAGGGCGATCGGGTGCGGGGAGATCTCGACGAACCGGGTGTGCCGGTCCTCGATCGCCGCGGACAGCGCGTGCGCGAAGCGGACCGGGCGGCGCAGGTTCTTCGCCCAGTACTCGACGTCGAACGCGGGCGCCTCCCTCGGGTCGTCCAGCACGCTGGTGTAGCAGGGCACGGTGGCCCGGCTCGGCTCCAGGTCCGCCAGCCCGGCGCGGAACTCGTCGAGCACCGCGTCCACCGCGGGCGAGTGCCCGGCGCCGCCGACCTTGAGGCGCCGCGCCAGGCGACCCATGCCCTCCACGTGCGCCACCAGCGCGCCCACCTGGTCGGCGTCGCCGCTGACGGTGCACTGGGTGGGTGAGGCGTAGACGGCCACGGTGATGCTGGGCCACTGGGCCTCCAGCTCGGCCAGCTCCGCCGGGGACAGCTCGACCACGGCCATGGCGCCGACCCCGGAGGCGTCGATGCCCGAGAGCAGCCGGGCGCGGGTGGTCATCACCCGCAGGCCGTCGGCGACGGTGAGCGCGCCCGCGACGACCGCGGCGGCCACCTCGCCCATGGAGTGCCCGACCACGGCCGCGGGCTCGACGCCGTGCGCGCGCCACAGCGCGGCGAGGGCGACCTGGATGCCGAACAGCGTGGGCTGGGTGGCGGCGAGGTCGGGCAGCTGCTGCTCCCCGGCCAGCACCGCGCGCAGCGAGAAGCCGGTGACCTCGACGAAGGCCGGGTCCAGTTCCTCCACGGCGGCGCGGAAGGCGGGTTCGGTGGCCAGCAGCGTGCGGCCCATCCCGTCCCACTGCGAGCCGTAGCCGGAGAAGACGAACACCACGTCACTGTCGTCGCGCCGTGCCGTGCCGGTGCGCACGTCGGGGCGGGGCTCCCCCGCGCCGAGGGCGCGCAGGGCGTCCACGAGGGACTCGCGGCCGGTGCCGACGACGGCGCCGCGCACGGCCAGGTACTCGCGGCGGCGGGCCAGGGTGGCGGCGACCGCGCCGAGCGCGACCCCCGCGTTCTCCTCGGCGGCGAGCCAGTCGGCCAAGTCGACGGCGCGCTGCGCCAGCGCGGTCGCCGAGCGGGCCGACAGCGCCAGCACGTGCGTGTCCTGGGCGTCGCCGCGCGGCACGCGCTTGCGCTTGGCGGGCCACTCCTCCAGCACCACGTGGGCGTTGGTGCCGCCGAAGCCGAACGCGGACACGCCCGCGCGGGCCAGGCCGGAGTAGCGCGGCCACGGGGTGGGCTCCGGGATGACCCGCAGGCCGTTGCCGTCGAAGTCGATGTTCGGGTTGGGCGCGGTGTAGTGCAGGCTGGCCGGGAGCCGCCCGTGCTTCATCGCCAGCACGACCTTGATCAGGCCAGCGATGCCCGCGGCGCCCTCCAGGTGCCCGAGGTTGGACTTCACCGAGCCCAGCAGCAGCGGGCGGTCCGCGGCGCGGCCCTTGCCGAGCACCGCGCCGAGCGCACCCGCCTCGATCGGGTCGCCGAGGAAGGTGCCGGTGCCGTGCGCCTCGACGTAGTCCACACCGGACGGGTCCAGTTCGGCCACCGAGTAGGCGTCGCGCAGCAGCGCGGCCTGCGCGTCCGGGTTGGGCGCCATCATGCCGTTGGAGCGGCCGTCGGAGTTGACCGCGCTGGCGCGGATGACCGCGAGCACCCGGTCGCCGTCGCGGCGGGCGTCGGTCAGCCGCTTGAGCACGACCACGCCGCAGCCCTCGCCGCGCACGATCCCGTCGGCGGCGGCGTCGAACGCCTTGCACCTGCCGTCGGCGGCCAGCACGCCCGCGCTGGTGAAGTTGGCGAACACCGCGGGCGAGAGCAGCAGGTTGACCCCGCCGACCAGGGCGTGGTCGGTCTCACCGCGTTGCAGGCTCTGCACGCCGTGGTGCACGGCCACCAGCGAAGACGAGCACGCGGTGTCGACGGTCATGCTCGGGCCGCGCAGGTCCAACTGGTACGACAGCCGGTTGGCGGCGATGCTCGCCGCCGCGCCGGTGCCCGACCACGCGTCGATGGTGGGCAGGTCGACCATGGTCAGGTGGCCGTACTCGGTCGCGGACAGTCCCACGAAGACACCGGTGCGGCTGCCGCGCAGCGAGGCGGGCGCGATGCCCGCGTCCTCCAGCGCCGCCCAGGAGACCTCCAGCAGCAGCCGCTGCTGCGGGTCCATCGCCTCGGCCTCGCGCGGGGTGATGCCGAAGAACGCCGCGTCGAACCCGGCGACGTCGTCGAGGAAGCCGCCGAGGCGGGGCAGGCCGTCGAGGTCGGCGGCGGGCGCGAAGTCCTCCCACCGGCCCGCGGGCACCTCGGAGATGGCGTCCTCGCCCGCCGACAGCAGCGACCAGAACGCCTCCGGCGAGTCGACGCCCCCGGCCAGCCGCACGCCGAGGCCGACGACCGCGACGGGCTCGCCGGGCGCGACCGCGGCCGCGACCAGGGGCTGGTCGCGGCCGGTGTCCTCGCCGGTGAGCGCCGCCACCAGCGCCGAGATCGTCGGGCTCTCCCAGGCCAGCGTCGGCGGGAGTGGTCTGCCGAGCAGCTTGCCCAGGTCACCCGAGAGCGTCACCGCGTCGCGGGAGGACATCCCCAGTTCGGTCAGCGGCCGGTCCGGGTCCACTTCCCCGACCGGGAGGTTGCGCAGTTCGGCGACCCGACCCACCAGCCAGGCGAGCAGGTTCTCCTGGGAGGTCATGCTGAGCGTCCGTCCTTGAGGGTGCCCTCGGCCCAGCGCTTGCGGCACACCGCGCGGCTGACCTTGCCGCTGGAGGTGCGCGGGACACCGCCGGGCTCGACGATGAGCACGTCGTGCAGGGACAGGCCGTGGTGGTGCGACACCGCGGCCTTGACCGCGCTGGTGACCTCGTCGCGGTCGAGGTCGGCGGCCTCGACGACCTTGGAGCGCTCCACCATCACCATGACCTGCTCGGACTGGCCGTCGAACACCGAGAACGCCACCAGGGAGTGCTTGCGCACCGCCGGGTGCGCCTGCTCCACGGTCGCCTCGATGTCCTGCGGGTAGTGGTTGCGGCCGTCGACGATGATCAGGTCCTTCATCCGGCCGGTGATGTAGAGGTCGCCCTCGTGCAGCACGCCGAGGTCGCCGGTGCGGAACCAGCCGCGGCCGTCGACGCCGTGGCCGTCGAAGCCGTCGTCCTCCAGGGTCTGGCCGAAGGACTCGGCGGTCTGCTCCGGGCGGTTCCAGTAGCCCTGGGCGATGTTGACGCCGCTGAGCCACAGCTCGCCGACCACGCCCTCGTCGAGCAGCTTGCCCGCCTCCGGGTCGACGATCCGCAGCTGCTGGTCGAACGCCCGGCCGCAGGAGACCAGCTCGGTGGTGCTCGGGGTCTGCGCGGTGGCGACCACGGCCAGGCCGCGGGTGAGGGCCTCGCGGTCGAAGGTGACCGCCTTGGGCAGCTCGCCCGGGGTGCCCGACGAGATCAGCACGACCGCCTCGGCCATGCCCATCGACGGGCGGTGCGCGGTGCGCGGCAGGCCGCACTCGGCGAACGCGTCGGCGAAGCGGTTGATCGACTTCATGCTGATCGGCTCGGAACCGTCCACCAGCGACACCACGTCGGACAGGTCCAGGAACGCCTTCTCCCGGTCGCTGACCCGCGACGCGGCGTAGGCGTAGGCGAAGTTCGGCGCGGCGGTGGTGGCGCCCTCCGCTCCTGCCATCGCCGCGACCCAGCGGATCGGGCGCTCCAGGAAGGCGATCGGGTCCATCATCACGACCGGGCGGCCCGACCACATCGGCACGGCCACCGCGAGCACCAGGCCCATGTCGTGGAACAGCGGCAGCCAGCTGACCAGGGTGCCGTAGCCGTCCTCGTCGGTCATGTAGCACTCGGTGTTCTGCCTGGCGTTGGTCACCACGTTCCGGTTGGTGATCATCACGCCCGCCGGGATGCGGGTGGACCCGGAGGTGTACTGCAAGTACGACACGGCGTCGGGCTCGGGCACGAACGGCGCGTAGTCGGCGGCCCGGGTGTCGGGCACGGTGTCGATGGAGGTGA
>Ga0196958_10000681_pt1 | contig 11158 bp, 9 predicted proteins | sample S1v_10metaG_FD_148654 | JGI IMG/M metagenome (GOLD analysis project Ga0196958, IMG submission 148654) | Soil microbial communities from Anza Borrego desert, Southern California, United States - S1+v_10 | ecosystem: Environmental > Terrestrial > Soil > Desert | place: USA: California | collected...
CGAGCGTCCCGACTACCTGGCGAAGGGGGTTGATGAAGGGATCGTTGCGGATGCCGTTCGTGAGGCGGTGAGTTCCCCGGAGTTCCAATTCCCACATCGCGCTACGTTTCTTCCTCCTCGACTTCGGCGACCATCTCGATCTCCACGCACGCCCCGAACGGAAGCTGCGCGACGCAGCACGCCGTGCGCGCGTGCGCGCCACGCTCGCCGAAGACCTGCAGGAGAAGCTCCGACGCGCCATTCGCCACGACGTGCGGCAGCTCGAAGTCGGACGTCGCGTTCACGAGCACCAGCAGCCGCGCGATCCGCTTCACGCGCTCGAGGTTGCGCAGCGCATCGCGCAGGACGGCCACCAACTCGATGGCAATCCCGCGCGCCGCTTCCTGCCCCTCCGCCGCCGTCCACTCCGCGCCGAGCTTCCCGCGCCAGACCTCGCCGTCGCGCTTGGCCAGCCGGCCCGAAAGACAGATCTGATTTCCGCTCCGCACGTACGGGACGAACTTCGGCTCATACCCGTTCACCACCGGCGGCGGCGCGTCAGGAAGGACGATGTTCAGTTGCGCAAGACGTTCTGCAATGGTCGTCATAGGCCCTCGATCAGACGCTCGATCTGCTCCGTCGCATTGAAGAGATGCGGCGCGACGCGGATGCGCCCCTGGCGCAGACTCACGATGAATCCGTGCGCGCGGAGGCGCTCGTGAACCGCGGCGCTCTTCTGCGCGTCGCCGGCGGTGAAACAGCCGTACGGACCGCGCGCGCTCGCCTCCAGTGGACTGGCGGCCGTATAGCCGGCCGGCAATCGTTCGAAGAGTGCGTCGATGAGCGTCGCGTTGTGTTGCTGCACCGCCGCCGGCCCGATGCGGAGCACGAGCTCGACACCGGCGCTCATGGCCATGAGGTTCAGGTTGAAATGCGTCGCCATTTCGGCGGCATCCCAGCGCCTCGCATCCCGCGACGGCTCGGGCTCGGCGAAATTCAGCGTGGCGAAGGTCTCCCCCGGCTGTCCCGTCCAGTAGAACGGCCCGGGAAGCAGCGCGTCGAGCAGGCGCTCGCTCACGCGAAAGAACCCGGTCCCGTACGGGCCGAGCAGCCACTTGTAGCCCGCGCAGACCACCACGTCGGCGCCGAGGGCCTGGACGTCGATCGGGATCGCACCGCACGACTGGCTGACATCCAGCGCCAGCAACGCACCCTGCGCGTGACACGCGTCCGCCACGCGCCGGGCGTCGAGCACCGACCCGTCGTCGAAGCGCACGTGCGCCACCGACACCACGCGCGTGCGCGGCGTGATCGTCTCGATGACGTCGTCCGCGGTGAGGAAGCGCCCGCGCGGCTTCGCGATCGCCAGCTTCACGCCGGACCGCTGCTCCATCGGCTTCCAGACCGCGTACTGCAGCGGAAAATCGCCGGCCGCGATCACCACTTCATCGCCGCGCTCCCACGGGAGGTGATGCGCGAGCATCTGCAGGCCGCTGCTCGCGCCCGTGGTCAGCGCGATCTCGCGCGCATGCGCTCCGATCAGCGCCGCCAGCGAGCTTCGCACGCGTCCTGGGATGTCGAAGAACACCGCGTCGTCGACGCGATGCGGACCCCTGTTCGCCGCGATCGCCTCTTCGACCGCGTCCGACACGCTCCGCGGCATCACGGCATGTGCAGCGCTGTCGAGGTAGACGGCGTCGTCGATCGGAAACCACTCGCTTGCCCAGTTCATACGCTGCAGTCTCGCCCGCGGGCCCGTGAGCTGTCCAATAGATTGCTAGAATGCCAGCGATCGCTGCGGGAGATCGCTCACCGAATGGAAATGCGCCAGTTGCAGATGTTCGTCGCGCTCGCCGAAGAGCTCAATTTCACGCGCACGGCCGAGCGCCTGAACACCGTGCAGTCGAACGTCACCTCGCGCATCCGGCAACTCGAGGAGGAGCTCGGCGCGCCGCTCTTCGATCGCTTTCCGCGCAGCGTTGCGCTGACCGAGGCGGGAGCGCGCTTCCTGCCGTACGCGCGGCGCGTCTTGGCGACGGTGGACGAGGCGGCGCGCAGCGTGCGCTACGCCGACGAACCGGCCGGGCCTTTGCGGATCGGCGCGCCGGAGAGCGTGCTCACGTATCGCCTTCCCGCCGCGTTGCGCCGCTTCCGCCAGCGCTACCCGCACGTGAAACTCATCCTCCGCCCGTACGTCGACGCCCCGGTCGCGCAGCCGCTGCAGGACGGCACGTTCGATCTGGTCATCCGCCTCACGGATGCCGTGCGCGAGAAAGCGCTGGCCTCGCAGAAACTCGGCGCCGAGCGCGTCCTGCTCGTCGCAGCGCCGGAGCATCCGCTGCTCGCCCGCAAATCCGTTCGCCCGTCCGACCTCGCCGGGCAGCTCCTCCTGATGACGGAGGAGGGCTGCGCCTATCGCAAAAAATTCGAGCGCGTGCTCCACGCGCACGCCGTCCAGCCGCACTCCATCGCCGACTTTGCCAGCGTCGAAGCCATCAAACAATGCGCGACCCTCGGCATGGGCATCGCCCTCCTTCCCGAGATCGTCGTCGCCGCCGAAGTGGCCCGCCACGCGCTCGTCCCCCTCCCCTGGCGCGGCGCCGACCTGAGCATGGCCACGCACGTGGTCTGGCACAAAGACCGGACGATCACGCCGGCCATGCGCGAATTTGTGGCGGTGGTTGGGGAGACGCTCACGCGGAACGCGTGACGTCCGGTCTCCGGACGGTCACGCACGTCGACGTCGGTTCCCGGCGCGGTGCTCCTGCGTGAGCACTCCGTCATCCTTCATTCATCGCAACCGGATAGCGGCGAGTAAGAGAATGCTCGCGGCGATCGTGACGAGCGTCATTGGTGAGTTCACGGCCACGTCATGGCCAGCGGCGTGCCCGGCGCGCGGCTCGCCGACAACGGTAATGCCGTCGATGAGGGAATCGGTATAGGTCGTACTGAGGACTGCGCCGGTGGCGATATCGACACGGACGAGGTAGTTGCCTGCATTCGTCCAGAAGGATGTGCCGTCGATGTCAACGGCAAGCGCGTCAGATCCTGCGACGTCGTACTCACGAAGAACGCCACCCGCGCTGTTCAGGTGTAGCGTGCGCCGACCGTTGTCTCCGAGAACACTAAGAAGGAAGGTGCCGTCTCGCAAGATGCGCAGCGCGTACGAGGCCGCGTACCCGCTGTTGCTCGTCACAAACTCAGCCGGCGTGTCGCGGCAGGCGTTCCACCGCGCCAGCTCACCATCGACGGCATAGAAGACCGTGCACCCGTCAGCGGCGAGGTCGATCCCGCCGGCTGCCGGTGGCTGCTCCGTGACGTCGCGGTGGCGGAGGAGCGTGCCCTCAGGCGCAAACTGAAAGATCTCTCCGGATGTGTTGTCCGCAAGCACGCCTCCGTACGGGCCGGGCGAAAGATAGCGCGCGTTCGGGACCTCCGAAGTGAACGGCGTCAGCATCGCGCCCGTCGAACGGATCCGGATGATCCGTGTGTCGCCAATGGTGCCGACGAGAACGATTTGATCGTGCACGAGCGGCTCCGCATAACGAACCGTTTCTGACCTCGCCAGTTCTCGCGCAAAAGTGCCGTCGCGCGTGTGCATACGGACCGTCGAGACCACCACCTCGCCGGTTTCGCGGTGCCCGGAAACGATCACCTCACCGTACGAGAACTGCGCCGCGGCCGGAAGGCAGATCAGGATGAGCCCGAAACAGAGGCCGTAGCGCCTCATCGGACACCGTCGCGCAGCTCTTGAATGTGCACGCCGCGGACGATGATTGCTCCCGGGGCGAGGGTGGCGTGCACGGCTTTGATGATACTCAACGTGGACGTAAACACAGGATCAGTGAGGGCGAGCGTGGTTGCCGGGTCCACGGCTCGATCCGAGACGCCCGTTCGTTCTCCGCCCGCCATTGGCACGTCGTGACCGGCCGCCAGGGTATTGCGACCGAATCCCGGCAGTCACGTCCCCCGCTCGTCGCATCCGGCGGCACTTCAGGCCCGCCATTCGGCCGCTCGTCGCACGTCTTCTCCGGTCCCACGATGCGGTCGCGATACTCGCGTCATCCAAAAGGAGGAAGTGAGATGAAACCGACACGTCGTCTGTTGTTCGCCGTCCTGATGTCCCTCTCCACCGCCGCGTGGGCGCAGGCTGATCCGAAGGCCTCGTTCGAGCGCCTCAAATCACTGGCCGGCACCTGGCGCGGCACGATCGCCACCACGCCCGCCGCGCCGGAGATCGACGGCACGGTCATGACCGTCACGCTGCGCGTCACCTCGATGGGGCACGTGCTCATGCACGAGATGACCGGCGTCGGCCGCCCCGACGATCCCATCACCATGCTCTATCTCCACGAGGGGCGGCTGCAGCTCACGCACTACTGCGACGCCGGCAACCGGCCGCGCATGTGGGGCGTCATTGCGCCCGACGAAAAGAGCGTGAAGTTCGAATCGTTCGAGATCGCCGGCAGCATGGAGTACGGACACATGCACGGCGCGATCTTCACCTTCGTCGCCGACGATCGCCACATCGAGGAGTGGACGTACATGCGCCCCGACGGCAAGCCGGTGCAGGCGCGCGTCGAGCTCCGCCGCGTAAAGTGAGCCGGCACGTCCGGCAGGGCGTGGGGGCTCCCTTTGCGGGCTTTGTCCGTCCGAAGGTATCGTCCATCGTCATGACGCCATCAGTCCGGAGCGGCGCCCGGCGCCTCCTCACCGTGCTCGCCGTCGCGAGCGCGGTGGGCTGGCTCCTCGGCCAGGGATGGGAGGACGGCATGCGCTCGATCCTCATCCGCACGAACTGCCTCGGCCTCATCGCGCTGCTGGTCTTCTCGCTTCTGGAACGCCGCCCCAGGCGCCTGCCGCGCTTCATCGCGCGGTGGGCGCTGCAGGTCATCGGCGTCGGCGTCTCGATCCCGCTGGCGACGGTCGCGATCTGGATGCTGACCACGAGCCCGGGCACGCCGCAGTACTGGGACGACCCCAAACGGTACGAAGGATGGATGCTCGTCACTTTCTTGAGCCTGCTCGTTGCGCCGTGGACCGCGCTGGCGGCGCTGGTGCGGCAGAAGGACGCGCTGGCGCGGCATCAGGCGCTCGCCTTCGAGCTCGAACGGAGCGAGCTCGCGCGGGAGGCGCTCGACGCGCGTCTGCATCTGCTGCAGGCGCAGGTGGCACCGCACTTCCTCTTCAACACGCTCGCGAACGTGCAGGCGCTCGTCGACGCCGGCTCGCCGCGCGCCTCGGCCGTCCTGCGCAGCCTCACCGACTACCTCCGCGCCGCCGTACCGCTCCTCAACGAACCGGTGGCGACGCTCGGCCGCGAGGTGCGGCTGGTCGAGGCCTACCTCGAGCTGATGCACATGCGCATGCCCGATCGTCTGCAGTACACCCTGCAGGTCGACGACTCCGCGCTCGCGCTGCGCTGCCCGCCGACGACGCTCCTGACGCTGGTCGAGAACGCGGTGCGCCACGGCATCGATCCGAGCGAAGAAGGAGGCTCGATCGAGGTCGAAGTACAGCGCCGCGGCGAGCGCTGCCTGATTCGCGTCAGCGACACCGGCGCGGGATTGCGGCCGGCGGAACAGGGACTGGGGACCGGCCTGGCCACGTTGCGCGAACGGCTGCAGCTCGTCTTCGGCGACGACGCGCAACTGCGCGTGAGCGCGCGCGACGGCGGCGGCGTCTGCGCCGAGGTAGAGTTTCCGGCACGAACGGGACCGACATGATCGCCAGACGTCCCACCGCGCTGATCGCAGACGACGAACCGCTGCTGCGCGACGCACTCGCGGCGCAGCTCGCACAGGTGTGGCCGGAGCTCGAGATCGTGGCGCTGGCCCGCAACGGCCGTGAGGCCATCCAGCTCTTCGAAGATCATCGCCCCGGCGTCTGCTTCCTCGACGTGCACATGCCGGGACTCTCCGGCATGGACGCGGCGAATCACATCGGCCGCCGCGCGCATCTCGTCTTCGTCACCGCGTACGACCATTACGCTGTGCAGGCCTTCACGCAGGGCGCGCTCGATTACCTCCTCAAACCGGTCGAGCGCGAGCGCCTCGCCGACGCGGTGGCGCGCATTCAGGAGCGGCTCGCCGCCGCCCGGCCGGCCGTGAACAGCGAGGAACTGCTCCAGCAGCTCGCCGCGCAAATCGCACAATTGCAGAGCGCCCCGGCGCCCGCGCCGCTGCGCTGGATCCGCGCGCAGGCCGGGCAGACGCTGCGCCTCATCGCGGTCGAGGAGATCGACTACCTCCGCGCCGACGCGAAATACACCGTCATCGCCTGGCGCGGCGAGAACGGCCAGCCCGCCGAGGCCGTCGTGCGCACGCCGCTCAAAGAGCTCGGCGCGCAGCTCGACGCGAATCAGTTCGTGCAGGTCCACCGCGCGGCGATCGTCAACCTCCGCTCGATCAGCCACGTCCGCCGGCTCGACAACGAGACCGCGGAGATCCACTTCAAAGCACGCAAAGAAATCCTCCCGGTCAGCCGCAACTACGTCCATCTGTTCCGGCAGATGTAACGCCGTCCGTCGCGCGCGGCCGCACTTCATGCACCCCAATCCACCGTCCATCGCGCGAGGCGTTCGCACGGCTTCGCGTACGCGCATCATCGAATCATGAAAACCATCTTCCAACGCGACCATGCACGCTACGAAGGCGTGCGTCCCGTCCAGATCTACTTCCTCCGCACGCTGTTCCTGCTGATGTTTCTCTTCGTCGGATACGATTCCTGGCGCCTCATCCTCACGCACGACGGCCCATGGGACCCGGTCCGCGCCGCCGCGTGGTGCATGTTTGCCGCGTACTCCCTCCTCGCCATCCTCGGCGTCTTCCGCCCTCTGAAGATGCTCCCGATCGTGCTGTTCATGGGCGTGTACAAGACCGCGTGGCTGAGCGTCGTCGCTTATCCCCTCTGGTCCCGGAACCAGCTGGCCGGCTCCCCCGCCGAAGAGATGGCCAAGGTCTTCATCTGGGTTTTGGTGGCGATGGTGGGCGTGCCGTGGGGGTACGTGGTCGAGCAGTACCTCTGGAAGCGAACGCCGGCGCCTCGCGCCGGCGGCGCGTTGGCGAACGCCGCGTAGCGACGTTTGGCCGAGCTGCCGAGCGCGGATCCCCTCCCACTCGCGCGGCGGCGACTTGAGCATGACCATTGACGCACGAAGCACGCACGATCCCGCGCTGCGGATCGAGTATGGTAGACACCGATGATCGTGCAAAGAATCGCCGCCTTCTCGGATGGAAACGCGGGCGGCAATCCGGCCGGCGTGGTGATCGCGGAAGTGCTCCCGAGCGAAAGTGACATGCAGCGCGTCGCCGCGGAGGTGGGCTTCTCCGAAACGGCCTTCGCCATGCGGCAGGGTACCGGCTGGCGCGTGCGCTACTTTTCGCCGGAATCGGAAGTGCCGTTCTGCGGCCATGCGACGATCGCGCTCGGCGCGGCGCTCACCGCGGAGTACGGCGAAGGCACGTTCGACCTGACCCTGAACGACGCCACGATCCGCGTCGAAGGACGCCGGGCGGGAGAGCTCATCGCCGCGACACTGCAGTCCCCGCCGACGCGCAGCGCCGAGGTCGCTCCGGCGATCGTCGACGAGGCGCTCGCGCTGTTCGGCTACCGCGCCGAAGATCTCGACCCGCGCCTCCCGCCCGCGCGTATCCACGCGGGTGCGGACCATCTCCTCCTCCCACTGCGCAATCGCGAGCTGCTCGCCGCGATGCGTTACGACCTCGGCGCCGGCCGCACGTTCATGCGCCGCGAGGGCTTCGTCACCGTCACCCTCGCCTACGCCGAGACCCCGCGCCTGTTCCACACCCGCAACGCCTTCGCCTCGGGCGGCGTGTACGAAGACCCGGCCACCGGCGCCGCGACCGCCGCCCTCGCCGGCTACCTGCGCGAACGCCACTGGCCGCACGGCGGCGCGATCGAGATCGTGCAGGGTGAGGACATGGGCAGCCGCTCCCGCCTGACCGCGGAGATCGCCGAGGCGATGGGAAGCTCGATCCGCGTCTCGGGAACGACGCGCGCGATCGATTGAACGACGTCGTTAGAAAAACAGGTGAGCTGCGCCATCGATGCGCAGGCTCGTGCCGCGCTCCAGATCGCGCATTCCTTCCGTATCATCACCCGCGGTGTCCAAACTTCCGCCCGGCTTGTACGACTTGCCGATCACGAACGAAATCGCGCGCGCGCTGCGTCAGCTCGATCGCGCGCAGCTCGCGACTGACGAGCGCGAGCTCGAGGCTGCCGACGCCGATCTGACGTTCGCCCGCCACCTCGCTGCCGTCGTGCGCCAGGCATTAGCAGGCGTCAAGGATGAGGAGAAAGTCGCGCGGCAGGCGCAGATCGTCAACGAACTGCTCGCGTCCCTGGCCACCATTGACCGTGACGACCACCTCGCTCTCCCGCCCCGCCGTCTCGCGTCCGTTCATCGTATCGACGCACTCCGTGGCGAGACGCGGCCGGCCGATCCGCTGATCCCGCTCGCGCAGAGCGACCTGCTCGTCAACGCGCGCGGCGAGCCGTCGGTGGGCCAAGCCATCCAGCGTGAGATCGCCTCCGCCGATCGCATCGACCTGCTCTGCGCGTTCATCAAATGGCACGGACTGCGGACGCTCGAAGAACCGCTCGACGCCTGGCTGCGCAGCGGCCGCAAACTGCGCGTCATCACCACCACCTACATCGGCGCCACCGAACGCAAAGCGATCGACCGGCTCGTGGAAATGGGGGCGGAGCTCAAGGTCTCGTATCAAACGGACCACACCCGGCTGCACGCGAAAGCGTGGCTCTTCCACCGCGACTCCGGCTTCTCCACCGCCTTCATCGGCTCATCGAATCTTTCGAAATCGGCGCTCCTCGACGGCGTGGAGTGGAACGTCCGCCTCTCGCAGATCGACGCGCCTTCGATTCTCGAAAAGTTCGCGGCCACGTTCGACAGCTACTGGGCCGATCCGTCATTCGAGACCTATCACCCCGAAGACGCCGAGCGCTTCGACCATGCGATCGACCAGGCCAGCGGCGCGACCAAGCCGACGGTGCTGGTGCCGTTCGCCGTCGAGCCGTGGCCGCACCAGCGAGAGATCCTCGACAAGCTCACCGTAGAGCGCTACCGCCACAACCGCTGGCGCAATCTCGTCGTCGCCGCGACCGGCACCGGCAAGACCGTCGTCGCCGCGCTCGACTACAAACGACTGTGTGACGAGATCGGCAACGCCCGTCCGCTCCAGCTCCTCTTCGTCGCCCATCGCAAAGAGATCCTCGAACAGTCGCTCGTCACCTTTCGCCACGTCATGCGCGATGGCGCGTTCGGCGAGCTGTACGTCGACGGCCATCGTCCCGACGAGTGGCAACACGTGTTCGCGTCCGTGCAGTCGTTGCAGCACATCGACCTCGATCGTGTGGCGCCCGATGCGTTCGATGTGGTGATCGTCGACGAGTTCCATCACGCCGCCGCGCCGACCTACCAGCGCCTGCTCGATCATCTCCGCCCGCGCGTGCTCCTCGGCCTGACGGCCACGCCCGAGCGCACCGACGGCGAGTCGATTCTCCATTGGTTCGGCGACCGCATCGCTGTCGAACTGCGTCTGTGGGACGCGCTCGAACGGCAGCTCCTCTCGCCCTTCCACTACTTCGGCCTGCACGACAACACCAACCTGGCGCAGGTGCGTTGGACGCGCGGCGCATACGATCGCGCGCAGCTCGAAAACGTCTACATCGGCGACGACGCGCGCGTCGCGCAGATCCTCTCCGAATTGCAGCGGAAGGTGACGGATGTCCGCTCGATGCGAGCGCTCGGATTCTGCGCGGGCATTGAGCACGCCCGTTACATGACCCGGCGCTTCAACGAAGCCAGCATCCCATCGCTGCATGTCTCCGCCGACAGCACCAGCGCCGAACGCGATGACGCACTGCGCAAACTGAAGGCGCGAGAGGTCAATTGCCTCTTCGCCGTCGACCTCTTCAACGAAGGCGTCGACGTGCCGGAGATCGACACCGTTCTCTTCCTGCGCCCCACCGAAAGCGCCACCGTGTTCCTCCAGCAGCTCGGCCGCGGCCTGCGGCGGACGAACGACAAAGACTGCTTGACGGTGCTCGACTTCATCGGCAACGCAAACCGCAACTTCCGCTTCGATCTCCGCTATCGCGCCATCACCGACGCCACGCGCGCCGAGGTCGTGAAACAGGTCGAGAACGGCTTCCCGCTGCTGCCCGCCGGCTGCTCGATCCAGCTCGACCGCGTCGCGCGCCAGGTCGTGCTCGACAACCTCAGGGAAGCGATCGGCGCCCGCTTCGCCACGCTCGTCCGCGAGCTGCGGTCGATCGGCCGCCCCGTGACCCTCCTTGCATTCATCACCGCGGCAGCCATCGATGTCGAAGACATCTACCGCGCGCGCGGCTGGACGTGGACGCGGCTCCAGCGCGAGGCCGGCCGGCTCCAGCACGCGCCCGGACAGGCGATGCGCATCGCCGACGCGCCGGCGGGCGACGACGATCGTCTGTTGCTCGGCGCCTCGCGCCTGCTGCACCTCGACGATCCGGAGCGGCTCGCCTTTCTGCGCGCGCTGCTGTCGCGCGATACGCTCGCGTCCAGCGATCTCTCCACGCGCGAGCGCCGGATCGTCGAAGGCTTCGTCCTGACCCTCATGCCCGACGAACGCGACCTCGAGGTCGCCCTGCGCACGCTCGCCCGATCCACCGCCGCGCGCACCGAGCTCCTCCAACTCCTCGACGTTCTCGAAGACCGCGCCGGGCACCAGACGTTTCCCATCGCCGAGGTCGTGCGCGACGGCGCATTCGCCGACGTCGTGCTCGCGCTGCACGCGCGCTATACCCGCGACGAAGTCCTGGCCGCGGTCGGCCGCTCGACCGTTGCCAAGCCTTTCTCCCACCGCGAAGGTCCGTTCTGGCATCCCGAGACCAACACCGACTACTTCTTCATCACGCTGGAGAAGAGCGAAAAGTATTACTCCCCCAGCACGCGCTACCGCGACTACGCCATCGCCCCCGACCTCTTCCATTGGGAGTCTCAGTCGACCATCCGCCCCGGCTCCCCAACCGGCCAGCGCTACATCCACCACACCCAACGCGGCAGCCACGTCATGCTCCTCGTCCGTCCGTCGAACAAAGACGCCTGGGGCCGCACGCAACCGTTCACCTTCCTCGGCCCCGCCACCTACGTCAGCCA
>Ga0196958_10000682_pt1 | contig 11134 bp, 10 predicted proteins | sample S1v_10metaG_FD_148654 | JGI IMG/M metagenome (GOLD analysis project Ga0196958, IMG submission 148654) | Soil microbial communities from Anza Borrego desert, Southern California, United States - S1+v_10 | ecosystem: Environmental > Terrestrial > Soil > Desert | place: USA: California | collected...
GTACGAGGCGAACGAGACGACCAGCCCGCCCTCCCGGACCGGCGCGAGCACCGGCTCGACCACCGGCACGCCCCGCGCGGCCAGGAACCGGGCCACCGCGTCGGCCCGCGCGAAGTGGTCGTGGACGTCGCCCCGGACCAGCGAGGTGACCGCGCCCGCCCGCGCCACGACCGGCGCCGGGGTCAGGTGGACCAGCAGGTTGCTGCCCTCCTGGAGCACCCGGGCCCGCCCGACCGGCAGCCCCAGCCGCCCGGCCACCGCGAGGACCCGCTCCAGCGCACCACCCACCGGCCGATGCTCCCAGCCCGCCCGGCGCCGGCTCCAGCGGGTCGCAGCCCGCCCCGAAGCTCCCGAAGCCCCCACCCGGCCACCGCCCGACCCCCGCCCCGGCCCCGCTCCACCACTGTGAGCTGCGCTACCTCACTTGATCCAGGACCCGGCCCAGCCGCAACACCCCGATCGGCCCCGTCTACGATCCGGGGAGCCGACGTGGCGAGCCACGGCCGGCCACGCCAGAACCAGACAGTGCAGGAGGCACCGTGACGGCCGTAGCCCCGCAGCCGATCGCTACGCGGCCCTTCGGGACTCGCCAGGCGGCCAAGGGTTCGTTCCTGCTGCGGATGTTCCGCACCACGGACCACAAGCAGATCGGCATCCTCTACCTGGTCACGAGCTTCGCCTTCTTCATGGTGGGCGGCGCGATGGCCATGCTGATGAGGACCGAGCTGGCCCGCCCGGGGATGCAGTTCCTGAGCCAGGAGCAGTTCAACCAGCTGTTCACCATGCACGGCACGGTGATGCTGCTGCTGTACGCGACGCCGATCGTGTTCGGCTTCGCCAACTTCATCCTGCCGCTGCAGATCGGCTCGCCGGACGTGGCGTTCCCGCGCCTGAACGCGTTCTCCTACTGGCTCTACCTGTTCGGCGGCCTGATCGTGATGTCGGGCTTCCTCACGCCCGGCGGCGCGGCCGACTTCGGCTGGTTCGCCTACACGCCGCTGTCCAACGCCATCCACTCGCCCGGCGTCGGCGCCGACCTGTGGATCTCCGGCCTGGCCATCGGCGGCCTGGGCACCATCCTCGGCGCGGTCAACATGATCACCACCGTGGTGTGCCTGCGGGCGCCCGGCATGACCATGTTCCGGATGCCCATCTTCACCTGGAACATCCTGGTCACCAGCGTCCTGGTGCTGCTGGCGTTCCCGATCCTGACCGCCGCGCTGCTCGGCCTGCTCGCCGACCGCCACCTGGGCGCCCACGTGTTCGACCCCGCCAACGGCGGCGTGATCCTGTGGCAGCACCTGTTCTGGTTCTTCGGCCACCCCGAGGTCTACATCGTGGCGCTGCCGTTCTTCGGCATCGTCAGCGAGATCTTCCCGGTGTTCAGCCGCAAGCCGATCTTCGGCTACAACGGCCTGGTCTACGCGACCCTGGGCATCGCCGCGCTGAGCGTCGCGGTGTGGGCCCACCACATGTACGCCACGGGCGCGGTGCTGCTGCCGTTCTTCGCGTTCATGACCTTCCTCATCGCCGTGCCGACCGGCATCAAGTTCTTCAACTGGATCGGCACCATGTGGAAGGGGCAGCTCACGTTCGAGAGCCCCATGCTGTTCAGCATCGGCTTCATCGTGACGTTCCTCTTCGGCGGCCTGTCCGGCGTGCTGCTCGCGGCGCCCGCCATCGACTTCCACGTCTCCGACACGTACTTCGTGGTCGCGCACTTCCACTACGTGCTGTACGGCACGATCGTGTTCGCCACGTTCGCCGGCATCTACTTCTGGTTCCCGAAGATCACCGGGCGGATGCTCGACGAGCCGCTGGGCAAGCTGCACTTCTGGACGACGTTCCTGGGCTTCCACGCGACGTTCCTGGTCCAGCACTGGCTGGGCAACGAGGGCATGCCGCGCCGGTACGCCGACTACCTGCCCTCGGACGGCTTCACCACGCTGAACACGATCTCCACGATCGGCGCCTACGTCCTGGGCGCGTCCACGCTGCCGTTCATCTGGAACATCTTCAAGTCCTACCGCTACGGCGAGACCGTGCACGTGGACGACCCGTGGGGCTTCGGCAACTCCCTGGAGTGGGCCACCAGCTGCCCGCCGCCGCGGCACAACTTCACCGAGCTGCCCCGGATCCGGTCCGCGCGCCCGGCCTTCGAGCTGCACTACCCGCACATGATCGAGCGGATGCGCGAGGAGGGCCACGTCACCTTCACCGGCAAGGCCATCCCGCACGAGAAGGCCAAGGCGGCCCCGTCCGAGAAGGCGGCGCAGGCTGTGCAATCGGGCACAGCGTCGGAGGGCACCGAGCACGACCACGGGTAACCTCCAGGCCAAGGTTCAACGACGAGCCCCGACGACCGCCGCAGGTCGTCGGGGCTCGTCGCGTTCTCCGCGGAGGAGCCACCAGTGAGCAACACCGGCGCGACACCCGTCCTGATCACCGTGACCGGCCCGGACAAGCCGGGCGTGTCCTCGGTGCTGTTCGCGGTGCTGACCAGGCACGGCGTGGACGTGCTCGACGTCGAGCAGGTCGTCATCCGCGGCCGGCTGGTGCTGGGGGTGCTGGTCTCCGCCGGGCACGACCCGGAGGGCTTGCAGGAGGCGGTCGAGCAGGCCATGGCGACGGTGTCCATGCACGTCGAGGTGGAGGTCGGGGCCGACTCGCGGCGCACCGCGCGGCTGGAGTCCAGCCACGTCGTCATCCTGCTCGGGCGCCCGGTGACCGCGCGGGGGTTCACCGAGGTGGCCCGCCGGCTGGCGTCGCTGGGCGTGAACATCGACGCGATCCGCGGCGTGGCCGACTACCCGGTGACCGGGCTGGAGCTGCGGGTCTCCGTCGCCGAGGACACCGCCGGCGCGGACGCCGCGCTGCGCGGCGCGCTGGCCGAGGTGTCGGCGCGGGTCGACCTGGACGTCGCGGTCGAGCGGGCCGGGCTGGCCCGGCGGGCCAAGCGGCTGGTGGTGTTCGACGTGGACTCGACGCTCATCCAGGGCGAGGTGATCGAGATGCTGGCCGCGCACGTCGGCGTCGAGCCGCGGGTCCGGGAGATCACCGAGGCCGCGATGCGCGGGGAGCTGGACTTCGCCGAGTCGCTGCGGCGGCGGGTGGCGCTGCTGGCGGGCCTGCCCGAGTCGGTGCTGGACGAGGTGGCCGGCTCGCTGGAGCTGACGCCCGGCGCGCGGACCACCGTGCGCACGCTCAAGCGGCTCGGGTTCCGCTGCGGGGTGGTGTCCGGCGGGTTCACGCGGGTCATCAGGGCCCTGGTGGACGACCTCGGGCTGGACTTCTGCGCGGCCAACGAGCTGGAGGTCGTCGACGGGCGGCTGACCGGCCGGGTGGTCGGCGACATCGTGGACCGGCCGGGCAAGGCGGTGGCGCTGCGGCGGTTCGCCGAGCAGGAGGGCGTCCCGCCGGCGCAGACCGTGGCGGTGGGCGACGGCGCCAACGACATCGACATGCTGGGAGCGGCCGGGCTGGGCATCGCGTTCAACGCCAAGCCCGCGCTGCGGGAGGTGGCGGACACGGCGCTGTCCCACCCGTACCTGGACGCCGTGCTGTTCGTGCTGGGCGTCACCCGGGCGGAGGTCGAGGCCGCCGACGCGGCCGACGGGCTGGACCTGGTGCGGCAGTGAACCCCGTCCTGGAGGCGCTCGTCGACCGGCGCCACGCGACCGACGAGGAGGACCCGGCCGGCGTGCGGGCCATGCCCCTGGTCCTGCGCATCGAGCGGGCCGACCCGCCGTGCCGGACCGACGTGCTGGAGGCGGCGGCCGCCGCGGCGGTCGCGGTGTGCCTGGACCCGCGCGCCGAACCGGGCGGCGAGTGGCACGACGACGTGGTGGCGTGGGTGCGCGGGCGCATCCGGAAGGTCTCCCGGCGGGCCCGCGGCGCGCACTGGCAGGCCGTGCAGGGGCTGCCGGGCCTGACCGTCGGGGTGGGGCGGGCGCAGGTGCGCGCGTTCGTGCCCGGCCGGGTGGCCGACCTGCCCCGGGAGCTGTCCCGGCTGCAGGTCTCGGGCAGCGAGCTGCCCGCGGACGAACCGGGCCCGGTCCCCGCGGGCGCGCGGGTGCTGTGGCTCAACCCGCGCGTCGCGATGACCGCCGGCAAGGCGGCGGCGCAGGTCGGCCACGCGTCGATGCTGCTCGCCCCGACGCTGACCGACGAGGAGCTGGGGCAGTGGGCCGCGACGGGGTACCGGTGCGCGGTGCGGACGCCGCCGGCCGCCGAGTGGGACGCCCTGGTGGCCCGGCCCGGTGTCGTCGTGGTGCGCGACGCCGGGTACACCGAGGTGGAGCCGGGCACCGCCACCGTGGCGGTGTGGCGGCCGGGGGAGTAGCCCCTCCGGCGCCCGCGCCCGCCCGCGCTGCCGGCAGGCTGGGTGCGTGCACGAGACCCCTGAAGACCTCGCGTGGCTGCAACGCCTGCTGGACGACTCGTACGCCGCCGCGGGCCGGCACCTGCGCTCGGTCGTCACCGAGGAGCGCCGCCTCGACGCCGCCGGGGTGGTCGCCGAGCTGGGCGCGATGCGCGTCATGGCGCTGGCCACCGCGACGGCGGCGGGCGAGCCGCGGGTCGGCCCGGTCGACGGCCTGTTCTACCGGGGCAGGCTGCACTTCGGGTCGGGCGCCGACTCGCTGCGCTTCCGGCACATCCGCGCCCGTCCCGCGGTCTCCGCGTCGGTGATCGACGGCGAGCGGTTGCAGGTCACGGTGCACGGCCGGGCCCGGCGGGTGGACCCGGCGACGGACCCGGCGCTGACGGCGTTCCTGGTCGGCGTGTACGGGCAGCGGGCCTGGGACGAGTGGCTGGGCGCGCTGCCGTGGGCCCGCGTCGAACCCGACCGCATGATCACCTTCCTGAACCGCTCCGCGCGACGGGGCTGACCGGCGGGCCGCCGCGGCGGGCTCAGCCGGCCGCGGCGTCCAAGCGCTTGAGGGCCGCGCGGACCACCTCGGGGTCGTAGGTCGTCCAGAACGGCGGCAGCGAGGCGCGCAGGAAGCCGCCGTAGCGGGCCGTCGCCAGGCGCGGGTCGAGCACGGCCACCACGCCCTTGTCGCTCATCGAGCGGAGCAGGCGGCCGGCGCCCTGCGCCAGCAGCAGGGCCGCGTGCGTCCCGGCGACGGCGAGGAAGCCGTTGCCGCCGCGGGCCTCCACCGCCTTCTGCCGCGCCGACGCCAGCGGGTCGTCGGGGCGGGGGAACGGGATGCGGTCCATCACCACCAGCTGCAGCGCGGGTCCGGGCACGTCCACGCCCTGCCACAGCGACAGCGTGCCGAACAGGCAGGTGCGGGCGTCCTCGGCGAAGCGCTTCACCAGCAGGCCGGTCGCGTCGTCGCCCTGGCACAGCACCGGGTGGTCGAGCCGGCCGCGCAGCGCCTCCGCCGCCGCCTTGGCCGCCCGCATGGACGAGAACAGGCCGAGCGTGCGCCCGCCCGCCGCGGTGACCAGGCCCTCCAGCTCGTCCAGGTAGGCGGGCGGCAGGCCGTCGCGCCCCGGCGGCGGCAGGTGCCTGGCCACGTAGAGGATGCCGCTCGCGCCGTGCTCGAACGGCGAGCCGACGTCCAGGCCGGACCAGCGCGGCCCGCCGCCGTCCGAGGGCGGTTCCCGGTCGGTCGCGGCGCCCTCGGCCTTGCGGGCGGCCGACGCCGCCGGCAGGCCCCACTGCCGGGCCAGCGCGTCGAACGTGCCGCCCAGGGTCAGCGTGGCCGACGTCAGGACGGTGGTGCGCTTGCCGAACAGGCGCTCCCGCAGCAGGCCGCCCACGCCCAGCGGGGCGACCCGCAGCGACGGGGCCCTGCCGCGGTCGGCGAAGTCGCCCGACACCCACACCACGTCGTGGTCGTCGTCGTCGAACGCCCCCAGGATGCGGGCCGCGCAGTCGTGCACCTCGTCCAGCAGCGACCGGGCCAGCTTGCGGGACGTCGCGCCCTCCACGTCCTCCTTGCGGTCGGGCCCGAGGGAGGAGATGCAGGCGTGGGCGGCGTCCTTGGTGGCGCGCAGCGCGCCCTGCAGCGCCGGCGGCAGCGAGTCGAGCCGGCCCGCCGGGGCGTCCTCCAGGACCATCGCCAGCCCGTCGCCCGCCTCGGCCATGCGGTCGGCGACGCCCTGGTCGATCAGGCGCCCGCAGCGCCGGGCCGCCGTCGCCACCAGGGCCGCGCTCAGCTCCTCGGTCGCCACCGACGTCACGCGGTCCACCAGGTCGTGCGCCTCGTCGATCACCACCACGTCGTGGTCGGGCAGGACCTGGTAGCCCTCCAGCGCGTCCACGGCCAGCATCGCGTGGTTGGTGACCACCACGTCGGCCCGGCCCGCCTCGGCCCGCGCGCGCTCGGCGAAGCAGTCGACGCCGACCGGGCACCTGGCGACGCCCAGGCACTCGCGGGCGGTCACCGAGACCTGCCGCCACGCCTGCTCGGTCACGCCGGGCACCAGCTCGTCGCGGTCGCCGGTCCCGGTGTCGGAGGACCACTCGCGCAGCCGCTTGACCTCGCGGCCCAGCCGGGAGACGGCGAACGGGTCGAACAGGCCCGCCTCCTCCGGCTCGTCCGGCGCGCCGGTGTGGACGCGGTGCAGGCACAGGTAGTTGCGGCGGCCCTTGAGGATCGCGAAGCGCGGCTCGCGGCCCAGCTCCTTGCGCAGGGCCTTGGCCAGGCGCGGCAGGTCGCGGTCCACCAGCTGCCGCTGGAGCGCGATCGTCGCCGTCGAGATGACGACGGTGGACTCCTCGGCGACCGCGTGCCGGATCGCCGGGACCAGGTACGCCAGCGACTTGCCGGTGCCGGTGCCCGCCTGCACGGCCAGGTGCTCGCCGGTCCGGATCGCGCGCTCCACGGCCTCGGCCATGTCGACCTGGCCGGTGCGCTCGGCTCCGCCCACCGCCGCCACGGCCACGGCGAGCAGGGACCTGGTGGAGGGGATCGCGGTGGTGGACGGCACGGCGAAGACCGTACCCGGCGGCGGCTCCGCGACCGGGCCGGCACCCACCCGTGCCCGCGCCGCCCGGTCGGGTCCCGGTCCGCCTGCCCACCCGCGCCCGCGCCGCCCGGTCGGGTCCCGGTCCGCCTGCCCACCCGCGCCCGCGCCGCCCGGTGGCACCCCGGTCCGGCCGTGCCCGCCCGAGCCCGGCCACCGCCCCGACGCGCACCGCGCCGGAACGGCCGGCCGGCGGGGTCGCCGCCGCGCACCCCCTCGTGAGAGGACCGCGAGTTCCATCGCTCGACCAGATGAAAAACCGTGCCCTGCGAGTGATGTTTCCGCCGGCCGCGGAGAACTCGCCGCGGGGCGAACGATCATTCCGGGCGAACGCGAAACCAGAAGGGCAATCCCATGAACCACATCCTCGCGCGCCGGGCCGGGGCGGTGGCCGCGGCGCTGGCGCTCACCCTGGCCGGCGCGCCGGCCCACGCGGCGAACCCGGCGGGCGTCGCGTCCGTCGGGGCGGCCGACTTCACCCGGGCGGGCCAGCGGGTCGTCGTGCCGGTGCTGGCCCGCTGCGCGGTCGAGGGGCCGACCTCCGCCTCGTCGCCCGCGGTGTCCGAGCCGGGCATCCGGTTCGGCGCGGGCACGTCCTCCTGCACCACGACCGTGCTGGACGCGCAGCAGCACACCACCCGGACGCAGTCCGTCGCGGAGGGCTCCGACTTCGAGCTCTCGGCGCTGGTGCCGGCGGGCGGGCCGCGGCTCAGGATCGGCAAGTGGCGCATCACCTGCACCGGCGACCAGGCGGGCACCTCGGCGGGCTGGTCGCTGGGCGGCGCGAGCGGGTTCGCCGGCCTGCCCGACGAGATCCCGGTCAACCACCTGCACGAGGTCAAGGACTCGGCCGGCGCGGTCCTGGCCCGGATCACCTTCAACGAGGTGCTCGTGCCCGAGCCGAACGACGGCAGCATCGCGATGAACGTCCTGCGCCTGCGCTTCACCGAGGCTTCCGGCGCCACCGGTGAGGTCGTGCTCGGCTCGGTGGCCTGCTCGCCCACCCCGTGAGCCGCGCGGCCCGGCCCCGCCGACCGCGGGGCCGGGGCCGGTGCGGGCCAGCCGGTGCGGGCCAGCCGGTGCGGGTCAGCCGGCGCGGGTCAGCCGACGCGGGTCAGCCGACGCGGGTCAGCCGACGCGCGGCGCGCCGTGCAGGGCGACCCCGGCCTCGCGCAGCCGGTCCAGCGCGGCGTCCACCGTCGCCCGCCCCACCCCGGCGGTCAGGTCGAGCAGCACGGTGGTCGTGAAGCCCGCCGCGGCGGCGTCCAGCGCCGTCGCCCGCACGCAGTGGTCGGTGGCGATCCCGACCACGTCGACCCGGTCCACGCCCCGCGCCCGCAGCCAGTCCGCCAGGCCCTCGCCGCCCGAAGCGCCCTCGAACCCCGAGTACGCCGCGGCGTAGGCACCCTTCGAGAACACCGCCTCGACCGCCGTCACGTCCAGCTCCGGGTGGAACGACGCGCCCGCCGTGCCCGCCACGCAGTGCACCGGCCACGAGTCGACGAAGTCCGGCGTCTCGCTGAAGTGCCCGCCCGGGTCCACGTGGTAGTCGCGGGTCGCCACCACGTGGTCGTAGCCGCCGGCCGCCACGTGCGCCGAGACGGCGGCGGCGACCGCCGCCCCGCCCGCCACGGCCAGCGAGCCGCCCTCGCAGAAGTCGTTCTGCACGTCCACCACGATCAGCGCCTTGGTCATGTCGCCCTCCCTCTCCTCAGCGGAACGTCGTCGGGATCGCGGGCTCGCCGCGCGACAGCTTGAGACCCTCCCACGGCACGGTGACCAGCGCGGCCCGCAGCCGCTCCCGGCTCTCCGCCAGCGAGTCCAGGCCCTCGACCCGCTGCCCGCCGCGCACCAGCGGCACGGGCAGCAGTCGGTCGTGCGGCCCCGCCTCCGGCGCCTCGCCGGCGGGGAACACGACCTCCTCCAGCGCGGTCCCGGTGTCCTTGTGCCGCCGCAGCGCGCACTTGTGGCCGCCGCGCGACTCCTTGTGCGAGCTGCGCTTGGCCACCGGCCTGCCGGCCACCTCCACCAGCTTGTAGACCATGCCGGCGGTGGGCGCGCCCGAACCGGTGACCACCGAGGTGCCGACGCCGTAGGCGTCCACGGGCTCGGCGCGCAGGGCGGCGATGGAGTACTCGTCCAGGTCGCCGGACACCACGATCCGGGTGTTCCGCGCGCCCAGCGAGTCCAGCTGGTCGCGCGCCTGCCGGGCGAGCACGCCCAGGTCGCCCGAGTCGATGCGCACCGCGCCGAGCCCCGGCCCGGCGACCTCCACCGCGGTCTTGATGCCCGCCGTGATGTCGTAGGTGTCGACCAGCAGCGTGGTGCCCGCGCCCAGCGCCTCCACCTGGCTGCGGAACGCCTCCTCCTCGCTGTCGTGCAGCAGGGTGAACGCGTGCGCGCAGGTGCCCGCCGTCGGGATGCCGTGCCGCCGCGCGGCCTCCAGGTTCGACGTCGCGGTGAAGCCCGCCAGGTAGGCGGCGCGGGCCGAGGCCACCGCCGCGTCCTCGTGCGTGCGCCGCGAGCCCATCTCGATCATCCGCCGCCCGTTGGCCGCGCTCACCATGCGCGCGGCGGCCGAGGCGATGGCGCTGTCGTGGTTGAGGATCGACAGGGCCAGCGTCTCCAGCACCACGCCGACGCCGAACGGGGCGCGCACCGACAGGATCGGCGAGCCGGGGAAGTACAGCTCGCCCTCCGGGTAGCCGTCCACGTCGCCGGTGAACCGGTAGTCCGCCAGCCAGTCCAGCGTCGCGTCGTCCACCACCGCGGTGCGCCGCAGCAGGTCCAGCTCGGCGGCGTCGAACCGGAACGCCTCGATGGCGTCCAGCAGGCGGCCGGTGCCCGCGACCACCCCGTACCGCCTGCCCTCGGGCAGCCTGCGGGCGAACACCTCGAACACGCACGGCCGGTCGGCGGTGCCGTCGCGCAACGCCGCGGCCAGCATCGTCAACTCGTAGTGGTCGGTGAACAGCGAGGTCGACATGGGGTGTGAGCCTAGGCTCGCGCCGCCCGTTGACGCAGGAGGTGGCCCTATGGGCTCCGCCACGCGGCCGAACATGACACCATTGGCGGTATGACCACGCCCGTCGAGCATGAGCGGACGCAGGTTGACCCGGCGCCCGAGGAGGTCCGCACCGAGGACCGCCCATGGCAGACGCTGGTCTGGAACGACCCGGTGAACCTGATGTCCTACGTGACGTACGTGTTCCAGAAGCTGTTCGGCTACAGCCGTGACCACGCGACGAAGTTGATGCTGGACGTCCACCACAAGGGCAGGGCGATCGTGTCGTCCGGATCGAAGGACAAGGTGGAGGCCGACGTGGCCAAGCTGCACGCGGCCGGGCTCTGGGCGACCATGCAGCGTTCGTCGTGAAGAAGTGGACGCGCAGCGGCGACACGGTCCGGGGCCGGTTCGACCGCCAGGAGGCCGCGGTGGTGCGCGGCCTGGTGAGCCAGGTCCAGGACATGCTGCTGGCCCGCGCCGAGGAGGCGCCGCAGGACGAGCTGGCGGAGCTGACCGGCATCCGGACCGGCCCGTCGTCGCCGCCGGACGACCCGATCCTGGGCCGGCTGCTGCCCGACTTCCACCGCCTGGACCCGGACGCGCCCGACCCGTCCGAGGTGGACTCGGCCAACGCCCTGCGGTCGCTGCACGAGCCCGAGCTGCTGGACCGCAAGACCGGTGTCGCGGCGGTCGTGCTGGAGACGTGCCCGCCCGACGGCGGCGAGGTGCGGCTGCGGCTGGAGGACGCCGAGGCGTGGCTGTCGGCGCTCAACGACGTGCGGCTCGCGCTGGGCACGGCGCTGGACGTGCAGGACGAGATGCCCGACGAGCTGCCGCCCGACGACCCGCGCTCGCCCCACCTGGGCGTCTACCACTGGCTGACGTGGGTGCAGGAGACGCTGGTCGAAGCGGTCATGGACTGATGCCTGCCGACGGGGTGCCTGCCGGTGGGGTGCCTGCCGGTGGGGTGCCTGCCGGTGGGGTGCCTGCCGGTGGGGTGCCTGCCGGTGGGGTGCCTGCCGGTGGGGTGCCTGCCGGTGGGGCGCCTGCCGGCGGCCTGCTGGTCGGCCGCGCGCCCGGGGTGGTGGTCGTGCTGGCCCCGGCGGGCGCGGTGGCCGGCGTGGACACCCGCGGCGCGCCGCTGGGCAC
>Ga0196958_10000683_pt1 | contig 11132 bp, 12 predicted proteins | sample S1v_10metaG_FD_148654 | JGI IMG/M metagenome (GOLD analysis project Ga0196958, IMG submission 148654) | Soil microbial communities from Anza Borrego desert, Southern California, United States - S1+v_10 | ecosystem: Environmental > Terrestrial > Soil > Desert | place: USA: California | collected...
TGCTCGACGCGCTGCAGAAGGCCGGCATGACCTACCGGCTGGGCATCGTGCACACCACCGACAACCGCGACTGGGAGTTCACCCAGCAGGCGACGCTGCGGGCCACCCGACTGAGCCGCAGCGTCGCGGTCGACATGGAGTCCGCGACCATCGCGGCCAACGGTTTCCGCTACCGCGTGCCGCACGCGACGCTGCTGTGCGTCTCGGACAAGCCGCTGCACGGCTCGCCGAAGCTGGCCGCCGGCGCGCAGGAGTTCTACGAGGCGTCCAAGCGCCACCACCTCGGCCTCGCCCTCGCGGCGCTCGACGCGGTGCGCCGCGAGCACCCCGAGGGCCTGCCGGGACAGGAGATCCGCGCCGTCGACGAGCCGCTGTTCGGGGGTCCGCCGGATCTGTAGGTCGGCGGGGTTTGTCGCCCGGCTCGGGTCGGCAAGACCTCCGGTCTCCACCCGTGACGAGCGACCTGGAGGCGCGATGAGCAGCGCCGGTGCGACGACCGCCGCCGAGCGGTTCCGCGAGCTCTCCGACGGCGATCCCGAGATCCAGGCCCACGGGCAGCACTTCTCGTGCAGCTACCTGCTCGACATGATCGAGCACCGCTTCCTGGTCCGGATGCACCGGGGCAAGGTCGAGGAGCTCGTGACCGACCCGGGTCCGCTCGAGCCCTACGACTTCGCGATCCGGGCGGGGCGGGAGACCTGGGAGGGCTTCTGCTCCGAGGTGCCGCCGCCGATGTGTCACGGCATCTGGTCGGCCACCTTCCAGCGGGACATGACGCTGGAGGGCAACCACCTCGTGATCATGCAGAACCTGCGCGTGCTGACCCGCCAGCTCGAGCTGCTGCGGATCACCGGACCGCTGGGCTGAGACGGAGGGCAGCGAGATGTCGACCGCGAGCCATGACGACGTCGTCGGACGGTACGTCCGCGTGGAGGTCGAGGGTGCCGAGTACGACGTGTTCTACCTCGAGGCCGGGCAGGGGCAGCCACTGGTCTGCCAGCACACCGCGGGGTGCCACAACCACCAGTGGCGTGAGCTGCTGCGCGACCCGGACATCACCAGCCGCTACCGCGTGATCGCCTACGACCTGCCGCGCCACGGCAAGTCCGACCCGCCGAACAACACCGAGTGGTGGACGTCGGAGTACCGGCTGACCACCGACCACTTCACGGGGTTCGTCGTCGCCTTCTGCGACGCCCTCGCCCTCGACGAGCCGATCTTCATGGGGTCGTCGTTCGGCGGCAACGTCGCGCTCGACCTCGCCCACCGCCGCCCCGACCGCTTCCACGCGGTGATCCCGGTGGAGGGCGCCGACCACGCGCCCGGCTTCTACCTGGACTGGTGGCAGCACCCCCACGCCAACGCCGCCCAGGTCTCGGCGAGCGGCACCTGGGACCTCATGGCGCCCCAGTCACCGCTGGCCGACCGCTGGAAGACCTGGTTCTACTACACCCAGGGCTCGGAGGCGTTCCGCGGCGACCTGTACTACTACTCGGTCGACCACGACCTGCGCGGGCGGCTGGGCGAGATCGACACCGACCGGTGCCCCGTCGTCATGCTCACCGGCGAGTACGACTACCTGACCACTCCCGAGGACGGCCGGCGCACCGCCGACGGCATCCCGGGCGCGGAGTTCCTCGAGATGAGCGAGATCGGGCACTTCCCGATGAGCGAGAACTACCCGCGCTTCAAGCCCTACCTCGAACAGGCGCTCGAGATGATCGCGCGGAAGACGGGCACCGACACCCACGCCGCGGGCTGAACGCTCGCCGCCGCCGGCCCTCACCGCCGCCGGGGGTGCACCGACACCTCCGTGGCCTTGACCGCGAACCACAGGTCGTCGCCCGGTTCGACGCCGAGCTCGGCGACCGCGGCCGGGGTGACGTCGGCGGCCAGCCCGTCGGCCCACGGCGGTCCGGCGGGCGACGCCGCGGCCCGCAGGCGCACGACCTCGCCGCGGGGCTCCAGCGCGGCGAGGCGTACGGGCAGCACGTTGCGGGGGCTGCCGCCCGGGCGCTCGCGGTGCACCGCCACCGCGCTCGGCGCGAACACCGCGACCGCGGGTTCCCCGGGCGCGACCGCCTCGGAGGCGGTGCCGTGCACGCTCCCGCCGTCGGGGGTCACGAGGCCCTCGGCCGACGCGGTCCCGGGCACGAGGTCGAGCCCGGCGATGCGCGCGGCGAAGGCCGAGCGCGGCCGGGCGAGCACCTCGGCGGTCGGGCCCTGCTCGACGACCCGGCCGCCGGCGAGCACGACGAGGCGGTCGGCGAGCACCACGGCGTCGAGCACGTCGTGGGTGACGAGCAGCGTGGTCTGCCCGGTGTCGCGCACGACGCGGCGCAGCACCGAGCGCACGGCGGGTGCGGCGTCGACGTCGAGCGCGGCGAACGGCTCGTCGAGCAGCAGGAGGTCGGGCTCGACGGCCAGCGCCCGGGCGATCGCGACGCGCTGGGCCTGCCCGCCGGAGAGGGCGGAAGGGCGCCGGTCGGCGAGGTCGGCCACCCCGACCTCGGCGAGACACCCGAGCGCGGCCGCCGCCGCCGCCCGGCGACCCCGACCGGCGCAGCGTGGACCGAAGGCGACGTTGTCGCGCGCCGAGAGGTGGGGGAACAGCAGCGCCTGCTGGCTGAGCAGCCCGATCCGCCGCCGGTGCGCGGGGACGGCGACGCCCGCGGCGGTGTCGGTCAGCGTCCGCCCGCCCAGCGTCACCCGCGCGCCCTCCGGCGCGTGCAGGCCCGCCAGGGTCCCGAGCAGCGTCGACTTCCCCGACCCGTTCGGTCCGAGCACCGCGACCACCTCGCCGGGTGCCACGTCGACGGCGACGTCGAGGACGAAGTCGCCGCGGCGCGTCGTGACCCGCGCCGAGAGTCCCGTCCCGTCGCGCCGGGTCTCGGGCAGCCGCCCGCGGCGGAACGACCGGAGGCTCACCGCACACCCGAGACGTCGCGGGTACGGGTGGCCACGATGACGAGCACGGCCACCACGACCAGCACCAGGGACATGGCGACGGCGCCGTCGAGGTCGTTCTGCGACTGGATGTAGATCAGCAGCGGCAACGTCTGGGTGGTGCCCTGGAGGTTGCCGGCGAACGCGATCGTGGCGCCGAACTCGCCCAGCGCCCGGGCGAACGCCAGCACCGATCCCGAGACGAGCCCGGGGAGCACGACGGGGATCGTCACCCGGCGCAGCGCGGTCAGCGGGGACGCCCCGAGCGTGGCCGCGACGACCTCGTAGCGCTCGCCCGCGGTGCGCAGCGCGCCCTCCAGGCTGACGACGAGGAACGGCATCGCGACGAACGTCTGGGCGATGACGACCGCCGCGGTGGAGAACGGGACGGTGACCCCGAACCCGGCGAGCCACTGCCCGACCGGGCCCGTGCGCCCGAGCAGGAACAGCAGCGTCAGGCCGCCGACGACCGGGGGCAGGACGAGCGGCAGCAGCACGACCGAGCGCAGCACCGGCAGGCCCGGGAGCCGCGAGCGCGCGAGCACCAGCGCCAGGGGTGTCCCGAGCAGCAGGCACAGCACCGTCGACGCCAGGCCCGTGCGCAGCGAGAGCCACAGGGCGTCCCTCGCGGCGTCCGTCGTCACCAGCGCCGCGAGGTCCCGCCAGTCGGTGCGGACGACCAGGCCCGCGACCGGCACCGCGATGAGCCCGAACCCGATCACCGCCGGCACCCACACCGGCCACGGGAGCGCGAGCCCGACCGTGCCGCGCCGGGCCGGTCGGGGGCCGGCGCGCGTCACCGGAGCCCGAAGCCGGCCCGCGTCAGGGCCGCGTCGCCCTGCGGGCCGGTGACGAGCGCGACCCAGGACCGCGCGAGGTCGGCGTCCGGGCTGTCCGCGACCACCCCCACGAGGTAGCTCTGCGCCGCGCCCGGCGCCGTGGCCTGCGGGAAGTCGACGCCCTGCACCTGCCCGCCCGCCGACCGGACGTCGGTGACGTAGACCAGGCCGGCGTCGACGTTGCGGGTGATCACGCGCTGGAGCACCGCGCGGACGTCCTGCTCCTCGCTGACGGGGTCGAGCGCGATCCCGGCGGCCCGCTCGGCGGCCTCGGTCGCCGCGCCGCACGGCACCGCGGGGGCGCAGACCGACTCGGTGACCTGCGGCCCGACGAGGGCGGGCAGCCCCGTGATCCCTCGGGGGTTGCCGGGCGGCACCGCGATCTGGAGCTGGTTCGCCGCGTAGGTCACGGGCTGGCCGTCGATGCGGCCCGCCTGCTGGGCGGCCTGCATGGTGCGGCTGCTCGCGGTGGCGAGGACGTCGGCGGGCGCGCCCTGGACGACCTGCTGGGCCAGCGTGTCCGAGCCCGCGAAGTTGAACCGCACCGTGACGCCCGGGTGGGCCGCCTCGAACTGCGGCCCGAGCTGGCCGTACACGTCGGTGAGCGACGCCGCGGCCGAGACGGTGAGGGTGCGCACCGGCTGCGCGTCCGACGACCCGGCACAGGCGGCGACGCCGAGGGCCAGCACCCCGGTCAGCGCGGCGAGGACGGCGCGGCGGGTGCGGGTCACGCCGTCCCCCCGGGTGTCTCGATGACGATGTGGGTGGCCTTGACGACGGCGACGCCCAGCGTGCCGACCTCGAGCCCGAGCTCCTCGACGGCCTCGGTGCTCATCAGCGACACCACGCGGTGGGGCCCGCACTGCATCTCGACCTGCGACATCACCGCGTCACTGCGGACGTGGGTCACGAGGCCGACGAACCGGTTGCGCGCGGAGCGCCCCACCCCCGACGGGTCGGGGGTGGCGTGCGCCTGCGCGCGGGCGAAGGCCGCGAGGTCGGATCCGGCGATGACCTTGCGCCCGCTCGCGTCGGTGCTGACCGGCAGGGCGCCCCCGTCGGTCCAGCGGCGGACGGTGTCGTCGCTGACACCCAACAGCCGGGCGGCCTCGGCGATCCGGAAGTGCGTCACGACCGCGCAGTCTAGGACCGACACTGCGTGTCCACAGCGCCGGATCGACCGCAGGTCGGAGATCGACGGCGGCAACCCGGGCCGGTGTCTGCCCTCGCGCGGTGTCGGGCAGCGGTGCGATGGTGCAGGCGTGGACTTCGCCCCCAGTGCTGCGGCCCAGGACTACACCGACCGGATGCGGGCCTTCCTCGACGAGGCGGTGCTGCCCGCCGAGAAGGTCTACGAGGCCTGGCGGGAGGAGCGGCGCGGGACGTCGGCGGAGCACGAGGTCCCGCCGGTGATCGACGAGCTGAAGTCCGAGGCCCGCGGCCGGGGCCTGTGGAACCTGTTCCTGCCCGACATCTCGGGGCTGTCGAACCTCGAGTACGCCCCCGTCGCCGAGGTGTCGGGCTGGTCGCCGGTGATCGCGCCGGAGGCCATCAACTGCCAGGCCCCGGACACCGGCAACATGGAGACGCTGCACCTGTTCGGCACCACCGAGCAGAAGCAGCGCTGGCTCGAGCCGCTGCTCGCCGGTGAGATCCGCTCCGCGTTCGCGATGACCGAGCCCGCGGTCGCCTCGTCGGACGCCACCAACATCACCACCTCGATCCGCCGCGAAGGTGACGAGTACGTCGTCACCGGCAAGAAGTGGTGGATCTCGGGCGCCGCCGACCCGCGCTGCCAGGTCTTCATCGTCATGGGCAAGACCGACCCGGACGCGCCGACCCACCGCCAGCAGTCGATGGTGCTGGTGCCCCGCGACGCCCCGGGCATGACGATCACGCGGGCCCTGCCGGTGTTCGGCTACCAGGACCAGCACGGCCACTGCGAGATCGAGTTCAACGACGTCCGGGTGCCCGTCGAGAACCTCCTGGGCGAGGAGGGCGGTGGCTTCGCCATCGCCCAGGCGCGCCTGGGCCCCGGCCGCATCCACCACTGCATGCGGCTCATCGGCATGGCCGAGCGCGCCCTCGACGCGATGGTCCGCCGCGCGAACGAGCGCGTCGCGTTCGGGCGAGCGCTCTCCGAGCAGGGCGTCGTGCGCGAGCAGATCGCCGAGAGCCGCATCGAGATCGAGCAGGCCCGCCTGCTGGTGCTCAAGACCGCCTGGCTGATCGACAACGTCGGCTCGCGGGGCGCGGCCACCGAGATCGCCGCGATCAAGGTCGTGTGCCCGCGGATGGCGTGCGCGGTCATCGACCGGGCGATCCAGGTGCACGGCGGTGGCGGCGTCTCCGACGACTTCCCGCTGGCCTACGCCTACGCCTGGGCGCGCGCCCTGCGCCTCGCCGACGGGCCGGACGAGGTGCACGTGCGCTCGGTGGCCCGCCAGGAGATCAAGGCCCGCAGCTAGGGCGTCCCGACGCTCGCGCGGCGGGTGGGCGCGGGCACGAACAGCCCCAGTCGCCACGCGTGGCTGACGGCCTGGGCGCGGTCGCCCGCGCCGAGCTTGCGGAACAGGTGCCCGGTGTGGGACTTGACGGTGTGGTCGGAGAGGTAGAGCCGGCGGCCGATGTCGGCGTTGGTCAGCCCCCGGCTGACGCCGATGAGCACCTGCACCTCGCGCACCGACAGCTCGAGGCGGCGCTGGGCCTCGAGGTCGACGACGACGTCGCGCAGGCCGCCGCCCGTGCGCCCCGGTCCGCCCGCGCGCGACGCGGGGGCGGGCGCGGGTAGCAGGTCCTCCCCCGGCGCGGTCGCGACCACGCTGCGCACGAGGGTGCGGATCATCGTGCGCGGGGCGTCCCAGCGTAGGAACCCCGTGGCGCCCGCAGCGAGCGCCTCCTGGGCGGGCGCCCGCGCGTCGGCGGAGCCGGCGACGAGCACGGCCGCGCCCGGCGCCTCGGCCAGCACGCGGCGCACGGCGTCCAGGCCGGTCGGCGCGGTCTCGGCCAGCCCGAGGACGGCGATCGGCCGGGTCGCCGCGCCCAGGCGCACGAGGAGGTCGTCGGCGTCCTCGGCCACGACGACGGCGCCCGGACCGGCGACCTCGCGCACCAGCAGCGTCAGCCGCCGCCGCGCCTGCGGCCGTTCGTCGTGGACCACACACGTCGCACGGACCGCCCCCTCGTCGAGCACCGCGTAGAGGTATCCCATCGGGTCGATCTCGGGTCGGCGACGCGCGGCGCGTCGCGGACGCAGAACCACAGTGGTGTAAGTCGCCCGCTCGGCTATCACCCACATGCGTCTCTCGCACTTCGCTTGTCGACGCAGCGTCGGCGACCTTGCATGTCCGCGGACGTCCCCGACCCGAACGGGGACCGGATCGCGAGGAGTGCGGATGCCCGGTCGACGGTCGGGAAGGGCCGGGTTCGCCGCCGCGGTCGCGGCGGCCGCCGCCCTCGTCGCGGGTCTCGTGGCCCCCGGGGCGGGGGCGGTGCCGTCGAACGAGTCCTGGGCCGCCGAGCTCGCCGTGGAAGGGGGCGACGACACCAACGTCGTCACGGGCGGCGCGGCGGTGCGCCTCGAGGACCTCGCCGACCGCGCGGCGAGCCGGGGCCCCGCGCCGGCGGAGGGAGAGCTGCTCCTCACGCCGCGGCGGCCGGCCGCGGCCACCGACCGCGTGGCCGCCGACGTCACCGCCGACCTCCCGCCCGGCGCCGAGGTGATCGTGGCCGTGCGCGGCACCCGGGACGACGGCACCTGGGGCCCGTGGAGCGAGGCCCGGTCCGACGAGCCGGCGCGGCTGTCCGAGCCGACCGTCGAGCTGCAGGTGCGCGTCACGCTCGTCGCGGCACCGGACGGCCGCGGGCCGGCGCTGCGCCGGCTGTGGCTGACCGCCGACCGCGCTCCGGCCGGCCTCGGGGCCCCGCGGCCCGCGGCGGCGTTCGGCGCCCGGGTGTTCGCCACCCGCATCGGCCTGGTCGGGAACGACACCGCCAACGGCCACGAGGTCGTCCGCGACGACCGCTTCGTCGCCCTGCCCTCACGCCGCGCGCTGAGCCCGCGGGGCAGCGGCGACTACACCGTGCGGGTGTGCGCGGGCGCGGACCGCTGCACCTGGGCGCCGGTGTGGGACGTCGGCCCCTGGAACACCACCGACGACCACTGGAGCGAGCGGCGCCAGGCCTTCGGCGACCTGCCCCGTGGCCGTCCGCAGGCCGAGGTCGCCTTCACCGACGGCCACCACGACGGGCGTGACGGATCCGGTCGCCGCGTCACCAACCCCGCCGGCATCGACCTCGCCGACGGCACCTTCGCCGACCTCGGGCTCGAGGACAACGCGTGGGTCACCGTGACCTACCTGTGGACCGGGCGCGGGCCGTCGGGCCGCGCACTCGACCGCGACGCCCGCCTCGACGTCCGCGCCGCGCCGTCGGCCGACGCCGCGGTCGTCGGCGTCGTCGCCCCGCGCGCCCGGCTGTCCTACGAGTGCGCGGTGGACGCCGGCGGGGGGCGCACCGGCGTCGGCCCCCGGTGGATCCGCCTCGGCCCCGCCCAGTTCGTGCCGGCCGCCCAGGTGGAGGTGCGCGATGTCCCGGCCTGCTGACCCCCGGCGACGCCCGGCGGCCGCCCTCGCCCTCGTGGCGGGCGGCGTCGGGCTCGCCGTCGCCCTGGCGGTGCCCGCCGCGGCCACGGTGACGAACGGGCCGAGCGAGAGCTGGGCGCCCGAGATCGCCCTCGCCGGCGGCGACGACCGCGGCGTGGTCCTCGTCGACGGGGCCGTCCGGCCGACGGGGACGCAGACCGGCGAGCTCGTGCTCGCCCCGCGGCGCACCGTCGGGTCGGTGGACGCGGTGTCGGGCGAGTTCGCCGCCGACGTGCCCGGCGGGTCCTCCGTCGTGGTCGAGGTGCGCGGGCTGGGCGCCGACGGGCGCTGGGGACCGTGGGTCACCCTGCCGCGCTCGGGCCACGCGACCCTCGGCCGGTCCACCCGCGAGCTGTCGGTGCGGGTGCTGCTGCGCCGCGGTGACGACGGCGCGACGCCGGTGCTGCGCGGGCTGTGGCTGACCAGCACCGGCACCGCTCCCCCGACCCGGACGACCACCGAGACCACGACCGAGACCACCACCGTGACCACCACCGTGCCCGTGACCCTCGTGCCGACCACGACCGCCACCACGCCGACCACGGCCTGTCCGACCACGACGACACCGACCACGACCACCACCCCGCCGAGCACGACCAGGCCGCCGACCACGACCAGGCCGCCGACCACGACCACGACCACGAAGACCGTGGTCGCCCCTCCGAGCACGACGTCCTCGTCCACCGACCCGGAAGAGCCGGACGAGCCGGACCCGACGACGACCACGACCACCAGGACCACGACCACCACGCCGATCCCGCCGCGCGCGCTGGTCCCGGACCTGCCGCCCGACCCGCCCTACGTCCCCTCGCCCGCGCCCGCGGCGAAGGCCCCGTCGTGGTGGGGCGCCGACCTGCTGGCCTGGCTCGCCCGCGCCTTCTGACCGGGCCCCTCGCCGGTCGCCACCGACCGGGGCGCGCCGTCTCAGCCCGGGACCCCGACCTCCACGGCCGTGAGCAGGCCGTCGGGGTCGCGCACCCCGAGCACGCTGACGCGGGTACCGCGCACGAGCCCCGCCGCCCCGCCGGCGCGGGGCTGCTCGGCGAGCACGCGGGTGTCCGGCGCCGCGCGCACCACGACGAGCCGGCCCCCCGGCGTGCGCACGGCGAGCAGGCCGTCGCCCGCGCTCTCGACCGTGCCCACGAGCGGCGTAGCCTCCCCCGCCGGCGGCGGGCAGCCGCGGCACCCCACCGCGAGGTACCGGTCGGCGACCACCCCACCCGCGATCCCCAGCACGAACACCGTGACCATCCCCAGCGCGATCACCCATCGCCGCGGGCGCGGGCGCTCCGGCGGCTCGGGGTGGGGAGGCAGGGGGGCCCAGGGGTCGGTGGCCCCGTTCTCGGGGGCGGTCACGGCCGCGCCTGCCCGGAGTCCCGTGGCACGACGACCCGGTCGCCGACCCGCAGGCCGTCGCGGATCTCGATCGAGACCGCGTCGGCGAGGCCGGTCGTCACCGTCACCGCGCGGTCGGGTCCGCGGCCGTCGGGCGGGCGGACGAGGACGACACCGCGGTTCGGACCGGTGACCCGCACGGCGTCGATCGGCACGACCGGCACGGCGATGGCCCGGGTCACGAGGATGCGGACGTCGGCGGCCTGGCCGACGCGCAGCGTGGTGGGCGGCGTCGCGGCGGCGACGGTCACGCCGTACGCGCCGTCGGGTCCGGGCGCCGGCTCGACCCCGACCACTTCGCCCAGCACGGCCGGCCCGACCCCGTCGACGGTCGCGCCCGCGGGCTGGCCGGCCTCGACGCGGGCGACGTCCCGCGGGGCGACCGCGGCGCGCACCACGAGCGCCCCGAGGTCGGCGAGGCGCACGAACGGCCGGCGGCTCGGGGCGTCGTCGGGGGTGGGCGCGCCCGCGAGCACCCGGTCACCGACCTGGCCGGCGACCGCGGTGACCGTGCCGTCGCGCGGGGCGCGCAGGACGGTGGCCTCGAGGACGCGGTCGGCCTCGGCCAGGTCGGCGCGGTCGCGCGACGCGGCGGCCTCCGCCCGCGCGACGCCGACCGGGTCGGCCGGGACGCGGGCCTGCGCGGCCTCGAGCTCGCGCAGGTCGGCCTCGAGCGCGGCCTGGGCGGCCTCGCGGCGGGCGCGGGTGGGGCCGTCGTCGAGCGTGGCGAGCACCTCCCCCGCGAGGACGATGCGGCCGGGCGTGACCTGGACGGTGGTGACGGTCCCGCTCACCGCGAACGACACGTCGGACTCGGCGGCGCTGCGCACGTCGCCCGGGGCGCGCACCTCAGCGACCACGTCCGCCCGCACCACGGGCACCACCGTCGCCGCGTCCGGCAGGAGCTGCGGGTAACGCAGCAGGATCACCGTCCCCGCCACCCCCGCGAGGAGGACGACCACCAGCAGCGCCGGCAGCAGCCCGCCCCGGCGGCGCGGACCGGTGGACATGGACGCGGACGGTAGTCGCCGTGCGGTGACGGTCCGGGTATCCGACAGCGTCGGCGTGTCACCCGTCCGGACCTGGACCGGCGATGGCGACGAGGTGTCCGACCGTCTCGCGGTCCGCAGCCGCCCGCAGGAGCTCGGCGGCCAGGTCGGCCCGGGCGACGTGGTGTCCGCCCCGGACGTGGCGGTCGAGGACCCGGCGGTAGCGGTCCGTGCGCGCCCCGTCGACCAGTCGGGGCGGGCGCACGATCGTCCAGTCCAGGCCGCTCGCGCGCACGATCTCCTCCATCCGGGCCATGTCC
>Ga0196958_10000684_pt1 | contig 11130 bp, 9 predicted proteins | sample S1v_10metaG_FD_148654 | JGI IMG/M metagenome (GOLD analysis project Ga0196958, IMG submission 148654) | Soil microbial communities from Anza Borrego desert, Southern California, United States - S1+v_10 | ecosystem: Environmental > Terrestrial > Soil > Desert | place: USA: California | collected...
GAACGAGTTCACCGGCGACCCGAACAGCCCCGTGACCGCGGGCGTCGAAGGCAAGTACAACCGCCATCTCTTCAACGTGCCGAACATGTACGCCGTGCTGCCGATCGGCAGCAACCTCACCGTCGGCGTGGGCGTGTTCGCCGCGTTCGGTCTGCGCACCGACTGGGCCGACCCGTGGCCCGGCCGCTTCATCTCGAAGGACGCCGACCTCAAGACGACCTCCGTCAATCCCGTGATCGCATGGCAGACGTCGGACGGCCGCTTCGCCGTCGGCGGCGGCGTCGAGTACCGCCGCGCGCGCGTCATCCTCAACGCGAATCGCATGGCGCTCAATCCGTTCAACGGCCGCATCATGGACGTCGCCAACACGCGCCTCGCCTCCGAGTACGGCAGCGACATCGGATGGAACCTCGGCATCCTCTTCAAGCCGAGCGATCGTCTCCGCTTCGGCGCCGCGTACCGCACGGACATGGACGTCGACCTCGACGGCGACGCCGAGATCACGCAGATCTCGACCGGCAACGCGCAGCTCGACGCCATCATCGGCGCGCAGCTCCCGCCCGATCAGCGCATCAGCACCACGCTCCCCTTCCCCGCGATCGCGCAGGCCGGCGTCGCGTTCAGCCCGAGCGACCGCACCGACATCGAGTTCGACATCATGCACACGACGTGGGGCCGCTTCGAGGCGCTCGCCGTCGAGTTCGAACAGACGCCGTCCGCGAACTTCACGCGCGCGCAGAACTGGGAAGACTCCAGCTCGTACCGCCTCGGCATCAACCACGCGGCCACCGCGAACTGGGACGTGCGCGGCGGCCTGCTGTACGACGAGAACCCGCAGCCGACCGAGTCGGTCAGCCCGCTGCTGCCGGATTCGGATCGCATCGGTGCTTCGATCGGCGCCGGCTGGCACTCCGGCCACCTCACCATCGACACCTCGCTCCTCGTGCTGCACTTCAAGGACCGCAGCACGCAGGGCCTGAACGACGAAGGCTTCAACGGCGTGTACGAGACGGATGCGCTCCTCTGGAGCGTGAACCTCGGCTACCGTTTCTAAAGGAGACCCCATGAAAACCACTATGCGATTTGCAGCGGCAATCCTCGTCGCAGTCCTCGTCGCCACGCCGATGTTCGCCGCGCGCGGCTCGGCGAACTTCACGAACTTCGTCGCCCTCGGCGACAGCTACGGCGCCGGCTTCGAGAGCGGCTCGCTCAACGAGCGCCATCAGCCGTGGAGCTGGCCGGCCGTCGTGGCGCGCCAGGTCGGCTACACCTTCTGCCCGGCCGGCTCGACCACGCCGACGCCCACCTGTTTCGCGCAGCCGCTCGTGTCGTTCCCCGGCATCGGCCCCGAGCTGCAGCTCACGAGCATCGTGCCGACCCCGTCGATCGTTCCGGCCTCCGGCCTCGGGACGCCGCTCATGACCGGCCTGCAGCGTCCCTACAACAACCTCAGCATCCCCGGCGCGACCGTCGGCGCGCTGCTCACGCTCACGGGCGCCGAGCCGCAGACGCCGGGCGAGCCGACCGCCGTCACGATGGCGCGCTTCATCCTCCGCGGCCAGGGCACGGCCGTCGCGCAGGCCATCCGCCAGAACCCGAGCTTCATCGCGCTCTGGATCGGCGGCAACGACTACCTCAACGTGATGTTCAGCGGCAACCCGGCGACGCTCACCTCGGCCGCCGATTTCCGCACGCGGTATGAAGCCGTCCTCGATTCGCTCATCGCCGGCGCTCCGAGCGCGGGCATGGTCGTCGGCAACCTGCCGGTCGGCGTCCCGCCGTACCTGCGCCTCGTCGCGCCGTACCTCATCAACCCGGCCACCGGACAGCCGGTGGAGCTCGGCGGCCAGCGCATCTACTTCATCGTGCGCAACGCGGACGGCACCGAGACGCCGATCGCGCCCGACACGATCATTCCGCTGCACACGCGCGACCGCCTGGCGCAGGGTTACGGCCTCCCGGCCGCGCTGCGTCTCGTGCCGCCGTTCTCGAGCCTGCCGCACGTCGGCGAGCCGCTGACGCCGAACGACGTCATCACCTCGGCCGAGCTCGCGCAGGTCATCGCGCGCGTCGGCGAGTACAACCAGGCCATCAACGCCGCGGCTGCCGCGCGCGACATCCCGGTGGCCGACGTTGCCGGCCTGTTCAATCGCGTGCTTTCCCCCACCGGCGAGCATCTCGGGCCGATCACGGTCACGGGCGCGCCCGTCACGGGCGGCTTCTTCAGCTTCGACTTCTTCCACCTCACCGATCTCGGCTACCTGCTGATGGGCAACGAGTTCATCAAGGCCGTCAACAACGCCTACGACACGGAGATCCCGCTCGCCTCGATCTTCCAGCTCGCGACCAACAACGGCGCGTTCTTCGGCGAAGGCGGCCCGAACGCGGGCGCGTTCACGGTGTCGACCGAAGCGGTCCAGCAGATCCAGTCGTTCTGGACGGTCTCGCCCGGCACCCCTCGCCGCGGCCGCGCCGTCTCCCACTAATCCACCCGTTCTCCCCCTCTCCCCGCGCCAGCGGGGAGAGGGTCAGGGTGAGGGCAATCGTGGTCGAGGCGCTGAGCGCCATCCCTCAGGTTCCCGCCGGTCTCCCTCGGGGCGACGGGCGCGAGATGTCGATCATCGCCATCCGCTCCTTCTCGTCGTACCAGCAGTGGAAGCGCTTGATGCCCGGGACCTCGATGTCGTACGAGCGGAAGAAGCTCGGCACGTGCAGCGACGTCGACTTTTCGGACTGGCGGATCTTCGCGGCACCCTCTTCTTTTCGATCGAGAGGTTTGATGCCGATGATCTTGCGTTTCTTGTCGTAGTAGAGGTTCGCGCTGGTCTTGCCGCGCAGGCGCAGCATGTTCGCGACGGGGGACGGTAAGCGGATGAGGCGAGACTGAACGATCGTCGCCGAAGCGGGAAAGCGTTCGAACTCTGGCTGCGGCTCCCACTTCTCAAAAGCCATAAACCGACTCCTCACCCATCACAGACCGCGGAGGCTTACCGCTGACGATCATAAAAACTGGCAGCATTTTGTCAACAATTAATCGCACGTGTTTCGGGAGCGGAAAACGTGAGCGACCAGTTTTGTATTCTGAATGATTGGAAATCGTCGCACAAAACTGCACGCTCCGCGACAACGCAAATCGCGTGCAGAAACCGTGTAAGTCGTTGATTCTGAACGAAGTTCAGGGGACGGCGGCAAACGTCAGGAGGGCGACGTTCTCACCGGGCGCGGCCGTGATCCGGACCGGCGCCTCCGGTCCCACACCCGAAGCGAGCGCGCGCAGTTCGGCAGGCGTTCCGACCGGCCAGAACTCGTAAATCCCGGCGGGCATGCGCTCGAGGACGATCTCGCCGCGGTGGTCGGAGACGGTCCGCGCGCCCTGCATCGTGCGCAACGCCTCGAGCACGTCGGGCGGCAAAACGCGTCCGTTGTAGCGTACGACGACGGACAGATCGGGGATCGGCGCATGCTGATCGGACTGCGCGCGCAGAACGATGCGGCACGACGCGTCGGAGATCCGCAACGGGATCTCCTCCACGTCCGTTTTGAGCTGCACGAATCCGAACGACCCATCGCGCGGCACGACGTAGAGCTCCGAGGGCGCGTCGTCGGGAACGGGAATCTCGACGATGCCGGTGGCGTCCGTGCGCGCGATGCCGAGGCGTCGCCCGAAGGACTGGAAGTGCATGGCCCGGGCGCCGGGGATGGGCGTGCCGCGCGGATCGGTGACGGTCACCCGCACGGTCGCCGCCGGATCGAGACGCAGCGTGAGACTGCGACGTTCTTCCGGCTCGCGAAACGAGTACGCCACGTCGACCGGCGGATGATTCGCCGCCGCGGCTTTGAGCAGGTGCTGTCCATACGCGACCGGCGCGATTCGAAACCGTCCCTCGGCGTCGCTTTTCGCGCCGACGGTGAGCGACGTGCCGTCATCGCCCGTGACTTTCAATCGCAATGCGGCATTCGCGATCGGTTCGCCGCTGCGCGCGTCGAGGACGGTGCCGTTGATCTCGCGCGCCGGGATGTCGAGACGCAACTCCGTGTCGTCGCCGCTCAGCGTTCGCCGCTCGAGCCACGGCGCGGTCATGGCGGTCGAATGCACGGCGGCCGTGACGCGGCCTTCCTGCCACAGTTCCGCGCTCGCCTCCCCTGCCTCGTCCAGCGCGAGCTTCTCTTCCCAATGCCCGTCCTTGTGCGTCAGCACGACCTCGGCGCGAGCGAGCGGCTCGCCGTCGAAACGCGCGCGCACGGCGACGGGAAACGGGATGATCGAGGGGCGCACGCGCTCGATGAGGCCCTGCATCACGTGCACGACCTCCCCGAGGCGCTCCCACGGCTGATCGCCTTTCGCGAGCACGATGTAATCGCCGGGTGCGAGGTCTTCGAACTTCACCGCACCTTCCTTGACGGCTTTGCGCGCCACGCTCCTGCCGCGCACGCGTCCCTTCTCGACGTGCAGGATCTCCACTTCGACGACGTCCGGTGAGACCTCGATGTCGATCGCACCGCCGAGGCTCAGCGTGATCTCGCCGAGGTTCGTCGCGGCGCGCGCGGGCGGTACGCGCAGTTCCGTGCGCGTGAACGGCGCCGCGTGGACGGCGATCGCTTCCGGCCACCGTTCCGCGTCCGCTTCGAAGGAGAACCGGCCCGCTTTGCCGGTCATCGCGACCGTTTTGTCGTCGATGGTGATCGCCGCTCCGCGCACCGGCACACCGCTGTTTCGCGCGATGACTGTTCCGCTGATCGTGTGCGTGCGGCGCCGCGGCGACGGCGCGGCGACGACATCCACGCAACAGAATGCGACCAGCAACGGGAGCGCGATGCGCACCGGCTCAGCCTTTCTTTGCGCGCGTGATCACGCGCACCGAGGCGAGACGCCACGTATCGGCGAGCTTCGCGGGCTGCGGCAGGCGGACCTCCTGCAACGTGCGTTCGATTTTGCAGCCGCGATGCGCCTCGAAGCAGCCGTAGTCGTCGCCGGTGCAGTAGTCGTACAGCCCGTACTGCCGGATGTCGCAGTTGAAGAACCCGCACTGCGTCGCCACACAGTAAGGACACCACTCCTGCGCCTGGTAATCAAAGTACTCGTCGCAATCCTCGCAGGCGAAGAGCGGGACGGCGCAAAGAATGACGAGGACGAAGATGAGCTTCCGCATCTGCGGTCCCTCCTTCCTTCATCCTAGCCGGATTGCCGTCTGTCCATCAAGCAGTAAACGATAAGTTCCGCCCCTCCCCCGCCTCGCCGCTATCCGTGCGGCCACTGGTCGACGATCCGCCCGAGGAGCGCGGTCCAGTTCACGCCCGCGGAGTCGTTGCCGAGGCGGACGAGGACCATTCGTTTGTCCGGACTGACGTAGATCCGCTGGCCGAAGTGGCCGTTCGCGTAGAAATCGGGGCGCCTCCGCGCGGGATTGAGGACGCCCCACCACAGCTTCCGATGGAAGCCATCGCTCAGACGATTCGGGGCGCCCTCAGCGGGCGGCGTCACCGTGGCGCTGACCCATTCCGCGGGGATCACCTGCTTCGCGCCGGCGGCTCCGCCGTCGAGGTAGAGCAGGCCGAATCGCGCGAGGTCGATGGCGCGTGCGACGAACCCGCTCTCGGTCTTCTCGAGCCCATCGTCTTCACGGTCGAGGTTCCACAGAGCGCCGTACGCCGTTCCCATCGGCTGCCACAGACGTGTTTCGGCGTACCGCGAGAGCGTCATCGCCGGATCCCGGCGCCGCAGCGCGCCCTCGAGCGCGTATCCGAGGAGCAGCGGACTCAGTTCCTCGGCTTCGAAAACGCTGCCGGGCGTGCGGTCGAGCGTCGCGCGCGCGACGAACCCGCGCACGTCGGCCGTGTAGTACATGCGCGGCTGTTCTTTCCATGGCGCGTTTCCGCGTCGATAGCGAAAGCCGCTCACGTTGTCCGCCAGTTGCTCGAGCGTGATCGCGGCAACCGCCGGATTCGCCTTCAGATCGACGTACGCCCCGGCCGGATCGCTCAGACGCAGCGCCCCCTCGGACTGCGCAATGCCGACCAGCGCCGAGAGCACCGACTTCGAGATCGAGAAGCTCTTGAAGAGCGACTCCCGCGAATAGCCCTGGTAGTACCGCTCGTCGACGAGGCGGCCATCGTGCAGGATGAGAAAGGCAGTCGTGCCGCGGCTCGCCAGGAACGCGTCGAGCTCCGCCTCCGAGGTGAGTCTCCCGTTCTGCACCTCGAGCGGCATGCGCGTGATCCACGCCCGATCGAGCGCCTCCGGGATCGCGAGCGGCCGCGGCGACGGCGCGATCGTCCGCGCGGGCAGCGAGCGGTAGTCCTCCACGTCGATCTGCCGCAGCAGCACGAGACGGCGCACGTACGTACTGCAGCCGAGAGGAGCGAGGAGAACGAGAAAAAGAGAAAGGAGGCGCAGAGTACGAGGCATGGGATCGATTTCCTGTCAGCTTGACGCTGTCAGGTAATCTAGCCACGCAACATGACGCTGTCAAGTTATTGGTTCGCCGCGGCCTCTTTCCGGAATCGCATCTGGCTGCGGCCCTGGTACAGCGTGAACTGCCCGTCTTTCTGGAATTCGATCAGGATGCCGGACGGCGGATGCGAGAACAGCGTTTCGCCGATCGCGTGGATCGGAAAGGCATCCTGCCCGCTCGCCTGCGCGCTGAGCTGCTTCCCCTCGCGCTTCACGGTGATGCTCATGCCGATCTCCGGGAACGCGTAAACGCCCTCGTAGCGCGCCAGCGTCTCCGGCGTGAGCTCGATCGGCTGGAACGACGGCACCTGGAGCGTGCGTCCCGCGACGGCGTCGACGACGCTGTAGAACACCTTCCCCATCGGATAGTTCTGGCCGTTGAACACGATGGCCATCGCCACTTTCTCGTCGGGAACGTACGTGAGACTGGCGAAGAACGCGTCGATGCCACCGAGGTGCTGATACGCGCTGCGGGTGCTGTCTCGCAGTTGGAAGACCGCGATGCCTTTCTCCGATCCTGGCAGGCGATCCGAAAACGGCGTGAGCATGTCCGTCACGCGCTGCGCGCTCGTGAGCCGGTTGTCGAACAGCGCCGAGATGAAGATCGCGAGCTCCGTCGGCGTGCTCACGATCGCGCCCGAGCCTCCCGCGATCGACAGATCCTCCTGCCGATGCGGGCTCCATTTCCCCTCGTCGTAGGTGAACGATTGCGCCTCGTTTCGTGCGGTGTCGATCGCGCCGCCGAAACGCGTGCGCTTCAGGCCGAGGCGTTTGTTGATGCGGCGCTCGAGTTGGGCGGCATAGGTCGACTTCGTGACGTCCTCGATGATGTAGCCGAGGAGGATGAACCCGGCGTTGCTGTAGGTGCTCTTCTCGCCCGGTTCATACTCCGGTTTCAGCTTTGCGACCCGCTCGAGCATCTGCTGCCGCGTCTGCGGCTCGTAGATCCAGCCCGGATCCTGCGGCGGACTCGCGAGCCCCGAGGTGTGCGCGAGCAGGTGCGCGATCGTGATCCGCTCCGCGTTCGGCATCGCCGGGAAGAACGCGCTCAGCTTCGTGTCGAGCGACAGCTTCTTCTCGTCGATGAGCTGGTAGATCATCACGGCGGTGAAGACCTTCGCGATCGAGCCGACGCGGTACATCGTGTTCGCGTCCGCCGCGACCGGTTTGCCGTCGCGCTGCGCGCGCATCCCCATCGCACGCTGGTAGACGACCACCCCGTTGCGTGCGACGGCTACCCCGCCGTGCATGCGCCCGTTCGCCTCCAGCGCGTCGAACGAGGCGTCGAGCTGCCGGGCGAACGGCGCCGCGGCGAAAAGCGGAGCGACGCTCGCGCAGGCGAGGAGAAACGCGGAGAGAAAGCGAAAGTTCAGCATGGCCGCGAAGGTAGACGAGCGTTTCGGCAGTGTCAACGAAAACATTCGTACGAACTACTTCGTCAGCGACAGAGACTCGTGCTAGCCTGCCGCGCCATGGCCGCTGGCACCATCGAGAGGCGAGAACGAGGTCGCGCCCTCCGGGCGGTCGCGCTCTTCTGGCTCGGGTATCTGCTCATCCTGTTCGGCGCCGGAGCGCTCAAGTCGTTTGCGCCCGCGAGCCTGCAGGAGCTCGCCTGGGGCACCGTCAGCGCGATCGGGGTGCTGCTGCTGTCGCTGATCGTCACGAGCCGGAGTCGTTTCCCGCGCGCGGAGGCGGGGCTGTCTCCCGATGCGCGAACGGCCGGCCGCTTCGCCGCGGGATGGCTGATCGGCTTCGCGATGTACGCGCTGCACCTCGTCGTCATCGGCGCGTCGGCCGGCGTGCGCGTCGAGCGAGGCGGTGTCCCGGCCGCGGGTGTGCTGGTGGCCGTCTCCACGTACTTTGCGCTTTCGTGCATGGAGGAGATCGGATTCCGCGGGTACGCTTTGCGGCGGCTCGAGCGCGCCTTCGGATTCTGGCCTGCGCAGGGGATCACCGCCGTCGCGTTCGCACTCACGCACGTCGCGTACGGATGGCCCGTGCTGTCGGTTGCGGTTGGAGTGCTTCCGGGAGGGTTCCTCTTCGGAATGGCAGCCGCCGCGGGACGCGGCCTCGCGCTGCCGATCGCGCTGCACGCCGCGTGGAACGTCGCCGACTGGGCGGTGGGACAGAAAGGAGGCCCGGCCCTGTGGACCATCGCGTCCCGTGAATCGGCACTGCCCGCGGTCAGCACCATCAGCTTCGTCGGCATCTTCGTGCTCGGGACCATCGTGCTCTGGCTGAGCTGCCGGCGCTTCTCGAGCAGCACCTGCGCCCGCGGTGCGTGACAGCGTCAAGGTGCTTTGGTAGCTTCGCGGCTCCGGCGATGTCGCGACCGAAATCGAATCTCGAAGAGCAGCTCCTCACCTCGGCCGCCGAGCTCATTGCGACCGAGGGGCTGGAGGCGCTGTCGCTGCGCGAGCTGGGCCGGCGCGCGGGCGTTTCGCGCGCGGCGCCGTATCACTATTTTGCGGACAAGGCGGAGCTGATCGCCCGCGTCGGCGAGCTCGGATTCCGCCGCCTCGGCGACACCATCACGGCCGCGACCGCGAAGGCGAAGGACCCGCTGCAGCAGATCCGCGCCGGCCTGCGCGCCTACATCGAGTTCGCACGCGTCGAGCCCGATTTCTTCCAGCTCATGTTCTCGAACGCGCTTTCCAGGGCACGCAACGATCCGGCGTCGGGACTCGCGTTTTCGAGCGAGGCCGCGCGTGCGGCGTTCGCGACGCTGATCGACGGCGTGCGCAACGCGCAAACCGCGCGCGTCTTGAGGAAAACCGATCCGCTCCTGATCGTGAACGTGCTCTGGGCCTTCACGCATGGCGTAGCGGTGCTCGCGCGCGACCAGCACCTCAAGCACGCCGGCGGAACCGAAGCCGTCTTCGATGCCGGCTTCCGTGCGCTCGTCGAGCATTACGCACCGCGTCAACTGAAGTAGCTCCGATCGAGCGCGCGGTACTGCACCGCTTCCGCGACATGCGCGGATTCGATGCGCTCGACTCCCGCGAGATCGGCGATCGTGCGCGCGACTTTCAGAATGCGATCGTGGGCGCGCGCGGAGAGGCCGAGTCGCTCGATCGCCGCGACGAGCAAACGGCGCGAGGAATCCTCGAGCTCGCAGTGACGCCGCAGCAGGCGCGTGGTCATCTCCGCGTTGCACTGGATGTAGGTGCGGCGGAAGCGCTCGCGCTGCAACTCGCGTGCGGTCTCGACACGCGAGCGAATGGCCGCACTCCCCTCCGCGGACGCCGTCGACGCAATCTCCTCGGTCGTCAGCGCCGCCACTTCCACCTGCAGGTCGATGCGATCGAGCAGCGGACCGGAGATCCTCGCCAGATAGCGCACGATCTGCTGCGGCGTACAGAGACACTCTCTTCGCGAATCGTTGAAGAAACCACAGGGGCACGGGTTCAAAGCAGCGGCGAGAGTGAACCTCGCCGGGAACGTGACCGTGCGCGTGGCGCGCGCGATCGTGACGGTGCCGTCCTCCATCGGCTGGCGCATGACTTCGAGCGTCTCGCGGCGGAACTCCGGCACCTCGTCGAGGAACAGCACGCCGTGATGGGCGAGGCTGACTTCGCCAGGACGCACCGACGCGCTGCCGCCTCCGGCCATGCCCGCGGTGGAGATCGTGTGATGCGGTGCGCGGAACGGACGGCGTACGAGCAAGCCGCTCCCCACCGGCAGCACGCCCGCAACGGAATGGATCTTCGTCGTGACGAGGGCCTCGTCCTGCGAGAGCCGCGGCAGGATCGTGGCCAGACGCCGCGCGAGCATGGTCTTTCCCGAGCCCGGCGGGCCGATCATCATCACGTTGTGCCCCCCCGCGGCAGCGACTTCGAGCGCGCGCTTGGCCTGCAGTTGTCCGCGCACTTCGGCGAAATCCGCGTCTTCGGCTGAAGGACGCTCACCATTCGACGCCGATGACGCCGGCGCGATCGGCGTTCGGCCTTTGAGGTGCTCGATGAGCGCGAGGAGATGCGATACGCCGATGACGTTCAGCCGCTGCACCGCCGCCGCTTCGTTTGCATTCGGGGTGGGCACGATCAGCTCACGCACGCTCATGTCGCCCACGAGGGCCGCGGAGATGGCGAGCGTGCCGCGCATGGCGGTGAGCGTGCCGTCGAGGGAGAGCTCGCCGACGAACACGCGTCCGGCGACGTCTTCCTCTTCGAGCGCTTCCAGCGCGCGCAGGATGCCGATGGCGATCGGCAGATCGAATCCGGAGCCTTCCTTGCGCACGTCGGCAGGCGAAAGGTTCACGGTGATGTGCCGCGAGGGGAACGAGAGGCCGCAGTTCGCCAGCGCGCTGCGCACGCGCGAGTACGACTCGCGCACGGCGGGATCGGGCAGGCCGACGAGGGTGAATCCCGGCTGCTGGGAGTGGCGGGCGTCGACTTCGATGACGATGCGGACGGCGTCGATGCCGAGGGTAGCTGCGCTCCACACTTTGGAAAGCATGGTGGTGGCGACCCAGCGGAAGTCCCGCCGCGAGTATCCCTCGGACGCACAGCACCGTCAACGCTGTAACGCTGGCCTCGGCCGCGTCACTACCGAGCATGCGACGCCACGGCCCGCCTGCGGGGGGATTTAGAAATGGAACGACAGGGATGGGAATCTCGTACTCGCCGAGTGGCTGAATGCTCGTGCCGAAGTCCTCGCCGAGTCGAAGACGGTTTTAG
>Ga0196958_10000685_pt1 | contig 11122 bp, 7 predicted proteins | sample S1v_10metaG_FD_148654 | JGI IMG/M metagenome (GOLD analysis project Ga0196958, IMG submission 148654) | Soil microbial communities from Anza Borrego desert, Southern California, United States - S1+v_10 | ecosystem: Environmental > Terrestrial > Soil > Desert | place: USA: California | collected...
TAGCGCGTACCTGTGGACCGGGATCGCGTGTGGCGAGATCGGTCACGTAGTCACGGTCGGCTTGGGCCTGCGCGGCGATCTTCTCTTCGTACCTGTTGTCGTTGATTCGGTCGAGTTCTTGCGCTTTCGCGAGGCCGCTCTGGACGTAGTCGGCTTTTTCGGTGTCCGAGCCCTGCAGAATGCGGGCTGACGTAGCGCGCACCGCGCTTCCGGGAATCGAAAACCTGTTGACATCCCCAATGTATCGGGTATTACGGGCGACTGTCTCCGCCGCTCGATTCTTCGCCTTTTGATACCCGAAATCCAGGAATTCCCTGATCGCCTCGGCTCCTCTGGAACTGAGTATCGCGTGCCAGGCCTCTGCCGTTACTTCCGGCCGGTAGTCCCGCGTCGCTATCCGCCGGACCCGGCTGCGCTCTGCCTGTTCCACCTGGTCAGCAGGATCAGTCGCGACGATGACATCTCCTGCCGCCGCCGCGGGCGAGCCAACCGAAACGATCCCTCCGGCAGCGATCACAGCAGCCAGCGCCGTGCGCATGAGTGCATGACGGCCCAATTTGTTCCCCCTAAATTAATCCCCCGAACAAACAGCCTGACGAGCAAGAACGCCCGCCTAATTCTTAGCACGCATCGAACGCAGATGATCAGTGATCTAGACCACTCACAGTTGCTGCTCCTGCGTGAGCCATGTCAAGGTTCGGGAAGCATTGACTAATGACGTCGAGGCACTACTTACGACGTAGCCCATTAGGGCGAATTTCGTTAGTCCCAGAGGGGGAGAATTCTTTGTCCAGATTCAGTCTGGTCGGTCGCGGCGTGCGTGGAATCGCCGCGCTGTCCGTCGCGGTAACGTTGGCTGGTGGTGTCGCCGCGGCCCCGGCACAAGCGACCGAGCCCGCTCCGTCTTCGGCGGCGTCCGCACAGGCCGTGCAGGAATCGACCACCGATGAGAAGGCCGCGGCCGCGCGTGAGCTCAACCTCCTCCTCACGCCGGAAATGGCAGTGATGAGCGACAAGAACTTCGTGATCACCTTGTGGCAGAAGGCCCGCGAGGGCAGTCAGGTCAAGGCCGCCGCACTCAGGGCGTTCACCGACACGACCGACGAGAACGCCAGTTACAACTTCATCAAGACCGGTATCTTCGCCGCCGCGGCGCTCGACCGGATCGAGCTGGAGAAGAAGGCCGAGCGCGACCGCCAACGACTCGCCGCCGCAGCCGAGATCGGCTGGACGAACGTTCCGCAGGCGCAGCTCGACGGCTCGCTGGAGAACTTCGTCTTCAAGCTGTGGGAAGTGGCGGAGGAAGGCAGCGACGTCAAGAAGGGTGCCGCGGCCGTTCTAAAGACGGGTTCCACGGACGACCAGCGCCAGGAGTTCGTGGTCACCGGCATCTACACCGCGTCCACCGCCGACAAGAAACGCAAAATCGAGGAAGCCGAGCGCCTCGAGCGTGAACGTCTCGAGCGCGAGGCGAACCGCACGGCGAAGGAACGCGCCTGGGCGGCCGCGACGAAGGGGACCGCCACCGAGGAGCTCAAGAACCTGCCCGATCACGAGTTCATCTACGAGGTGATCAAACGCGCGACCGGCGCCAAGGTGAAGGCGGCCGCGCAGGTCGCCTACGACAGTCGTGACGCGGCGGCGTGGAAGGCGTTCATCTTCACCGGCGTGCACCAGGCACACCAGGCGGACATCGACGAACAAGAACGGCTCGACGCGATCGAAGCCGAACGTCAGATCCGGGTAATCCTCGACAGGGCCGAACGCGACGGCTACCAGCCGAACCTGGCCGCCGCGGCCCGCGCCGCCCTCGCAGGCACCACCGCCCAGCGCAACGCGTTCCTCCTCACCGGCCAACACGCCGCAGCCAAGCTCGACCTGATCAAGCCCGCAGACAAGCGAGTCATCGAACTGCAGGGCATCCAGTCCGGCCGCTGCCTTTCGGTCGCCGGCCTGTGGGACACGCCAGGCCAAGGCGCGCTCGCACCCGGCGCCAGCGGCGAACTCTGGGACTGTGCCCGCAGCCCGAAACAGGTCTGGGAGCTGCAGGCCACCGGCGGCAGCCAGTACCGTCTGCAGAACCTCGCGTCCAAGATGTGCTTGGACATCAGCGGCAACAACGTGATCCAGAACCCCTGCAACGACCACCCGAACCAGCGATGGGAATTCCTGGAAAACGCCGACGGCACGTTCCAGCTGAAGAACGTCGGCTCCGGCCGGTTCGCCACCGCTGCCGACTCGGGCACCGGCAACGCGACCCTGATCGTGCAGTACACCAACACCAACTCGATCGATCAGCGGTGGCGCCTCATCGATCCGACCCACGTCTCGTGGACCGTCGAAATGCGACTTGGCACCATTCAGATCAAGGGTGTCCACTCCGGCCGGTGCGTCCAGGTCGCGGGTGTCTGGGGCACGCCGAACCAGGGCGCCAATGCCGACCTCGCCGGCACCGAACTCTGGGACTGCGCCGGCGGAGTCAAACAGGTCTGGGAACTGGTCCCCTTGGGCGACAAGAAGTACGGCTTGAAGAACAAGAACTCCGGGAAGTGCCTCGACGTGCGCTACGGCGAGGTCGCCAACGGCACACCGCTGATCCAGTTCGGCTGCCACTACGGCGGTGCTCAGCAGTGGGTGTTCGTCCAGGGTGACAACAACACCCTCGGCCTCGCCAGCGCCCTGACCGGCAAGTTCGCCGACGTCACCGGGTGGCAGACCGGAAACGGTGCGGGCATCTCCCAGTACGACGGCACTGGTGGAGCCAACCAGCGCTGGACCATTCTCCAAATGACCACCGCGTAACCGACGGTATCTCTTCGAAGGCCGCCATCAGTGAGCGCGTTCCTGATGGCGGCCTTCACTATTCGGCTGATCACTGCTTTCGGAGCGGCCTTGGCCGAAGGGCTCAGTACTTCCACGGCAGATAGAGCCGGGACAGCGCACTCGCGATGGCGGCGAATGATCTAGGGGAGATGCCATGCGCGATCAGCGTTACGCCAGTCGCGCGCACTGCGATGAACGCAGTCAGTTCGGAGGTTTCCACTGCAGCGCACAGCGTGGCGCATCGGTGCCGCCGCTGTTACCGAGCATGTTTGCTTGCTGTCGTCGAATGGCTTCGAACCCGGACAGTCGCCCATCGTTGCCGAGGCAGGCGGCCCCGCACGCTCATGATCGGGGCCACCCGTGAGTGTCACGGGTCGGGACACCGCGCTCCCGCAACCTAGTCAAGACCGTCGCGTGGTCGACGTTAAGGTGTTCTCCGACTCGAGCGAGGGACCAGCCGAGACTGTAAAGATGGATCGCTTCATCGACCTGCTCACTCGACAGCCCCCGTCGGCGCATCTGCACACCATTGCGATGGAGGATGTTGCTGACCGTTCGACGATTGATGCCAAACCGGGCGCCCAGGTCGTAGGCCGTGGCCCCCTCGAGATAGCCATCGATCAGCGCTTGAGTCTGAATCGCGTCAAGTTGCCGCGCCCGCCCCGGTTTCGACCGGCCGACCGACCGACGAAAAAGAGGGTTCCGACGGGTCCGGAAGTTTCCGAAGCAGGCACTCAAGGGCTTCTACCTGCGATTTTGTGTTGTAGTAACCTCCCCTAAGGTCTACAGTGACGAAACACCGCCCCCCTGGCAAATCTGCCGAGGCGGGGCGGTTTTTTCGCTCCGCCTCACTTTGAGAATTGAGGTGGCGAACTTCAGTTACTGTTCAGTAGCTGGAGCAAATCCGGAGCACTCCGTCCCGCCCCTGCCGAATGGGGTCACATCGTCCGCTCCAGCTTTGTAACCCGATCGGTGTTACTCCTCCAGGTTGGCGTCGACGTTGTCGGCATCCACGTCGGCGGGCAGGGGCACCCGGTAGAAGAACTGACCGGAGCGGGGGTGCTCTGCCGCAGCAGACCCTGCCGCTCCTTCTCCCCCAGCTCACCGGTCACCACCAGCTCACTTCGGCCAGGTCGATGGCGATGTCGTCGCGCTTGACACAGGCAGGTCGGCCTCTACGAGATAGGCGTCGTCGGTCTCGCTCACGTCTGCCGAGACTCATCACCTTGGCCTTGGCTCGCCGACCGCGGCGCGGGCCGTGTCGGACCAGCTGACTGCCCGGTCAGCACGTACCCGGCCGGTGGTATGGCCGGTGGAGTTGAGTCGTCCTGGCATGGCATTTCATGGTCGGGCGGTTGCCAGTGTCGGATACGTCGAGACCCGACGGCTGTACGGCGTGTTGTGGTCACTGCGAATTGGATCAGATGCGAAGGTTGGCGGCCGAGGGGCCGGGTATCCACGCGCAGGTTTGCCCGGACGAGCCGACAGGTGCCTTCATGACTCAGACGCCAACACGCCCTGCCCCAGTTCCACACGCGCCTCGCCAAGTAGGTCGACGAGGTGGGACGCTGTTGAAGCTGGCCAGGACGACGGATCCCAAGACGATCGGGATCATGTATATGACGACGTCGTTCGGGTTCTTCCTGATTGGCGGGTTGACGGCACTGCTGATGCGGGGCGAACTGGCGCGTCCTGGTTTGCAGTTCCTCTCGCCGGAGCAGTACAACCAGCTGTTCACCATGCACGGCACGATCATGCTGCTGCTCTACGCGACGCCGAACGTGTTCGCGTTCGCGAACTTCCTGGTGCCTTTGCAGATCGGATCACCGGACGTGGCGTTCCCCCGGTTGAACGCCTTCTCCTATTGGCTTTACCTGTTCGGTGCGATGATCGTGCTCGGCGGTTATCTGACGCCCGGCGGGCCGCCGGACTTCGGCTGGACCGCCTACACGCCGTTGTCCACCGCGGTGCACTCACCCGGGGGCGGCGGGGATCTGTGGATCGCGGGGCTGATCGTGACCGGACTGGGCACGATCCTCGGGGCGGTCAACATGATCACCACGATCGTGTGCCTGCGCTGCCCGGGGATGCTGATGTGGCGAATGCCGATCTTCACCTGGAACATCTTCTTCACCAGCATCCTGATCCTGCTGGCGTTCCCGATCCTGACCGCGGCGTTGTTCGGGCTGATGGCCGACCGGCACCTCGGGGCGCACGTGTTCGATCCGGCCAACGGCGGTGCCATCCTGTGGCAGCACCTGTTCTGGTTCTTCGGCCACCCCGAGGTCTACATCATCGCCCTGCCCTACTTCGGCATCGTCAGTGAAATCATCCCGGTGTTCAGCCGGAAACCGTTGTTCGGCTACAAACTCATGGTCTGGGCCACCGTGGGCATCACCGGCTTGTCGGCCGCGGTGTGGGCACACCACATGTTCGCCACCGGCGCGGTGCTGCTGCCGTTCTTCTCCATCATGACGTTCTTGATCGCGGTGCCGACCGGGATCAAGTTCTTCAACTGGATCGGCACCATGTGGAAAGGACAGCTCACCTTCGAATCACCGATGCTGTGGTCGGTCGGGTTTCTGGTGACGTTCCTGCTCGGCGGGCTGACCGGCATCATCCTCGCCTCACCACCGCTGGACTTCCACGTGCACGACAGCTATTTCGTGGTGGCGCACTTCCACTACGTCCTGTTCGGCACCATCGTGTTCGCCACCTTCGCCGGGATCTACTTCTGGTTCCCCAAGATCACCGGCCGGATGCTGAACGAGCACCTCGCGAAATGGCACTTCTGGACCACGTTCATCGGCTTCCACGTCACGTTCCTCGTCCAGCACTGGCTCGGTGCCGCCGGCATGCCTCGCCGCTACGCCGACTACCTGCACAGCGACCAGTTCACCGGCATGCACATGGTCTCCACGATCGGCTCGTTCCTGCTCGGCCTCTCGGTGCTGCCGTTCATCTGGAACGTGTTCAAGAGCTACCGCTACGGCGAACCGGTGGACGTCGATGACCCTTGGGGATTCGGCAACTCCCTCGAATGGGCCACCACCAGCCCACCACCCCGGCACAACTTCCTCGAACTGCCCCGTATCCGCTCCGAACGGCCCGCCTTCGAACTCCACTACCCCCACATGATCGAGCGCTTCCGGAAGGAGGCCCACCGCACCAAAGGACACCCCGGGGACGCCGCCGACCCCGCCGAACTCGCCGCCGCGGCCACCCAACCTGACGACCAAGGCCCCGGCAACGACCCACGCGGCCGCTGACACCCCCACCACACCGACGAACCAAAGGCCAACCATGGACCGTCGCGGTCCACGGCCCGAAACCCTTGCTGATCATCAAGGCCACCCCCTCCTACGACGAGGTCACCACCCGCAGACCCGAATACCGGTCCACTGCAGCGCGACACCGTTCGATTCACCACCAGCGAGGCCAGCCACACCGGCTCCCGCGCCAGCGACCGCACGACCCCGAACCTGCCGTGGTCGCGAGGAGCCGTCCGGCGGGCGACCCGATGCTGCAACGCCGCTGGCTCCGAACGCCGCCGCGGCGCCCCTGGGCGGCATCTCACTGTATGGCGTCCGCCGATCCGGGTTCGGATCGCGAACTGGCGGGGTACACAACGCTATAGACCGTTTTCTGGGCATCCATCCAACGACCAGCTGGCCATGGGCATAGCCCGATGCGAGCTGGCCGAAAGGTCATGAAAGGCCAACCGCGGCAGCGATCTGGGCGAAGCACTGGCGCACGTCTCGACGGGTATCGCGGAGGACGTCGAGACCTTTCAGCACATTATGCGCCGCTTGCGTATTCGCAGAGACCCCGCCAAAGGCGTACTCACCGCACTCGCGGAACGCATCGCGGCTGAAACCCAAGGCCGATTGACGACCTACTCTCCGCTAAGCCGCTTCGAAGAACTCGATTCCTCATCGTGGGCATCGAGGCAAGAAACAACGCTGGACAACCTCGCCGGGCTGAAAACACGGCTTCCCGACATCGACTTCGCCCAGCTGATCGACCGAGCCGCCCAGCAGCGAGCCCTGCTCGAACCACGTCGCGCACAAGCCGGGATCGACGCCTTCCGACAAAACCCGGAATGACACGGAGCCGGCCCCGGCGTCCTTGGAGCACCAGAAACGAGGACAGATCGGGTCCATCGGCAGGCTCGCGCCGGGGGGCTTACGAATGGGGACGATCGCGTCGGATGGTGTCGGCACCGTTGGCCATCGAGCGGATCGAGGTGATGCGCTCGACGGTGAGGAAGATCGTCGCCGGGTCGTTAGAGGCGGCCCGGTCGCCGGTACGGAGATGAGCCTGCGCATCGACAGAGATCCTCCGACGATCGCGGTCTTCTATCGGCTGTAGGCGTCTTTGCGAGGCAGGGGACCGACGTCAGCGTGTCGTCCAGGGCGGATGGCGGCGTGCCGCTGGCCGGGGCCGGGTCCTTCGCGGGCGGCGAGTGCGTCGGTTATGGCTCCGGTGGCGAAGGCATAGACGGCTTTGTGCAGCAGGTCGACGACCAGTTCGGTGCGGGGCCAGGTGCTGGGCGGGGCGCCGACGCCGGTGGCGTTTTCCAGGATCTGGTCGTTGGTGAGGCGGACCACGGTGAACTTGGCAGAGGCGGCCGGTCCGCGCAGTCCTGCCTGGGACATGATCGAGCGCAGGACGCCGAGCAGGGCGGCTTGGCCGAAGTGCATGGCCCAGTTCAGGGCCAGTGGTTGCTTGCCGGGCCGTTCAGGGAGCCCGGTCAGGCGTTGCAGCACCCGTGCGGGGACATGGGAGTCGGGTCGGCCGGTGATCGCTTGTTCGATCTTCTCCCCCAGGGTCATCACCGCGCCCCCGGCGGCGCCGGCCAGCAGTCCCTGCCATAGCGCTCGTTTGATCATGGCCTGTGGGTACCCGTTCTCAGCACGTCCACTCACCTCGCTTCGGCCGGTACGTGAGGTCGGTTCCTCAGCTTGGAACGGTCGCCCGCGGTGAAGGCGACCACGGCGGCCGCGGTGGCTGTGCGTGCTGTCCTCTTGTTCTACCTGTGCGCAGACCTCCGACCCAGCCGAGCAGCAGCCTGAAACCTCCACCGAACAGGAACTTGGGCGCGATACCAAGACCTGATTCCTGGGAACACTGCGCCGACAGGGCGCCGCACTCCGTCTGCTCAGGAACCCAACGGGCCGCGCCCGATTCAGGCGAGGGCCGCCGGGCCGAAGTATCAGACAGCGGTGACACGCTGGGCCTGCGAACCCTTCTGCCCCTGGCCGATCTCGAACTCCACGCGCTGCCCTTCATCCAGGGACTTGAAACCGTTGCCCTGGATCTCCGAGGAGTGCACGAACACGTCCGGCCCGCCGCCGTCCTGCTCGATGAAGCCGAAGCCCTTGTCGCTGTTGAACCACTTCACACTGCCCTGAGTCATACTCTTCTACCTGCTCTTCATCGTGCGCAGAGCCCTGACGATGCCCTGATCTCGAGCGCCATTGTCTCGGATACCAGCCCGTCTGTGCGCCTGTAGGAGCGCGGGGAGGTGGCCTCGGATCGCGAAGGCGCTCGGCGTCACCCTGCAAGAATTAGTGCCGTATCAGCGGACATTCGCCTTGTAGTGCCTGAGATCGCGGATAACACGGGTTTCGACGAACGTGATGTCTGAAAAGCGCCAGGTTGCTCGCGGTCGGGCGGGCGAGAATCCGCTCATGATCGCTGAACCGCAGGGAATCCGCATCCGGCATCGCGGGTATGAACCGCAGGTCCATCCCACCGCCTATGTCGCCTCGACGGCCACGCTCGTCGGTGATGTCCGCGTGGGGCCGAGGGCGCGGGTGATGTACGGTGCGGTGCTCGATGCCGAAGGGGCTCGGATCGAGGTCGGGGAAGCGGCGGTGATCTGCGAGAACGCGGTGCTGCGCGGGTCCGCGGTCGCCGGCGATCAGCCGGTGCTTGTCGGCGACCACGTTTTCGTGGGGCCCCATGCCACACTACTGGGCTGCGAGGTCGGCAGGTGCTCGTATGTGGCGACCGCGGCGACGGTTCTGCAGTATGCACGGTTGGGGGCTGGCTCGGTTGTCGCTGTCGGCGCGCTCGTCCATGCGCGCACCATTTTGCCGGACAAGTACTTCGTGCCGCCGCACACCGTGGCGCTCGACGCGCCGGCGCGGCTGCTGGCCCCTGGTGATCCGGGCTTGGCCGAGGCCGTCGGCAGGGTGGGTTTCGCGCAGGTGGCGTTCGGTGTCGACGCGGAGTGGACCGATCGGAGCAGCCCCGGGGCCCGTGGCATTTGATGCGAGAGGTCGAAACGGCCACGAATGCATGGGTCGACTGGTACAACCAGCGACGACTGCACGAGGCCTGCGGCTACCGATCACCGACCGAGTTCGAGACCCTGTACGAGATCGGCGACCTGACCAGTCTGGTCGCCTGACCCCAGAAACGAGTCTCTACCGAAACCGGGGCGGTCCAAGTTGCCCGCCGGACGGGCGAACCACCGATCGAGTCACATACAACCGGGAAGGCCCATCAGAAGCGGTCACGCCGCTGAGCGCGGCGTACTGGCCATGCGGGAATCGAGTCCAGGCCGAGTCGGCGCCCCGGTCGCGGGGCTTCCCGTGCGGGGGGTACCCGCAGTTGAGATCATGGCGGGATTGTCGACACCGACACGCTCCCCGCTCCGCGTACCAGGCGCTCAAGACCGACACCGTCTCCGTCAAAGGGGGCAACCTGCTCGAGCTTCTCGAGGCCAACGCCAGGGCCGATCTGCTGCGGCTGGTCCACCCGGCGACTCCTTCGGCCGAATCGTCGCCTGGATGTGGAACCACGATCGCGATGAACCCCGTTGGTGAACGCTCTGACGACCGCTAGCGCTTGATCGCGACGCCTCCGGTCATGAAGCGCACCCCGATGGTGGTCGCGTCGGTGACGACCTCGTCCGGCCGCCAGAGTGCCAGCGGCACGATGCCGGGCAACTGGATCTCCAGCCCGTCGAAGAAGCCTTCCAGCTCCGCCGGTGTCCGGACGCGGCCAGTGCCGAGCTGGGACAGCAGCACACGCTCCAGCTCCTCACTCTCCGACGAATCGCTTAATCGGGTGAAGTTCGTGATGAAGAAGTACGAACCGGGCGGAACGGCGTCGCGAAGCTTCGCGACGATGCCGTTCGGGTCCTCCTCGTCGAGGATGTGGTGCAGGATGCCGCACAACATCACACACACCGGCTTGCCGAAGTCGATCATCTCCCGCACCTCGGGGTGCGCGACGACCTCTTCCGGCTGGCGGACGTCGGCGGTGACAACCCTCGTGTTCACGTTGTCCTGCAGCAACGCCCTGCCATGCGCGAGCACGATCGGATCGATGTCGACGTAGACGACCTTCGCGTCCGGATTCGCCTCCTGCGCCACCTCGTGGGTGTTGCGCGCGGTCGGCAGCCCCGAGCCCAGGTCCAGGAACTGCGTGATGCCCTCGTCCGCGGCGAGCTGCCGCACCACCCGATGCAGCATTGCCCTGTTGTGCAGCGCGATCTCTTTCAGCTCCGGCATCACATCGAGACTCGCCTCGGCGACCTGCCGGTCAATCGCGTAGTTGTCCTTACCATTCAGCATCACGTCATAGACGCGTGCCGCGGTGGGAACTCCATCGTCGAGAATGACGACATCGGACCCAGGCTGTGCACTGTCGGAGGACATCGGAAGCAGCTCTCCTCGCCGATCGTCAAGAACACGGGCATCGTAGCGGTTCCGGCACCGCGCGTCACCAGGCCACCCGCCCTCTCACAGCATCGCGCTGACCGAGTCCGGACGAGCCCCGTGTCGCCGGTGAAGCAGATTAGCTGTCCACTTCTTGCCTCTACGGCTGAGCCACTACGAATACGTGGCCGTGGCATCGTGATTCAGCCCCGGTTCGGCACCGTCGGCGGGCCCCACCGATCGGGCGAATTCCTGCTCGTGGTGTGCGAGTCGGTGGGCCGAGTTGAGGGTCCTGGCTGGACAGTGCCGGTGAGGGGCCGTCCGCGTGGGAGCCGGGATGGTGTCCGGGGTGGAGTTGTTCGCGCTGATCCAGCGGTATGCCCGGGTAAAGAGGCATTCGGCTCGGCGGTGCCGCCGCCGCGAAAGACACGTCCGGCGGGGTGCCGCCCTTCGGCGGCAAGGGCGAACGACAAGCAGCCGCCCGGGGTGTCACCGCGGCCGCGTACGACTTTCCAGGCTTCGATGACCAGCCCTGCCAGGGAATGCGGCCGGTTCCAGCGGTCGACGTCACCGACGATCGCCGGCAGCAGGTCACTGTCCGGATTCGTGGCGACTTCGTCGCAGGC
>Ga0196958_10000686_pt1 | contig 11121 bp, 14 predicted proteins | sample S1v_10metaG_FD_148654 | JGI IMG/M metagenome (GOLD analysis project Ga0196958, IMG submission 148654) | Soil microbial communities from Anza Borrego desert, Southern California, United States - S1+v_10 | ecosystem: Environmental > Terrestrial > Soil > Desert | place: USA: California | collected...
GCCTGCTGTGCGTGCTGTGCCTCTCCGCGAACACGAGCTTCGCGGGATTCCCGCGCATCGCGCGGCTGATCGCGGAAGACGACTATTTGCCTCATGCCTTCGCGAACGTCGGGCGGCGGCTCGTCTACTCGATCGGCATCATCGTGCTGACGACGCTCGCGGCCGCGCTGCTGATCGCCTTCGGCGGCATCACCGAACATCTCATTCCGCTGTTCGCGGTCGGTGCGTTCGGCGCGTTCACGGCCTCACAGGCCGGCATGGTCGTGCACTGGCGCCGCCGCGGCGCGAGAAAGAACTGGCTGCCGCTGACCATCAACGCCGTGGGTGCGACGGTCACCGGGATGGCGCTCGCGGTGATCGTCGTGGCGAAGTTCCACGACGGCGCGTGGATCACCGTCGTGATCATCCCCGCCCTGCTCGTACTGTTCCATCTGGTCAAGCGCCACTACCGCAAAGTCGACGCGCAAACGCTGCGCGACACGGAGATCGAGCTGACCGCGGAAGCCGCGCCGGTGGCGGTGGTCATCCCGGTGAAGGCGTGGGACAACCTGACCGAAAAAGCGCTGCGCTTCGGCCTCACACTCTCGCCGGACGTCACGGCCGTGCACATCTACTCGGACGACGACGCGTGCGACGAAGTCCGCAAGTCCTGGACGCGTTTCGTCGAAGAACCGATGCAGCGCGCGGGACTGCGCCCGACGCCGCTCGTGTGCATCTCCTCGCCGTACCGCCGCCTCTTCACGCCGCTCCTCGACTACCTCGACGAGCTGCGCAAAGAACGCGCGGGCATGATCGCCGTGATCCTCCCCGACCTCGTCGAAGCGCGCTGGTGGGAGTACCTCCTGCACACCCAGCGCGCGAACGTCCTCCGCTCGCTGCTGCTGCTCAAAGGCAACCAGCGCGTGGCCGTGGTGAGCGTGCCGTGGTACCTGGAACGGCGGCGCAAAAAGCACGGCGAGTCGGAGGAGCCGGCGGTGGTGAAGGAAACGGCGCTGGCTTACGACCGGCGGGAAAAGTAGTCAGAGGAGTGCGCTGAGACGGCGTTTGACCCGTTCCTCATCGAAAGACCGCGCGAGCGCAGCGGCCAGATCAGGCTCGCGCGACTGCAACCGCGACAGAGATCGGAACAGCAGGTCGATGTACGCGACGTAATGTTCGGCGTGGTCCTGATCCGCACGAAGGAAAGCGTCGGCGGCCGCGGCAAAGACGGGACGCAGGTGCGAAACGTCGATGTCGGCAGGATCGGGCGGCAGAAGCCACAACAGTTCGGCCGGACCTCTTTCGCGATCCAGCAACCATTCGACCGGTGCGCCGGCGAGCTCGCGCGCAACGTCCTCGTCGAGCAGGAGACGTGGTCCCTTCGCGCCGGACTTTTCGAGCATCGCCGCCTTCACGACTGCTTCGCCGACCACGTTTCCTTTTGCCGATTCGGGAAAGATCGGGCCGCGCTCACGTACCTCGCCACGCGCAAGCGCGCCGCGCATCATCACCCGCTGATCGGGAACGGTCGCATTCATCGACGCGAGGTGGAAAAAGAAACGCGCGGCCTCCGTCGCCGCGCTAACCGTGTCGTTCGCGATCAGGAAAATGGAATCGCTGAGACCATACCGCGCCGTCCACGGATTGCCCGCCTGCAGCAGCCGCGTAATCTCGTCGCGGTCGGAAAAGAGCAAGGCCACGTCATCGAGCGCGCGTTCGGCGCTGACGACATCCGTCCTCGACATGGCCCCGAAGCCGAGCACGTCGGCGAAGAATACGATCCTGCTCACGGGCGTTTGGTCATATTAGGCTGGTTGGTCCAGAATGGTACGAATGAACCAGAAAGAGGTCGCCCTCTCCACCGCGAAGGAAAAGCTCTCCGAGCTGGTCGACGACGTGCGGCTGGGCGAGCAGGATGCCGTCGTCATCCGCAAGCATGAAAAGCCGGTGGCGGTGCTGGTGGAGGTCGAGCGTTATCAGCGGATGCAGGAGCTCGAAGACCGGTTCATGCAATTGGAATTGAAACAGGCCCTCCGCGGCCGGAAGTACAGGCTGGACGAGATACTGCGTGAGCTCGGCATCAAGGCTTGACGTCGTCCTCTCCGAGGTTGCGCGCAATTACCTGCTGGCGCTGCCGGAGAAAGAAGGCCGCGCCGTCGCTGTGCATCTGCTCACGTTCTACAAAAACGGTACGCCGCCGGACAGCAGACCGCTGCAGGTGCTCGATGGCGAAACGCACGATCGCGTCCTGATCGCCGGGCGTTACGAGATCCTTTATCGCTACTTTCCTGAAGAACGCCGCGTTGAAGTCGGTGTGATCCGGCGGCGGGGCGCGCCGCGTTAGCGGCACTCCTCCACGTTCGCGCAGGTGCGCACGACGTTCCCGCGGTCGACGACGAAGAGCTGCGGGTAGATCTTGAACTGCGCGGCAACCGCGGGCGTGAGCGGCTGGCCCGGCATGCGCGCGTTCAGCGACGCGAGTTGCCGCGTCTCCGCGGGCGGCGCGACGGAGATGACAGCGAGATCCGGCGACGGCCGGAGTGTGGCGATCAGCTCGCGGCACGATTCGCATCGCGGATCGACGACGGCGATGATCGTGCGCGCCCGTGTCAGATCGAGTGTGGACCGCGAGCCGTCCGGTGCCACGACCGGGATCGTCTGCAGCACGTCCTTCGGCACGAAGCCGCGCGCCAGCTTCGATGCTGCGGCGGCGCGGGACTGCTGCCGCCGCAGCGTGTAGTTCTGCCAGACCAGCAGCGCGAACACCACGACCGCCGCGATCTCGAGGATGCGCATTCCGCGGCTACGCGGGCGTTCGGCGGCAAAGTCGGTCATGGAAAGCAGATCGGTCCGTAGCTCACTTCGACGTAGTCGGTCACGCAACCTCCACGCACCATGCCGGTACAGGTGATGTACCAGTACCCGCACCACTGCGTCCGCGCCGCGTCACTGTAGTAGTCGTAATAAACCTCGTAGTCGGGGTTGCCGAAGAGCGAGGTCGCGCCGAGGGTGAGGAGGAGAAGCAGGCCGATGACGCGAAGGCGCCTGCTCATCAGCAATCCATTCCGTGGTAGATCGTGTAGAACGCGGTGCGGCAGCCGCCGGAGTAGACGCCGCTGCACGAGATGATCCTCCAGCCGCACTCCTCGGTCTTGCTCGCGTCGGTGTAGTAGGTGTACTCGATCTCGTGATCGGGCAGCGCCATCATCGACGTCGCCCCGACGAGCACGAGGGCCAACAGCACGAACATCCGAATCCGTTTACGCATACAGACTCCTTTCGGGAACGGAGTATCGACGTCAGGATGGATGTGCGCTAGAGACAAAAACTGACCGCGGACGAAGCGGGTTACGGCACGAACTTGTACCCCACCCGATGCACCGTCAGCAGATGCCGCGGCTCGGAGGGCGTTTTCTCGATCTTCTGCCGCAGCCGCGCCATGTGCGTGTCCACGGTGCGCGTGAAGGCGGAGCTGTCGTAGCCCCACACGTGATTCAGCAGTGCTTCGCGGCTCACCACTTCGTCCGCGTGGTCGATGAAGTAGCGCAGGATGCGGAACTCGCGCGGCGTGAGCTCGAGCGCCACGCCGCTCCTGGTCGCCTGGTACGTGCGGAAGTCGAGCGCCACGTCGCCGAAACCGTACTCCTCCCCCACGTTCGTGCGCTGCACCCGCCGCAGCACGGCCTCGACGCGCGCCAGCAGTTCCATGAAACTGAACGGCTTCGTCACGTAGTCGTCGGCGCCGAGCTTGAGGCCGACGATCTTGTCGATCTCCTGCCCGCGCGCGGTGAGCATGATGATCGGCGTCGAGCTCCCGTTGCGCCGCAGCTCCTTGCAGAGATCGAGGCCGCTCTTCTTCGGCAGCATCACGTCGAGGATCATCAGCTCGTGATCGCCGCGCGTGGCGAGCCGCAGCCCCTCCTCCCCGTCCGCCGCCATCTCGACGCTGTAGTTTTCGAACTCGAAGCCGTCGCGCAGTGCGACCGACATGGCGGGATCGTCTTCCACGATGAGGATTCTGGTGGTCATGCGAACTCCGTGGTCCGGACCTGGACCTGTTCCGGTTGTGCGGCCGGCAGGACGAGCGTGAACGTGCTGCCGTTGCCCGGCTCGCTCGTCAGCTCGACGCGCCCGCCGTGGGCCTCGACGACGTGCTTCACGATCGACAATCCGAGGCCGCTGCCTTTGACGTCGTGCACGAGCGTGGTGCCGACGCGGTAGAACTTCTCGAAGATCTTCTTCTGCTCCGCCGGCGGGATGCCGATGCCGCGATCGCGCACCGAGATGCGCACTTCATTGCCGATCGCCACCACGTCCACCGCGATGCTCTTGTTGCCGTCCGAGTACTTCACCGCGTTGTCGAGCAGGTTCATGAGCACCTGGCCGATGGCGTCGCGGTCGACGCGCAGCAGCGGCACGCGCGGCGAGGACTCGAACGCGATCGTCACCCCCGCATCGCGCAGCGGCACCGCGAACGCGTTGACGGTCGACTCCACCAGCGCCGCGACGTCGGTCTCGCAGAAGCGGTACTTTTTCTCCGCCGACTCGATCTTCGAGAAATCGAGGATGTTGTTGATGAGCTGTGTGAGCCTGCGGCTCTCCGCCTCGATGTACTCGCCGTACTGCCGCACCTTCTCCGGCTTTTCGACGCGGCCGAGGCGCATGTACTCGCCGAAGACGCGGATCGACGACAGCGGGGTGCGCAGCTCGTGCGACACGTTCGACACGAAGTCGCTCTTCATCTCGGAGAGCCGCATCTGCCGCGCCACGGCGCCGATCGACAGTCCGACCGAGCCGAGGAGCACGACGAACGCGCCCCCGGTCCACATCATGTTGTGCCGGAACTGCATCGCCGCCACATCCTCGGGGCTCTGACAGAGATCGCGCACGCCGGCGCGCCAGTTCGTGTAGACGAAGCCGAGGGGGAGCGTGATGAAGTCGCGTCCGACGGAGCGGGGGAACCGCTCGGCGACGCGGAACGCGAATCCCTTGTGCGGCTTACGCTCCTTGAACATCTGCCGCCCCAGCGTGTGCATCGCGGCCTTCGCCAGCCCGTCGTCGAGGATGACGCCGGCCACGCCGACGACGTGCAGCGAGCTGTCGACGATCGGACGGAGGATGATGCGATGGCGCGGGTCGCGCTCGTCGACGTGCAGCACCGGATCGGCGACGCGCCACATCTTGTGCGCGAACTGCCACGACGCGGTGGTCATCTTCACCGCCTCGACCTCCGCCTCGGTCGGCACCTTGAAATGGCCCCACGCGTCGAACCAGCCGATGGCCGACATGTGGCCCTTGAACGTGACGGCGAAGAAGGTGCGTCCGCCGGGGATCTGCGAGTCCGCGAAGTGCTTGCCGACGTTCTCCACATCGTAGAGCTCGGCCTCGGAGAGCGACAGCGCGGCGGCCGCGGACTGGCGATAACGGTTCTCGATCTCCCCCGTCACCTGCTCGAGCGTATTGCGCAGCGAGTTGCGTTCCGCGGAAGCGGTGTTCGTCTCCAGCGTGCGCAGGAAGCGGATCTGGAGCACGAACAGAACGGCCAGCGGCACGAGAACGACCGGCAAAAGCCAGAGGATCGAACGGCGGAAGAAACGGCGCATGGACATGAGGCTGTACGTCATCGTCGCACGGGAGGTTCCGCGCGGGCCAGCCGCGTAACGCATGCGTGCCGCTCTGTCACATCTTTTTACATGCGAGGTGGTGACATTCGTCAACTGACAATCCGCGCGCCTTCCGGCCATAATGCCCGCGGTCCAACTTATGGTCGACAAAGCCGCACTCGAAGGTCTGCGCATCCACCGCACGGAACCGGCGCGCCCGCGCGTGCCCGGATGGGCGATCGCCGTGCCGCTCCTCCTCCTCGCCGCGATCGGCGGGTTCTGGCTGTTCGCTCGCAGCGGCCGCGCGGAAGTGCGCGTCGCGCCCGCGAAGGCCGTTGCCGGCGCGACGTCCGGCGGCTCGGTGCTCAACGCGAGCGGCTACGTCACCGCGCGGCGCCAGGCCACGGTCTCGTCGAAGGTGACGGGCAAAGTCACCGACCTCTTCATCGAAGAAGGGATGCAGGTGAAGGCGGGGCAGGAGCTCGCGCGTCTCGACGCCGGGTACGCCGCGCGCGGACTGGCACTCGCCAAAGCGGATGCCGCGGCCGCGGCCAGCTCACTGGAAGAAACGCGCGTGCGCATCCGCGAGGCGGAGCTCGACTACCAGCGCGCCGAACGGCTGGCATCGTCGGAGATCTCCAGCCGCGCCGATCTCGATCGCGCCCGCGCGCAGCTCGACGCGATCCGCGCGCGCCTCAACGCGCAGCGCGATCAGCTCACGAGCGCGCAGCGCCAGGTCGACCTGCAGCAGCAGAGCGTCGACGACACGATCATCCGCGCGCCGTTCGACGGCATCGTCGTCTCGAAGGATGCGCAGCCGGGCGAGATGATCTCGCCGGTCTCCGCGGGCGGCGGCTTCACGCGCACCGGCATCTGCACGATCGTCGACATGACCTCGCTCGAGATCGAGGTCGACGTCAACGAGGCGTACATCAATCGCGTCCGTCCGAACCAGCGCGTCGAAGCGGTGCTCGACGCGTATCCCGACTGGAAGATCCCCGCGCACGTCATCACCGCCGTGCCCACCGCCGACCGGCAGAAGGCGACGGTGAAGGTGCGCATCGCCTTCGACGAGCGTGACGCGCGCGTGCTGCCGGACATGGGCGTGAAGGTCGCGTTCATCACCGACAGCGCCGCGGCCGCCGCGTCGACGACGGTCATCGAAGTGCCGAAAGCGGCCGTGCGCCGCGAAGGCGATACGGACGTCGTGTTCGTCGTGAACGACGACAAAGCCGAGCGCCGCGCGGTGCGCGTCACGAGCGCCGAGGGTGAAGTCGCACGCGTCGCGACCGGACTCTCCGGCGGTGAGCGGGTGATCGTGTCCGGGCCGGAGAAGCTCGCGGATGGCGCGAGTGTGAAGGTCATCGAGTAGGGGTTGCCGTTGTCGGGTGTCGGTTGGCTGTGCCTTTTCGCGAGACGGCACAGACAACGGACAACCGATCACCGACAACCGGATCACAACAGGAGAACAACATGTCCACGCCCCTCGTCACCGTCTCCCGCGTCCAGAAAGTCTTCCGCCGTGGTTCCGAGGAAGTCCGCGTGCTCAGCGACCTCGACCTCACCATCAGAGATGGCGAGTTCGTCGCGCTCATGGGCCCGTCGGGCTCGGGCAAGTCGACGCTGCTGAACATCCTCGCGGGCCTCGACCGCCCCAGCTCCGGCACGGTCGAGATCGCGGGCGAGCGCATCGACTCCCTTTCACGCCGCGCGCTCGCGCAGTGGCGTGCGCGGCACGTCGGCTTCGTGTTCCAGTTCTACAACCTCCTGCCGGTGCTCTCCGCGGAGCGCAACGTCGAATTGCCGCTGCTGCTGACGAGCCTCTCGCGCAGCGAGCGCAGACGCCACGTCGCAACCGCCCTCGAGATCGTCGGCCTTTCGCATCGCGCGAAGCACACGCCGCGCACGCTCTCCGGCGGCGAACAGCAGCGCGTCGGCATCGCCCGCGCCATCGTCACCGACCCGACGCTCATCCTCGCCGACGAGCCCACCGGGGACCTCGACCGCAAGTCAGGCGACGGCATCCTCGACCTCCTGCAGGCGCTCAACCGTGAGCACAACAAGGCCATCGTCATGGTCACGCACGACCCGCACGCGGCCGAGCGCGCATCGCGCCGGCTGCACATGGTCGACGGCCAGCTCTCGAGCGAGATGGCGGCATGATGAAGTACGCCGCGCTCATCCTCTCGAACTTCAAGCGCCACAAGCTGCGCACGGCGCTGACGATCCTCTCGATCGTCGTCGCGTTCGTGCTGTTCGCGTACCTCGCGGCAATCCGCACCGCGTTCAGCATGGGCGTGAGCGTCGCCGGTGCGAACCGCCTCATCGTGCGCCACAAGATCTCCCTCATCCAGCCGCTGCCGCAGGCGTACGAAGCGCAGATCGAGCAGATCGACGGTGTGGCCGACGCGACGCAGGCCTCGTGGTTCGGCGGCGTCTATCGCGACAAGCCGAACGCGTTCGCGCAGATCGCCGTCGAGCCCGAAGAGTTCATGAAGACGTATCCCGAGTTCGTCGTGCCGCCCGCGCAGGCGGAGACGTGGAAGAAGACGCGCACCGGCGCGATCGCCGGCAGAACGATCGCCGAGCGCTACGGCTGGAAGATCGGCGACCGCATCCCCATCGAGGCGACGTTCCTCCGTCCGAAGACCGGCGGCAACACGTGGACGTTCGACCTCGTCGCGGTCTACGACGGCAAGACGAAGGAGACCGACACCACCGGCTTCTTCTTCCGCCACGACTACCTCGACGAGAACCGCTTCTGGGGGCAGGGCCTCACCGGCTGGTACTACATCACCATCAAGGATCCGGCGCAGGCGGAGCGCATCGTCAGCGCCATCGACGCGAAGTTCGCCAACTCCCCCGCGGAAACGAAGACGGAGACGGAGAAGGCGTTCGTCAAAGGGTTCGCCGAGCAGATGGGGAACATCGCCGCGATCACGATCGCGATCCTGACGGCGGTCTTCTTCACCATCCTGCTCGTGGCCGGCAACACGATGGCGCAGGCGGTGCGCGAGCGCGTCAACGAGCTGGGGGTGATGAAGGCGATCGGCTTCACGGACGCGCAGGTGCTGTCGATGGTGCTCGCCGAGTCGCTGCTGATCTCGTTCGTCGGCGGCGCCCTCGGACTCACTCTCGGCTGGCTCGCGGTGTCCGCGGGCGATCCGACCGGCGGCGCGCTGCCGGTGTTCATCTTCCCGCAACGCGACCTCCTCATCGGCGTCGTCCTCGTCGCCCTCCTCGGCATCGTCACCGGCATGATCCCCGCCGGCCAGGCCATGCGCCTCAACGCCGTCGACGCACTTCGGAGAGAGTAATGAGACTGCTCACGCAAATCGCGGCGCTGATCGCGTTCAACGTCCGCACGCTCCCCGCCCGCCTCGGCTCCGCCGCCGCGGCGATCTTCGGCATCGCCGGCGTCGTGGCGGTGCTGGTCGGCATCCTCTCGATCAGCGAAGGCTTCTCGAAAGTGATGACCTCCGGCGGCTCGCCCGACACCGCGCTCGTCCTCCGCGGCGGCGCCGACTCGGAGATGACCTCGGTGCTCTCGGGCGAAGACGTCAACGTGATTGCCGGCGCACCCGGCATCGCGCGCGCGAACGACAGGACGCTCGTCTCGCCCGAACTGTTCGTCATCGTCGACCTGCCGAAGCGCGGACGCGACTCCACCGCCAACGTGCCGTTCCGCGGCGTCCGCGCGGAGGCGTTCGCCGTGCGCCCCGAGGTGAAGCTCGTCGAGGGGCGGATGTTCGCCTGGGGACACAATGAAGTGATCGTCGGCCGCGGAGCGCACACCTCGTTCGGCGGCACGGACCTCGGCGCGGAACTGAAATTCGGCCAGAACCGCTGGACCGTCGTCGGCATCTTCGAAGCCGCGGGCAGCATCTCGGAGTCGGAGCTGTGGACCGATGCGGCGGTGCTCGCGCCCGCGTATCGCCGCGGCAATTCGTACCAGACCGCGGTCGTGAAGCTCGCCTCGCCGGGCAGCTTCCAGCAGTTCAAGGACGCGCTGACGACCGATCCGCGCGTCAGCGTGCGCGTGATGCGTGAGGCCGACTACTACGCCGCGCAGTCGGAGATGCTGCGCAAGCTCATCACGTTCCTGGCGATCATCATCTGCGGGCTCATGGGACTGGCGGCGGTCTTCGGCGCGCTGAACACGATGTACACCGCCGTTGCGGCCCGCTCGCGCGAGATCGCCACCCTCGAGGCCCTCGGGTTCGGAGGCATGGCGGTGCTCGTGTCGGTCATTTTCGAAGCGCTCCTGCTCGCACTCATCGGCGGCCTGTTCGGCGCGCTCGGTGCGTACCTCGCCTTCGACGGCTACCGCGCGGCGACGATGAACTTTGCGACGTTCAGCCAGGTCGCCTTCGCGTTCGACGTCACGCCGCGGCTGATGTTGTGGGCGGCGATCTACGCGGCGCTGATCGGCCTCGTGGGTGGCTTCTTCCCCGCCATCCGCGCGGCGCGCACTCCCGTCTCGGTGGCGTTGCGTGAACGGTAGGCTCGTGCGCGCCGCTCTCGTGCTCCTGGTGGTGGTGTCGTCGGCATGTACGGCGACGACACCTCGCGGCGATGACGGTCAGGCGGTCGTCGCCGCAACCGAACGGCTCTTCGCCGCGATGCAGTCGCGCGACGACGCCACCCTCCGTGAGCTGCTGCACGAAGATGCGCGGTTCGTGGTCGTGCGTCCTGACGGCTCGACACGCGTCAGGACGGGCGATGAATGGCGCACGCAGATCGTGGGCGATTCGGCGAACCTCGAGGAGCGGATGTTCGATCCCGAGGTGCGTGTGAAGGGTGACGTCGCTACGCTTTGGTCGCGGTATGTGTTCCTGCGCGGCGGTGCGTTCAGTCACTGCGGCACGAACAGCGTTCAGTACGTGCGCCAGGGACAGCGCTGGCGCGTGGTCTCCATCGTGTTCTCGTATCAGACGGAAGGCTGCGCGGGACGGGAACGCCCTTCGGCCTGACCGATCCCCATCACACCCAGCACCGCCACGGTCGCGCCGATCGCGCCGTACATTGCCGCGTCGCGGCCGTGGATGCCGAGCGGCAACAGCTCGTACCACGCCATGGACGCGAGGAAGAGCGCGAAGGTGAGATCCATCACCAGACGCGCGCGGCGTCCGACGACGGTATTCGCGAGCACGACGAACAGCGTGTAGATGCCGGCAACGATGCGCAGAGAACGGCCTGCCTCCGTGCCGGCGATCGGCAGCAGCGACAGTGCGACGATGCCGGCAATCACCGTGATTCGGCCTCGAGTGCACTGGCCACCGCGTCCGCGACCCCGCCGCGGTTATCCATCAGCGCACGCGCGCTGAACAGGATGAACCCGCGTGCGCCCGCGCCGCGAGCCTCGCGAATCTGCCGCGCGATTTCCGCGGCCGGGATCGCGTTCGGCTGCCCGTTCGCCACGCGGCTCACGCTCATGCCAGGAATGATGCCGCGCCGCCGCCGGTCCTGCGCGAGCCACCAGCGCAGCAGCGCCGTGAAGCTCTGCTCGCGCCGGTCGATCGGCCAGTAGAGCTGCGGC
>Ga0196958_10000687_pt1 | contig 11109 bp, 9 predicted proteins | sample S1v_10metaG_FD_148654 | JGI IMG/M metagenome (GOLD analysis project Ga0196958, IMG submission 148654) | Soil microbial communities from Anza Borrego desert, Southern California, United States - S1+v_10 | ecosystem: Environmental > Terrestrial > Soil > Desert | place: USA: California | collected...
TGGTCGCGTACTCTCGCTCGAGAGCGGCGACGTAGAGCTGTTCCTTGCCGCCGAAGTAATAGTAGATCATCCGCTTCGTGGTGCTCATGCGATCGGCGATCTCGTCCACTCTCGCACCGGCGTAGCCCTTGTCGGCGAACTCTCTGGTGGCCACCGCGAGGATTTCGGCGCGAGTGCGTTCCTTGTCGCGCCGGCGCTCGACCTCGGACGACGGTACGGCCACTTGACTCCCTCCGAACCGCTGGCGGAGGCCTCACTCTAGCGCAGCCATCTCGCGTCGGCACCGGTATCGGGCTGCGTTGTCTCTGGCGGTGGCTCGACCTCGACGTGCCGGGGATGCCGATCGGCGCGGTGAACACGGTGGTGTTCCGCGAAGGCCTGACGACCGGGCTGTCGGAGATCGGGACATCCGTTCGACGTTGGACAATCCCCTGCACCGAACTGATCGGTTCGCGGTTTTCCGAGGTGGTGCAAGGGATCGGCGAGTGTCGTTCAGTCTCGCCTGCTGAGGCTTGACCTGTTTTGTCGGTGGTCGGTTGCAAGTTTCTTCAGTGGCTGCCACGGGGGCCGAACTCATGGCCGTTCTCGAGGAAATGACCGATTCCGAACGTTTCCGGTGCGCCTGGGGCGGACGCAGGAGTACATGAAGGCCCCCTTCCTTGCGCTGGACGCAAGGAAGGGGGCCTTCATGTACTCCACAAGAGAGAACCACGGCGGCGGCATAGCGGGCACTGGGGTCCAAACGTCCCTTGTGGACCGTCAAAGCCAAGCCAGGCCCCTTCAGTGATTTCCGCCTGCCTCCGATTTCGGTACGCGAAGTTCGCCTTACCCCGCAATAACCCGCCGTCCACTTCACCGGCTTGCGGTCGCCACCGTGGGATGGCGAAGTGTCGGGTCCGGCTCAAGGCGAGGCTCGCCTACGGCAGCGCGTTGCCGTTGAGTGGCAACTGTCCATGGCGGTCAGCGCGCGACCGGGGCCAGCCCTCAGCCCCCTGCCCCAGCCCTCAGCCCCAGCCTCCAGCCACAGACAGCCGAACCCGTCAGAACCCAATCGGCAGTCCCGCGTAGTTTTCCGCCAGTCCCGCCCGCCCCGCCTCGCTCCGCGCCAGCCACCGCAGCTGCGAAAGTTGCAACTGCTGGTCGAACGGATCGTTCGATCGGTGCAGCATCGTCGTCATCCACCATGAGAAATGTGTGCACCGCCAGACCCGGCGCAGTGCGGTGTCGGAGTAGGCGTCGGCGAGGGCGGAGTCCTTGTCCCGCACCAAAGCCGTCAAGGCGGGAGCGAGGAGCGCGACGTCGGCGACGGCGAGGTTGAGGCCTTTGGCGCCGGTGGGCGGCACGATATGGGCGGCGTCACCGGCGAGGAACAGGCGGCCGTGCCGCAGGGGCTGCTGCACGAAACTGCGCATCGGCAGCACGCTCTTGTCGGTGATCGGCCCCGGCGTGAGCGTCCAGTCGTCCTGTCCGTGGCCGAGCCGGGTCGCGAGGGCCTCCCAGATCCGCTCGTCGGACCAGGTGCCGACGTCGGTGCCGTTGGGTACTTGCAGGTACAGCCGGCTGACGGTGGCCGAACGCATCGAGTGCATCGCGAAACCGTCGGGATGCCAGGCGTAGATGAGCTCGTCGGTCGACGGGGCGACGTCGGCGAGGACGCCGAGCCAGGAGTACGGGTAGGTGCGCTCCCAAGTCTGCTTCGCGGCGTCGGGAATCGCGGTGCGGCATGGCCCGAAGGAGCCGTCGCAGCCGACGATGACGTCGGCGTCGAGCCGCTGCCGCGTACCGTCCGCGTCGGTGAAGGTGAGGTGGGGCCGGTCGGTTTCGATGTCGTGGACGGCGGTGTCGGTGACCTCGTAATGGATCCGCTGCCCGGCGGCCGCTCGCGCCTTGCCGAGGTCTTTCGTCACCTCGGTCTGGCCGTACACGGTGACGCTGCGCCCGACCAGGTCCACGAAGTCGAGATGGTGCCGCTCCTGTGGCCATTGGAGATGGATGCCGCGGTGCTCGTCGCCCTCGCGGTCGAGCCGGTCGGCGAGACCTGCTTCGCGGAGAAGGTCCACGGTGGACTGTTCGAGGATGCCTGCGCGGATCCGGGCCTCGACGTAGTCACGCGAGCGGGTCTCCACGATCACCGATTCGACGCCGGCCAGATCGAGCAGATGTGACAGCAGCAGGCCGGCCGGGCCGGCGCCGACGATGGCGACTGGGGTGCGCATGACCGGATTCTGGCCGCGTGGCGGGCGAACTTCTAGCGTCCGCTTCCACTCAGTGAAATCGGCAGGCTCCGCCCGATTCCGGCGGCCGCGACCTGGAGGGCGGAGATCAGCCGCGCCCGGCCGCGGCTCAGATCGGGGACGACCAGGCCGAGCGCCGCGACGACCTCGCCGCCGGACGGCCGGATCGGCACGGCGACCGAGCAGGCGCCTCGGCTCATTTCCTCGACGGTCTGCGCGAAGCCCTCCCGGCGTACGCGCCGCAACTGCTCGCGGAGCCGTCCGGGCTGAGTGACGGTGTACGGCGTGACGCGGGTCAGGGAAGCGAGCACCTGCCGCTGGACGTCTTCCGGAGCCCAGGCCAGCAGCACCTTCCCGATCCCGGTGGCGTGCAGCGGCAGCCGTCCGCCGATCCGGCTGACCACCGGCACGGACGCGTTCCCGGAGAGCCGGTCGAGGTAGAGCACCTCGGCACCGTCCCGCTCGCCGAGATGCACGGTGGCACCGGTCGCGCCGTAGAGGTCCTGGAGGAAGGGAGCGGCGACCTGTCGCAGTTCGAACTGGACGGGCGCGAGCAGGCCGAGGTCCCACAGGCGCCTGCCGACGGCGTACCGATCCTCGCGCCGCTCCAGCGCGCCGAGGCCCACGAGTTCGCGGGCGATCCGGTGCGCGGTGGGCAACGGCAAGTCGGCGCGGCCCGCGAGTTCGGTCAGCGACAGCTCACGATGGTCGACGTCGAAGGCGCCTAGCAGCGCGAACGCCCGTGACGTGACGCCGGCCCCCGGCGTGGACACATTCCCGGCCATCCGCACATTCTCTCACTGAGCGGAATCAAGGCATCAGGATCAGCCCGGCCCACAGTCCGGCGACGGCGAGCACGATGGACGCCGGCACCGTGAGCAACCCGAGCCGGGTGAACTCGCCAAGATCGGGCCGGGTGTCGTGCCGGTGCAGGATCCGCCGCCACAGCAGCGTGGCCAGCGAGCCGACATAGGTGAGGTTCGGCCCGAGGTTGACCCCGATCAGCACCGCCAGCACCACGGGGGTGCCGCCCGCGGCGGCGAGCGGCAGCAGGACGAGCACCGCGGGCAGGTTGTTGATCAGGTTGGCGAGGACGGCCGCCACCGTGGCGGCGCCGAGCAGGGCGAGGAACGACGTCGAAGTCGGCACCAGGTGGCTGAGCGCTTCGTCCAGCCCGTTGTCGACGACGGCGCGGACCACGATCGCCAGCGCGAGCACGAACGCGAGGAACGGGATGCTCGCCGACCGCACGATCGCGGCGGGCGAGGTCCGCCGCCGCGCGAGGGCGCGGCAGGCCAGGACGGCGGCTCCGGCGAACGCGGCCCAGGCGGGGCTGACGTCCAGCAAGGACGTGAGCACGAACCCGGCCAGCGTCAGGCCGAGCACGACCAGGACGAACGCCGGGACCCTCCCTGACGGGACAGCTTTGCCGCCACGAGGCCGGGCAGCCAGGTCGGCGGCGAAGAACCGGCGGAACACCAGATACTCGGTGAGCACCGCCGCGAGCCAAGGAAGGGTCATCAGCGCGGTGAACCGGAGGAACGGGACACCGGTCGCGGCGACGGCGAGCAGATTGGTCAGATTGGACACCGGCAGCAGTAACGAGGCCGAGTTCGCCAGATGCGCACACGCGTAGGCGTGCGGCTTGGCCCGCGCGCCCATCCGCGCGGCGGTGGCGAACACGACCGGGGTCAGCAGTACGACGGTGGCGTCCAGGCTGAGCACCACCGTGACCGCCGCGGCGACCACGAACACGGCGGGCAGCAGCCGCTGTGGCCGGCCCCGGCCGAATTGGGCCATCAGCGTCCCGGCCGCCTGGAACAGACCTTCGTCGTCGCACAACTTGGCCAGGACGAGCACCGCGCCGAGGAAGCCGACGACCGGGGCGAGCCTGGCCACCTCGTCGACGGCGTCGGGGAAGGAGATCGCCCCGGCGGCCAGCACGATCCCCGCGGCGAGGACGGCGGCGACCGCCTCCGGGAGGCCGCGTGGCCGGATCACCGCGAAGGCCAGGACGATCAGCAGGAGGGCGATGGACACCATCTCGCCGGGAATGCCCGTCAGCGCGAACCTCCTTCTCATGAAGTCGTACCCGGCAATCTAACCTGGGCGGATTCGGCTTCCGGACGCTGTAAGGAAAAGGGGTTCGCCAGGCTCGACTTCGTGGCCGAACAGGTCACCGCGGGGCGCTGGGAACCACTCCACCAGAGGCGCGAAAACGAGCCCAGGGCAGCCGGGCTGCTGCTAGGCTGGCGACAGTTGCTTGCTCGCGCGGGAAGATCCCCGGCCGCTGCACTGGAGCCGCACGTTTCTCCCGAGGAGCCTTCATGTCTCTTCCCCTCGCCCGTCGTATGGACGGCGTCACCAGTTCCCCCGTGCGCGATCTGCTCGCGCTCACCGCCCGCCCTGGCGTGCTCTCCTTCGCCGGCGGCATGCCCGCGCCGGAACTGTTCGACAGGAACGGCCTCCGCGCCGCCTTCGACCGGGCGCTCGCCGACAAGTCCGTGTTGCAGTATTCGCCCACCGAAGGGAATCCGCGGCTGCGCGAGCTGCTCGCGCGGCGGCTGGCCGGTCGCGGGCTCGCGACCACTGTGGACGATCTTCTGGTCACCACGGGTTCACAGCAGGGTCTTCAGTTGCTGAGCACCGCGTTGCTCGATCCCGGAGCCACCGTGCTGGTGGAGGAACCGGTGTACTTGTCCGCCTTGCAGTGTTTCCAGCTCGCCGAGGCGCGGATCGTGCCCGTTCCCGGCGACTCGGAAGGGATCGATCCGGCCGCGCTGGACGAGATCGCGGCCAGGGAACGCCCCTCGCTGCTGTACCTCGTCCCGACGTTCTCGAACCCGTCCGGCCGGACGATCGGTCCCGGCAGGCGTCGCGCGCTCGCGGAAGTCATCGCGCGCCACGGGTTCTGGCTCGTCGAGGACGATCCGTACCACGAACTGCGGTATCGCGGTGAACGCGAAGAACCGATGTCGGCCCGTCCGGAACTCGCCGAGCGCGCGCTCTACCTCGGCAGTTTCTCGAAGGTGATCGCCCCGGGGATGCGGCTCGGTTGGCTCCGGGCGCCGAGGGAGCTGGTGCGCCGCGTCGCGATCCTCAAGCAGGCGAGCGATCTGCACACCTCGACGGTCGATCAGGCGGCGGCGGCCGAGTACCTGGCCGCCGCGGATCTCGACGCCCACGTGCGGACACTGTGCGCGGCCTACCGTGTGCGCCGCGACGCGATGCTGGCCGAACTGCCCGCGATCACGCCGCCCGGCACGACATGGACCGACCCGGACGGCGGGATGTTCGTCTGGGTCACCCTTCCCGGCGGCACGGACACGGATGCGCTGCTTCCCGAAGCGTTGCGCCATGACGTCGCTTTCGTGCCCGGTTCGGCGTTCCAGGTGGGGGAGCCGGACCGGTCGGCCTTGCGGCTCTCGTTCGCCACGCACGCGCCGGAGACGATCGCCGAAGGACTGCGACGGCTGGGCAAGGCCTTGTCCTAGCCGCTGGGCCGCTCAGCCGTGCGGAAGGTGCGGCGGTAGCTGTCCGGCGGCACGCCGACCGTCCGGGTGAAATGCCGTCGCAGGGTGGCGGCGGTGCCCATCCCGGTGGCTTCCGCGATCAGGTCGACACTGTCGTCGGTCCGCTCCAGGAGCTCCTGCGCGCGGCGGATGCGTTGGTTCAGCAGCCAGCGCAACGGGGTCGTCCCGGTCGCCGACCGGAAGTGCCGGGCCAGGTTGCGGGAACTCATGGTGGCCTGGCGGGCGAGGTCTTCCACGCTCAGCGGCCGGTCCAGCCGTGCGGTGATCCAGGGGAGCAGTCCACCGAGCGGATGGTCGTCCTGTTCGGGCACCGGGGCGGTGACGAACTGGGCCTGCCCGCCCGCTCGGTGCGGCGGGACGACCAGACGGCGGGCGACGGTGTTCGCGACCGCCGAACCGTGGTCGGAGCGGACCAGGTGCAGGCACAGGTCCATCGCGGCGGCCTTGCCCGCCGAAGTGAGCACGCTGCCGTTGTCGACGTAGAGGACGTCCGGATCGACCTCCACCGACGGATGGCGGGCGGCGAGGACGTCGGTGTGCGCCCAATGCGTCGTGGCTCGACGGCCGTCGAGCAGGCCGGCGGCCGCCAGCACGAACGCGCCCGTGCAGAGGGACGCCACCCGTGCGCCCGCTTCGTGGGCGGCCCGCACGGCGTCGACGAGGTCCGGGGGCGGATCGACGTCGACGTCGGCCCAGCCGGGGACGATGACGGTGTCGGCCCGCGCGAGATGGCCGAGCCCGTGGTCCGGTTCGAGGAGGAAGCGCCCGACCTTCACCGGCTTCGCCCCGCAGACGCTGAGCTCGTACCAGGAGCCGGCGAACCCCGGCAGGCCCGTGCCGAAGACCTCGTGGGCGATGGCCAGCTCGAACTGCAGCATGCCGTCGGTGGCGGCGAGGGCGACCGTGCTCATGTCCGAAAGTGTACGCATGATGGCGTTCCGGACACTGTCGGCGGACGGGACCCGCCGACAGGATGGTCCACAGTGGATCAGTCGAGGACGGGAGAACCCTCATGGGTACGTACGACGTCGCGGTGTTCGGGGCTTACGGGCACACCGGGCGCTTCGTGGTGGCGGAGTTGCGCGAGCGCGGTTTCGGTGTGCTGGCGGTGGGGCGGGACGAGGGAAAGCTGCGTGGTCTGCCTTGGCCCGATCTCGACGTCCGGCAGGCGTCGGTCGACGACGCGGCTTCGCTCCACCGCGCCTTCGAGGGCGCCGACGCGGTGATCAACGCCGCCGGGCCGTTCGCCGACACCGCGGCTCCGGTGATCGAAGCGGCACTGCGGGCGGGCGTCCCGTATCTGGACGTGGCGGCGGAACTCGAAGCGAACATGGACACCTTCGCGCATTTCGCCGACCGCGCCGCGGGAGCGACGGTGATCCCGGCGATGGCGTTCTTCGGCGGACTCGGCGATCTGATGGTCACCGCCGCGATGGGCGACTGGACGTCCGCCGACGAAGCGCACGTCGCCTACGCGCTGAGCGGCTGGCATCCGACCGAAGGGACCCGCGCGGCGGGCAAGGTGTCACGGGAGCGGCGCGGTGGTCGGCGGATCCGGTTCTCCGGCGGCCGGATCGAGTACCGCGACGACGCGCTGCCGGAACTGGACTGGGACTTCCCCGCGCCGCTCGGGACCCGCGCCGTATTCGGCGAGTTCACGATGGCCGACGTCGTCACCGTCCCGAGGCACCTCGCCATCCCCGAGGTGACCACGTACATGACCGTGAACGCGGCTCGTGAGGTGGTGACGCCCGAGACGCCCCCGCCCGGACCGGACGGCCCCTCCTCGCAGGAGTTCGTGGTCGACGTCGTCGTGCGATCCGGTGGCGTGGAACGGCGGATCGTCGCACGGGGCCAGGACATCTACGCGATCACGGCACCGCTGGTGGTGGAAGCCGTGCAACGGGTGCTCGACGGCCGGACCAAGGCGACCGGGGTCGTCTCGGCCGGGGAGGTCTTCGACGCGGCCGACTTCCTGGGCGCGCTGGCCCCGCGGATCACCGTCACCGGTTGACACCCTCCCGCCAGCCGGGATGCGGCAGCCGCGCGGGCGGGGCCTCGCCGGGCCGGTACTCGAAATGCCACCACTCGTTGTCGTAGATCCGGTAGAGGGCGAAGCGGGCACCGTGCTCCTCCAGCCACTGCGCGCCTTCGCGCGGCCGGACGTCCAACGCGGTACCCCGGACGTGGGCGGAATCTTGCGGTGGCAGGACCCGCTTTCGCGTGGCCTCGGCGAGGAACAGGCGATGCTGTTCGGCGGCGTCACGATGTCCCGAGGTGACGCCGAGAAGTGTGCCGTGCCGCCAGAACGCCTCGGTCCTGGCGGCGGTGAACGCTTCGAGGGTGCCACCGGTGAGCCCGGCGAGGTTCTCGGCCGGGAACCGCAGCGACAGTGCCCAGCCACAGGCGAGCCGCCGGGCGTGGCCGGGATACCGCGGCCACGCCGGGATCAGCAGCAGCACCGCGAGGACACGGGTGATGGTGGCGAGAACGAGTTCTTTCATGCCGTTCAGCGTCGGCGTCGCTTGTCCGAGGCCGATCACGGCGACGTACGCGGACGTCGACGAAAAGGTCACCGTTCCGCACGAAGCACACGTGACAGAACGAAGACATTCCGCGGACGCTTCGCGGAAACAGGATGGACATCATGGCGTGTCATGGACGAGCGGATCACCCCGCGGGCCCGGAAGTGTCCCGAATCACCGGTGTCGGTCCCTCGCTTTGTCCGGATCCGCCCGCTAGCTTAGGCAAGGCTAAGCATAGGGAACGGGGGTTGTGGCGTGGAGGGGATCGAGGGCAAGGTCGCGCTCGTCACCGGAGGCGCGCGCGGGATCGGGGCGGCCGTCGTGGACGGGCTCGTCGGAGCGGGCGCGATCGTGGCGGTGGTGGACCTGACGGAAGGGCCTTCCCGGGACGGCGTGACCTCGTTCGTCGCGGACGTCGGGGATCCCGCGGCCGTCGCGCGGGTGGTCGACGACGTCGAACGCGAACTCGGGCCGATCGGGATCGGGGTGTCCGTCGCGGGCGTACTGAGGCCGGGGTCGGTCTGCGAGACGAGCGACGAGGACTGGGCGGCGACGTTCGCGGTCAACTCCACCGGAGTCTTCACCGTTCTTCGCGAGATTTCCCGCCGGATGTCGCCGCGCCGGAGCGGTGTGCTGGTGACGGTCGGGTCGAACGCGGCAGGGGTCCCACGGACCGGGATGGCCGCCTACGCCGCCTCGAAAGCCGCGGCGACGATGCTCACCCGTTGTCTCGGTCTCGAACTCGCCGGCTCCGGCATCCGCTGCAACATAGTCTCGCCGGGCTCCACCGACACCGAGATGCAACGTCTACTGTGGACGGACGAGAACGGCGCGGACCGTGTCATCGCGGGGAATTCGGCGCAATACCGCGTGGGCATACCACTGGGCCGGATAGCCGAACCCGCCGATATCGCCGACGCCGTCCTGTTTCTGGCCTCCGATCGAGCGCGGCACATCACGATGCAGAATCTCTACGTCGACGGCGGCGCCACGCTGCGCGGGTGATCTCGATGACGCAACGAAGACTTCTCGGGTCCGCACGATTAGGTTAGGCTAACCGAAAGGCGTGTCCGGGGGTCGCGTTCCGCGCCGGACAGGGCACCACAGGGTGCCGACCTGGTCAGTAGTATTCGCGAAAGGGAATCCAGTCGTGTCCTCACCTGCACCGGCCCGACCAAGGCCGGTCCACCAGGCGGCCGATCTGCTGGCGGCATACCTGCCCGGATCGTTCTACTACTCGTCCGCTCGAGGGTCGCTTCTCGCCGACGGGGTGTACTCCCCGGTCCACGCGGCGCCGGGCACCCGTGCCCGTGCCGCCGCCGAGATCCTCGACGCCGCCTTGGTGGCGGGAGTGGAGGAACCGGTGGTGGCCGGGGCGATCGGGTTCCGGCCCGACGCGCCGAGCAGCCTGGTGGTGCCCGCCGTGGTCCGCCGGGCGGGAGCACCGAAGAAGGGTGGTCCGGTGCCACCGCTCGGCGGGAGCTGGTCGGTCTCGCCGCGGCCCGCGCCGGAGGTCTACACCACTGCGGTCGCCAGGGCGCTCGACGAGATCCGCGACGGTGACCTGCGCAAGATCGTGCTGGCCCGCTGCCTCGACGTCACCGGCGGAGACCCCGTCGCCGTGCCGCGGCTGCTGGCCCGCCTCGTCCACGCGGACCCGGCCGCCCATGCCTTCGCCGTGGACGTCAGCGCACCGGGTGATCCCGCGCCGCGCACCCTGATCGGTGCGAGCCCGGAGTTGCTGGTCTCCCGCCGCGGCCGGATCGTGACGGCCAATCCGCTGGCCGGGTCACGGCCGAGGGTGGCCGACGACGCCGAAAACGCCCGCCGGATCGATGAGCTGCTGGCCTCCGGAAAGGACCGCGACGAACACGCCCACGTCGCCGCTCAGGTGGCCGAGGTGCTGGGCCGGTTCTGCGTCGACCTCGACGTCCCCGCCGAACCCGAGGTGATCGGCACGCCCACGATGTGGCACCTCTCGACCAGGATCAGCGGACGGCTCGCCGACCCTGGCGACGCCGGTTCCTCCGCGCTGGGGCTGGCGGAAGCGCTGCATCCGACCCCCGCGGTCTGCGGCGTGCCGACAGCGCTCGCCCGCGACACGATCGCCGCGCTCGAACCCGAGGACCGGGGCTATTACGCGGGCCTCGTCGGCTGGACCGACCAGGACGGTGACGGTGAATGGGTCGTCACCATCCGCTGTGCCGAGGTCCGTGACCGAACGGTGCGGCTCTTCGCCGGCGCGGGCGTGGTGGCGGGTTCCGATCCGGAGGCCGAACTCGCCGAGACCGGCGCGAAGTTCGGCACCCTGCTGCGCGCGCTCGGCCTGGAGGGAGCGGCGTGATCCTGGATCACGTGCCCTGGCCACCCGAAACCGCCGCGCGGTACCGGGCTTCGGGATATTGGCGCGGACAGACCTTCGGCAAGCTGCTGACCGGCCTCGCCGAGGCGTACGCCGAACGCCCCGCCGTGATCGGCGAAACCGCCCGCTGGACCTTCGCCGAACTCGACGAGCGGGCGCACCGGCTCGCCGCCGGGTTCGCCGGGGCCGGGATCCAGCGGGGTGACCGGGTCGTCGTGCAACTGCCGAACGCGCCGGAGTTCGCGTCCGTCGTCTTCGGACTGTGGCGGGCGGGCGCGCTGCCGGTCTTCGCGCTTCCTGCGCACCGGGCGAGCGAGTTGCGGCACTTCGCCGAGCAGAGCGAGGCCGCGGCGATCCTGACCGTCGGCGAGCACGAACGGTTCGGCCACGCGGCCATGGCGCACGCGGTCGCGGCCGAGATCCCTTCGGTGCGGAACGTCTTCGTCGTCGGCACG
>Ga0196958_10000688_pt1 | contig 11085 bp, 5 predicted proteins | sample S1v_10metaG_FD_148654 | JGI IMG/M metagenome (GOLD analysis project Ga0196958, IMG submission 148654) | Soil microbial communities from Anza Borrego desert, Southern California, United States - S1+v_10 | ecosystem: Environmental > Terrestrial > Soil > Desert | place: USA: California | collected...
ACTGCGCGACTTTCGTGTCGGCGTAGACGTGCGCGATGTGCTCGAGCGTCATGCGCTGCACGCGCTCGCTGCCGCTCTGCTGTGCGAGGTCGTAGCCGCGCTGAAGATTCACGAGCGCTTCGTTCATGTCGCCGCGGTAGTAGTGGACGTAGCCGAGGAGCGTCAGCGCTTCGGCGACACCTTCGCGGTCGTCGGTGCGCTCCGCTTCCGTGCGCGCGGCGTTGTATGCGCGTGCCGCTTCGGCGGGCCGGCCCGCCTCTTCGTGCGCGATGCCCCGTTGCAGGAGTGTGCGGACGGAGTCCTGCGCGTGCAGGCTCGTCGCGAGCGCGACGATGAGGAGGAGACGGCGCATGCGGATTGCGCCGATTGTAAGGGGTGTCCGTCGATCGGCCCGGGTTCATGGCAGGGGCCCTCGAGGCTCTTTGTGAATCGGCGCGAGATCGCGCTCGTCTTTCCGGACTCGAAGCGGCCGCGGACGGCGTTCTGCGCGTCGCGCGCTTCGGCGCTGCATGGAGGCAGCGTACGGCCGGCATCGCGGAAGGTGAGGTTTGGTTACCAACTCGGCTCGAGCGCGAAAAGCCGGACGGCGTCTTCGATCACCCATTCCATGCCGGGACGTCCTTCGAGTGCGTCGCGAATCGCCTGCAGGTCGCGCGCGTCGCGATGCAACGACAGGCCGGAGGTCGAGGCGAGGATCACGTCGAGGTTCTCGCTGCGCAGGCCGTCGAGCAGCAGCGGGCGGGCACGGCGGTCGTTGCTGATGTTGGAGAGCGCGCGGAAGGCGAGCGTCTCGTGTGGCTCCGATGCGAACTGGCCGCGAACGGCGATCTGGGCGAGCGCGAACAGCTCCTTCCAGTAATCGCGATCGTCAGCGACCTGTCCGAGGAGCGCGGCGGCGAGGTCGATTCTCTGCTGCACGGTGAACGCGGTCTCGTGGCGGCGCTGCAGAAGCGCGACGGCGGAACGGTCGCCGCGATGCATCGCCTCGATGAGCGCTTCGTCGAGGTCGAGCTCGTCGCAGGTCGGCTCGTCCCAGATGGTCTGCGGCTGTTCGGCTCCGCAGGAGCGGCAATCGAAGGTGATGTCTTCTTCGAGGACGCGTGGCGGCGGGCCGTCGGGTGCGAGCGTGACGGCCGCGGCGAGCGCAATCGCGGCGAGGAGCTGCATGGGAGCAGCCTACGCCGCGCTCGCGCCGCCGATGTGTTTCTTCTGAAAAGATCAGGAGACGCAGGAACAGCGCGGGTGAGGCCCATCCTCTCCCCGCAATGGCGGGGAGAGGATGGAAAGCAAAATCATTTTCCGACGGCGCGGCGCCGGCTGTCGCCCGGTGGCGTCACGAGGAACGCCGGCTCGTAGACGCTCTCCGTCGTCGCGCCGTTCTCGCCTTTGAGCGCGATCTTCAGATCGATCGCGCCTTCCTCGAGGGTCGCATTCGTCAGGTCGGCGACGTACGTCGTGCCGGCCGAGCCGCTCAGCTCGAAGTTGAATTCATGGTCGCTGCCGGTGATCGTCACGGAAAGCGGCTGCCACTCGGTCGTGCCGCTGCGGCGCCACCACACGCGTGTGGCCGATGTGTCGACCGGCGCGATGCGCGGATAGACATTGCCGGTGGAGAGGTACGTCCATTCGCGCGCCGCGAATGAGAGGCGCGCGGGCGTCCGCTTCGGCACCGTCGAGGTGATGAGACCGTGCGCGTCCTCGACGTGCAGCATCATCAGGCTCGGCATGCCGGGCGTGCGCGAGTCGTAATGCACGGTCGCGTTGACACGGCCGGGGAGGCCCGCGACGCGATACGTGTCGGTGACCTCGAGGCGATACGGTCCCTGCGGAACCTCACGTCGCGAGGAGTACCGGCCCGGCACGTCGTTGGGGACCAGCTCGACCTCGTTGCCCTGCATGTCGAAGCGCTTCGCACTGACGTGCAGCGCGTTCTCGCCGTATCCGGTCGCCAGCGGTCCGTGGGGCTGGATCTCGAAATAGCGGTCTTTCCCCATCGCCATCCAGAGTGCGACGGGGCCTTCCGCGAACGCGAGCGGATGGTGCGAGCTGGGAGGGAAGTAATCGGCAGGAGTCGAGCGATTCGACGGCGAGACGGCGATGCGTCCGCCTTTGTTGCGCAGCGACGACGTGATGTACGACCAGACGTTGGCGAGGCGCTCGTGCGGCTGCACCGTCGTCTCGCGGACGATCACGTGTGCGCGGAAGTCGCGGTCCGGCACCTGCGGCTCGGTGAGATGCAGTTTCCACGTGCGGTCGCCGCTCGGCATCGAGTACCACGTGAAGCCGAGGCTGACGAAGCCGCCGATGCCGGCACCGAGCGTGACGACGCAATCGGTCTCGCAGCGGTTGTGGATGGTCTGCGACGCCCAGTCGCTCGCTCGCGCGCCGAGTCCGACGTCATCCTGGATCGACCACGTCTGCCGCATCGACATGTACACGTCATCGGGCGTGATCATCGCCTCGTACGTGCGCAGATCGGTTTTCGCGAGCGGTGAGATGCGCATCGAGCGTTTGCCGCGTCCGTGCTGGATGTGCACGCGGCCGCCCGTCGGGAAGACGAAGTGTTGCGTGACGAGGCTCGTGTTCTTCTCGTCGGAGGCCATGTCCGCGAATGGCACGCCGCGTACGTCTTCGCCGTCGAACACCATCCGGTGTTTCGCCTCGTCGGGCGAGATCGTCACCTGCGTGTACCCCCGCACGGGCTCGAGCTCGCGGATGATCAGCCGCGGCTCCGTGTCGTACTTCGTGTCGAGGATGGCGATGTCCGCGGCGTAGACCGCGAACGTGCCGAACGTTTTCGGCCCCTCCACCCACATCGGCGAGAGATTGATCGAGGCGTAGACGGCGATCTCGAAGTCGTCGCTGCCGGTGTACGTCAGGGAGAGGACGTCGCCGTTGACGACAGCCCACGGGACGACGAGCGACGACCGGGAGCCCGTGATCTCGATCCTGCCGGCGAACGACGCGTTGTTCTCCGTCGGCTCGGGCGTGGCCTGGTCGAACGTCAGCGTGAGCGTGACCTCGCTGACCGTGCCGGCGGGGACGGTCAGCTCGGAGGGTGTGACGGTGAGCTTCGCGCCTTTCGGCAGTGGCGGCACGCGGAACGTCAGCGTCTCGGGCTCTTTGCCGCGATTCGTGAAACGCAGCGAGCGGGTGGACGTGAACGGCTGGCCGGCTTTCGCCACGATGCCGAACGAGATCGCGGCGGGGGAGGGGAGGATCGTGGCGTCGAGTGCACGTCGCGCGTCGACGCGGCCCGCGCCGACGCCGAGGATCGAGGGAGTAGTGTCCGCCTCGGCGGTGGGCTTCGCCGTCGAGACGATGGCGGCCTTGACGTCGGCCGGCGTCCATTCCGGACGGTGTTCGAGCAGGAGCGCGGCGACGCCCGCGACATGCGGCGCGGCCATGGATGTCCCGCTCGCGGTGATCGTGCCGGAGAGACGCTTCGCCGAAATGATGTTCTCGCCGGGTGCGGCGACTTCCGGCTTGAGCGTCCACTCGCCGCCGACGGGACCGCGCGAGCTGAAGACCGACGTGTGGTCGTTGTCGTCGGTGGAGCCGACGGTGATCGCGGACGGCGCGAGGCCGGGAGAACGGATGGAGCCGGCGATCTTCGAATTGCCCGCGGAGATGCAGAAGACGACGCCTGCCGCGGTCGCACGTTCGACGGCCTGCACGAGCGGATCGTCCGGAACGCGCGGGCCGCCGAGGCTCATGTTGACGACGTCAACATGATCGGAGGGATCGCCGTCGCCGTTCGGATCGACGGTGCGGTCGACGGCGGCCATGATCGTCGACATGGTTCCCTGGCCTTCATCCCCGAGCACTTTGTACGCGAGCAGCGTGGCCTCGGGTGCGACGCCGAGGACCGGCGCCTCGGTGCCGGCGATGATGCCGGCGACGTGCGTGCCGTGGCCGTGGTCGTCGATGGGGTCTTCGTCGTCGTTGAAAAAGTCGTAGCCGCCGGCGACCTTGAAGCCGGGGCCGAAGCCCTTGCCGAGGGCGCGGTGGCGATAGTCGATGCCGGTGTCGAGGACGGCGACGACGATGCCGCGGCCGCGGACGTTGAGCTCGTCCCACACTTTCGGTGCGCCGATGCGCGGGACGCTCTGCGCGAGGTACGCCTCCATCGGCTGGTCGAGGTGCACGGCTTTGACGTAGGGAAGCGCGCGAATGGCGGCGATGGACGTGCGCGATACGCGTGCGCTCGCGCCGGCGAAGGCGAGGCGGTAGCGGAAGCGCAGTGCACGCGATCCGGCGCTGGCCGCGACGCGGGTGTCGATTGCGGCGAGGTCGCGCTCGAGCCGGTCGTGGAGCGATTCCATCGAGCGCAGCGCTTCGCGCGTCTGCGACTGCGCGAGGAGCGGCGGCTCATGGAACTCGATGATGACGCCTGCTTCGGGATCGGCGGTTTTCGCGTTGAAGACGACCGGGTCGGAGGCGACGAGCGGGAGCGAAAGCCAGCACGTGAGGAGCGCTGCAAGGGCGTTTCGTGTGCGCATGGTTCGGCATTGTATGCCGTTATCGCATATGAGGAAACGCGGAACCGTGACCCTCGTTCCCTCTCCCCACTGGCGCGGGGAGAGGGAACGAGAGAGTTTTACCAGATACGGACGCGGTCTTCCGGCTTCACGTACTGCTTGTCGCCTTCCTTGACGCCGAACGCGTCGTACCACGCGTCGACGTTGCGAAGGGGGGCGAACGCGCGGATCATGCCGGGGGAGTGCGAGTCCGTCATGACGTACTGGCGGAGCGCGTCGTCGCGCATCATCGTGCGCCACACCTGCCCCCAGCCGAGGAAGACGCGCTGGTCGCCGGTGAAGCCGTCGAGGACGGGCGCGGGCTTGCCGTTCAGCGAGATGCGGTACGCCTCGAGACCGAGCAGGATGCCGCCGAGGTCACCGATGTTCTCGCCCATGGTCTGGCGGCCGATGATGTGGATGTCCTGGATCGGCAGCGGGAACGCCTCGTACTGCGCGCCGAGCTTCGTCGCCTGCGCCTCGAACTTCGCGGCATCCTCGGCGGCCCACCAGTCGCGCAACACGCCGTCGCCGTCGGACTTGCGTCCCTGATCGTCGAAGCCGTGCGTGATCTCGTGGCCGATGACGCCGCCGATCGCGCCGTAGTTCACGGCCGGATCGGCCTGCGGATCGAAGAACGGCGGCTGCAGGATCGCGGCGGGGAAGACGATCTCGTTCTTGACCGACGCGTAGTACGCGTTGACGGTCTGCGGCGTCATGCCCCATTCCTCTTCATCGACCTTCTGGCCGATGCGGCTGACGTCTTCCGCCCACTCGAATTTCGCGGCGCGCTCGGCGTTGCCGACGAGATCGCCTTCCTTGATTTCGAGCTTCGAGTAGTCGCGCCACTTCGACGGGTAGCCGATCTTCACGCCGAACTTGTTCAGCTTCTCGGTCGCGCGCTGCTTCGTTTCCGGGCTCATCCAGGCGAGGTTCTGGATGCGCACCTTCATCGCCGCGCGGAGGTCGGCGACGAGCTTCTCCATCTTCGCCTTCGAATCGGGCGGGAAGTACTCGGCGACGTAGGTGCGGCCAACGGCTTCCCCCATCGCGCTTTCGGCGGCGTCGACGGCACGCTTCCAGCGCGGACGCTGTTCCTGCACGCCGTTGAGGAACTTCGAGCGGAACTCCCACTGCGTGTCGACGAAGCGCTTCGACAGCAGCGGCGCGGCGTCGTCGGTGATGTGGAACGCGGTCCACGCCTTGAGCGTCTCGACCGGCGTGTCGGCGAAGATCTTCGCCATCTTCGGCAGCGCGGTGTTCTGGCGCACGACCGCACGATCGACCTTCGCGAGGCCCGCGTTCTTGAAGTAGCTCGCCCACGGGAAGCCCGGCGCGTTCTTCTCGAGCTCGGCGATCGTCATCAGGTTGTAGGTCTTGTCGCGATTGCGGCTCTCCGCGCGAGTCCAGTGAGCCTCGGCGATCTGCGTCTCGAGCGCGACGATGGCGGCCGCGTGCGTGTCCGCGTCCTCCCAGCCGGCGAGGCGGAGCATGTCGGCGACGTACTTCTGGTAGCGCTCTTTCTGCGGCTTGAAGTTGTCGCGCAAATAGAACTCGCGGTCCTGCAGGCCGAGGCCGGACTGCGACATGTAGAGCGTGTAGCGGTCGGGGTTCTTCTGGTCGTCGGAGACGCCGATGCCGAAGAACGAACGGCCGAGGCCGGAGGTCGCGCCGGACATGAGACGGACGATGTCCTCGCGCGTCTCGGCCTTTTTCACGGCGTCGAGATGCGGCTGGATCGGCTTGCGGTCGAGCTTCTCCACCGTGGCCTCGTCGAGGAACGTGCGGTAGATCGCGGCGACCTTCGCCTCGTCGGCGCCCGATTTGAGCTTCTGGTCGGCCGCCCAGCGGTCGAGGATGGCACGCACGCGCGCCTCGGAGAGCTCGCGCAGCAGGACGAACGCGCCGTAGCTGGTGCGGTCGGCCGGGATGGTGGTCGTCTTCGCCCAGTTGCCGTTGACGAAACGGAAGAAGTCGTCACCCGGCTTGACCGTGCGGTCCATGCCCTCGAGGTCGACGCCCCAGGTGCCGTACCGCTTGGCCGTCGTGCTCGCCGTGCTGGTGTTTGCGGCTGAGGTGTTTGCGCTCTTTTCCTGCGCGTTGGCGGTGATGGTGAGCAGCGCAAGCGCCGCGAGAAGGAGGTTTCGCATAGGTGCGGGAAAACACCCGCGCCGTGGCAGATAATTCAGCGCGTCAAGACACTCATAATTCCCTTAGAAATAATGAGTCTTTGCACCTCCCTTCGCGAGACACATGCGCACGCAGCGTGTGTCGTCGTCAGTGGTGGTCGCGGTCGGCTACGACGCGCCGCGGCGCATTCTCGAGGTCACATTCCGCAACGGACGCACGTACTACTACGTCAACGTTCCGCCCGCCGTGTACCGCAGCTTCATGAGCGCGGAGTCGATCGGGACGTTTCTCAATGAAGTGATCAAACCAAAGTACCGCGCGTTCCGCATGCGCGCGGGGAAGCTCGAGCAGGTGCGCTGAGGGAACGGCCCGCTGGTGTGGAGTGCGTACTCGTGCCGGATGAGACGCGTGCACGCAGCCAAACAGGATCCACGACGTGCGCCGGGCCCGAAGGCCCGGCCGGGAATCAGCGGAAAGTAATGGTCGCGGTCGGAGCCGTCATAGCGTCCGGAGTGCATGCAGCACTTCTTGAAAACGCCTCCCGGATCCGCAGGGGCAGGGGTCGTTGCGGCCGAGTTTCTCGAGCAGTTCTTTGTCGCCGTGGACGATCCGCAGACCGCGCTTTACGCGCGTTTCGGATGGATAGCCTTTGCGGCGTTTGCTGCTCGGTTCAAAAGCAGTGGTCCTCGGTGGGTTTACGCATGATGTCCTCCTTCTGGCTAAGCCGCGGCTACTTTACCGCATTGCGCAGTTGCTGCATCTCGCCTGCATGCACGATCGACGGGAGCGGTGCGAACGGCGGGGCGGAGAGGCCGAGCGCAGCGAGGGCGGGGGTGAGGGCGGTGCGAAGGTCGAGGATGTGGCTCGCGCGCACGACGGGCGCATGAGCAAACCCGATGGGCGGGAGGGCGGCGGCGGTGCGGACGGCGTTGACCGCCGTGCGCAGTTCGGCGAGGTGCACGGCGCGAAGGAGAGTCGACTGTGCGATCAGTGGGTCTTCCGTGAAGAGCACCGTCGTGGCGAGATCGGGATTGCTCGTCGAGACGCGATAGACGTGGGCGGTGTTCGGCGAAACGGTGTCCGTGAATGCAGTCGAAGTCGTTGTCGCGATGAGCGAGCCGTCGCGGAAGATCTGGTAGAGCGTTCCCGGGAGGGAGGTCCACGTTAGAGAAACCTGTGTGGCGGACGTCGCGGTGGCGGTGAGTGTGATCGTGGCGGCCTGCGTCAATTTGAACGAGGTGAGACTCGTTGCGTGTCCGTCGAATTGCGCGCCGTGCGTGTGGATGCGCAGCTCCAATGGCGAGGATACGGACGCGAAGGACGCCGTGGACGGAATTGCGACGGAGTGCGTGATTTCGTCGAGATTGTCTTTGGTCACGCTGCTGCCGGCGTAAAGCTCCGCCCCATTGAGCGTGAGCGAATAGCGCAACGGTGAGTGGTAGCCGATGCGGCGCGTGGAAAAGCGGATCTCCGCACCGCGCAGATCGAGCGGTTCCGTCGGCGTCACCGTGGCCGTGACGTGCGCCGCACTGCTGCCGCTCGTCGAGAACACGAACGCATCGTCACCGGACAGCGGCGTCGCGCTCCCTCCGTTCGTCCATCCGGACCACGTGACTTTTGGCGACAGCACGTATGTCTTCGTCCATGGCTGATGCAGCGCGGGCGAGGCGCCGCGGAAATCACTCTGCACGAGTGTGCCGGGGCCGCCGAACGCCTCGAGCGTGAATGCGCGCCAGGCAGGATCGCCATGCGTATCGTGCACGCGCGCGAGGATGTAGTTCTTGCGCGCCATGGAGGGCGTGCCGCTGATGCGCAGCGTGCCGTGCGACGGTCCCGCCGCGATCGTCAACGACGATTCGAGATACGCGCCGATCACCGTCATCGTGCGCACGCCATCACCACCGGACGCTTCGAGGTCGACGACATACGGCGCACCGACGACCGCCGGCGGCAACGTCGCCGCGGTCGTGAATTGGGGGACTGCGCCCATGGGTGCGTCAATGTGGCGCAGGGTCGAATACGTATCGAAATGCTCGAGCAGCAGCGCGTACTTGGGCGCGTCGGCGAGGGGCTGATCGAGCGTCTCCAGATGACCCCATTGTCCGAACCGGCTCCACGGACTCGTGTCGGTGTACGGCGTGTGCGTCCAGAGTCCCTTGCTGCGCGCGACCTCGAGATGCATGCGGTACAGCTCCGCGATGCGCGGATCGCGATTCATGTCATTGATGAACGGCGTCACGGCGTCATCCGTATACAGCGACGGTCCGCCTTCGTACGCGATGATCGGCAGGCCATGCGCGCGCAGTGCCGCGGAGAAGCCGCCGCCGATTCCGGTCGCGTCGGGACCGGCGCCTTCGACTGCGTCGCCGGCCATGATGCGGCGTTTCCATTCGTCGAACGCCGCGGTCCTGTGCGCGGCATTGCCTTGCACGAAGCCTTGTTGCGCGACGTAGTCCTGAATGCCATTGCCGAAATACGTGGTGACGGCGAGGACATCCGCGGTGCCGCACGTCGCGATCTCGTTCAGGAACGCATTGGTATAAGTGTCATTGGCGGTGAACGTCGCCGCCACGCGCACGAGCCGCTCCGTGCCGTCGAACACGTCTTCGAATGCGTCCCATGTTTCGCAGAAGCGCCGCGCGTTGAATCGCGGTCTGCTGATGCCGAGTGAGGCGGCCTGGGCTTCGGCCCAATCGCCTTGTGGAAAGCTCGGGCCGCCGGACCAGATCTCGTTCGAATATTCGACGTAGACCTTCCGATTCGCATCGAGCGGCGCGTATACGGGATTGGCCCGCGGTGCGTCATACGGTTCGACGCCGTCGCTGCCGAAGCGGATCAGCTTCGCGAGTTTGGTAATGAATTCATCGCTTGCGAGATGCGGCACGTTGAGCCACAGATCGCGTCCGCTCGCATTGCACAGCGCGACCATGTGCTCGTACGCCACACCCGCATCGCCGCTCATGAAAATGTGCGCGGGCATGCGGCGGTCCGACCATGCCGCGACGGGCGACGCATTCGTGGCCATCCAGTCCATGAAGCGGATGAAGGCCCAGTCGCGATCGGCGAGGCGCTCGAGCAGCAGCGGGTGAAAGAGCTGCCCTTCGAGCGACGCGCCTTCGTGTTCGAGCCACACGCGAATCCGCGTGGGCGCGGGCGAGCCGATGGCGTGCACTTCCAGCGATTGCAGCGGATTCGTGAACTGATAGACGCGACGGCCGGCGGTGCTCTCGATCAATGTGCCGCCGGCGAGACGCAGGTCGGCGTTGCCGTTCCACGTCAGCACGATGCGTCCCGTGGCCAGTGCACCGCGGGCCGCGTCGACGTTTAATCCGAAGAGAGGCGCGCGCAGTTTCTGGCCGGCGTTCAGATACTGCGGATAGCCGTGGAGGAATTGCGGTGTGTCGAAGTCGATGGGGTCCCCGAACTCCGTTCCGCTGAAACTGCGCCATTCGCCGCCGAGGGTCAAGGCGTTCGCGAAGTAGGGCGTGTTCCAGTAGGCGAGATTGCCCGGGTGGTAACCGGCCGGACGCAACTGCGCCGCGAGCGGGAGCGCGCAGACGAGCGCGAGCATGCCGAGGAGGCGACGGAGCATGAAAAAAGTCTCGCACGTGTGCACCGGTCGATTTGTGACGCGTAGTACGGAGCGGAAAGGAATTCCTGGATGCCCGGTTCTTTCGGCAGGCGACTGGCGCTCAAGCCGTACGGAGACGAACTGCTCACGCGCAGCGCCGATTTCTGGCTGTTCTCGGCGCGGCTGATCATCCTCACCATGGCCGCCGCGGAGGCGCTCGCGTGGGGCTACATGGGCGCGCTCATGTCGCGCGCGTACCCGCTCGTCGCGGCAGCCGTCGCGGGCTCGTTCGTCTTCATCCTCGTCTGGATCGTCGACGCCACCTTCATGACGCTCGATCTCTCCCGCGGTTTCTACGAGCGCGTTCTCCTCGGCAAGGAAGAACGTCCGCTGCAGGAGAAGCTGAAATTCGCGGCGGGCATCGCGGCGCGCGTGGCGATCGTCTCGGCGTCACTGATCATCACGGCCCCGTTTCTCGCGCAGGCGATCTTCGCCGGCGACGTGCGCGACGAGATGGCGCGCCGCAACTCGAACGCGATTGCCGCGAAGCGCGGCGACATCGAGCAGCCGTTCGTCGCACGCGGCAGCGAGCTGCGTCGCGAGCAGCAGCTTCTCGAACAGCAGCGCGTGCAGGAAGCGGCGGGTGTCGGACTGTCCGGCAAGTACGGACGCGGACCCGCGCTCGAAACGATCGAGCGGCAGCTCTCCGAGAAACGCAACGAGATCAGCGCCATCGAGTCGGCACGTGCATCCGCACTGGCCAGGTTCGACGCGCTCTCGCATCCGCAGCTCGAACAACAGCACGGCGTGACCCTCCTCGCGCCCGGCGTGCGCTCGAGCGGCGAGCTGCTCGACGACCTGCTG
>Ga0196958_10000689_pt1 | contig 11081 bp, 8 predicted proteins | sample S1v_10metaG_FD_148654 | JGI IMG/M metagenome (GOLD analysis project Ga0196958, IMG submission 148654) | Soil microbial communities from Anza Borrego desert, Southern California, United States - S1+v_10 | ecosystem: Environmental > Terrestrial > Soil > Desert | place: USA: California | collected...
GAAGTCGATCTCCGGCGCGGCCTTGCGGAGCTGGTGGATCATCCCGATCTCGGTGGCCACGAGCACCGACTTCGCCTTGGTGTCGCGGGCGGCGTGGACCATGTCGCCGGTCGAAAGGATCTTGACCCGCTCAGGGGCGACCGCGCCCTCTCCCGCCAGGTACAGCGCCGACGTCGCGCAACCGCATTCCGGGTGGATGAACAGGTCGGCGTCCGGGTTCTCCGCGGCCCGCTCGGCCAGCTCCGCACCGTTGATCCCGGCGTGCACGTGGCACTCCCCGGCCCAGACGTGCATGTTCTCCCGGCCGGTCACCCGTTTGACGTGCGCGCCGAGGAACTGGTCCGGCAGGAACAGAACCTCCTGGTCAGCGGGGATGGAGGCGACCACGTCGACGGCGTTCGACGAGGTGCAGCAGATGTCGGTCTCGGCCTTGACCTCGGCCGTGGTGTTCACGTAGGACACGACGACCGCGCCGGGGTGCTCGGCCTTCCAGGCCCGTAGCTGGTCGCCGGTGATCGAGTCCGCCAGCGAGCAGCCCGCCCGCGCGTCCGGGATCAGGACCGTCTTCTCGGGCGCCAGGATCTTCGCCGTCTCGGCCATGAAGTGCACGCCGCAGAAGACGATGGTGGAGGCGTCACTGCTCGCCGCGATGCGGCTGAGCGCGAGGGAATCGCCGGTGAAATCGGCGATGTCCTGGATCTCGGGGACCTGGTAGTTGTGCGCGAGCAGGACGGCGTCGCGCTTGCGAGCGAGGCTCCGCACCTCCTCCGCCCATGCGGCGTCGGCGACGACGCCACCGTACGGGGTCAGGTCGTTCTGCAGGGTGCTCGTCATCGTTCTGGCCCTCCGGACCGAGTTGTCCACTGTCGGTTTTCGCCTTACAATCGAAAACCGTGCGAAGTCATCTTAACACCCAGGCCCCCCTCGCCCACGAGGTTTTGGGAGCGGTCCTGCAAGTGCGCTCGGACACACTCCGGGTCCTGTTGTGGCGGCGCGCGCTCGATCCCCATCTGGGCCGCTGGTCCCTCCCCGGCGGCAGGCTTCGCCCGGATGAAGACGTCGAGGCGTCCATCCGGCGGCAGCTCGCGGAGAAGGTCGACGTATGCCAGTTGAAGCATGTGGAGCAACTGGCGGTGTTCAGCGCGCCGGACCGGGTGCCGGGCCCGCGCGTCGTCGCGACGGCGTTCCTCGGCCTCGTACCGTCCGATGTGGACCCCGAGATCCCGGAAGACACCGAGTGGCACGACGTCTCCGCGCTGCCGCGGACGGCGTTCGACCACGAGTCCATCGTGCTGCGCGCGCGGGACCGGCTTCGCTCGAAGCTCTGCTACACCAATCTCGGGTTCGCGCTAGCCCCGGAAGAGTTCACCGTATCAGCGTTGCGGGGCCTGTACTCGGCTGCGCTGGGTTACCGGGTGTCCGCGACCAACCTGCAGCGGGTGCTGTCCCGGCGCGGACTGCTCCTGCCCACCGGGCGCACCGCCCCGCCGGGCCGCAGTGGCGGCCGTCCGGCGGCGCTCTTCTCCTTCGCGGGCAAAGGGATGCAGATCACCGACCCGTTCGCGGTGTTCCGCCCGCCCACCCGGAGGTGACCGTCCTGCGAAGTCCTCGCGGTCCCCGTACCTTGAACGGGTGACCGAGCCGAGCGAGGAGTCCACCGGGAAGGCGATTTTGCCGCTGTTCCCGCTACAGACCGTGCTTCTGCCCGGAACACACCTCCCGTTGCACATCTTCGAGCCGCGGTACCGGCAACTGATGTCCGATCTTGTCGGCGAGGTCGTCCCGGACCGCGAGTTCGGGGTCATCGCCCTGCGTTCGGCGATGATCAGGGAGGTCAGCGGGCCCGAGCACGTCCACGAAGTCGGCTGCAGCACGGTGCTGCGCGAGGCGAAACGGCTGCCGGACGGCAGATTCGACGTCGTCACCACCGCGCGGCGCCGGTTCCGGCTGCTCGAGATCGACCGCGTTTCCGCGCCTTACCTGATCGGCTCGATCGAGTGGGTGCCCGACGACCGGGTCACCTCGGTGCACGGCGGCACCGTGAACAAACTCGCCGACGTCGCGAAGGCCGCGCACCGGCGCTACTGCGAATCCGCCTGGGACGCCGACGATTGGACCACCCCGCCCGAGGACAGCGACATCGCGGCCCTCGCCTACCGGCTTACCTCGGACTGCCTGCTCCCGCTGGAGGACCGGCAACGCCTGCTGGAGGAGACCAACCCGCTGCGGCGGCTGCGGATCGCGTGCCGGCTGCTGACGCGGGAGGCCGGATTCCTCAGCACCCTCGGCGCGGTCCCGATGCCGCCGGGGGAACTAGGTGAGTTCCCGCGCCCCTCGAACCTGAACTGAACGCCCTCGTGAGTGGTAAGGACGGTTTTAACAGCGCTTACCACTCACGACGTGCTGCCGATACGCGAGCTGCGGCAGGTGACCTGTCGGCCCCCGTCGCCCCTGGCGGGACGAGCACGTGGCGTGTCGCGAAGAGTCACTTTCGGGACATCTGACGTCCTGAAAAGTGGCTTTCGCGACGCGGTCCAGCCCGCTCACGGCAGGCAGGCAGGCAGGCAAGCAACAGCAGCGGGCGAGCGAGGGCGGCCGTGCCTCTCGCCACCCGTGTCCATGCAAAGTCCCACTACCGACCCCAGCCAGCATCCGGTAGGCATCACTCCAGTGCCTTGCCCACCTTAAGTACATGAAGGCCCCCTTCCTTGCGCCTGGCGCCAGGGCCCCGGCAAAGTCGGTTGCCTGGATGAGGGCAGGCACGGTCTCTGGTCGATCATGTGAGTGTCTAAGTCCCATGATCGTGTGAGAGAACCGTGCCTGCTGTCTCATCATCCCTGACCGATTCGGGTCTTGCCCGGCTGGCCCTGGCGAGGGCCACGACGTCTGGTTCCGGGCTCTGCCCGGAGCGTGTGTTCGATCTGCGTGACCATTTCGCCGTGGTTCCCGATCCCCGGGACCGGCGTGGGGTCCGGCACGCGTTGTGGTCGATTCTGCTGGTCACGGCGGCGGCGGTCTGCGCGGGAGCCCAGTCGTTCACCGCGATCGGCGAGTGGGCCGCCGATGCCCCGCAACGGGTCCTGGCGTTACTCGGCACCCGCTACGACCGGCGGCGTGAGCGTTATGTGGCGCCGGACGAGCGGACCCTGCGGCGGATGCTGCAGACCGTGGACGGCGACGCGGTGGACGCGGCGATCTGCGCATGGCTGCAGGAACGCCACCTCGCCGGCGGCATAGACCTCGAGGTCACCGCGATCGCGGTGGACGGAAAGGCCCTGCGCGGCACCCGCGGCGGCGCCGACGCTCGCGGCGTGCACCTGCTCTCCGCGCTGACCCACCAGCACGGCACCGTCCTGGCCCAGGCCCCGGTAGAGGCCAAGACCAGTGAGGTCGCCGGGTTCGCCCCGCTGCTCGACCGGATCGATCTGACCGGGACGGTGGTCACCGCCGACGCCCTGCACACCACCGCCGGCAGCGCCCACTACCTGACCGCGCAACGCCACGCCGACTACGTGTTCGTGGTCAAACGCAACCGGCATCACCTGCACGCCCGGCTCGCCACCCTGCCCTGGGCCGACACACCCGGGCATCTCACCCTCGACACCGGCCACGGACGCTGCGAACGACGCACGATCCAGCTACTGCCCGCACCCGAGGACGTCACGTTCCCCCATGCCGCACAAGTATTCCTCCTCGAACGCCACGTCACCTACACCGCCACCGGCAACACCCACCACGAGACCGTCCTGGGCATCACCAGCCTGACCCAGGACCGCGCCGGACCACACCGGATCACCGACCTGACCCGCGGCCACTGGTGCATCGAGAACCGGTTGCACTGGGTCCGCGACGTCACCTACCGCGAAGACACCTCCCAGGTTCGCACCGGAAACGCCCCCCGCATCATGGCCGGACTACGCAACCTCATCATCAGCGCACTCCGACTCAACGGACACACCAACATCGCCGCCGCACTACGCCACAACGCCCGCGACTTCACCCGCCCACTCACCCTACTCGGAATCACCCACTAAACAGCCACAACGACTTTGCCGGGGCCCTGCGCCTGGCGCAAGGAAGGGGGCCTTCATGTACTTAACAGCATGTGGGGCGAACGGGGCGAGCACCAAGTCCGAGAAGGTCTGGCATCAACCGCACCCGGAAGCCACGCGGGGACCTGAACCACCCTTGGCTCTAACCGTCCTTACCCGTCTCCGACGCGGATTCCTCGCCCGGACCGTTCCCCCCGCCGAACTTGCTCCACACCTTGCCCGCCGCCCCGGACACCGCCTCGCCGACGTCGCTGAACACCTTCGTCAGCGGGTCGGCCGAGCTGTTCCAGGAGTCCTTGTACGACTTCGCGGCCGACTTCAGGTCGTCGGTCCAGGTGGACGACGGCGCGTCCTCGTCGCGGCGGGGGTACTCGCCTGCCAGGATCCCCCGGTAATCCTCCGACGCGGCCCATTTCTGCAGTTGCGCGGCGCGCACGACGGCCAGCGGATGCGACATCGTCTCGACGTAACGCAGTTTCAGGTAGCTGTCGCGGATGTCCTCCACCGACTCGTATTCCGCCGCCTGCTGCAGGAACGCCGGGATGTCGATCTTCGACGGGTCGATGCCGCCCGCGACCAGGATCTGCGAGCGCAGCGCCGCCGTCGGGTCCTGCGAGCACAGCAGCCCGGCGCGGTCGCAGGACAGTTCGGCCTTGCGGTACCACTCGCGCAGCGCGGCGATGACGACGCGGATGCCGATCGCGCTCACCGGCGTCCACGACATCGACATCTGCAGGCCGATCAGCCGGAGCATGATCGTGCGGTACACCGCGTGCCCGGACAGCACGTGTCCCATCTCGTGCCCGATCACGAACCGCAGCGACGCGAGGTCCATCGCCTCGACGGCCGCGGTGTTGAGCACGATGAACGGCTCGTCCATGCCGATCGTCTGTGCGTTGACCTCCGGGCTGCGGGCGACGAACAGGTTCGGCACGCGATCGAGGTCGAGTGTCTCGGCGCATTCGTTGCGGAGCTTGTCCAGCTCCGGATACTGCTTCGGGCCGACCCGGATCGCGGACGCGAGCGCCATGAGCCGCTCGCCGCGTTCGGCGTAGAAGCCGGAAACCGCCTTCACGACCTGCGCGAATCCGGGGACCGCGCGCAGTGTGGCCAGTGCGCCGCGATCGACGGGGTGTTCGTAGGCGCGCGGGCTGATGCCCGGGAAACGGACGGCGTTGTGCCGGGAAACCTCGATGTCGTCGGTCAAGAGAAAGCCCCCTAGAGAAGTTGCCGCCCACCCTAGAGGAAATTCGTCAGCCGAGGCGGCGGCCCAGGTCTTCCCGTCCGTTCCACGCGGTCAGCAGCGTGTAGGCCAGCGTGGTCATCAGCGGCGCGGCGAGCATGATCCACGAGGATTCGATCTGCGGTGCCTTCGCGATCACGTCGCCGACAGCGGGTGCCGAAGCGATCTCGTAGCGGCCGTTGGCGAAGGCGACCCCCATCGTCGTCCCCAGCCAGCCCGCGAGGGTCGCACCGCCGGTCGCGGCGATCAGCACGACCGGGCCGCGGCGCTCCCGCAGCAGCCAGGTCACGATGCCGATCAGCAGCCCGGCGCCGAGCGCGAGGAAACCGTAGACGGCGAGGTCGTCGAAGCGGTGCCAGCTCTCCAGTTCCAGCGGGGCGAGGCCACCGCGGTCGTCGATCACCCGCATCTTCTGGGGCGGCGCGAGCCGCGACCACAGCCAGGCCAGCGGGAAGCCGAGCAGGCCCGCCGTGGACAGCACGCTGACCGCCGGCAGCAGATCGGCCTTGATGACGACCTGGGGGAACGGACGGCGCGGCCTCGGCAGCACGGGCACCGACCAGGGGTCGGACACGCTGGAAGACAGGTGCGCCGGTTTACCGGTCGTCTCGCCCAACCCCGGACTCCTCCCTCGAACTGCTTGTGCAGAGCGTAACCAATGACGCCCCCAGCGCACGCGACCCGGCACGCGTCTCCCGCGATTCGTCACCTGGTTGCGGTGGTTGCGCGCGCAACCACCGCAACCAGATGACGCATCGCGGGTGCTCAGCCGGCGAGGGAGCCGTGACGGCTGCACTGGGCCGTCCAGCCGACCGGGGTGATCTGGACGACCATGCGCCGCGCGCAGTACGTGCAGTAGCGCGGCGGTTCGAGTGCCGTTCTCGGGTTGTGGCAGGCGGGATGTTCCGAGCCACCGTCGGACGGCTGTCCACAGTGGACGCAGAACGCCGGTCGGTCAGAGGACGTCACTGATCGCCTTCACCGGCATCTTCAGCTCGTCGAGCATCTCCAGGTCCGCGGTGGCCGGGCGGCCGAGGTTGGTCAGGTAGTTGCCGACGATGATCGCGTTGATGCCGCCGAGCATGCCCTGCTTGGTGCCCAGGTCGCCGAAGGTCAGCTCACGGCCGCCGGAGAACCGGAGCAGCGGACGGGGCATCGCCAGCCGGAACGCGGCCACGGTGCGCAGCGCGTCCTTGCCCTCGACGACCTCGTACCCCTCGTACGGCGTACCCGGCTGCGGGATGAGGAAGTTCATCGTGCATTCGTCCGGGTTCAGCTCGGCCAACTGCGCGGCGAACTCGGCGCGCTGCTCGATGCTCTCCCCCATGCCGATGATGCCGCCGCAGCAGACCTCCATGCCCGCCTCGCGGATCATGCGCAGGGTCTCCCAGCGCTCTTCCCACGTGTGCGTGGTGACGACGTTCGCGAAATGCGACCGCGCGGTCTCCAGGTTGTGGTTGTAGCGATGCACGCCCATCTCGACGAGTTCGTCGACCTGCTCCTGGGTCAGCATGCCGAGCGAGCAGGCGATCTGGATGTCGTTGCCGTCCTCGCGGATGGCCTTGATCCCCTCGCGGACCTGCGAGAGCAGTCGCTTGTCGGGGCCGCGGACGGCGGCGACGATGCAGAACTCGGTCGCGCCGGTCTCGGCGGTCTGCCGGGCGGCCTTGACCAGGCCGGGAATGTCCAGCCACGCCGAACGCACCGGCGTCGGGAAGCGACCGGACTGCGAGCAGAAGTGGCAGTCCTCGGGGCAGCCGCCGGTCTTGAGACTGATGATGCCCTCGACCTCGACCTCGGGGCCGCACCAGCGCACCCGGACCTCGTGGGCCAGCGCCAGCAGGTCGGTCAGGTGGTCGTCGTCGAGCCGCAGGACTTCGAGGATCTGCTCTTCGGCGAGACCGACACCACGCTCGAGGACCTGGTCGCGCGCCACGGCGAGGATGTCGACGGTCTCCGGGGCTGTGGTCACGGGGCGGCTCCTGTTCGGGATGGGGCGGTGCGGCGAAGGCACATCATCGTGCATGACCGGGCGCCTCGGCCACAGCGACGCAGGTCACTTCTGGGCCCACGCCTGGCCGACGAAGCATTCCGGGTCGAACTCCCCACCGAACCACGGCGAGAGACCCGCCCTGGCACGGTCGGCGAACTCCTCGGGGGTGGCCGTGCCCAGCCCGGCGGGCAGCACGCCCAGCAGCGGGGCGCCGGCGGCGACCGGCAGGTCACGCAGGTTCGACACCGCGGCCAGATCCGGCTCCTCCGGCCACGAGCCGATGATCACCCCGGCCACGGTGAGCCCTCGGTCGGTCGCGACCTCGGCGGTCAGCGCGGTCGCGTTGAGTGTGCCCAACCCGGCCTCGGCCACGATGATGACCAGGGCGCCGAGCGACCACGCGACATCGGCCAGCGTCGCCCCGTCGGCGTCGAACCGGACCAGCAGGCCCCCCGCGCCCTCGATCAGGGTGAGGTCGTGCTCGCCGTCGAGGGCGCTCGCCGCGGCGGCGATCTCGCTCGGGGTGAGCGTCGGCAGTCCCGAGAGCCTGGCCGCCGCCTCCGGCGACAGCGGATCCGGATATCGCCGCAGCTCGCGGGTGGTGACCGGACCGGCGAGCCGCAGTACGTCGGCGAGATCACCCGGCTCGTCCGGGCCGACCCCGGTCTGCGCCGGTTTCAGCACGGCGACGCGTCGGCCCTGACCGGCGGCCAGCGCGGCGATGGCGGCGGTGGAGATCGTCTTGCCGACACCCGTACCGGTGCCGGTCATGACCAGCATGCTCACGTACCGAGAACTTAGTGGGTCGGGGTCGAGTCGCGCTGAACGGCTCCGCTAGCTCCCCTGTTCGGGCACGGCGGCGAGGACGCCGACCGGGGCGAACGCCGGGCTCTCGTCGTCCGACAGGTAGACCTGCGCCGCCCCGACGTCGAAGTACATCCCGGTCAGGTGCAGTTCGCCGCGTGCCTCCGCCTCGGCGATCAGCGGATAGTGGCGCAGGTGGTCCAGCTGCTGCAGCACGTTCTGCAGTGCCAGCCGGTCGACGTGCCTGTCCGGACGGGCGCCGTCGAGGGTCACCGGAACGTCGCGATGCGCGCTCGGCTCGGCGTGCCGCAGCCAGGACGCCAGCATCGGCGCGCCGTCCGGGGCTCCGGTGGCCAGGGCCTGCATCGCGCCGCAACCGGAATGCCCGCAGACCACGATCTCGCGCACCTTCAGCACGCCGACGGCGAACTCGACGGTGGCGCCCATCGACGGGTCGGCCCGGCGGGCGGGCACCAGGTTCCCGATGTTGCGGACGGTGAACAGATCGCCGGGACCGCTCGTGGTGATCATGTTCGGCACGATCCGCGCGTCGCCGCAGGTGATGAACAGGGTGTGCGGCGACTGGCCGCCCGCCAGTTTGCTGAGCGCGGGCTGCATGAGCGCGGCCGTACGCCGCTGGAACTCGGTCGCCCCGCGCAGCGTGGGCCCGCCACGCTGTCCTGGCACCTCGACGTCCTTGGCCTGCCAGTCGGACCACGGCGCGAGCAACCGCGGCACCGAACTCATCGCGGCCGTCCTGGTCAGCGTGGGGTCGCCGGATTTGCCGTTGGCGAACCACGGATGCCCGATCTCGTCGACGATCACCTGCCCGCCGGAGCGTTCGTGCGCCTGCTGCCAGTTCGAAAGACTCTCGAAAGCGGCGTGGTCGAGGTAGTCGACGACCAGTTCCAGGGTCACCTTCGCGCCGTTGGGCACGGTCGCGAGCACCCGGCTGAGCCTCGGCACCGAGAGGAACGTCAAGATCCCCTCGACGACGACGCGCCATTCGTCGCCGTCACGTTCGGCGCGGATCCCGGACCACACCGTGCGCCGCAGCATCAGCAGCACCGAGAGCGCGATACCGAGCAGGACGCCGGTGAGCAGGTCGAAGACGACGACCCCGGCGAGGGTCACCAGGTACAACCCCAGATCACCGTGTTTGAGAACCTGTTTCATATGGCCGGGGTTGACCAGTTTCGCGCCGACGTGCACGAGCAGGCCCGCCAGCGCCGCGAGCGGGATGTTCTGGATCAGCCCGGCGAACGCGGCGACGAACACCAGGATCCAGAGGCCGTGCAGGATCGCGGACAGGCGGGTGCGGGCGCCGGCGGCGACGTTGGTGGAGCTGCGGACGATCACGCCGGTGACCGGGAGCCCGCCCAGCGCGCCGGAGGCCATGTTCGCGGCGCCCTGCCCGATCAGTTCGCGGTCGAGGTTCGACCGCGGTCCGGTGTGCATCTTGTCGACGGCGACGGCGGACAGCAGGCTTTCCACGCTGGCGATCAGCGCGATGGTGACGACCGCGACGGCGAACGCGCCCCAGCCCGCGTCCGGGAATTCGGGCGCGAAGCGGATGTTGAGCAGGTCACCCGGCAGGTCGACGCGGGGCAGGGTCATCCCGGTGGCGACGGACAGCACGGTCACCAGCGCGATCGCGGCGAGCGGGCCGGGCACCTTCCGGACGGACCGGGGAAGCCTCGGCCACAGCAGCAGGATGCCGATGGTGAGCACGCCGATCAACGCGGCGGTGTCATGGTGGCCGATGATCTGCGCGGGCAGCTCGGCGATGTTCTTGAGCGCCGAACTCTGGGCCGCTCCGCCCAGTACGACATGGAGCTGGCCGAGGACGATCGTGACGCCGATACCGGCGAGCATGCCGTGGACGATGGCGGGTGAGATCGCGAGCGCCGCGCGGGCGATGCGGCTCAGCCCGAGCAGGATCTGGAGCGCGCCCGCGGCGACGGTGATCGCGCAGGTGGTCGCCCAGCCGAAGGTCGCGATGGTCTCGGCCATGATCACCGTCAACCCGGCGGCCGGACCGCTGACCTGAAGCACGGAGCCACCGAGGGCGCCGGCGACCACGCCTCCCACGACGGCGGCGATCAACCCCGCGACGATCGGCGCCCCGGACGCGAGAGCGATCCCGAGGGAGAGCGGGACGGCGACGAGGAACACCACCAACGAGGCGGGCAGGTCGTGCCGGAGCACGGCGAGAGGTTTCTTGAAGATCACCGTCATGCCACCAGGAAACTGGTGAATTGTCCGATATGCACCACCTGATCGAGTGAACATCACCCCGCAGGCGGGTGGCGTGGCCCACATTCGGCCCGGTTTGTTGCCTGGAGATGTCTTCCGCATTGCGAGCAGCCTCAAGGGCTCCCGAACAGTGGGAATTTTCGGTCGGCCGCCCGGTCAATATTCGACCCCGGGATCCACGAACACGGCCGCATCGGGCCGAGGCCGAGAGCGCTCAAAGAAGGGGTCTTCGCGCGAGCAAGGGCACCGGAACGTGATGAGCCGGGTTGGTCGTGAGTGGCACAGAGCGTTCTAAGGCAATGCCCGGTAGCTCAATATGTCCATTGTGGACTGTGGCCGGTGTGGCGCCAGAGTACGCGGGGCGTCGGCACCGGGGGTCGTGAGTGGCGATTCGTGTTCTAACCCTCTTCGCCACTCACGACCCCGGCGAGGTCAGGACTTGACCGGGGTCGCGGCCGAGGTGAACGACCGCAGCGCCTCGTCGAGCAGGGACACGTTCGCCTCGCCGACGTCGAAGTACATGCCCGTGAGCCGGAGTTCGCCACGGGCCAGCGCCGCGTCGACGACCGGATACGAGCGCAGGTTTTCCAGTTGCTGTACCACGTTGTGCAGGGCGAGCCGATCGCTTTCGCGCGCGGGGCGGGCACCGTCGAGCAGTACCGGCCCCTCCCTTTCCCTGCGCCGCAAGGTTTCCTCGCCGTGGCGTAGCCAGCTCCTCAGTTGCGTGAGCCCA
>Ga0196958_10000690_pt1 | contig 11063 bp, 9 predicted proteins | sample S1v_10metaG_FD_148654 | JGI IMG/M metagenome (GOLD analysis project Ga0196958, IMG submission 148654) | Soil microbial communities from Anza Borrego desert, Southern California, United States - S1+v_10 | ecosystem: Environmental > Terrestrial > Soil > Desert | place: USA: California | collected...
GGAACTTGCGGTAGACGCGCCCGTCCACGGCCTGCCGGGGGTCGATCGGCTGCCACTCGTGGAACGCCCGGAACGCCCGTTCCGCCAGCACGTCCACCCGCTTCTCGGTGTACTGCGGCAGGTCCAGAGACGTGGGGCTACTGAAGTTCCAGTAGACGGCCCCGCCGGGTGCGCGAACACCCGCTGACGGGGCCTGGACCAGGACGCTGGAGGTCCCGGCCGTGCACCGATCTTGTCATGCCCACAGCTCCACGGTGGTGACACCGTGAGTGCAACCCCCTCAATGGCCCATATGTGGCACGTGCGCGGTGAGCGCTGGGAGTCGATCCCGCACCGCGTGCTGCGCGACAAACGCCTGACGTTCCGGGCGCGCGGCCTGCTGTGTTACCTGCTGTCGCTGCCCGACGACTGGCAGACCAGCGTGTCCCGATTGCGCGACCTCACCCCCGCCAAGGAGCCCGGCCGCCCCTACGAGGGCCGCGAGGCCCTGGAGTCCGCCGTGCACGAGTTGGAGGGCTGCGGCTACCTCTACAGGTGGCTCCGCCGCAACGAGCGCGGCCACGTCAGCGGCTACGTGTGGGCCTACTCCGCCGACGTCGAGACACTGCGGGCGACGCTGGAGGAGGTCGCGCCGGAGGTCGTGCAGCGTGCGGCCGTTTCCGGCTCACCCGTCAACGGCTCACCCGTCAACGGTGCCGACCAGCCGAAACAGGGTGAACCCGCAGGTCGGGCCGTTTCCGGGTCAACCGTTGACGGCTCACCCGTCAACATAAGAAGGACTGTCCTTAAGAAGAACGAGAAGAAGAACGAGCCGAGCGCACCCCGAGGGCGCTCGGCCGTGGCCCCGGAATGCGGCGAATGCGACGCCCGACCGGGTGACCCCGTCAGCGCCCGCGTGGTCTGGCAGGACGAGGACCGCACGCTCTCGACGCCGTGCCCGCGCTGCGCACCACGGCGGAGCGGGGGTGCCCGATGAGCCGCGTGCACCTCACCTACGCCGAGCCCGCCACCCTGGCGCACCCCGGCGGCTGGACCTCCCCCGCGCACTGCCTGGAGAACCGGGAGGCCGCCGAGCGACTGCGCGACGCGACCAACCTGCTGTCCGGCCGCAACGCCGCCGCCCGGCGCACCTGGCACATCGTGGACTGCCCCGGCGGGAACTGCGGGGTGCGGCGATGAGCACCCTCATCCCCTTTCCCGAACCGAGCGACGAGGACGTGCAGCGCGCCGTGGCCGAGCTGGAGAAGTACGTCGCCGGCCACGCCCCGGCCGTACCGGACGTGGTCCCCGTCGATGTTCCGCCAGCCACCAGGCGGGTCCGGGAGCTGCGTGCCGAGGTGGACGAGGCGCACGCGCTGCTGGAGTTGCAGGCCGACGCCGCGCCGCTGCTGCTAGTGCGTTGACCACGAACGTTTGCCGGGTTGGTCAGGCCGCTTGAGGTCGTGGTCGGCCCCAGCGTTGGTGGCGTTCGCTGCGGACGCGGGCCCGTTCGCGGCGTTGTGCGGCGAGGATGTCGGGGTGGCGTGCGTTGGCGTTGCGCCAGCGCAGGTGTCGCTGCAGCTCCCGGGCCAGGACCGTGTGGTTGGGGTGGTTGGAGCCTGCGATGACGAAGGTGCGCAGCGGCCCGAACTGCGGCTCGATCGGGTTGGCCCAGGAGGCGTAGGTCGGGGTCAGGCAGAGTTCGACCTTGTTGCGCCGTGCCCATCTGCGGATGTCGGGCGTGGTGTTGGCCGACAGGTTGTCCACGATCACGTAGATCGGCGCGCCGTCCGGCCTGGCCGCCCGGATCGACTTCAGGGCGGCCAGGCTGTTCGCGCCGCTCTTGCCGTGCCGGGTCACACCCCAGAGCCGGTCCTCGCCGATCGAGTAGCAGCCGTGGAAGTAGCGGACGCCGTGGCTGCGCCGGTAGGTCGCGGGCAGCCGGTCGGGTCTGCGGCGCGGTGCCCAGCCGGCACCGTGGTGCGGACGGATCGACAGCGGCCCGAACTGGTCGAAGGCGGAACACCGATTCGGGAAACGGGTCAGGACCTCGTCGATGCGGTCGGGTTTGGCGTCGAAGGCCGGGTCGTTGGAGGTCTTCCAGGTCCTGGTGCGCTGGAAGGTGACACCGTGTCGGTGCAGGATCTGCCGCAGCCGTTCCCGGCCGATGCGGACCCGCCGGTCGGGGTTGCGGTGCAGGTGGGCGGCGAGTTTGCGCAGGCTCCACCGGGTGAAGGGCAGGCCCGCCCGGGTCGGGCGGGCCTTGGCCGTCGCCACGACGAACGCCTCGTCGTCGCGGCTGATCAGGCGGGGACGGCCTCCCGCCCACCTAGGGTCCAGAGCCGCCAGACCGCGGGCGTTGAAGTCGTGGATGACATCGCGCACGGTGTCCGGATCGGCGGCCACCAGGCGGGCGATCGACGGCGCCGGGGTCCCCGACGACGACGCCAGGATGATCATCGCCCGGCGCATCCGGATGGTTCCCTGCTTGCCGCGGCGCGTGTACTGCAGCAGCTTGCGGCCCTCGTCCTCGGTTAATCGACGTGCTCTGACCGGCTCGGACACGATCGGCTCCCATGCTCGGCGACGACTGCGTCACCACCGAGCATGGGATCGACCCTGCTACCAGTCGCGGACCTCGCCCGGCGTGTCTCCAACCCGGCAAACGTTCGTGGTCAGCGCACTAGACACAGACCGGGTGCGCCGCAGCCGTAAACGCGCCGCCGAGGCCGCCAGACTGCACGCGCTGACCCAGGACCCGGCGGCATGGGCCTGGCAGGCCGCACGGGTCCGCCTGGTGCTCACCGTCGTGGCGTTGGCCGCGCTGTTCGGCGCGCTGGGCTGGTCCACCACGGGCGTGCACCACACCCTGACCCGGTCGATGATCGAACGGGGCGCGGCGTGGTGGGGCGCGTGGGCAGTGGAACCGGTGATCTCGGCGGTGCTGCTGGTCATCGTCGGCGCGCGGGCGTTCCTGGCCACCCGCGGCCGGGTGCTGCGGCACCGGCACCTGACCGCGGTCAAGTACGGGGCGCTCGCAGTGACGCTGACGTTGAACGTGTGGCCGTACCTGCCGTGGGTGTCGGTGCCGTGGGCGCGGTTCGACGCGATGCAGCTCCTCGCCCACGCCATCGGCCCGCTGGTCGCGGTCGGCGCGGTCGCGGTGCTGCCGGTGATCTGGTCGGCGTTCGCGGACCAGGACCACGGCCTGCCGGTAGGCCCTACCGCCGCCCCTACCGGCACGGAGTACAGGAAAACGTCCCCGAGGCGAGGGCTGCACAGCACGAGGCTACCGACGACCGGGTGGCCCTACTGGTGAACCGCGCCCGGCGGTTGATCGCCGCCGGGCGGTTGCCCGCCGCCCCGTCCGCGACGCGGCTGCGGGAGGCGCTGGGGTGCGGCACCGACGCGGCCCGCGAGGTCCGCGACGCCCTGCGCGGCGGTGCGGCGTGAGCCTGACCGAGCAGAAGGACAACGTGGCCGGCGAGCTGATCCCGTTCCCGAACGCCGCCGTGGCCAGCGGGGCGAACGCCGAGGGGACGAGCGTGGTGCAGGCTGCACCGGTTCTGGACGGCGAGCTGATCACCGAGGCCGAGTACCAGCGTTCCCGCGCCCGCCGGCTGGCCGAGTCGGCGGTGTCCCGCCTGCCCGCCCAGTGGCAGACCGCCGAATCCGCCCGCCAGGCCGGGGCGGAGCTGGTGGGCCGGGCGGTGATGGTGCCGGTGCGGTACCCGGCGGCGGTCGGGCGCGGCCTGGCGGTGGCTGCCCGCGCGTGGTGGGTGTGGGTGCGGGTGGCCGACTTCTACAAGGCGTCCAAGGCCGCCGACCGGCTGGCCGACAAGTGGCAGGAGATCGCCGTCGTACGCCGCCGCCGCGGCGTGATCTCGGTGGTGGCCGTCGGCGGGATCGGGTTGAGCGGGCTCATCACCGAGCTGACCGCCGGTTCGCTGCCGCTACTGGTCGCGGGCGGCGCGGTGTCGGTGCTCCTGGCGGTCGCCGGTCGGCGCAAGGACGGCGCGGGCGGCCGGAGGACGCAGCTGGGTTCCCGGTCGCTGGCGTGGCTGATGAACGGCGACCATCTGGTGACCGCGTTCCGCGACGCCAGACTGATCGGCCGCGACGAGTCGCTGATGCTGGTCAAGGCCCCGCGCCACGACGGCGCCGGATGGGCCCTCACCATCGACCTGCCACCGTCGCGCAAGGCATCCGACGTGATCACCAAACGGGAAGCGCTGGCCTCCGCCCTGGCGGTGGACGAGGTACGACTGATCGTGGAGCGGGTGCGCGGCGACGACGGCCACGCGGGCAGACTGGCGCTGTGGGTGGGCGACGCCGACCCCTACGCCGCCGAACCGGTACCCAGCCCGCTGGCGTCGGCGGCGTCGTGGGACCTGTGGCGGCCGGTGCCGTTCGGCACCACGGCCCGCAGCGCGGCGGTGACACTGCCGGTGGTGTGGACCTCGCTGCTGATCGGCGCGATCCCCCGCCAGGGCAAGACGTTCGTCGCGCGCCTGCCGCTGATGGCCGCAGCGCTGGACCCGCACGTGCGGCTGATCATCGTCGACGGCAAGAGCGGGAAAGACTTCCGGCCGTTCGAGCAGGTGGCGCACCGGTTCATCCGGGGCTCCCGGGAGGCCGACGCTCGATGGCTGGTCTCCGAGTTAGAGGAGTGCGCGGCGGACGTGGCCCACCGGTTCGACCGGCTGTCCGACATGGACGACGACCTGTGCCCGGAGTCGAAGGTGACACCGGAGATCACCCGCGACCCCGCCCACGGAATGCCGTTGACCGTGATCGGCATCGACGAAGTCCAGAACTTCCTCGGCCTGGACGTGCCGTTGGACGAGGACAACCCGAAGGGCAAGAAGATCGGCAGCCGGGTCTGCGAGCTGCTGGCCCACATCGCCAAGATCGGACCGGCCGCTGGATACTCCCTGATCCTGGCCACCCAGAAGCCGGACGCCCAAGTCATCCCGGACGGGCTGCGCGGCCAGCTCGGCACCCGCTACGCGCTGAAGGTCATGACCTACCAGGCGTCGGAGACCATCCTCGGCGCGAGCACCTACAAGGCCGGGATGGACGCCTCCAAGCTGCTGACCAGCCACAAGGGCGTCGGACTGCTACTCGGTGCGGACGGCGAGACCGAGCTGTCCGCCGGGGACGCGGTGACTGTGCGGATGCACCTGCTGCACATCGCCGCGACCCGGGCCGCGTGCGAGCGCGGCCGGGCGCTGCGCGAGCAGGCAGAGACGCTGACCGGGGACGCGGCCGGGCATCACGACTTGGCGACGCTGGGCCCGAACGTGGCCGCCCGCCTAGCCGACCAGGTGACTACCAGCGTGACCGGTCCGGAGCTGGCGGACGCCGAGCTGGTGCACGAGCTGCCCGAGGTGTTGGCGCTGCTGGCCGACGTGCTGGCACATAACGAGCACGGCCTGGTGCCCACTAGCGAACTGGCCGCACGCATCGGCTGAGACACCAAACGGTTCGGGGAGTCACTGCGCGGCGCCGGGGTGCCCTCGGCTGGCAAGCGGCGGATGCCGGGTCACGACAACCCCGTCAGCGTCGCCGACCTGGGCGTGATCCGGACCGCGGTCCACGGCGACTGAGGCCGGAACGGGGTCGGCACGCCTGTGCCGACCCCGCCCGATCGTTCCTACCTCACAGCCAACGCCCTGAAGATCGCTGAGCTGCACCGACGAACCGCGCTCTGCCTCCCGGCTGGTCACTTCGACAAGTCCGCACCGGTCCTTTCCGGGCCTTACTACAACCACCTCGGCACACCGCCGAGGTGGTTGGAACACCAGGGAGGAAACCCATGCCACCGCCACCCACACCCGCGAAGCTCACCCTGGCTACTGGCTCGCCCCGGCCGCCGCCTACCTGTTCGGGGTGATCTCCGCGACGGCCGCCGACACCATGCCCGTCCCGGACACGTCGCCAAGCGGGCCTGGCCGTACGAGAGTGCGCGGCCCCGTGCCACCTCCACGACGCGCCGAGCCGACTCAGGCAGAGCAAGAGCGCCTGGCCATCTGGCCAATGGCGGCCGCTGGGGCGACGAGGGCGTGAGACCATGCTCTACCGCAAACCCCGACGGCACGCCGCTCACCGACCGGCAGGAAGATCTCAACGCCACCCATCATCGCATCTGCGCCCGCATCGAACACACCCCTCGCGAATGAAGAACTGGCAGGTCCTGCGCTACTACGGCCGCACCGCCCACACCCTCGCCGACACTGGTGCCACATCGAGTCACACCTCACCGGCAGCGCCGTTGGCCCGAGCGACTTGTGGCGGCTGTGGTACCCGTGAAAGACTCCAAGCAAGCACAAGCAGTCAAGCGCGTCAAGGATGGGGAAGCACGTGAGCGAGGACCTCGTATCGAGGCAGGCACGGACACTTGGTAGGTTGGCGTACCTGTCGCTCGGCAGCACCACCCTTGCTCAGTTGAAGAAAAGCAAATTCGTACGTGGCAAGCTTGCTGTTGAGGAAGAGCGCCGGAAGCCTGACGCTATCATCTTCCTTCCCCTTGGCGGGATTAAGGCTGTCGTGGAAGTCAAGGTTCCCAAGGAACTAACGGCCAGCAAGCTCCCGAAGGTGGTCGAGGACTACAGCCCCATCGCTCGCGCGGTGTGCAAGCTCCTTATTATCACTGACGGCAAGAAGACGTACTGGTATAATGCCCTGACAAAGCGGCCCGTACTCGACGAGAGCGGGAACCCTGTCTCGTTTCACGTACCTCTGACCGCTATCGACAACCAGTCGCTGAACGAAGAGGACCAGGCGGAATTCGTCACCCTAATCGAAAAGGCGGACTACAGCCTCAGCAAGGAAAACGACCAATTCCGCGAACTACGGGTCATCGATCCGAGCAGTCTTGCCAAATCGGTTTGGCAAAAGATTTGGATCAACACCGGCAAAGAGCCGGAAAAATGCCTCTACAATGTCGTCGAAATTCTTGTATTCAAGTTTCTCAGCGACCTTGGAGTGCTCACCGGAAATAGTTCCTTCCGACGCATCGTGGAACTGCTCGCGAATGAAAGCGATGCGGAAGCTCTTAATCACTACGGGCGAGTATGCCGAAAGAGGGTCCGTGCACTCTTTCCGAAAGGCGATGATGGAACGACCATCATCAACGGCACGATTTTTGTCAATGAGGCAGGCGAGCCAAACCAGGCCCAGGCGGGCCTGTTCGGTGAAGTGATCAGAGCTTTCCAGGATTACGACAACGAGAACGGGTCACTTCAGTACATTGACCGTCAATTTAAGACGCGACTGTACGAGTCGTTCTTGCGACAGCAGGCCGGCATTCGTTCACTTGGCCAATACTTCACGCCACGCAACGTGGTCCAAGCAGTCGTTCGAATGTCCGACGTAGGCGCACTCCGCGATGGGGACAGTCTGTGCGACCCGTTCTGCGGCGTTGGCGGATTCTTGTTGGAGGCGATTGCGGAGAACCCCAATCTCGCCAGGCAGTTCGAGCCAAAGAACGGCAAGGTGCGGCCTGCCATTACCGTGACAGGCTACGACAAGGGGACTGACGAGAAGGATGACGAGCGAACGATCATCCTGGCAAAGGCCAATATGCTCGTCTACCTGTCCGATCTTCTCTCGAAGTACCATTCCGAGGCTCACCTTAAAGAGTTCTCCGAGAACGCCTTCAATTCTGTGTTCCACCTGATTCGATCGAACCTCGGAACGTTCGAGCGTGTAAGTGAGGACGAGCAGTACAACCTCATCCTCACCAATCCGCCCTACGTGACAAGCGGGTCGGCTAGCATCAGGGCAGCAATTGACGCCGCAGATCTCGGAGAGCACTATAGCCGAGGCGGCCGCGGTACGGAGTCTCTCGCCATCCAGTGGATCGTGAATCACTTGAAGCCCGAAGGTCAGGCATTCGTCATTGTCCCCGACGGCTTGATGAACCAGGAGGCGATGCTCGACTTCATCAAGAGCAACTGTGAGGTTTTGTCCGTGATTGGACTGCCGAGCAGGACCTTCTACTCTACGCCAAAGAAGACGTACATTCTCGGTCTGAAAAAGAAAGCCAGCGCGGGAGACCGGCAAAAAGCCCCGGTGTTCACCTATTTGGTCTCGGAAATCGGGGAGTCGCGGGACACCAGGCGTGTACCTATCCCTGCCAACGATCTGGAGACCATGGAGCGCGAGTTTACCTACTTCCGCGCCGCACCTCAGTCATATAATACTTCAGACCCACGGTGCAAGTTGGTGCCTTGGTCTGAGTTCGATGCGCTACGCAACTGGTTGGTGGATCGCTCCTGGAGTCATGAGGAGAAGGTTGAACTCGGTGTCGTCGAAGAGACCTTCGAGGTCGACACCGATGCCCTTCGTGACCTCGTAGGGGACGCAAGGAGGGCGCTCGATGAGCTGCTGGGGGAGTTGCAGTGACCGCCTATAAGCAAGTTGCCATTGGAGAGCTCTTCGAAGCCAGGAGTGGGCAGCCAAAGTACATCCGGGATTACGTGGATGCACACCCAGGAGTACATCCGGTGTACTCGGCGTCTCTCACGAGGCCCTTCGGCTATATCGATAGCTTTGACCATGAGGGCGCCCATCTGACTTGGGTGATGAATGGTTACGGCGGGCGCGTACAGGAGGTTGAAGGCAGCTTCTCCGCAACCCGAGACCGCGGAGTGCTCGTGCCGCGCGAGGGCGTCGAGGTGCCCGATCTTACATATCTGCGTTTCGCCGTGGAGCCCCAGTTTGTTGCCGCTGCGGTAGGTCGTCGAGTCGACGGACGGCTCAACGAGTACACCAAGATTTACCCAGGAACTGCTGAATCCATACTCATTTCCCTACCGATCGACGAATCAGGCCAGTATGACTTTGCCCGCATGAAAGAGCTCGGCGACCGGCTGCGCCGCGTGGAGCGCGCACAGCAGGCGGTCCGTGACGCGGCTGAACCTTTGACACGGGCCGCATTCACTATGAACGTAGAAGAGCCGTCAGCTACGCTTTCACTTGGCGATGAGCAGTACTTCCGTCTTGGCATCGGTGAACGTGTGCTGCGCAAGGAGCACGCAGCACACGGAGTTCCTGTATACAGCGCTAACGCCCTAGCACCCTTCGGGTTCATCGAAGAATCGAATCTTTCTGACTTCAGTCGACCATCGTTGCTGTGGGGAATCGATGGCATCTTCGACTGGAACCTCATACCAGCTGGCGAGGTGTTTGCGACAACAGACCATTGTGGTCGACTTCAAGTGGCGAACGGACGGCTTGATCCGGAATACGTCTACTGCTATCTCAAATCGACTCGTGAACGTTACGGCTTCGACCGCGTCTTTAGGGCTAGCCTCAAGAACATGAAAGAGGACGTCCAGGTCGTCGTGCCACTGGATAGTGACGGAAGGCCCTGTCTGCGGCGCCAACGTCAACTAGCCGACGAGTTCCGCAGCCGTCAGCATGCACGGGTGGAGGCTCTCACCGCCCTAAACGATGTCCTTAAGGCGCGAATGACCACCGAAATGTAGATGGAACCGTTGCGCCTCTCTCGGTCAACTGGTCCTTGGCGGTGTCGCTGCCGGCGTAGGCACTTGCAGCGATCTTGTCAGCGTTGGTGATGACGACGATGAAGGCCGTCACCTCGGCGATGTTCGCCCGACGGTACTCCTGGCGCAGGGTGCTGCTCAGCGCGGACGGCGAGACTGAGCTGTCCGCTGGGAATGCGGTGACCGTACGCACGCGTCGGCTGCACATCGCCGCAATCCGGGCGGCGTGCCAGCGTGGCCGGGCGCTGCGCGAGTAGGCATGGACGCTCACCGGAGACGCCTCAGGCGAGCACGACCTGGCCGCTCTCGCCCCCACCGTGACCGCCCCTGACCGACGAGGTGACCACCATCCCGTCCGGTTCGGAGCCAGTGGACGCCGAACTGGTGCACGAGCTGCCCAAAGTGCTGACGCCGCTGGCTGGCGTGATCGGCGACGACGAGCACGACCTGGTGCCCACGGGCGACGTGGCCGCACGCATCGGCTGGGACACCAAGCGGTTCGGCGAGGCGCTGCGCGCGGCCGGCCGGGAATCCCTCGGCGGGCAAGCGGCGCAGGCCGGGCCACGACAACCCCGTCAGCGTCGCCGACCTGGACGCCATCCGGGCCACGATCCACGGCGGCTGAGCCCCGGAACGAGGTCGGCACGAGTGTGCCGGCCCCACCGGCCTGTTCAGCCCCACAGCGACGCTCTGACAGCACCCTGAGCTGCATCGACAGGCCGCGTTCCAGCCCCACGGAGAAAAGCAGGCCGTCCCTTTCGACGCCCTGCACAGGCCCGGTGAGGGCCTTGTTCCAACCACCTCGGCACACCCGCCCAGGTCGGCACACCAAGTAGGACATCCGTGCCCATCGTGACCACCCTCACGCGAGTTCCGGCACGGCCGCTGGCTCACGCTGGCCGCCGCGTGCCTGGCGGCCTACGTTCGGGCTGATCTCCGCAACGCCCGCCGACCTCACGCCGACCGCACCACCGCTTACGGTCTGCACTCGCTGACGCACTACTACATGACGAGGCCGCCCTGGCGATCTGTACGGGCGGCTTCGCCGTGTCGAGGTTCAGACGTACTGTCCCGCCCGATCCCAGGACGTGCCGAAGCACGGCCGCAACGTGGAGCTAGCGACTGGATCGCTGCAGTCGCCGCAGATGACACCTCCACTGAACAGGCGGACCGTTCATGATGCCGCCCAGGGGTAGCTGCCCACATCCGCGTCGAATGCGGCATTTAGAGCTCCTAACAAAACCGCCGAACGTGTCGGTAGCAGATAATGCAGGTGGCGAGGCCGAGGAGGGCTTCATGGATGTCGTCGCGGCGTTCCCAGCGGATGCGCAGGCGTTTCATGCCGTGGTACCAGGCGATCGTGCGCTCCACGACCCACCTGACGGCGCCCAGGCCGGAGCCGTGGGGTTCGCCGCGTCGGGCGATCCTGGGAGTGATTCCCCTGGTGCGCAACCGGCGGCGGTACTTGTCGTGGTCGTAGGCACGGTCGGCGTAGACGGTCTTCGGGCGTCGACGGGGACGCCCGCGTCGGCCGCGCACGTTGGGCGCCGCGTCCAGCAGCGGCTCCCGTCC
>Ga0196958_10000691_pt1 | contig 11055 bp, 6 predicted proteins | sample S1v_10metaG_FD_148654 | JGI IMG/M metagenome (GOLD analysis project Ga0196958, IMG submission 148654) | Soil microbial communities from Anza Borrego desert, Southern California, United States - S1+v_10 | ecosystem: Environmental > Terrestrial > Soil > Desert | place: USA: California | collected...
GCGGGGGGCGCGGGAACGACCGGGGCCGAGGTCGCGGCGAGGGTGGCGGGCGCCGCCGTGACCGGTGGGGCGGCGGCGGTGACCGGCGGGGCCGCCGAGACCGTCACCGGGAGGACCGGGACGACAGCGGGGACGGCGTGCTCGGTGCTCGGGTCGGAGGTGACCCGGACCTGCCGCTCGTCCAGCGCCTCCCCCCTGTCCTGCGGCCTGCGCGTCGACTCTTCCTCCGTGGACTCGTCCTCCTGCCGGGCAGCGATGACGGTGCGTTCGCGCTTGCCCGTGGGCTGGGGCGCGCCTGTCCCCAGACCGGAGCTGCGGCCGAGCACCGCGGGCGGCAACCCGACGGAGGCGGCGGTGACCACACCTTGCGCGGGCGAAATCGCGGCGGCCCAGGGGTCGCCCCCGGCCGTCGTGGCCTGGTCACCGGCCCCGGCGGGCGCCCAGGTGGTTCCCGCGGTGGTCTCGACGGGTGCTCTGCCGACCACCGGGGCGCCCGCGAAGCCCCACTGGGTGTCGCCGGGGACCCCACCGGAGGTCACGGTCTCGCGCCTGCCGAAGGCCCCGCCGCCCGCTCCGCCGAAGGTGCCCGCCCCGGGGCCGCCCGCGGCGAAGGCGCCGGGGCCGAACCCGGCGCCCACCGCACCGTGGGTGCCCGGGTCGCCCTGGCCCTGGAACAGGTCCACGCCGGTCTGCGTGAACGAGTTCACCGTCTTGGGCTCCGGGGCGGCCTGATCGGGGGCCTGCCAGGTCTTCGCGCCGTTGATCAGCGGCAACGGGGTGATCCTGGTACCGATGTCCCGGTAGGCGGTGCCCAGGTCGCGCACGATCTGCAACGCCGACTCGGCGTGCTGGGCCTGCACCACCTCGGGCGCCGGTGCGTCCGGGGCGGGCGGTGCCGCGGCCTGTTCGGCCTGCTTGCCCCGCAGGTCCCGGAAGCGCTGCTGGCTCGCGGCGAGGGCGTCGCCCGCCGCGCGCAGGGACGCGGCGTAGCCGGGGTTCCACGCGGCCTGCAACACCGCGTCGACCGAGGCGCCGAGGCGGTGCGACACGTCGTCGAAGGCGATCAGCACCTCACCGTCGAGCGCCTCGTGGATCAGCCGGGCGTCGTGCCGGATGCCGTCGAGCACCTGCTGGAGCCGCTCGGTGGCGGCGTCGATCGCCCTGGCCTGCTCGTAGTAGACCTCCGGGTCGCCCGCGAAGACGAGCGCGGCGAGCTGGTCGGTGGTGAGGTTGGCCAGGTTCGGGTCGTCCGCCGGGGGCGGCGGGTCGAGGGGTGCGAGTACCACCGGTCAGCTCCGTCCCAGAACGGGCGGCCGGGGGCCGTCCTTGTCCTCGTCCCAGGCACCGTCCTCGGCCTGAATCCAGATCTGCGGCTCGCGCTCCTTGTCCTGCTGGCCGCCCATGCCGCCCATCCCGCCCATCCCGCCGCCCATCGGCATCCCGCCCATGGGCATGCCGCCCATCTGGCCCGCCTGGGACAGGCCGCCCGGGATGCCGGGGGTCACGTTCGCCGCGGCGGTGGTGACCCCGCCGGGGACGGTCAGGCCGCGGTCGCGGGAGACGTCGGTGTCGAACCGGGCCTCCCCCGCCGCGCCGACGGAGGCCGGGACGTGCCCGGCGCCGCCGCCACCGCCGAGGGACGGCACGTGCACGCCGCCACCACCGCCAGCGCCGCCGCCGCCCAGACCGCCGCCGGAGGAGGTCTTGATGTCCGGCTTGTGCGCGCCGAGCGGGTTGAGGAAGCTCTCCAGCGCCGAGCTGGTGCCACCCGCGGTGTCCCCGGCGGCGCCGATGCCGTCGATGGCCCGGCGGGCGGCCTCCTTGGCCTCCTCCAGCGCCCTGGTGCGCTCGGGGCTGTCGCCCTCCTGGGCGAGCGCGTCGATCGCCTTGTCCGAGGCCGCCTTCGCGGCCTCGACGGCCTTGGCGTAGTCCGGGTCGTCGGGGTCGATCGCGCTGTCGAGGCCGTCGATCGCCTCCCGCGCCGCCTTGGCCGCCTCGTCCAGGGCCTTCTGCTGCTCCGGGGTGTCCCCCGGCCTGCCGAGCTTGTCGATGGCGGCCTCGGCGGCGTCCTTGGCGTCCTCGACCGCCCGGTGGTGCTCGGGGCTGATCAGGTTGTCGATCGCGTCCTGGGCGGCCTGCTTGGCCTCCTCCAGCGCCGCCTTCTGCGCCGGGTCGTCGGTCTTGGCGATCATGTCGTCGAGGGCCTTGGTGGTGGCGTCCTTGGCGTCCTGGAAGGCCTCCCGGGTCTTCGGGTCGAGCGGTTCGGAGCCGGAGCCGGGGCCGTCGGAGGAGGTGGAGGGCTTGTCGCCCAGCCCGCCCGCGCCGCCGCCGATGTCGTCGATGGCCTTCTGCGCGGCGTCCTTGGCGTCCTCCAGCGCCTTCTTGCGCTCGGGGTCGTCGGTTCCGCCGGTGAGGTCGTCGATGGCCTTGCCCGCGGCGTCCTTCGCGTCGTCGAGCGCTTCCTGCTCCTCGGGGGTGGGCACACCGGAGCCGCCGCCGAGCCCGCCGGATGTGTCGCCGGACCCGCCGGAGCCGCCGGTGAGGTCGTCGATGGCCTTGTTCGCGGCGTCCTTGGCGTCCTGGAGGGCCTTCTGCCGCTTCTGCTCGGCGGGGTCCGACCCGCCCGGGGCGCCGCCCATGCCCGGGACGCCGCCGGTCATGCCGCCGCCCGCACCGGTGTCGCCACCACCACCCGCACCGGTGTCACCACTGCCACCCGCGCCGGTGTCGCCGCCGAGACCGCCGGACTCCCCGCCGCCCATGAGGTCGTCGATGGCCTTGCCCGCGGCGTCCTTGGCCGCCTCCAGCGCCTGGTCGCGCTTGGCCTGCTCCGCCGAGCCCGAGCCGGTGTCGCCGCCGCCCGCCGAGCCCGAGCCGGTGTCGCCGCCGCCTGTCGCGCCCGAGCCGGTCTCGCCGCCCGCGCCGCCCTTGAGGCCGTCGATCGCGTCGGAGGCGGCCGCATTGGCCTTGTCCAGCGCCTCCTTGTCGGAGCCGCTCCCGCCGCCCCCCGTGCTGCCGCCCCCGCCGGTGTCGGAGTCGCCCGACTTCGAGCCGGACCCGCCGGTGGAGCCGCCGCTGCCACCCGTGCCGGAGTCGTCGCCCAGGTCGTCGATCGCCCCGGTCACGGCCTTCTTGGCCGCCTCGAGGGCGGCCTTCTCCTCGGGGTCGTCGGTCTTGGCGATCAGGTCGTCGATCGCCTTGACCGCCGCGTCCTCCGCGTCGTCGAGGCCTTCCTGGTAGTCCTCGTCCTCCCCCTCACCGCCCCCGGTGTCGGTGTCGGTGTCACCATCGGTGTCAGTGTCGTCGTCGTCGCCGTTGTTGTTGTTGTTGCCGTTGTTGTTCCCGCCGCCCGTCGAACCGCCGTAGCGGGGGTCCTCGGACTTGGCCAGGCCGTTGATGATGCGCAGCGGGGCGAGTTCCTGGCCGCGCGAGTCGTACTGCGTGCCCAGGCCCGAGGTCAGCTCCTGTAGGCTCTTGATCAGCGCGGCCTCGGCCTCGTCGTTGAGGGCCACGATCGCCTCGTTGGTCTTCTCCGCCAACTTGTTGATCAACTGCTGGATCTCGGAGGCGTTCGTGTCGTCGGCCAGGTCCATCAGGTTGTTGATGCCCTTGATGCCCGCGTTCTGGATGCGCTTCTCTTCGCTCTCGCGGTTCTTGTCGGCCTCGTCGACGATCTCCCACCACCGGTTGGCGTAGGCCTGGATCGCGTGGCCGACGTTGCCGATCGTGGTGCCGTACTGCTTGCTGTTGAGCGTGGTGTAGAGCTCCTCGCTCTCGCTGAGCAGGTCCTTCGTGTACTTCTCGAAGGCCTCCCCCGCCTCGCCCTCCAACGCGGTGCGCACGTTCTTGATCTCGGTGGCGAACGCCTCGTTGACCTCGCCCAGCCGCTTGGTGGCGTCCTTGACGGCGAACTCGAGGTCGTACCAGGCCTCCGCCGTGTTGTTGGTGGAGAGGCTGCCCTCCACGCCGCGGCCCCGGTGCGCGGTGTAGAGCAGGTCCTTGACCGCGTCGCTGAGGGCCTTGTACGTGGTGTACTTCCCGGGGAGGAACGCTGGGGCGGACGCCTGGTAGACGCCCACCAACTGGGGTTTTTTGGAGTCGGCCATGGGATCGGTTCCTCACCGGGGAGCGGTTGTCTCGGGACGGTCGGTACGCGCACCAACCCGCCGTCGTCCTGCCGGGACGGTGCCGGGCCGGGGCGGAGGGCGGGTGGGTGGGGGAAGAGCGGAAGAGGGGGGCTCAGCCGACGCTGTCGTTGTAGCCGTCGCCGTCGGCCTCGTTCTTGCGGCCGCCGAAGTTGCCCTGGTCCTTCTCGGTGTTCTGGTCCAGCGTGGTGATGCCGGAGGTGATGTTCTTCTTCAGCTCGCCGATGCTGTCCTTGATCTTCTTGGCGTTGTCGCCGTCGAGGTTCTCGAAGTCGTCGGCGATGTGGGTGAGGGTGGTCTCCATCTGCTCGAGCGCGATCTTGAGGTGCTCGGCGTGGGCGACGATGCCGTTGCGCCGGTCGTCGACGACGCGCTCGAGCCACTGCGCCAGCTCGAACTGGCCCGCGTTGGGCCAGTGCGGCTTCAGCTTGGTGAAGGCACCCATGTCGTCCATGAGGGCGCCGAGCTTCTTGGCCGACGTCCGGATCGCCTCCGGGTCGAACTTGGTGGTCATGATCGGGGCTCCTTGACCTTGTTCTGCGGGAGGGGGAAGGGTCCGCGGTGTGCCTGCGACCCGGCAGGCACACCGCGGACCGGTCAGCCACCGTTGGCGAGGATCTTCTTGCCCCAGTCGCTGTCGGAGCTCTGCATGCCCGAGGCCGCGCTCTCCAGCTTGACCTTGAGCTGCTCGAGGTAGTCGTTGTGCCTGTGCAGGTCGTTGACCAGGTCGGTGGAGAGGCTCTCGTAGGCCTGGGCGCTGGTGCCCTCCCAGTCGACCATGATGTTCCTGACGTCGCCCTGGAGGCCCTGCACGTCACCGGCGATCTCGTTCGCCTTGTTCTTCATGAGGGTGACGCACGCTTCGATGACGTCGTAGTCGTAGAGAGTCTGGTCGTTCGCCATGATCGGAATCCTTTGCTCGTGTGGGGTGGTTCAGGTGGGATCAGGAGGTCGTGCGGTGGACCGGGCCGGAGCCCGGCGCTCAGCCGCCGAGGAAGCTCGAGCTGGACATGGACAGGTTCGTGATGTCCCGCGCGCTCGTCAGGTCCATCTCCGTCTGGTCCGCGGCCGCGCTCCGGATCGCCTTGATCATGCCGTTCATGTTCGTGATGACGCCCTGCTTCATCTGGGTGATCCACTCCTCGCAGACCTGGTCCAGCGCCGTGGTGACCTTGCTGCCGCTGGAGGCCAGGGTGTTGGCGATCTCCGTCCGCAGCGCCCGGAGGTGGGTGTCCTCCAGGGTGTTGATGAAGTCCTGGTGCTTCCCGGCAGCGGTGTCGATCTGTGTCTGGCTGAACTTCGTTGCCATTGCGGCTCTCCTCGGTTCGGTGTGCGACTGCCTTCATCCCCAACACGGTTGGGGGGCTCCGGGTGGTTCACCCCCGGAGCGGGGGGATTCGGATCAGGGGCCCTGGGTCTGCAACGCGGCCTGCGTGCTCAGCAGCGGACCGGTGGGCAGCAGGGCGAGCAGTGCGGCGGGGACCGGCACCGCGGCGTTCTCGGCGTAGCCGAGCGCCCCGAGCGCGGCGGTGTCGGCCACCGGGTAGCGCATCCCGTTCTCGGTGATCAGGTGCAGGGCGCCCGGTGCCGCGCCGGGGGCGGGCAGGTCGCGGGCCAGCACGCCGCCGCCAGCGGGCACGGCGGTGCGGTCGGCCATCGTCCCGGCGTCGTGCGGGGCGGTGGGCACCGCCTTGGCGTCGACCTCCGCCGCGGGCAGGACCTCGGCCGCCACGTCCATGTCGCCGGTGTCGGTCGGTCCGTAGCGGACGCAGGCGTAGGAGTCGCGCGGTGGGGTCACCAGGGTGGGTGGTTGCGCGGGCAGGCCGCTCACCAGGTCGACCCCGGGCGCGACCGGGATGCCTTGCAGGGCGGCGGGTCCGACCTCGATCGGCGTCACCGCCCCGCCCGGGTACGCGCGCTTGGTGTCCGGGGCGGCCAGCAGCAGGGCCGCGGTGGTCCGGCTCAGCGCCGCGACGCCGTCGGCGCGCAGCAGGTAGAGCTGGTCGGAGTCGATCGCGGGGTTGCGCACGCGGAAGACCTGGCCCACCACACCGGGTTTGCCGTCGACCTGCGGGCCCGCCCCGCCGATGCCCGGGGTCACCGGCGCCGCCACGTCCTCGCCCTGCTCCAGCGGGTTGAGCCAGGCCGCCGACACCGGCAGGGGCCGGGTGTCGCCGTAGCCGAGGGTGTCGAGCACGGCGCGGTCGCCGACGCGGTGCCGCTTGCCCTGCCACACCAGGTGCACCCCATCGTCCGGAGTGGACACCAGGAAGGCCTGCGCGTCGGTCAGCCCCGGTCGGGACGGCCCACCGATCAGCAGGGTGACCTGCGGGCCCGCCTGGGGTGTGCCGTCCCCGGGGGTGACGCAGGCCGTCCAGGGGCCGCGGTTGAGCCGGTCGGCGCCGGGGAGCATGTCCGGCGCGCCCGTGATGCCGATCGGCTGGCCGACGGGGGTGTCGCCGAGGGAGTTGCGCGAGACGGACTTCACCTGGCCGCCGCCACCGGCACCCCCGGTCGCCAGCCGGGCCGAGGAGTAGTTGAGCACCGGGCGCAGCTGCCCGGCGAGGTAGACGTACCGGGTGCCGGTCGTCTTGTCCATGACGATGGCGCCGTCCTGCCGCCAGGAGTTGTCCCCGCCGGGGACGAACAGCCCGTAGATGCCGAAGATCGCCATCAGCACCGCCGCGAGCAGCACGCCGAACACGGTGCCGGTGTTCAGCCGCCGGTAGGGCGACTGGATGGCGTCGGGCCGCCCGGTGGTCACGGCGGACACCAGCCGTCCCACCACGAAGAAGTAGGCCTGGACCTGGTCCCTGCGCGACTGCATGTCAGCCCGCCAATCCGCGCATGGCCGCGTACACGCCCAGCACCTGCAACAGGATCGGCACCACGGCGATGGCGGTCACCGACTCGAGGATCTCCACGGCCCGGCCCCAGTAGGGGCGCAACCGCCGCCCGGGCAGGCGTTCCCCGGCCAGCAGGAGCAGCAGCCCGACCACCAGGACGGGCAGGAACACCACCAGCAGCCGCGCGCCACCCGTCTGCTCGGCGCCGACGTGCAGCAGGTTCGTCACGACGACTACGAGCGCGGGCACGACGAACGCCCACCGCGCCGCCAGCCCGCTGGGGTGGCGCGAGCGCAGCAGCAGCAGGAACGCCATCACCAGCGACAGCACCATCGACCAGCCGTGGCCGTCGACGACCAGGAACGGCAGGAGCACCGACTGGGCCAGGCCGAGGCCGGTGTGCAGGGCGGTGGAGTAGCCGACGGTCGCGGCACCGCGCTCGATGACCACCTTGTGCGGGACCGGGTCGATGTCCTCGCTCAGCTCGTCGGCGCCACCGGGCAGCATCGGCAGGGTCAGCCCGGAGAGCCGGAACGCCGTGGACGGCACGAACGCCCCGGCGAGCAGCGTCAGGGTCAGGCCGATGGCGACGGCCTGCGCCCCGGTGACCTCGGCGAGGGAGCCGATGAGCCCGGTCACCGCCGGCACCCCGGTGAACAGCAGGGCCCCGGCGAACAGCAGGGCCGAGTCGGCGACCGCGACGACCCCCACGGCCAGCGCCACGAGCGCGGCGGCGGCCGCGGCGGTGAGCCGCACCATCGTCCCGGACTCCGGGCTGAGCACCCGCACCAGCAGGTCGCCGCCGAGCGCCGCGTAGACCGCGCCGGCACCGGCCAGCACCGTGGCTGGCTGCGGCTTGGCGGCGCCGCGCGCCACCAGGGCGCTCGCCCCCAGCAGCAGGACGGCCACCGCCCCGGCGACCAGGGCCTGGAGGCCGACCGCGCCGACACCGGGCACCAGGAGCACGCCGAGCACCAGCGCGGCACCGGACACGACGCGCAGCAGCACCCTGGTGCGGGCGGCGTTCCACGCGCCGGGGTGCTCGCGCACCTGCTCGCCGACGCCGTCGACCAGGTCGTCGAAGTCGATGGCCGCGAGCTCGTCGGCGCGCGGCCGGAAGTGGACGGTGTCGCCGTCGAGGAGTTGCAGCTCGGCGAGGGTGCGGTCCTCGTCCAGCGGCGGCTCCCCGACCCGCTGCACGACCCACCCCTCGTGGTCGGCGCCCTGCTCGATCCACTCGGCCCCGAACTGGGGCAGGACGGCGGGCAGCAGGTCGGTGAGGGGGACGTCCGCGGGGAGGGCGACGTCGGTCGCCTTCTTCCCGAGCACGAACCGCAGCCTCACGGCGGTGGTCGTGCGGTGCTGTGTCTGCTCTTCCATCGGTGTCCGGGTCCTTTCCTGCCGGTGCGAGGCAGAGCACGGCTGCGGGGCCGTCCCGGGTTCACCCGCGGCGGCGGTGACCCATTCCGGGGTCGGGAGCCGTGGAGGGGTGGAGAGCACCGACCGACCGAGGAGAGCACGTGGGCACAGTCCTGTTCGCGCGGAGGTCGCGGCGGCCCAAGCCGACCGCCCCCGACTCCGAGATCGAGATCCAGGAGCCGCCCGCCGTACCGGAGGACACCGGCGGCGGCATGAGCTCGGTGCTGATGTACGCCCCGATGGGCCTCGGCTCGATGGCCATGGTGATGATGTTCGTCCGCCCCGGCGCCGGGGCGATGGCCTACATCGGCGGCGGCATGATGGTGCTGTCGGTGGTCGGGATGCTCGTGGTGCAGCTCATGCGCAACTCGGTGACGCACAAGCAGAAGCTGCACGGGCACCGCCGCGACTACATCCGCTACCTGGCGCAGCTGCGCGGCCGGGTCCGCAAGTCCCTGCACGCCCAGCAGCGCGCCGCCCGGTGGGTGCACCCGGACCCGCGCGCCCTGTGGTCGATCGCCCTGGGCTACCGGCTGTGGGAGCGCAGGCCGGCCCACGACGACTTCGGCGAGGTCCGCCTGGGCGTCGGCGCGCAGCGCTCGACGCTGAAGCTGCTGCCGCCGAGCACCAAGCCGATCGAGGACCTGGAGCCGATGTCGGCGCACGCGCTGCGCCGGTTCCTGCGCGCCTACTCGTCGCTGCCGGACGCGCCGATCGCGGTGTACCTGCGCGGTTTCGGCCAGATCCAGTTCAGCGGCGCCGACGCGGCCGTGCTGGACCTGGTCCGGGCGGTGCTGGCGCAGTTCGCCGTCGCGCACGCCCCCGGTGACGCCCGGATCGCCGTGTGCGCCTCCGCCGACCGGGTGGACCGGTGGGACTGGGTCAAGTGGCTGCCGCACAACCAGGACCCGGAGAGCCGCGACGCGGCGGGGCCCCGGCGGTTGGTGGCCTCCGAGGTGGCCGAGGTGGAGCTGCTGCTGGGCGGCCCGTCGTTCACCGGCAGGCCCCGGTTCGAGGCCGACACCCCGATCACCGCCTCCGAGCCGTTCGTGGTGCTGGTCGTCGACGGGGTGTCCGTGCCGTCGGACCACCGCATGGCCGACGAGGGCTACCGCAACGCCGTGGTGCTGGACGTGTCCGGTTCGCTGCCCTGGCAGCAGCGCCCGGGGGTGCTGTTCCTGGAGGTCGACGCCGACGAGGCGCGGACGGTGTCCTTCGACCGGTTGGGCAAGCCGAGGACCAGCCCGCTGTGCAGGCCCGACCGGCTCAGCGCGATCGCGGCGAGCGCCCTGGCCCGCACCACGGCCCGGTTCCGGGTCGGCGAGGTGTCCGAGGACGACGAGCCGATGGCCGCCGACTACGACCTGGCCGGGCTGCTCGGCCTCGGCGACGTGGCCCGGTTCGAACCGGTGAAGTACCGCCGCGAGCGGATGACGGCCAAGCGGCGGCTGCGGGTGCCCATCGGCATCGCCGCCAACGGCACGCCCCTGGAGCTCGACCTCAAGGAGGCCGCCGAGGACGGCATGGGCCCGCACGGGCTGTGCATCGGGGCCACCGGCTCCGGCAAGAGCGAGCTGCTGCGCACGCTGGTGCTGGCGCTGGCCGCCACGCACACCTCCGAGGACCTCAACTTCGTGCTGGTGGACTTCAAGGGCGGCGCGGCGTTCCTCGGCTTCGACGAGCTGCCGCACACCTCGGCGGTGATCACCAACCTGTCCGAGGAGCTGGAGCTGGTCGACCGGATGCAGGACGCGCTGGCCGGTGAGATGAACCGCCGCCAGGAGCACCTGCGCGCGGCGGGCAACTACGCCTCGCGCCGCGACTACGAGGCCGCCCGCGCCCAGGGCGTGCCGCTGGAGCCGATGCCCGCGCTGTTCATCGTGGTCGACGAGTTCTCCGAGATGCTCTCCGCCAAGCCCGACTTCATCGACCTGTTCGCCATGATCGGCAGGCTGGGCCGGTCGCTGGGCGTGCACCTGCTGCTGGCTTCCCAGCGGCTCGACGAGGGCCGCATCCACAAGATCGAGACGCACCTGTCGTACAAGATCGGCCTGCGCACCTTCTCGGCGATGGAGAGCCGCAGCATCCTCGGCGTCCCGGACGCCTACGAGCTGCCCAACAGCCCCGGCAACGGTTACCTGCGCCCGGACACCCAGTCGCTGATCCGGTTCAAGGGCGCGTTCTCCTCCGCCCCCTACCGCACCAAGCAGCGGGCGCAGTCCGACGACGGGGTCGAGCAGCGGGTCGTGCCGTTCGGCACCGCCTACGTCGACCCCCCGGCCACCCTGGAACCCGAGCCCGAGCCGGAGCCGGTGAACGGCGAGGTCACCGAGACCATGCTGGACGTGCTCATGGGCAGGCTGCGCGGGGTGGGCCCGCGGGCGCACCAGGTGTGGCTGGCCCCGCTCAAGACCTCGGCCACCCTCGACCAACTGCTGCCGCCGCTGGTGGACGACCCGAAGCTGGGCCTGCGCCCGGTGGGCGACCTGATGACCTCCGAGCTGACCGTGCCGCTGGGCCTGGTCGACCTGCCCGCGCAGCAGAAGCGCGACCTGCTGGTGGCCGACCTGTCCGGCGGCAAGGGCAACGCCGCGGTGGTCGGCGGCCCGCAGAGCGGCAAGTCCACCGTGCTGCGGACCATCATC
>Ga0196958_10000692_pt1 | contig 11040 bp, 10 predicted proteins | sample S1v_10metaG_FD_148654 | JGI IMG/M metagenome (GOLD analysis project Ga0196958, IMG submission 148654) | Soil microbial communities from Anza Borrego desert, Southern California, United States - S1+v_10 | ecosystem: Environmental > Terrestrial > Soil > Desert | place: USA: California | collected...
AGCCGTTGAGCAGGGCGCGGGACATGACCACGCGCTGGATCTGGTTGGTGCCCTCGTAGATCTGGGTGATCTTGGCGTCCCGCATCATGCGCTCCACCGGGAAGTCGCGGGTGTAGCCGGCGCCGCCGAACAGCTGCACGGCGTCCGTGGTCACCTCCATCGCCACGTCCGAGGCGAAGCACTTCGCCGCCGCCGTGATGAACCCGATGTTCGGCTCGCCCCGCTCCGCCTTCGCCGCCGCCACGTACACCATGTGCCGGGCCGCCTCGATCTTCATCGCCATGTCCGCCAGCATGAACTGGACGCCCTGGAACTCGGCGACGGCCTTGCCGAACTGCTTGCGGTCCTTGACGTAGGCGACGGCGGCTTCCAGGGCGCCCTGCGCGATGCCCACCGCCTGCGCCCCGATGGTCGGGCGGGTGTGGTCCAGGGTGCGCAGGGCCGTCTTCAGGCCGGTGCCCGGTTCGCCGATGACGCGGTCCGCCGGGATCGTGCAGTCCTCGAAGTGGATCTCCCGCGTCGGCGAGCCCTTGATGCCGAGCTTGCGCTCCTTGGTGCCCACCGTGAAGCCCGGGTCGTCCTTGTGCACCACGAACGCCGAGATGCCCTGGGACCTCTTCGGCGCGTCCGGGTCGGAGACCGCCATCACGGTGTACCAGGTGGACTCGCCGGCGTTGGTGATCCAGGTCTTCGTGCCGTTGAGCACCCAGTGGTCGCCGTCCAGGCGCGCCCGCGTGCGCATCGACGCGGTGTCCGAGCCCGCCTCGCGCTCGGACAGCCCGTAGGACGCCATCGCCTCGCCCGCCGCGACCGACGGCAGCACCAGCCGCTTGAGCTCCTCGGACCCGGCCAGCAGGATCGGCATGGTGCCCAGCTTGTTGACCGCCGGGATCAGCGAGGAGGACGCGCAGGCCCGCGCCACCTCCTCGATCACGATGCACGTGGCCACCGAGTCGGCGCCCTGGCCGTCGTACGCCTCGGGCACGTGCACCGCCGCGAAACCGGACTTGGCCAGCGCGGCGAGCGCTTCGACCGGGAAGCGCTCCTGCTCGTCGACCTCGGCCGCGTGCGGCGCGATCTCCTTGTCGGCGAGCGACCGGACGGCCTCGCGCAGCGCCTCGTGCTCCTCCGCGAGCTGGTAGGTGCCGAAACTCGGGTCCACGTTAAGTTACCTCCCGGTAGGGCCTGCTACCGAGATGTTAGCGCGCGTTCACCGCTTTCACCGCTGTGCCGTGGACAACAGCCCGAACCGACTAGAGCGACGCCCGCAGCGCCTCGTCCTTCGCCAGCACCAGCTGCTCCAACGACGCCTGGAACGCCGCCATCCGCTCCTGCAGCGCCGGGTCCGCCGCGGCCAGGACGCGGACCGCCAGCAGGCCCGCGTTGCGCGCGCCGCCCACCGAGACCGTCGCCACCGGCACGCCCGCCGGCATCTGCACGATCGACAGCAGCGAGTCCAGCCCGTCCAGGTGCTTCAGCGGCACCGGCACGCCGATCACCGGCAGCACGGTCGCCGACGCCACCATCCCCGGCAGGTGCGCCGCGCCGCCCGCGCCGGCGATGATCACCCGCAGCCCGCGCCCGGCCGCCGACGCCGCGTAGTCGAGCATCCGCTGCGGCGTCCGGTGCGCGGACACCACGCTGACCTCGAACGGCACGTCGAACTCGGCCAGCGCCTCGGTGGCGGCCCGCATCACCGGCCAGTCCGAGTCGCTGCCCATGATCACGCCGACTGACGTCACTGCTGCCCTCCGTGGATGTCGTAGCCGTCGAGCCACACGCCGTCGGACAGCCAGTGCGCCGCGAGCCGCGCCCGCTCCCGCACCTGCTCCAGCCGCTCCCCGAGCACCGTCACGTGGCCGATCTTGCGCCCCGGCCGCTCCGCCTTGCCGTACAGGTGCACGTGCGCGTCGGGGAACCGGGCGAACAGGTGGTGCAGCCGCTCGTCCGGCCCCATCGCGGGCGGGTCCGCGGCGCCGAGGACGTTGGCCATCACGACGGCGGGCGCGGCCAGGTCGGTCGCGCCGAGCGGGTAGTCCAGCACGGCCCGCAGGTGCTGCTCGAACTGCGACGTCCGCGCGCCCTCGATGGTCCAGTGACCGGAGTTGTGCGGGCGCATCGCCAGCTCGTTGACCACGAGCCCGGCGTCGGTCTCGAACAGCTCGACGGCCAGCAGCCCCACGACGCCCAGCTCGGCGGCGACCCGCAGCGCCAGCTCCTGCGCCTCCCGGCCGTCGGTGCCCGGCGCGGGCGCGAGGACCTCGACGCAGATGCCCTCCCGCTGCACGGTCTGCACCACCGGCCACGCGGCGCCCTGGCCGAACGGCGACCGGGCCACCAGCGCGGCCAGCTCCCGCCGCATCGGCACGCACTGCTCGACCATCAGCGGCGTGCCGGCGGCCAGCAGCTCGGGCACCACGCGCTGCGCGCTCTCCGGCGTGTTCAGCATCCACACGCCCCGGCCGTCGTACCCGCCGCGCACGGCCTTGAGCACGCACGGCCACCCGTGCTCCCCGCCGAACCGCAGCGCGTCCGCCACCCCGAGCACCTCGGCGAACGGCGGCACCGGCAGGCCCAGGGCGGCCAGCTTCACCCGCATGACCAGCTTGTCCTGCGCGTGCTCCAGCGCCGCGGGCCCGGGGTGGACCTTCGCGCCGTCGGCGACCAGGGCCTTCAGGTGCTCCTGCGGCACGTGCTCGTGGTCGAACGTCAGCACGTCGCAGCCCTTGGCGAAGGCCCGCAGCGCGTCCAGGTCGGTGTGCTTGCCCAGCTCGACGTCCCGCGCGACGAGGGCGGCGGGGTCGGAGCCCGACTCGGCGAGCACGCGCAGCGACTGGCCGAGCGGGATGGCCGCCTGGTGCGTCATGCGGGCGAGTTGGCCGCCGCCGATCATGCCGACGACCGGGAGACGAGTTCGGGAGTCCACGGGGAGCGGATCCTACCTGGTAAAACAGGGAGGCCCCGCACGCCCCCGAAGCGCGCGGGACCCCCCTCGGCCAGGGCCGGCCGCCGCGGCGGCGACCCCCGGTCCGGTCACGTCCGGCGCGTCCGGCGCAGCCACGTGAAGGCCAGTGCGAGCAGCCCGGCCGCCAGCAGCGCGAACACCCCGAACTCGATCAGCTGGAACGCCGTCACGCGCTCGACGGGCTGGTAGTCGAGGAACTTGTCGACCACCCCGTTCTCCCGCAGGCACTGCTCGAACCCGTTCCGGGAGCCGGTGGACTGGACGTCGACGACGGGGGCGTCGAGGCACGCGCGCGGGAACTCGATCTCGTTGCCCGCGGCGTCCAGGTAGCCCGACGCGACGTACATGTGCGGGTCCTGGGGCCCGAACGCGTAGGGCGTGCTGTACGGCTCGACCTCGCGCAGCGGCGTTTGGTAGTACGGCCGCCAGAGCTTCGCCACCGCGACCCGCGCCGCGATGAACGCCCCGAGCGCGAGGCCCATCGAGAGCACGGTCCGCCGGGTGATCGCGCTGGTCACCAAGCCGAGCGCGAAGCCGAACGCCGCGTACCCGACCTGCACCAGCGGCACCGACTCGAACGGCCCGTCGCGGAACGGGGGGAACATCGGGTAGTCCCCGGAGACCGAGTTGAGCGCGTGCTGCGCGGTCACCAGCGCCGACCCGAGCGCCGCCGCCAGGCCGACCGCCGGCACGCCGAGCAGCACGACCTTGCCCGCCAGCCAGCGGACCGGGGTGATGTCCTGCGTCCACACCACGACGGTGGTCTTCTGCTCGTACTCCCGCGACAGCAGCGGGGCGGCCCAGAACACCGCGACGAGGCCGCCGAACCCGGTGGCGGCGATCGTGGCCATCCTGATCGCCCCGGTGAAGTCGCCGAGGACCGGGATGTCGTGGTGGGGGGTGCCGGTCGCGTTGACGACCCACGTCACCACCAGGCAGAGCAGCGCCACCAGGGCGACCGCCCCGGCCAGTGCCACGAGCTGCCAGCGGTGCTGGCGCCAGGTCAGCCAGGCCAGGTCGCCCCAGCCGACCCTGGTCCGCTGCCGCGCCGGGGTCGAGGTGACGGTCATGCGCCGAGTCCCTTCCGGGTTGCCGCCAGCTGGGCGAGCACGTAGTCCTCCAATGTCACGGGCCGCTCGGTCCACGGGCCCGCGACCACCGGCCGGTCCCGCCCCTCGGGCAGCTCGACCAGGAACGTCGACTGGCCGCCCCGGTGCCGCGCCTCCACGACCTCGCCGACCACCGGCGGCGCCTCCGCGGCCGGGCCGACGTAGGTCACGTGCCGGGCCAGCAGGTCGTCCAGGTCGCCGCCCGCCAGCAGCCGGCCGTGCGCGAGCAGCAGCAGGTAGTCCGCCACGCCGCCCAGCTCCGCCACGACGTGCGTGGACAGCAGCACGGTCATGCCGGTCTCCGCGACCTCGCCGAGCAGTTCGGCGGTGACCTCGCGGCGGGCCAGCGGGTCCAGGTTGGCCAGCGGCTCGTCCAGCATCAGCACGGCCGGCCGGGACCCGATCGCCAGCGCGAAGGCCACCTGCGCCTGCTGGCCGCCGGACAGCTTGCCGCACGCCCGGTCGAGCGGGACCTCGAACCGCTCCAGCCAGCGCACCGCCCGCGCCCGGTCCCACACCACGTTGAGGTGGGCGCCCAGGCGCAGCACGTCCTCGGCGGTGAAGTTCCGGTAGACCGGCTTGTCCTGGGACACGAACGCGACCCGGCCGACGGCGGCGGCCGCGCCCTCGTCGGCGTCGAGCAGTCCCGCGAGCACGCTCATCAGCGTGGTCTTGCCCGCGCCGTTCGCGCCGACCAGCGCGGCGACCCGCCCGGCGGGCAGGTCGAACGTGCACTCCCGCAGCGCCCACTTCGCGCGGTACCGCTTGCCCAGGCCCTGCGCGCGCACGGCGGCGGCAGCCGTGCCCACGGGCTCCACGACGGTAGTGGCCATCAGACCGCCACCCCTTCTCCCTCGGTCGTCTCCCCGCCGGCCCCGCCGACGGCTGTGCTCCCACCGGCCGCGCCCGCGGCCCTGTCCTCGCCGGTCCCACTGCCGGCCCTGCCCCTGCCGGTCCCACCGGCGGCCGCGCCCCCGCCGGCCGCCCTCGCGGCCGCGCCCCCGCCGGGCTCCCCGCTCCCGTCCGCCGACAGCACGGACCGCACCAGCGCCTCGACGTCCTCCTCGTCCAGCCCCGCCTCCCGCGCCTCCCGCACCCACACGGCGAGCCGGGCCCGCAGCGCGGCCATCACCTCCGGGCCGACCGAGCCGAGCCCGGCCTTCACGAACGTGCCCGAGCCCTGGCGCGCCTCGACCAGGCCGGACAGCTCCAGCTCCCGGTAAGCCTTGAGCACGGTGTTGGCGTTGACGCCGCTGCCCGCGACCACGTCGCGCACGGTCGGCAGCCGGTCCCCCGGCTCCAGCCACCCGAGCCGCAGCGCCTCCCGGACCTGCCGCACGAGTTGGAGGTACGCGGGGAGGCCGCTGGACCGGTCGATGCGGAACTCCACCGCCGCCTCCATGTGTTCTACTCAACTAAGACACTGCAACAAGCTGCCGGCACGTCCGGGGGTTGTCAAGTCGCGGCCCCGCCCGCACGCGCCGTGCGCCCCACCTGTGCCCGTCGAGGCCACCTCGTCGCCCGGACCGCGCCACGCACGACGGACGGGGTGCCGCCACTTCCCGGATCCGTGACGGGCACGGTGCCAACTTCGACCCGGCCGGGTCATTTATGGCCACCATGGTTGTTCTCGGCGCGCGCGGGTCCCGCCCGGTGCTTCTACTCGACGGTGCACGTGAACACCCGCACCGGAAGGAAAACGGATGAAGTTCGGACGGATCCTCGCCGCCGTCGCCGTGGCCGGCTCGGCGTTGCTCGCCGCACCGGCCGCCAACGCCGACCCGCTCGTCGCCCAGCAGCAGTGGAAGATCGAAAGCCTCACCCGGTCAAGCGACGTGTGGGACCAGTCCAACTGGGCCTGGGACCCCGATTTCCCGGTCATCGCCCACGAGTCCCACGGAGGTGCGAACCAGAAGTGGTACATCTCCAACGACGGCACCATCAAGAGCGTGGAGCACGGGTGGTGCGTGACCGCGATCGACGGCAAGCTCGCCGGCCGTCCCTGCGGTGATTTCGACAACCAGAAGTGGAAGGGCGTGGACCACGACGGCTACCACAACTGGCAGTTCAAGTTGGAGGGCAGCAACCGCTGCGTCACGCACAACGGCGAGTTCAAGGAACTGATCCTCACCGAGTGCGAAGACAGGCGGCAAGACCAGCGCTGGATCATCAGCAAGGCGTAGCCGGGAGCGCGTCGGCCGGGACGTCCCGGCCGACGCGCCACGCCCGACCCACGCCCACCGGTACGGCCACGACGCGACCGCCGCCGACAGGCCGCGCGGCCCCGCGGCACAGCCGCGGGCAGCACGAGACCCGCGACGCCAGGGGCGCGTCGCGGGTCTCGTGGGAAGGGGCGATCGACCGGCAGGGCGCCGGACAGGGGGTCAGCGCCCGGGATCGGCGATCAGCCCGACGGCTTCCGAGCAGGTGGCCGGCAGTTCCCGCACCCGGACGCGCACCGGGCCGGTCGGCGCCACGTGCGGGTCGACGGCGAGCCGGTCGGCGGTCAGCGCGCGCAGGTCGCGCAGCAGCCGCGGCAGCCGGTCGTCCCGCTTGAGCAGCACCGCGGCCACCGACGGGCCCACCGACGCCAGCGTCTGCCCCGAGTCGAAGACCTCGCGCAGCGCGTCCGCCAGCAGCGTCATCGCGACCACCCGCGACCAGCCGGAGGTCCGTTCCAGGTCCAGCGCCGCCAGGACCAGCACGTGCTCCTGCCGCCCGGCGGCCCGCGCCTCGGCGTACACCTCGCCCAGCCGGGTCCGCAGGTAGGCCGCGGTCGCCAGGCCGGTGAGCGGGTTGTCCGCGGCGCAGTCCACCGCCTGCCTGCCCACCACGTCGCCCCAGCCCAGCGCGGTCACCCGCAGCGCCCGCGCCGGGACCGCGTCGACGTCGGGCGAGACGATCCCGGTCGAGCCCGGCGGCTCGGTCAGCACCGCCTGCAGCGCGGCGAGGTCCAGCAGCGTCTCCGCCAACCCCGTGCCCGCCTCGGCCCGCGCGCCGCCCAGCCGGTAGAGCGCCTCGTCGTGGTCGGCGGCGGCGAGCACCGCCGCGCACACCGCGTCCACCTCGGCCAGCGGCCACTCCGCCGGGAACGGCCACCCCGCCGCCAGGCTCGCCGTCCGCCACCGCGACCTCAGCGCCCGCGCCGCCCCCGCGCCGGCGCGCCGCGCCGCCGCCGGGTTGCCCGCGCCGCCCGCAGCTGCCTCCCGAACACCCACCCGGATGCCTCCCTCGACGTGTGGTCCCGGGTACGGGACGTCGCCGCGGTTGATCCATGACGGCGGTTCGCGGCACCGGTCGGGGGGTTCCGGGTGACGGTCCGCCACCGGGTAGGCCACACTGGGCCCGCGAGGAGGGGAAAACACGTGGCGACCGTTCCTGCTGGAGTCCGGGGACCGAGCGACGCGGAGCTGATCGAGTCCGTGCGCGGTGGGGCGATCGAGGCTTACGGGCAGCTCTACGAGCGCCACGTGGGAGCGGCCTACAACCTGGCCCGCCAGCTCGCCCGCTCGCCCGCCGAGGCCGACGACCTGGTGTCCGACGCGTTCGCCAAGGTGCTCGACGCGCTGCGGGCGGGCCGCGGCCCGGACTCGGCCTTCCGCGCCTACCTGCTCACCGCGCTGCGCCACACCGCCTATGACAAGACCAGGCGGGACCGGAAGGTCGACCTCGCCGACGACGTCACCGCCGTCGCCGGCGCCGAGGCGACCTCCGTGCCGTTCCGGGACACCGCGCTGGCCGGGCTGGAGCGCTCGCTGGCCGCGAAGGCGTTCGCCCGGCTGCCCGAGCGCTGGCAGACCGTGCTGTGGCACACCGAGATCGAGGGCCAGTCGCCCGCCGAGGTCGCGCCGCTGCTGGGCCTGACCGCGAACGGCGTGTCCGCGCTGGCCTACCGGGCCCGCGAGGGCCTGCGCCAGGCTTACCTCCAGGTGCACCTGGCCGAGACGACGCCCGAGCGCTGCCGCGCCACCGTCGACCGGCTCGGCGCGTGGACCAGGGGCGGGCTGTCCAAGCGGGAGACCACCCAGGTGGAGGCGCACCTGGACGAGTGCGCCGACTGCCGGGGGCTGGCCGCCGAGCTGGCCGACGTGAACGGCGCGCTGCGCGCGTTCATCGCTCCGCTGGTGCTGGGCCTGGGCGCGAGCGGCTACCTGGCCGCGACGGCGAGCACCGCGAAGGCCGCCACGGCGGTGGCCGCCGGCGCGGGCGCGGGCGGCGTCGCCGACGCGGCGGGCTCCGCGCCCCGGCAGGTCCTGGGCGCGGTGGCCTCGGCGGTGGCGCTGGCGATCGCCGTGGGCATCGGGCTGGCGTCCGGCGGCGACGAGCCGGGGGCGCCCGCCGCGCACACCGCCCCGGAGCCCGTGCCGACCGCGACGCCGGCACCGCAGCCCCCGACGGCCCCCCTGCCGCCACCGCCCACCCAGGACCCGCCCGCGCAGGACCCTCCGGTTCAGGACCCGCCCGCGCAGGACCCGCCCGTCCAGGACCCGACCACCGCGCCGCCGGCCGGAGAGCCGGCGCCGGGACCGACGCCCGCGCCACCACCCGAGCCCGCCCCGGAACCGGAACCGGAACCCGAGCCACCGCCGCCCGCGCCCCCCGTGCTCGTGCCGACGGTGCCCAGCGACTTCACGCTGACGCCGGGCTCCCCCGCCGTGGCGCTGCCGATCACCGTGCGCAACACCGGCGGCACGGCCGCGCCGCCCGCCAGCACGACCCTGGCGCTGCCGCCGGACGTGCGGTCGGTGGGTCCGGGCGCGTCGCTGACCGGCGCCCCGCTCGTGCGGCTGGACGGAGCGGCCGACCAGACCGTGCAGTGCCCGGCCGGATCGGGCGCGATCACCTGCGCCACCGCCGAGCCCATCGCACCCGGCGGGACCGCCACGTTCGTGTTCCGGCTGAGCGCCGGGCACGACGCGGTCGGCGGGCTGATCAGCGGCACCGTCACCGCGGGCGCGTCGATCTCGGTGGACGTCGAGGTCGCCGTCACCATCCGACCCGCGGACGACGACCTGGACCTCCGGGTCCGCACGTGGCAGCACGGGTTCCGGGAGCCGCGCTTCGACGTGAAGGCCACCAACACCGGGGGCCGGCCCGGGACGCTCAAGCTCGTCGTGCAGTCCGACCACCACACCGGGCTCGTCGCCCTGCGGCCGGACTGCAAGCGGTCGCCGCACCGGATCGTGTGCGAGCGACCGCTGGAGCGCGGCGAGTCGTTCCGGCTGTCGGTGTGGGCGTTCGGCCTGCCGTTCCGGGACGGCAGCATCACCGTCACCGCGACCCTCGGCACGGCGTCCAGGACCGTCGAGGTGCCCGTGCACGCCCACCCGGGCGACGGGCAGCCCCCGGAGTGGCCCGGTGAGGGCGAGGAGCCCGGCCGGACGCCCACCGCGCCACCGACGGCGACCACGCCGACGACCGCGCCGACGACCGCGCCCGCGCCCACCGGGACGACGACGCCGTTACCCCCGCCGCCCTCCGACGAGCCGCCGGTGACGACCGCGCCGCCGACCACCGAGCCGCCGACCACGCGGCCACCCGCTCCGGAGCCCCCGGTCACCGAACCGCCGGTCACCGAGCCACCGGCCACCACCCCGCCGCCCACGCGCACCGAGCCCCCCTGCCTGCCCGTGCCGCCCTGGCTGCCGCCGGGCCTGCGCGATCTGCTCCCGCCGGGCACCTGCCCGACCCCTTGGTGATCGACGCCGGCCGTGCGCCGGTAAGGTGGACCGGTGCTGCCAGTCGTGCGCAGGATCTTCGGCCACCTCCCGGAGCCGGTGCGCTTCCTGATCAACAAGTATCGGGAGCTGATCAGGTTCGCGGTGGTCGGCGGAACGACGTTCGTCATCGACAACGGCATCTGGTACGCCCTGAAGCTGACCGTCCTCCAGGACAAGGTCGTCACGGCCAAGGCCATCGCCGTGCTGGTGGCCGTGATCGCGTCCTACGTGCTCAGCCGCGAGTGGTCCTTCCACACCAGGGGCGGGCGTGAGCGGCACCACGAGGCGGCGCTGTTCTTCCTCGTCAGCGGTGTCGGCATCGGCGTGAACCTGCTGCCGCTGTACGCGTCGCGGCACGTGCTGGACATGCACAGCGAGGTCGCCGACTTCATCAGCGGCTCGATCATCGGGATGCTGCTCGCCACCGCGTTCAAGTACTGGGCGATGCGCAAGTTCGTGTTCCCGGAGGCCGACGCGCGGCCGTCCGTCCGCCCGCTGCGGACCGTGTCCGAGCAGCGCGACGTGGCCTGAGCCACGGTCCCGAAGTCTTCTGAACTGCACTTTCACCCGTTCTCCGTACACTCGACCGAGTGTCCGTAGTCGAGAGTGTCGTCCGCCGCCTGCCCGAACCGCTGCGCTCGCTGGCCCTGCGGAACAGAGAGCTGGTCAAGTTCGCGGTCGTCGGCGGCACCTGCTTCGTGATCGACACGGCCATCTTCCTGGTCCTGAAGACGACCATCCTCGCGGACAAGCCGGTGACGGCGAAGGTCGTGGCGACCCTGGTCGCCACCATCGTGTCCTACGTGCTCAACCGCGAGTGGTCCTTCCGCACCCGCGGTGGACGGGAACGCCACCACGAGGCCGCGCTGTTCTTCCTGGTCAACGGCGTGGGCATCGGCCTGAACTCACTGCCGCTCGGCGTCTCGCGCTACCTGCTCCACCTCCAGGAACCCCACGTGAGCCGACTTGCGGAGGAGATCGCGGACTTCACCAGCGCCCAGATCGTCGGCACACTGGTGGCCATGGCGTTCCGGTGGTACGGGTACAAGAAGTGGGTCTTCCCGGAAGCCGACGCCCGCCCCCGCCCGAAGCGCTCCTACGACCAGCCCTGAACTCTTGTTTTTGGGCCTTGGGCACGCCCCGTGCAGACCGGTGGCCTCGTGTTCTCCCCGTATGGCCTGCCCGGAGGGCTACCATGCTTTTCCTGGGGGTGCAAGCACGCTTTTCGCTTGCACCCCCAGGAAAA
>Ga0196958_10000693_pt1 | contig 11040 bp, 11 predicted proteins | sample S1v_10metaG_FD_148654 | JGI IMG/M metagenome (GOLD analysis project Ga0196958, IMG submission 148654) | Soil microbial communities from Anza Borrego desert, Southern California, United States - S1+v_10 | ecosystem: Environmental > Terrestrial > Soil > Desert | place: USA: California | collected...
ATCCGGCCAGGACGCCGGCCGCGCTGGCGGGCGGCCTCTCGATCGAGGCGGCGTTGCCGCAGGCCAGGGCCGCCTTCGACCGCATCCGGAAGCAGCACTACCGGCCGGTCGCCGACGTCGTGGCCCCCTATCGCATCGACGGGCCGGACGGGGTCGCGCTGGGCGTGCTGTGCCTGGTCGACCCGGCCGCGGTCCGGGACGACGGGGTGACGCGGGTCCGGCACACCGAGGACGTCTATCCGGACGTCGTCGCGGAGCGGGCCGCGATGCTCGCCGGACTCGGCGTCGCCACGAGTGCCGCCATGCTCGTCCCCTCGACCGGCGGCCGTGCGCTGACCGCGCTGATCGAACGGCTCTGCCGGGGGCAGGCACCCAGCCTGTCCACAGTGGATGGTGCGGGCCGCGAGCACGAACTGTGGCTCACCGGTCCCGGCGAGGGCCAATCCGAACTGCTGGTGGCCCTGGACCAGATGGATCTCCTGGTCGCGGACGGAAACCACCGCGTCGCGGCCGCCGCGAACTCGGGACGCGGCGCGTTGCTGGCACTCGTCACCGGCGGACCGGCGCTGCGGATCGGCCCCATCCACCGCGTACTCACCGGCACCGGATTCGACGCGGACACGCTGGCGCGGCGATGGAAGGACGCGGGGTTCGACGTCCAGCCCGGACGGCCGGACCCGCCAACCGAGGAGGGCGAGGTGACCGTGCTGGCGGGCGAATCAGCCTTCCGGGTGGTGCTCGGCAAGGCAGGCGGTGACCACGCCGTGGTCGAACAGGAGCTGCTCCGCGGTGTGCTGGGCGTCGATCCGGAGGGGCCGCACGTGCGGCCGTTGTTGCCGGGCGCGCCGGTCCCCGCAGACGTGGACGCGGTAGTGCTGCTGGCCCCGGTTCCGTACGCGGAGGTGCTCGCCGTGCACGCGGCCGGGTCGCGGATGCCGAGGAAGGCCACCTACTTCACGCCGAAACCACGCAGCGGGCTCCTGCTGGCCGAACTCTGACGCCGCGCTTTTGTCGGTGGCCCGGCCTAGGATCACTTCGTGGAACTGCCCGTGATGCCGCCCGTGAAGCCGATGCTGGCCAAGGCCGTGCACGAACTGCCGCGCACGCCGGGGCTGCTGTACGAGCCCAAGTGGGACGGTTTCCGCTGCGTGGTCTTCCGCGACGGTGACGAGGTCGTGCTCGGCTCGCGCAACGACAGGCCGCTGACGAGATACTTCCCCGAACTGGTGGACCTGCTCAAGGACGCGTTGCCCGAGCACTGTGTCGTCGACGGCGAAATCGTGCTGGTCACCGAGGGCGGGCTCGATTTCGAGGCGCTCCAGCTGCGCCTGCATCCGGCGGCGTCCCGGGTGACCAAACTGGCCGCGGAGACGCCTGCCAGTTTCGTGGTGTTCGACCTGCTCGCCCTCGACGACCGGGATTTGACGCCGGAGCCGTTCGGGGAGCGGCGAAAACTGCTCGAAAGCGTCGTCGACACGAAGTTCGCGCGGGTGCACCTCACTCCGTTGTCCGGAGATCCCGACGTCGCCCAGGACTGGTTCACCCGCTTCGAGGGCGCGGGGTTCGACGGTGTGATGGCCAAACCCGCCGACGCACCGTACGAACAGGACAAGCGGGTGATGTGGAAGGTCAAGCACCAGCGCACCGCGGACTGCGTCGTCGCCGGATTCCGGTGGCACAAGGACGGGGTCGGGGTCGGGTCGCTGCTGCTCGGGCTCTACGACGACGAAGGCGTCCTGAACCACGTGGGCGTGGCCACCAGTTTCACCGCCGCGAGGCGTCGTGAACTGGTGGACGAACTCGCGCCGCTGCGGGAGAACGCGCTGGAGAGCCATCCCTGGCGCGAGTGGGCCGAGGCCCACGAGGAGGCAGGCGGCCGCATGCCGGGCGCGGGCAGCCGGTGGGCGCCGAAAAAGGATTTGAGCTGGGAGCCGGTCCGCATCGAGTGGGTCGCCGAGGTCCGCTACGAACACGTCGAGGGCACGCGGTTCCGCCATGGCGGTCGGCTCGTGCGCTTCCGCCCGGACCGGGAACCGGCGTCGTGCACGTACGCGCAGCTCGAAGAGGTCCCGCCCGCCGAGCTCGCCACCATGTTCACCGAGCTGGGGGAAACATGAAAGCGGAGCCGGTCACGCTGGACCTCGACGGCGTCGAGTTCACGGTGTCCAATCCGGGCAAGGTCTATTTCCCCGAGCACGGCGAGACCAAATTGGACCTCGTCGAGTACTACCGTGCCGTTTCGGGGCCGCTGCTGGCACAGCTCGGTGGCAGGCCCCTGTTGCTGGAACGCTATCCGGACGGCGCGGGCGGGAAGTCGTGGTTCCAGAAGCGGGTCCCGAAGAACGCGCCCGACTGGCTGACCACGACGGTGGTGTCCACGCCGAACGGGACCACTTCGGACGCGCTCGTGGCGAAGGACCTCGCCCATGTCATCTGGGCGGTGAACCAGGGCTGCCTCGGATTCCACGTCTGGCCGAACCGGGCCGCGGCGCCGGACATCAGCGATCAGCTGCGCGTCGACCTCGATCCGTCGCCGGGGATCGGTTTTCCCGAATTGCGGCACGGCGCCGTCTTGACGAAGGCGCTGCTCGACGAGCTGGGCATCGCCGCGCAGTTGAAGACGTCGGGCTCGCGCGGCCTGCATCTCTACCTCCCGCTGGAACCGAAGTGGGACGGCTACGAGGTCCGCGCGGCCGCCGTCGCGCTCGCTCGCGAACTCGAGCGCCGCCACCCCGACGAGATGACGGCGCAGTGGTGGAAGGAAGAACGCGGTTCCCGGGTGTTCGTCGACTTCAACCAGAACGCGCCGCACAAGACGGTGTTCGGCGCGTGGTGCGTGCGGCCGCGGGTCGGCGGACAGGTGTCGACGCCGATCGGCTGGGACGAACTGGACACCGTCGAGCCGGACGAGCTCACGCTGTCGACCGTGCCCGCTCGGCTGGCCGAACGCGGAGATCCTTGGGCGGGAACGAAACCACAGTCGATCGAGCCGCTGTTGGAAATGTCGCGAAAGGACATGGCGAGCGGGCTCATGGACGCGCCCTGGCCGCCCGTCTATCCGAAGATGCCGAACGAGCCGCCCCGGGTCGCGCCGAGCCGGGCCAAGAAAGACTGAGGACAGCAGGCACTTCGGCACCTGGTTGCGCTACTTGTGCGGCGCAAAGATCGCAACCAGGTGCCGAATCGCGGTCAGAGCGGTAAGTCGAACGCGAGCTGGGTGTGCACGGCGGGTTCGGCCTCGCGGGTGGACCGGTGGCTCGGCAGGGTCGCGGCGCAGCGCGGGCACGGGGCGACGTCGGTGCCGGTGAGGTCCACCGGCGTCCATCGGCGGGCTTCCTTTTCCCCGCAGGCGGAACGCCGGTAGTGGAGGTCTTCGGAGCGGGTCATCAGATGCGCGGCGGGGGAGTCCTCCGGCAGCGCGCCGACCGAATACCAGCGTCCGGCGGTGGTCGTCATGGAACTGTCCTCCCGATACAGGTGGTCCAGCTCGAGATTCCTTCCGCAGGCCAGTGTCGACGAGACTCGCCGCGATTCCGGTATTTCGGCCTTCGGCGTGTCAAAGTACGTCCGGTGCGGACGTACTCGGCCAGCCGGGAGATCGGGATTCCCGTGTCCAGGGCCGGATCTCGCGTGATCGGGGACGGGACTCGCGTGCTTGGCGGCGTAACCCGGTGTCAGTCCTGAATGAACCGCAGAACACGCAGCATGCCCCGCTCGTCGACGACCTCGGGATCGTCCGCGACGCACTCCTCGAGGCGCGCGGTGACGGCCTCGGTGTCGATCCCCGAGCCGATCAGCACCAGCTCGCTCCGGCGCGGCAGGCCGGACGGCCACGCCGACCGGTCCAGCTGGATGAACGAGCCCACCGTGTGCAGGCCGAATCGGGACTGCCCGCCACTCGGGCCGAAATCGAGGAAACCCTTGATCCGGTAGAGCCCACCGGGACGCTGTTCGAGGAAGTCCATCAGCCGTCGTGGGTCCAGCGGCCGTTCGGCGGTGAAGGCGACGCTGTCGTACGCGGTGTGGAAGTGGTGCTCGTGGTCGTGCTCTTCCTCGCGGAGATCGTCGAACGAAAGCTGCCCGGCCCGTTCGCGCGGCCGGGCGTCGAAGAACAGGGTGGGGTCGATCCGCCCGTGGGAGGTGGCGAGCACCGGCGTGCCGGGTGCGATCTCGTCGATCGTGCCGCGCAGTTTCGCCAAGGTGTCCTCGTCGGCCCGGTCGATCTTGTTGAGCACGACGAGGTCGGCGAACCCGAGATGCTCGTCCAGTTCCGGATGCCGCTTCCTCGTCGTTTCGAATTCCGCCGCGTCGACGAGTTCGACCAGGCCGCCGTAAGCGATGGCGGGGTTCTCACTGGCGATCATCAACCGGATGAGGTCGCGTGGTTCGGCGAGTCCGCTGGCTTCGATCACGATGACGTCGATGCCGGCCTCGGCCTCGGAAAGCTTCGCGAGCATGGCGTCGAGGCCGCTCGCGTCGACGGCGCAGCACAGGCAACCGTTGCCGAACGACATCATGGTGTCGACCTGGCCGGAGACGGCCATCGCGTCGACGGCGATGCTGCCGAAGTCGTTGACCACGACACCGATCCGCGCACCCTGCCGGTTGGCCAGCAGGTGATTGAGCAGGGTGGTCTTGCCGGAGCCGAGGAAGCCCGCGACCAGGATGACCGGAATCCGCCTGTCGACCACGATTTTCCTTCCCTCGGAGCTTCCCGCACTCTAGCGACGGCGAGGGTGGGGCACTACACCGGTCCGGGGAAAGAACAGAAGAGCCGGTAGATGAATACGCTCGAAAGAGTGAACAACGACGATCGTGAAGTGATCTTGGTCGGGTGTGATCATTGCGACTGACGCAATTCGGTGAATCTTCCGCGAAGTCGTACACCATTCCAAATATTGTCGTCGTCAAGCTTTCTGCCTGCGGAAATGCCCGCGGGGTGGAGTTTCTGTCATTCGGTGGAGTGTGGCGTTCTTTCGGTGGGGTATCGTCTCTCGTCTGGTCCGGACCCGGCCGGTTCGCCGTTCAGACGTGATCCTCCGGGCATTTCCCGAGTGCAGGAGGAATGGTGATCGTTTTCGCCGCCGGTGCCGGCGTCGAATTCGGAGAGTGGGAGGCCGAGGTGGCGACGGCCTCCATGCGGGTGACGGGTAACCCCCGCTTGCTTCCGGAGAGGGGGCCACGGCAACGGAGCGTGGACCTGGCCGAGGCGGAGGACTTCCTCCGGCTCTTCCATGCCGAAACGGACGGCGGGACCGCGGGACTGAGCGAGCGGCTGGATGGGGTCCGCGCCGAAATCGCCGCGACAGGGACGTACCGGCACACCACCGCGGAGGTCGAGTTCGGCGCCCGGGTGGCCTGGCGGAACTCCGCGCGGTGCATCGGCAGGCTGTACTGGCAAGGACTGAGGGTGCGGGGTCATCGGCGGGATCACCTATCCCCGGCGCCGTTCAACGGCTGGTACCTCGCCACCGAGATCGGCGCGCGCGACCTGGCCGACACCGACCGTTACGACCTGCTGCCGGTGATCGCGGACCTGATGGGCCTGTCGACGAAGTCGGAGCGCACCCTGTGGCGCGACCGCGCGCTGGTCGAACTGACGCCGGCCGTCCAGCACTCCTTCGACGCGGCGGGCGTGACCGTCGCCGACCACCACACCGAGTCGCGGCGGTTCCTCACGCATAGCGCCAAGGAGGAGCAGGCGGGACGCCGGTGCCAGGCGGACTGGAGCTGGATCGTCCCGCCGCTGCCCGGTGGGCAGACCGCCGTGTTCCACCGCTACTACGACGAACCCGATCCGGCCGCGAGACCGGCGTTCCTGCCGCCCGGCCGGCGCTCCGACGGGTGAAGAGGTGAGTCGAATGCGGCGTGTCGATGGGTTGGACGGCGGCACGGGTTGCGGCCGCGCGGAGAATGGTGGCATGACCGCAGTACTCGTCGCCCACGCCGGTGAATCCAGTGGGACAAGGGAGATCGCCGAGGTGATCGCCGCCGAACTGCGGGAAGTCGGGCTGACGGTCGATCTGCTGGACGCGGCCGAAGTCGAAGACGTCGAACCGTACGGCGCGGTGATCGTGGGGAGCGCGCTGTACCACCGGCGCTGGCGGCCGGAGGCGGTGCGGCTGCTCACCGAACACGAAGAGGCACTCCGGAACCGGCCGGTGTGGTTGTTCCACAGCGGGCCCTGCGGGCCGCTGGCCGCCGGCAAACGGGTGAGCTTGCCCGCGGGGGTGGCCTTGCTGGCCGCGAGGATCGACGCCGAGCGCACCGCCACCTTCGGCGGCAGGCTCACCCCGGCCACCGCGAGCGGCCTGTTCTGGAAGATCATGGCCGCGGGCCCCTGGGCGGGCGACTTCCGCGATTGGCCGTCGATCCGGGCCTGGGCCCGCGACGTCGGCCGCCGCGTGCGCATCCGCGTCACCCTGTGAAGTACCGGTTTCGTCGGTGGCCTGTCGTACCATGCTCGCATGGACAAACGGTTCACTGCGAAGCTGCTCAAAAGCCCGGAGAAGGGCGGCTGGACGTACGTCGTCATGCCCGGTTCCGCCGAGTACTTCGGCACCAAGGGGCTGGTGAAGGTCCGCGGGACCATCGACGGGCATCCGTTCCGGAGTTCGTTCATGGCGCTGGGCGACGGCACCCACAAGCTCCCGGTGAAGGCCGATGTGCGCAAAGCGATCGGCAAGGAGGAAGGTGACACGGTGGACGTCGTCCTGCTCGAGCGGCTCGAGGGCTGAGTGGCCGCGGAGTGGAAGCCGTCCCCGGTCATCAAGATCTACGAGGCGCTCGGCGCGGTGGCCGACGGCCGGGTCGAGATCGACGGTGACACGGCGCGCGTCGCGTCGTCGGACAAGGCCAAGACCTACGACGTCCGCCACGATCCGGCCGCGGGCTCGATCACGGCCAACGACAACGGGTCCTACTGGCAGGGCTACCTCGGCTACCCGGGCATCGCGTACCTGATGGCACGCGGCGTGCTCGCCTACGACAGCGGCCTCACCGCCGGGCTGGCAGGCGTGCCGTGGAAGGAACTCGCCACCCGGTACCGCAATGATTGGGCGAAGGTCGAGAAGCACGTCCGCGACGACCTGGCCGACAAGGGAGTCGATCTGGACCGGTTCGATGCCGGGCTCGCGGAGATTTCGAATCGGTTGGAAGCCTTGGCGCTCACCAAGCTTTCCCCGCGGCTGCGCCCACCCGAGTGACTTGAGCCAGGCGCAGCCACAGCAGTTGTTCCGTGAAGGACTCCTTGAGGGACCCAGAGTCCCTCAAGGAGTCCTTCACGGACTTCCGGCAGGCCAAGCAGCCGGTTCCGCATGGGGTCAAGGCCCCGTGCTCAGTCGCAGTGTTCCGCCGGGCTGTTGTACGTCGTCCCGCCCGCGGAACCGCCCCACTTCACGCATTTGCCCGCGGCGGCCGCCCGTACCGGGCCGGCGAACCACGAGAACGACCCGGAGTCGGTGAGCCGGGAAGAACCCGCCACCTCGAGGTAGGCCGATGTCGCGGTCGCGGTTCCGGTGGACGCGCTCTTCAGCGTGGCGACACAGTTCTGCCCGTTGGAAGCGTTGTAGGACAGGTAAACCGTGCCCGCCGTCCCGAGCGGGGCGGAGTCGATCACGCCGTATCCACCGCCGCACACCGGGGCGCCGAGGGTGGTCTCGGTGACCGTCGAGAAGCGGATGGTTTCGTTGGCGTTCCCCGCCGGGCCCGCTTCGTACAGCACACCGACCGAACCCGAGGACAGCTGGACCATGTCGGAGTACGCGGCGTCGCCGCTCCACACCAGCGTTCCGGCGGAGTTGCCCTGCCAGTTCGCGCCCTCGTCGAACGAGGACCGGACGACGAGTTCCTTGCGGCGGTCGCAGACCGACGGCGCGGCGAACAGGATCCGGTTGTACTTGCCCGCCTTGTCGGTCGCGGTCATCCGCGCGGTCGAGGCCTGCACCACCGGGGTGATCAGGTCCTCTTCGAAGGTGAACTTGGTGGAGAAGCTCGCTCCACCGTCGGAACTGAGGGCGTAGGCGCGGTTCTTCGCGCCGCCGCTGAGGCATTTGTCGCCGTTGTTGGCCTGGTTCCGTGCCGCGGCGTAGACCCGGCCGTCGAGCAGCTCGGTGACGCTGATTTCCTGCGGGTTCAGCCCGGCCGACGACGCCGGGGTGTCGGTGGCGCCGCGCTTCCACGTGACGCCCTGGTCGTCGCTGTAGATGAGCGCGCCGCTGTTCCTGCCGTCGACGGTGTAGCTCATCCCGGCGACGAGCCGGCCGGCGTGCGCGCCGCGGGTCAGCACGATGCCGTGCGACGGGCCGGTCGCGAGCCAGCCCGGCGCGGAGGCGAAGCCGAGCTGCGTGGTGAGCACCTTGGGCGCGGTCCAGGTCTTGCCGTGGTCGTCGCTGATCGAGACGCGCGGAATTCGGTCGCAGTCGGGGTTCTTGACGCATTCCAGCACCGAGAGCAGCACGATCCGCCCGGTGGAGGGAATCACGATCGGCGTCGGATTTCCTTTGGTGTCACCGAAACCTTCGATGACGATCTTCGGTGCGCTCCAGGTCTTGCCGTTGTCCGCCGAGCGTTTCACGACGAGATCGATGTCGCCGCGGTCGTTGCAGAAGCCGGCGCCGCCGTTGCGGCCTTCGGCGAACGCGAGCAGTTCGCCGTTGTTCGCCTTGACGACGGCGGGGATTCTGAAGCAGTCGTAACCTTCTGTTTTCTCTTTGTACACCAACGTGTTCCCGACGGCGGCGGCCGAGGTGCGGTCGCCGGTGTCCGGGGTGGCGAGAGAGGCGGCCGGGGATGCGCCGACCGCCGCGGTGGCGACGAGGGCCGCGAACAGGCCCTGTGCGACGCGGGAGATCTTCACGGGAGTGCTCCGTCCTGGATTCGATTCCGGGTGACGGGACATCAGAGTCCTTCCGGCTCGTACAGCCGTCGTACAAGGCGCGTACAACCCGGTTTCGCCTTCTGTGTCAGGTGACGCAGAACGACGGCGGTTTTCCTGCCAAGCTCGATCCCGTCGGACACGGCGCGAGATCGGAAAGGGGGAGGGGCCGATGAAGGTGATCGATCTCGAGGGGCGCGAGTGGACGGTCGATCGCCGGTTCGCGCCGTGGCGCCGGTGGGTCCAGCCGATGGCGGGACTCACCGGCGGTTACCGGCAGCACAAGCTCACCGCGGACTGGAAGTTCCCCACCGACGACGGCATCGGGGAGCGCGAGGAAGAATCCGTGCCCAAGGTGGCCCTCGGACTGTGGGGAGCGCTGGCCACCGTGGAGATGCTCCTGCACCTTCCGGTGTACTTGCTGCTGGGACTTCTCCAGCTGCCGGTCCTGGCGCTGGAACTGCTGTGCCAGGGCGTCGCGGGTTCCTTCGCGCGGATGGTGCGGTGGTTCCGGAAGGCGCCGAGGCGGGTCGACGTCGCCGGATGGCACAAGGAACATCGCAGCCTCGCGTCGCTGACCACCCTCAAGGTGCGCGAAGACCTGGCGACCCCGTTGGTGGCCGAGTTGAGCGGCCTGCTGCGCGAACGCGTCATGTTCGATCCCGGTGATCCGGCCGTGCACGAGGTACTCACCCGGTTCGACGTGCGGGTGGAACGCCATCGGACCGTGCTTCTTCGGCGATCCGCGTCAGGATCCGCGCACCGATGAGGAGGCACTTCGGCCTGCCATGGCGGCTCAGTGGTCCTCTGGTGCCAGCTGCCTGAGGTCGTTCAGGCTCCGGACGACCAACCGCTGCCGGCCGGTGCTGAGCAGCCCGTCGGCGCGCAGGGTCCGCAGTGTCCGGGCGACGGCTTCCCGTGACGCCGACGCGAGCCCCGCCAGGTCGCGCTGGCTGATCCGCAGGGCGATCAGAGTGCCTTCGGGGACGGGGACGCCGTACCGCTCGGCTAGGTCGACCAGGATCGCGGCGATGCGTTCGGCGGCGGTGCTGTCCCCGAATTCGGTGCGGCGCGAGTTGGCGTAGCGCAGGCGGGAGGTGATGATCCGGAGCAACACCACGGAGATGCCGGGGTGTTCGCGGAGCACCGAGTTGAACGCCCGCGAGGACAGCCAAAGCCCGGTGACCGGCTCGACGGCGATCGCGGTGGCCGAGCGCAGGCTGCCGTCCATCGACGCCATCTCGCCGATGATGTCGCCCGGATCGCGGACAGCCAGCACGGCGTCGTAGCCGCCGGTGGACACCGACGTGATCTTGACCCGCCCGGTCATCAGGATCAGCACCCAATCCGACCGATCACCCTCCCGGATGATCACCGTTCCCGCCGGATACCGGCGTAGTTCGGCCTTGGCGCGTAGCGCGGTGCGCTGGCCGTCGTCGAGCAGTTCCCAGAGCCTGCCGGGTGGGTCGTGCGGCTCCGCCGCCGGCTGTGTCATGCCTTCTCGTCGCCTCCGTGCGCGATCGTACGAGCAGGCCCGGCCGGACGTTAACCGGGGATCTCTTGATATGCCTGGGAAAGGCGCTGGATGCCGTCCCGCAGCTGCGCGCCGGTCGCGGTACTGACGTAACTCAGCCGCAGATAGGGCCCCGGCGCCTCGGCCGCGAAGTACGTCCGGCCGGAGGTGACCGCTACTCCGGCGCGGAAAGCGGCGCTGGTCAGCGCCACCTCGTCGGCGAAAGCGGGGAGCGGCTGCCACAGGTGATAGCCCCCGGTCGGGACCGGGACGGCGGTCCAGGAGGGCAGGAATTCCCGCAGTGCCGAGACGGTGACGTCACGGCGTTCCCGCAGGGCGGCGGCGAGGGTCCGCAGATGGCGTGGCCAGGCGGGGGAGCTCACCAGTTCGAGCGCGGTTTCCTGCAGCGGCCGCGGTACGAAGAAGCTCTCGACGGCGTGGAGGCCGCGCAGCCGTTCCAGTGCGGGGCCGCGGGCGGCGAGCGCGCTGATCCGCAGGCTCGGTGACGCCGGTTTCGTGAGCGACCGGATGTGCACCACGACGCCGTCGGGGTCGTCGGCCACGAGCGGGGGCGGGGGAGCCGGGCTGCCGGGATGCGCCATCAGGCGGGCGAAGTCGTCCTCGACGACGAAAGCGCCGGCGTCGCGGGCGA
>Ga0196958_10000694_pt1 | contig 11037 bp, 10 predicted proteins | sample S1v_10metaG_FD_148654 | JGI IMG/M metagenome (GOLD analysis project Ga0196958, IMG submission 148654) | Soil microbial communities from Anza Borrego desert, Southern California, United States - S1+v_10 | ecosystem: Environmental > Terrestrial > Soil > Desert | place: USA: California | collected...
GGAGGACCTGCTGCGCCCCGACGACGGCGCCCACGTCGCGGCGCTCGTGCTCCACCCCGCGGCCCGGTGGGTCGCCGAGTACTACCCCGTCGAGGACCTGCACGCCGACGACGACGGCTCGGCCCGCGTGACGATGCGCTACGGCGACCGGGACTGGATGGTGCGCCTGCTGCTGGGCCTCGGCGACACCGTCGAGGTCCTCGCCCCGCCCGATCTGGTCGAGGCCCGGCGCGCCCGCGCCCGCGCCGCCCTGGCGGCGTACGGGGAGGACACGTAGGTCCCGCGGCTCCGGCCGCGGAGCCCCGGCCACCGGCGCCGGAGCGCACACGGCCGTTCACCGTGCGGTCACCCCTACGGACTAGGGTCCTGCCCGTGCCGTACCTGTGGAGCGTCGTCGCCGTGGTGACCGCGCTGGTCGGGCTGGGTCTGGTCGTCGGGGCGCTGCTCGGTCCGGTCCGGCGCCTGAGCGCCGTGGCGGGCCTCGCGCGCCGCCGGATCGGCGACGAGGTCGGGATGCTCGGGGCCCGGGTGGCCGCGCTGCGGGTCCGGCTCGCGCAGCGCCGCGCGTAGCATCGAGCACACCGTGGAAGGAGCCACACCGTGAGCGAATGGGTCATCGTCGCGATCGTCGGCGTGGTGCTGCTGTTCAGCGCCAAGAAACTGCCCGACATGGCGCGCGGGCTGGGCCAGTCCATGCGCATCTTCAAGGCCGAGACCCGCGGGCTCCGCGAGGACGAGCAGGCCTCGAAGGGCGGTCAGGCCACCGGCGAGCCGCAGGCCCCGGGCCGTCAGCTCGACGAGGGCCCCTCGGCCGGCGCCCGGCAGGACGGCCACCAGAACGGTCAGCAGTCCGGCCAGCAGGACCCCGCCCAGCCCACGCGGCCGGGCCCCACCTCGTCCTGAGCCGCCCGTGACGTCGGGGGACGCGCCGCGATCGGGGGAGCACACCGAGGGGGGAGCCGCCACGATCCGCCGCGGATCCCGCGCCCGGTGGTGGCGCAACCTGCGCTGGCCCGGCGCGCGCCGGCGCGCCAACCCCGACGGCACCATGACGCTCGTCGAGCACATCTACGAGCTGCGGCGGCGCCTCGCGGTGGCGCTGCTCGCCGTCGCCCTCGGCACGCTGCTCGGCTTCTTCTGGTACACCGCCTACCCGTTCGGCCTGCCGTCGCTCGGCCAGATCCTCACCGAGCCCTACTGCGCCCTGCCGCCGCAGAACCGGGTCCAGATCGGTGGCGGCCAGGAGTGCCGCCTCGTCGCGTTCGGCGTGTTCGAGCAGTTCACGCTGCGGCTCAAGGTCGCGGCCACCGCCGGGGTGCTGATGTCGAGCCCGATCTGGTTCGCCCAGCTCTGGGGCTTCATCACTCCGGGCCTGTACGCGAAGGAGAAGCGCTTCGCGTACACCTTCGTGAGCGCCGCGGTCGTGCTGTTCACCGCCGGCGCGGTGCTCGCCTACTACGTCGTCACCCAGGCCCTGCAGTTCCTGTTCACCGTCGGCGGCGACGTCCAGGCCACCGTCCTGCGGGGGTCGGACTACTTCGACCTCCTGATCGCGCTGCTCGTCATCTTCGGTGTGAGCTTCGAGCTGCCGCTGCTGGTCGTGATGCTCAACCGCGTCGGCGTCGTCTCCTACGCGCAGCTGCGGTCGTGGCGCCGGGGCCTGGTCTTCGGCCTCTTCCTGTTCGCGGCGGTGGCGACGCCCGGCCAGGACCCGATCTCGATGCTCGCGCTGGGCGTGGCGCTCGTCCTGCTGCTCGAGCTCGCCATCCAGATCTCGCGCGTCCACGACAAGCGGGAGGCCCGGCGACGCCTCGAGCAGGGCTGGGGCCGGCCCACGGACTGGGCGAGCCTCGACCCCGACCAGCCGGCGCCCCTCGACGACCGGCTCGGCGCGCCGGCGCCCGCCGCGGGCCCCGCCCCGCGCATCGAGCCGGTGCCGCCACCGGCGCCCGACCGGTCCAGCGACGCGTCGTCCGACCGGTGGGACGCCACCTGATCCGGCGGCGGGACGCCGAGGTGTGACACTGTGGGAGCGTGGCCACTCGCTCTCCCGCCGAGGCCTACGAGCAGGCTCGCACCCGCGCCGCCCACCCCCAGCTCGCCCGGTTCGCCGCGCAGCTGTCCTTCGAGCTCGACGACTTCCAGCGCCGCTCCTGCGTGGCCCTCGAGCAGGGCCACGGGGTCCTCGTGTGCGCGCCGACGGGCGCGGGCAAGACGGTGGTCGGTGAGTTCGCGGTGCACCTGGCCCTGGCCCGCGGGCAGAAGTGCTTCTACACGACGCCGATCAAGGCCCTGTCGAACCAGAAGTACACCGACCTCGTCGAGCGCCACGGCGCCGACGCGGTCGGCCTGCTGACCGGCGACGCGGCGATCAACGGTTCGGCGCCCGTGGTGGTCATGACCACCGAGGTGCTGCGCAACATGCTCTACGCCGAGGCCACCGCGCTCGAGGGCCTCGCGTACGTCGTCATGGACGAGGTGCACTACCTCGCCGACCGCTTCCGCGGCGCGGTGTGGGAGGAGGTCATCCTGCACCTGCCCGAGCACGTCCAGATCGCGTCGCTGTCGGCGACGGTGAGCAACGCCGAGGAGTTCGGGGACTGGCTCGTCACGGTCCGCGGTGACACCACCGTCGTCGTCGACGAGACGCGCCCGGTGCCGCTGTGGCAGCACATGGTGGTCGGGCACCGCATGTTCGACCTCTTCGCCGAGGAGCGCCGGGGCGGCACGGCGACCCTGAAGGTCGACCCGAGCCTCGTGCGCGCCGTCGCCGACGTCGATCGCGGGCCGGCCGTGCACGGCGGGCGCGCCCGGGGCGGTCCGCGCTCGGGCCCGCCCGGGCGCAACGGCCGCGGGTACGACCGGCGCGGCGGGCCCGGCCGGTCCGGTCCGCCGGGACGCGGCGGTCCGTCGGGGTTCCGACCGCCGTCGCGGGTCGACGTCATCGAGCGCCTCGACGCCGCGGGTCTGCTGCCGGCGATCACGTTCATCTTCAGCCGGGCCGGGTGCGACGCCGCGGTCACGCAGTGCGTGCGCTCCGGCCTGCGCCTGACCGGGCCGGACGACGTCGCGGTGATCCGCGAGGTCGTCGAGCGGCGCACGTCGGGGCTGCCCGACGCCGACCTCGAGGTCCTCGGGTACTGGGAGTGGCGCGAGGGGCTCGAGCGCGGCGTCGCGGCGCACCACGCCGGGATGCTGCCCGCGTTCAAGGAGACCGTGGAGGAGCTGTTCGTCCGCGGGCTCGTGCGGGCCGTGTTCGCCACCGAGACCCTCGCGCTGGGCATCAACATGCCCGCGCGCACCGTCGTGCTCGAGAAGCTCGTGAAGTACAACGGCGAGGCCCACGTGGAGCTGACGCCGGGGGAGTACACCCAGCTCACCGGGCGGGCCGGGCGCCGCGGCATCGACGTCGAGGGCCACGCGGTGGTCCTGTGGGCGCCGGGCGTCGATCCCGAGCAGGTCGCCGGCCTCGCCTCGACGCGCACCTACCCGCTGCGCTCGTCGTTCCGGCCCGGTTACAACATGGCCGTCAACCTCGTCGACCGGCTCGGCGTGGAGGACGCGCGCGAGCTGCTGGAGCAGTCGTTCGCGCAGTTCCAGGCCGACCGCAGCGTCGTCGGGCTGGCCAAGCGCCTCGAGCGCAACCGGGAGGCCCTCGCCGGCTACGCCGAGGCCGCCGCGGGTCACTCCGGCGACGACGAGGACTTCCGCGCCCTCGCCGAGTACATGGACCTGCGTCGCCGGGTGTCCGAGCGCGAGAAGATGCTCTCGCGGCAGGGCCGGTCGACGCAGAAGGCCGAGGCGGCGGCGTCGCTGGAGGCCCTGCGGCCCGGTGACGTCATCGCCGTCCCCGGCGGCAAACGCGCCGGGCTGGCCGTCGTCCTGGACCCCGGGGTCGACCGCAGCCCGCGCGGGCAGGAACCGCGGCCGCTCGTGCTCACCGAGGACCGGTGGGCCGGGCGGTTGTCGCTGGCCGACTTCCCCGAGCCCGTCGCGGCGCTGGGCACGATGAAGCTGCCGCGCAAGGTCGACCACCGCCTGCCGCGGCAGCGTCGCGACCTCGCGAACGCCCTGCGCGAGACGGGCATCGAGCCGCCCCTGCGGACGGGGTCGAGCCGCCGGCGCCGCGGCGCGGAGAACGAGGACCCCGAGCTCGCCTCGCTGCGGCGCGCGCTGCGGGCCCACCCGTGCCACGGCCTGGCCGACCGCGACGACCGCGCGCGCTGGTTCGAGCGCTACCAGCGCCTCGAGCGCGAGACCGAGCAGCTGCAGGCGCGCGTGCGCTCCACGACGCACTCGCTGGCGCGCACGTTCGACCGCATCCGCGGCCTGCTGGGGGAGCGGGGCTACCTCGACGACGCGCCCGACGCCGAGCAGACCGTCACCGAGCACGGGCGGCGGCTGGCCCGGCTGTGGGGCGAGTCCGACCTGCTCGTCGCCGAGTGCCTGCGCAGCGGCACCTGGCGCGGGCTCGGCCCGGCCGAGATCGCGGCGGTCGCCTCGTCGCTGGTCTACGACAGCCGCCGCGACGACGGCGGCGTGCCGCGCGTGCCCGACGACGCGACCGCGGCCATCGAGCAGACCGTGCAGCTGTGGCACGACCTCGTCGCCGACGAGCGCCGCCACCACCTCGACCGCACCCGCGAGCCCGACCTGGGGTTCGCGTGGCCGGTGCACCGGTGGGTGCGCGGCGACTCGCTCGCCGTCGTCCTCGACGGGGCCCGCGCCCACGGCCTGGAGCTGTCCGCGGGGGACTTCGTGCGCTGGTGCCGGCAGGTCGTCGACCTGCTCGACCAGATCCGCGCCGTCGCGGGGACCGGCGACACCGTCGGCCGCGCCGCCGCCGACGCGGTCCGCATGATCCGGCGCGGGGTCGTCGCCGTCGGAGAGGGCTGACCGGTGAGCGCGCCGCGCGACGAGCCGACGGTCGGCCCGGGATCGCCCTGGGCGCCGCCGGGCTCCGGCTCCGGGGGCCAGCAGGGGTACGGGCAGCAGCCGGGCTACGGCCAGCCCGGGTACGGCCCGCCACCGGGCTACGGCGGGCAACCGGGGTACGGCCAGCCCGGCCACGGCCCGCCCTCCGGGTACGGGCAACAACCGGGGTACGGCCAGCCGCCCGGGTACGGCCAGCCGCCCGGGTACGGCCAGCCGCCCGGGTACGGCCAGCCGCCCGGGTACGGCCAGCCCGGGTACGGCCAGCCCGGCTACGGCCAGCCCGGCTACGGCCAGCCCGGGTACGGCGGCCAGCCCGGGTACGGCGGCCAGCCCGGCTGGGGTGGCGCGCAGCCCGGGTGGGGCGGGCCGGTCCCGCCGCGTCCGCGCAAGCCCTTCCCCTGGAGGGTCGTCGGCATCGTCGCCGCGGTACTCCTGGTGGTCGCGCTGGTGATCGTCGCGCTCCTCGGCTTCGTCGTCGGCCCGCGCTTCGCCCGGGTGGACGTGCTGGACCCGGACGCGGTCGCCCAGGGCGTCACCCGGGTGGTCACGGAGGACTGGCGGCGCCAGATCACCGGGGTCACGTGCCCGGCCGACCAGGAGGTCCGCCCGGGCGTGACGTTCACGTGCCGGGCGACGGTGGACGGGCGGCCGGCGCAGGTGCCCGTCGCGGTGGTGGACGCGAGCGGCACCTACTCGGTGGGCCAGCCGCGCTGATGGCCACCCTCGACGACGTCCGGCGTCTCGCGCTGGCCCTGCCGCGCACCGACGAGACGGTGTCGTGGGGGTCGGCGTGCTGGGTGGTCTCGTCGAAGGCCTTCGTCTGGGAGCGCCCGCTGCGCCGCGCCGACGAGGCGGCCCTCGCCGCGGCGGGCGTCCCGCTGCCCACCGGCGACGTGCTCGGCGTGCGGGTGGCGGACGAGGGCGTCAAGCAGGCCCTGATCGCCGACGACCCCGACGTCTACTTCACGACGCCGCACTTCGACGGCTACCCCGCGGTGCTCGTGCGCCTCGAACGCATCGGCGTCGACGAGCTGCGCGAGCTGGTGGAGGAGGCGTGGGTACAGCGCGCCCCGAAGACGGTCGCCCGGGCGTGGCTCGCCGAGCAGGGCCGCTAGCTACTCACCCCGCAGGGCCGCCGCGAGCCGGTCGACCGACCCGGTGAGGTTCCACCGCTGGGCCAGCTCCGCGAGCGCGTCCGGGTCGGCGGGCTCGTGGGGCAGCGCCCGGCGCTCGCCGGTCCAGTCGATCGGCGCGTCGGGCGCGACGCGGACGACCCCGGGCGCGGCCACGAGGTACTCGCCGGCCCGCGCGAGCTTGGCGCGGACGGCCGACGACATGCGGGTGTCGGAGCGGTCGAGGACTGCGGCGATCATCTCGTCCCACGAGCCGAACTTCGACACCACCTGCGCCGCGGTCTTCTCCCCGATACCCGCCACGCCGGGGAGCCCGTCGGAGGGATCGCCGCGCAGCATCGCCATCTCGGCGTACCCCTCCCCGGCGCGCGCGACCGGGACGCCGTAGCGGGCGGCGACGTCCTCGGGGCCGTAGAGCTCGTACTTCGACACGCCGCGGGCGATGTAGACGATCCGCACCGACGTGGGCTCGTCGCGCACGAGCTGGAGCAGGTCGCGGTCGCCGCTGACCACCTCGATCGCGTCCCTCGACTCCGTGGCGCACAGGGTGCCGATGACGTCGTCGGCCTCGTAGCCCTCGGCCCCGGCGGTCGGGATCCCGATCGCGGCGAGCACGTCGAGGATGATGTCCACCTGCGGCCCGAGCTCGGGCGGCGCGGCCTCGGCGTCGGGCGCCCCGCCCACCGGGGCGGACGGGTCGCCGGCCGTCGGGTCGACGCGGTGGGCCTTGTAGGACGGGAGGGCGCGCACGCGGAACGCCGGGCGCCAGTCACGGTCGAGGCACGCCACCACCGCGCCGGGACGACGCTCGCGGACCAGGCGGGCGACCATGTCGCAGAACCCGCGCGCGGCGTTGACCGGCGTCCCGTCCTCGGCGGTCAGCGTCGCCGGCACCCCGTAGAAGGCGCGGAACCACAGGCTGGCCGAGTCGAGCAGCATCACCGGTGCGTCCGGCGTCGAGGGTCCGGCTCCGCGCTCCGCGTCCATGCGCAGCAGCCTCCCATCCCGGAGCGACACCCCCACGTCGAGGCACGCGCGGTGACCGCACCGCGGCCCTCCGCCAGATCTATGCCTCGGGCTGGCGGCCGCCGCTCGCCGACGGCCCGACCGCCGGCGGGCTGGCGGAGCTCGTCGCGGCGTCGCCGCCGCCCGAGGCGGCCACCGCCTTCGCGTAGCGGGTCCCGGCGGCCAGCAGCACCAGCCCGGCACCGAGGAACGCCGCGACGCGGGCGAGGCCGTCGAGCGCGGTGAGGTCGAAGAGCACGAGCTTGACGAGCGCCGCGACGACCAGCACGCCCCCGAGGATGCGCGGCAGCGACGCCTGCAGTCCCCGGACGAGCAGGACCAGGGCCAACGCCGTCCACGAGACGGTGACCAGGACGTGGCCCACGACGAAGCCCGTGCGGCTCGCGGACACCAGCAGGGCGGCGCTGACCACGGAGCCCGCGGCGCCGTAGAGCCCCACGACGCCGAGCAGGCCCCCGGCCACCGCGGCCTGCCCGCGGTCGCGGAGCAGTCCCAGCCGGGCGAGCGCGAGGAGCCCGACGACGGCGACGGCGGCGAGCAGCACCGAGGTGACGAGCGCACCGGCCAGCTCGCCGACGGCCGCGGCGTAGCGGTCGGTGCCGCCGGGCACGGTCACCACGAAGGGCGGGGCGGGGAAGGACGCGACGAGGTCACCCGGCGCGTCGCCCCCGAGCGCGACGAGCCCGCCCACGAGCCCGACGCCCGCGGCCGCCAGCAGCGGCCCGCGACGGCCGGTGGCGACCGCGACCAGGGCGAGCACGAGGGCCTCGGCGAGCAGGGGCAGCGACACGGGCCCGTCACCGACGGCGAGGGCGGTGGCCAGCACGAGCGCGGTGGTGCCCCCGCCGCCGGCCACGAGGGCCAGGGACCGGTGCGCGGCCGGCGCCGCGCCGCGGTCGAGGGCGACGACCACGAGCAGCAGGACGACGGCCACGCCCGCGGCCACGAGGGACCCGGGGACCGGGGCGAGGGCGAGGCAGACGAGCAGGGCGGGCAGGACCGGCAGGCCCAGCACCAGGGCCGCGGTGAGCCGTCCGGATGCGCCGACGAGCAGCGCGGTCGCGACACCGGCGCCGACGACGGCGAGCACCGCCACCGTCGTCGCGACCTCGCCGAGGGGGACGCCCTCGAGCAGGCGGATGACCGTGCCGAGCGCCCCGAGGGTCGACGCGGCGGCCGCCACGGCCGCGACGGCGGGCCAGGCACGGCGCCGCGCGACCGGCACGGCCGCGGCCTGGGCCCCGAGCAGCAGGGCGACCAGGGTCGGCGTGGGGGCGCCGACGACCAGCGGCGCGGCGACCCCGGCACCGACCAGCACGCCGAGCGCGAGACCCCGGTGCCGCCACCGGTCGGCCAGCACCACCCCGCCCGCGGTGACCGCGAGCGCGAGCGGCACCGCGACCGCGACCGGGAGGAAGCGGTAGAGCGAGGTCGCCGCGGCGACGGTGAGGAACAGCGTGGCGACGCCCGTGGCGGCCAGTGCGACCGCGCCGGCCGGGGCCTCGCCGGTGCCGCCGCCGGTGGGGGCGGCGAGCCGGCGGCGCACGCGGACGCCCACGCCGACGAGGCCGAGCCCGAGCACCGCCCCGCCGACGACGCGCGCCTCGGGGGAGAACCAGCCGCGGCCCGCGGCGAGCACCAGGAGCAGCACGACGCCGAGCAGCGTGGTCGCGCCGCCGGTGACGGCGAGCAGGCGCGCCGTCGACCACGCCGGCCGGGACCGCGGGGCGCGCCGGGGACGGGGCGGCCGGCCACGGAACGGGCCGGGGCGCGGACCGGGATGCGGACCGGGATGCGGACCGGGGTGCGCCGGCCCGGGCCACGGCGGCACCGGGCCGGGCGCGGGTGGCGCCCAGGCCCCGGGCGGCGGCCACCCGGTCGGCGGCGCCGACGGAGTCGGTGCCGGGGGCGACGGCGCGGGCCCGGCGGACGGGCCGGCGGACGGCTCGCTGGAGGGCTCGCTGGAGGGCTGGCTGGAGGGCCCGGTGGAGGGGGCCGTGCGCAGCGTCAGCAGGGACTCACGGATGCGGTCGATCTCGCGGGTCACGCCCGCGAGGTCGTCGCCGAGACGGGCGACGAGCACGTCCTGCGGGAGCGGGGTGGTCATGGGACGGAGCCTGGCGGACCGCGGACCGCACGCCCAGGGGGACATCTACTCAGTCCCGCGTGGCGTCCCGGGCGAGCGGGCACCAGGTCCGCGCCGATCCCCGGGGCGCCGTGTCCGTCGTGCCCCGGGCACCGCGACGAGAGGAGACCACCCCATGGGTGACATCGCCGGCAAGCTCGACAAGGCCTACGAGGGCAAGACGATGGCGGAGATCGCCGACGCGCCGGTCGCCGCCCTCCAGGGCCTCAGCGAGGACGACGCGCAGAAGCTCCAGGAGGCGCTCAACATCAAGACGGTGCGCGACCTCGGCACGAACAAGTTCTTCCTCTGGGCGCAGGCCTTCGCCAAGCTCGCCGAGTGACGGCCCGGGCGCGCCCCGGGCACCGGCCCGGGGCGCGCCCGCGCGTCGGCCCGCTGACCTAGGCTCGGCGCCCATGAGCAGCACCCTCACCGGCGCCACCGACCGCGTGACGGCCCGGCTCGAGCGCGCGCGGGCCGCCGCCGGGCAGGTCGGGGTCGACGCCCTGGTGGTGACGCCGGGGCCCGACCTGCAGTACCTCACCGGCGTCGTCAAGCACTCCCACGAGCGCCTCTCGGCCCTGCTCCTGCCCGTCGAGGGCGACGCGGCGTTCGTGGTCCCCACGCTGGAGCGCCCGGGTCTCGACGGGTCGGCGGTCGAGACGATGGACGTGCTGACCTGGACCGACGGGGTCGACCCGCACGCGCTGGCCGCGACCCGCCTCGGCGGCGCGCGGCGGGTGGCGGTGGCGTCCGACATGCCCGCCCTGCACGTCCTCGGCCTGCGCGACGCGCTGCCGGGCGCGCGCCTCGAGCTCGCGACGCCGGTGCTGCGCGAGCTGCGGATGCGCAAGGACGCCGACGAGGTGGACGCGCTGCGCCGGGCCGGGGCGGCGATCGACGAGGTGCACGCGCGGGTCCCCGGCTGGCTCGTCCCCGGGCGCACCGAGGCCGAGGTCGGCGCGGACATCACCGCGGCGATCGTCGAGGCCGGCCACGCCGAGGCCGCGTTCGTCATCGTCGGCTCCGGACCGAACGGCGCGAGCCCCCACCACGAGCTCTCCGACCGGGAGATCCGGGCCGGCGACGTCGTGGTCGTCGACATCGGCGGGCCGCTGCCCGAGGGCTACCACTCCGACTCGACCCGCACCTACGTCGTCGGGGCGCCCACCGACGAGGTCACCGAGGTCTACGCCGTGCTCCAGCGCGCCCAGGAGGCGGCGGTGGCGGCGGCCCGGCCCGGCGTCACGGCGGCGAGCGTGGACGAGGCGGCGCGCGCGATCATCCGCGACGCCGGCCACGGCGAGTACTTCGTGCACCGCACGGGCCACGGCATCGGCCTGGAGGTGCACGAGGAGCCCTACATCGTGGCCGGCAACGACCTCGTGCTCGAGCCGGGCATGGCCTTCAGCGTCGAGCCCGGCATCTACTTCCCCGGCCGCTGGGGCGCCCGGATCGAGGACATCGTCGTGGTCACCGACGCGGGCTGCGAGGCGGTCAATCGCCGCCCGCACGACCTGCTCTCGTGCTGATCGCGGACCCCGCGGCGAACGACCCCGGCACGCCGGCCCGTCGGCGCGGGCCGACCCGCGCGACGTGGTCGCGCCTGGCGGGAGCGGTCGTCGCGGGCCTCGCGCTCTACACCGCGTTCCCCCCGCTGGGGGCCTGGTGGGCCGCGCCGCTGGGGATCGCGGTGCTCGTCGCGGTCGTGGACGGGCTCCGGGTCCGGGTCGCCCTCGCGCTCGGCCTGGTGGTCGGCGTCGCGTACCAGTGGCCGCTGCTGCACTGGACCGGCGAGTACGTCGGCGGCGTGTGGCT
>Ga0196958_10000695_pt1 | contig 11006 bp, 11 predicted proteins | sample S1v_10metaG_FD_148654 | JGI IMG/M metagenome (GOLD analysis project Ga0196958, IMG submission 148654) | Soil microbial communities from Anza Borrego desert, Southern California, United States - S1+v_10 | ecosystem: Environmental > Terrestrial > Soil > Desert | place: USA: California | collected...
CGCGAGCGGGCGGTGCTGACGCCGGTCTCGGGACTGCTCGCCGACGGCCGGCTGCACCCGATGACCGCGCTCGACGCGGACGGCCGGGTGGCGCGGCCGCCGTACGTGGTCGACGCGCTCAGGTGATCTCGGGCAGGTCCTGCTCCACGCCCAGCAAGGACCGGAACGGGTCGCCCCGTTGCTCGAGCCGGTCGAGCACCGTGCGGATCGTCCAGCGGTCCGGCCGCAGGTCGGGGTCGTCCAGCTCGTGCCAGCCGATCGGCACCGACACCGGGGCCTCCGCGGCCGGCCGCGTGGAGTACGGAGCGACCAGCGTCTTGTTGATCGCGTTCTGGGTGTAGTCGAGCCGGGCGAGCCCGCCGCGCGCCTTCTTCTCCCACTTCCAGCTGACCAGGTCGGGCAGCACCTTGCCCACCGTCCTCGACAGCTTCTCGGTCCACGCCCGGGTCTCGTCGAAGGAGTAGCCCGAGCGGATCGGGATCCAGACCTGGATCCCCCGCTTCCCCGTCACCTTCGCACGGGCGGTGATGCCGAGGTGCTCGAGAGCGGTCCGGTGCAGTCGCGCGAGCTCGAGCAGCTCCTCCCAGGAGGTCTTCTCGCCGGGGTCGAGGTCGATCAGGGCGTACGTCGGCTCGTGCATCGCGTCGGTGCGCGAGGTCCACGGGTGCCACTCCAGCGCCCCGAAGTTCGCGGCCCACAGGAGCGCGGCCGGCTCGTCGACCACCAGGTAGGTGGTCGTCTCCCCCGGGTCCGCCTCCGGGTTGTCCCAGCGGGGCAGCCACTCCGGCGCGTGCTTGGGCAGCTCCTTGTGCCAGAAGCCCTTGGTGTCGGCGCCGTCCGGGTAGCGGTTGAGGTTGATCGCGCGGCCCTCCAGGTAGGGCAGCGAGATCGGCGCGATCCTGGCGACGTACGCCAGCAGCTCCCGCTTGGTCACCGGCGGATCCCCGGGGAACAGGACCTTGTCGAGGTTGGTGACCTTCAGGCTCCGGCCGAACACCTCCCAGGTGCCTTGCTTGCCCAGGTCCTCCAGGGCCTCGATGGCCTCGTCCGGGACCGGCTCGGGCAGCAGCGTCACCTCGGCCTCCTCGGCAGCCGCGTCGGACCTCCAGAGCCGGTCGGGGTCCTGCTTCACCTCCTCGTTGGTGCGGCCGGTGAGCACCGACCGCGGGTGCTCCTCCGGGTCCCAGCCGGGGACGGCGTGCTCGTCCTTCTTGTGCAGCAGCAGCCACTGCTCCTTGTCGCCGTCACTGTCGTCGCGACGCACCAGCACCAGCCGGCCGTGCAGCTTCTCGCCGTGCATCTCCGCGTGGAGCTCCCCCTGCTCGAGGGCGCGCGCGGGGTCGTCGGTCTTCACCGGCTCCCAGGTCCCGATGTCCCACACGATCACGTCGCCGCCGCCGTACTCCCCCGACGGGATGACGCCCTCGAACTCGAGGTACTCGATCGGGTGGTCCTCGACGTGCACGGCCATCCGTCGGGCTTTCGGGTCGAGGGTCGGGCCCTTCGGGACCGCCCAGCTCACCAGGACACCATCGATCTCGAAGCGCAGGTCGTAGTGCAGGCGACTAGCCCGGTGCCGCTGCACGACGAACCGCCGATGGCCGTTCGCCGCCGGCACATGTTCGCCGGACGGCTCGGGAGTGCGCCGGAAGTCGCGCATCCGGCGGTACCTGGCCAGGTCACCCATGTCCTGACGGTTCCCGCTCCCCAGCGGTTGCATCCCCCGGCGCTGCTACCTGCGCCGGAAACCGCTTCGGGCACGCGACCGCAGCACTACCATCGACGGATGCGGGCTCTTCTCCTGACCTTGGTGCTTGTCGCCGGTCTCGGCGGCACGAACGCTCCGGCTCACGGCGTGGACGCGACGGTCCCCCTCACGGAGCCGACCGATCCGCCGTACGATGGGACCATCTTCCTGGACGGCGACATCATCACCTCGGCCGACCCGACGGCGCTCAGGAAGGTCGCCTACACCGGGCGTGGCCGACGGGAGATGTTCGATCGGCGCGCCGACGAGTTCGTCACCGTCCGCGCATACCTGTTCCGGGCGCGCTACCGGGGTGGCCGGGTCACCGAGGTGCAGGTCAATCCCGAGTTCCGTACTGTCAGGAAGGCGACCAGGCAGGCCCGGAAGTACGCCGAGGTCGTCGGCCAGCTGCCGCGCGTGCTGCTCCGCGACGTCGACGCGATCTGGATCCACCGCGGCCAGGAGCTCTACGGCGGCGGCAACCGGAGCATCCTGATCCACACCGGCCAGACCCGGCTCTACGTCGACGAGGGCATCCTGGAGGAGACGCTGGTGCACGAGGCGGCCCACACCTCCCTCGACGAGGACCACGCGGCGTCCGCGGGCTGGCTCCAGGCTCAGGCCGAGGACCCGACCTTCATCTCCACCTACGCACGCGACAACCCGACGAGCGAGGACATCGCTGAGTCGTTCCTGCCCTACCTGGCCGTCCGGTTCCGCCCTGACCGGATGGACGCGGAGGTGGTGAGCACCATCGAGGAGACCATCCCGGCGCGGTTGGCCTACTTCGACGCACAGGACTTCGACTACCGCCCGCTCGCACCCTGACCGCACGCGCATGAGGATCCTGTTGGTCGGTGCGGGCGGTGTCGGCGGCGCGTTCGCCTCGATCGCCGCGCGCCGAGACTTCTTCGAGACGGTCGTCTGCGCCGACTACGACCTCGCCCGCGCGGAGCGGGCGGCCGCGACCGACGAGCGGTTCGCGGCGGCGCGGGTCGACGCCTCCGACGCCGGCTCCGTCGCGGCGCTCGTGCGGGAGCACGGCATCACGCACGTGATGAACGCGGTCGACCCGCGGTTCGTGATGCCGATCTTCGACGGGGCGTTCGATGCGGGCGCCGACTACCTCGACATGGCGATGAGCCTGTCGCGGCCGCACGCGACGGCACCGTACGAGCAGGTCGGGGTGAAGCTCGGCGACGAGCAGTTCGAGCAGGCGACACGGTGGGAGGACGCCGGTCGGCTGGCGCTGGTCGGCATCGGCGTCGAGCCCGGCCTCTCCGACGTGTTCGCGCGCTACGCCGCCGACCACCTGTTCAGCGAGATCGACGAGCTCGCAGTGCGCGACGGCGCGAACCTCGAGGTGCTGGGCGACGACGGCGAGCCGGTCTTCGCGCCGTCGTTCTCGATCTGGACGACGATCGAGGAGTGCCTGAACCCACCAGTGGTCTGGGAGAAGGGCCGGGGGTGGTTCACGACCCCACCGTTCAGCGAGCCGGAGGTCTTCGACTTCCCCGAGGGGATCGGGCCGGTCGAGTGCGTGAACGTCGAGCACGAGGAGGTGCTCCTCATGCCTCGGTGGGTCGACGCCCGGCGGGTGACGTTCAAGTACGGGCTGGGCGAGGAGTTCATCGGCGTGCTGCGGACGCTGCACAAGCTCGGTCTCGACCGCACCGACAAGGTGCGCGTCGGGGGCGTGGAGGTCTCACCCCGCGACGTCGTGGCGGCGTGCTTGCCCGATCCCGCCGGGCTCGGCGACCGGATGCGCGGCAAGACCTGCGCCGGGCTGCACGTCACCGGCACCGGCAAGGACGGGAGGCCGCGGTCGTCGTACCTGTTCCACGTCGTCGACAACGAGTGGAGCATGCGCGAGTACGGCCACCAGTGCGTGGTCTGGCAGACGGCGATCAACCCCGTGGTCGCGCTGGAGCTGCTCGCGCGGGGCACCTGGAGCGGCAGCGGCGTGCTCGGTCCGGAGGCGTTCGACGCCGTGCCGTTCCTCGACCTGCTCACTGCCTACGGCTCGCCCTGGGGGATCCGCGACCACTAGGTCGCGAGCGCCACGACCGCGGCCGCCAGGTCCGCCACCTTCGCGGCGCGGTCAGCGGGATCGAGGTCCAGCGGAAGGTCGAGCTGGAAGCCCATGAACGCGGCGTCGACCACGTCGGCGACCCGGCGCGCCAGGAGCTCCCTGGCACCCGACTTCACGAAGTGCGCCACGACGGCCTCGGTCCACACCTTGTTCGCCTCGCGGACGACCGACGCGTAGGGCTCCCGGCCCAGCAGCCCGAGTGCGGCGGCCTCGACGTACATCCGGACGCACGGGCCGATGTCGGGGTGCGCCATCGCCGACCACAGGTCGTGCACGGCCGCACCCACGTCCGACGAACCCGGCAGCGCGGAGATCGCCGCGCACGCGCGGTCGTTGGAGGCGCGCATCACGGCGGCGACGAGGTGGTCCTTCGTGCCGAAGTGGTAGAGCAGCATCCGGTCACTGGTGCCCAGAGCAGCCCCCAGCGGGCGCAGGCTGAGCGTGATCAGTCCGTGCTCGAGGACGTAGTCGGTGGCGGCGGCGGTCCACTCCGCGCGCCGCGCCGTCGAGGTCGCGCTGCTGCCGGCCACGGTGCTCCTCCTGTCCTCGCCCGCCTTGGCACAGGAGTGTAGCGAGTGCTACATTTCCTGTGAAGCACCCGCTACAACCAGGAACCCACCATGCCCGTCGTCCCGCTCGCCCTGCTCCTGGTCGCGATCGCGACCGAGGTCGCCGCGACGTCGCTGCTGCCCCGCGCGAACGGGTTCCGCGACCCGCTGTGGACCGGCGTGGTCCTCCTCGGCTACGCGTTGTCGATCTGGCTGCTCGCGCTGGTCGTGGAGCACATGCCGGTCTCGACCGCCTACGCCGTGTGGTCGGGACTCGGCACCGCCAGCGTCGCGGTGATCGGCTGGGTGTGGCTCGGCGAGTCCGGGAGCTGGGTGACCGCGTCGGCACTGGGAATGATCGTCGTCGGGGTGGTCCTGCTGAACCTGCAGGCCGGCCACTGACGCGGCGGCCCCGCCGGGTCAAAGTCGGGCCGCGAGCTCGGTGCCCTGCCTGATCGCCCGCTTGGCGTCGAGCTCGGCTGCCACGTCGGCGCCGCCGATGAGGTGGACGTTGCCGGGGAAGCCCGACCCGACGAGCTCGTCGTACAGCTCGCGGACGGACTCCTGGCCCGCGCACAGGACGACGTGGTCGACGTCGAGCACCCGGGTCCGGCCGCCGACGGTGACGTGGAGTCCCTCGTCGTCGATCCGGTCGTAGCGGACGCCGGTGAGCTGGCGGACGCCGAGGTCCTTGACGACCGCCCGGTGCACCCACCCGGAGGTCTTGCCGAGGCCCTTGCCCTGGGCGGACTCCTTCCGCTGGAGCAGCCACACCTCGCGGGCCGGGGTGCGCGGCGTCCTGTCGGTGACCCCTCCGGGCACCCGGTCGGGGTCGGTGACGCCCCAGTGCGCCTTCCACCTCGAGAGCTCGGTTCCTGAGGAGCTCCCGACGGAGGAGGGAGCGTCTCGAAGGGCGTCGGTGTGCGCGAGCAGCTCGGTCACGTCGAAGCCGATGCCGCCCGCGCCCACGACGGCCACCCGGCGGCCGACCTCGACGGCCCCGGTGATCGCGTCGGGGTAGGAGACGACCTTGGGGTGGTCGATCCCGGGGATCGCCGGCGTCCGCGGCTCGACGCCGGTGGCGACGACGACCTCGTCGTACCCGGCGAGGAGGTCCGGGGTGGCGCGGGTCGAGAGCTTCACGTTGACGCCGAGGACCTCCAGCCGGCGGGAGTAGTAGCGCAGGGTCTCGGCGAACTCCTCCTTGCCGGGGATCTGCATGGCGAGCCGGAACTGGCCACCGATCTGCGGGGACAGCTCGACCAGGGTGACCTCGTGCCCGCGCTCCGCGGCGGAGACCGCGGTCGCGAGGCCCGCCGGGCCGCCGCCGACGACCGCGACCCGCCTCGGCCGGCGGGTCGGTCCGAGCACCAGCGTGGTCTCGTGGCAGGCCCGCGGGTTGACCAGGCAGGAGGCGCGCTGCGCCCTGAAGGTGTGGTCGAGGCAGGCCTGGTTGCAGGCGATGCAGGTGTTGATCTCGTCGGCCCGGCCCTGCCGCGCCTTGGCGACGAGCTCGGGGTCCGCGAGCAGCGGCCGCGCCATCGAGACCAGGTCGACGCCCTGCTCGAGGATCGCCTCCGCGACCTCGGGGGTGTTGATCCGGTTGCTGGCACACACCGGGATCCCGACCACGTCCTTGAGCCGGAGCGTGGAGTCGACCCAGGCCGCCCGCGGCACGCTGGTGACGATCGTGGGCACCCGGGCCTCGTGCCAGCCGATCCCGGTGTTGATCACGCTCGCACCGGCAGCCTCGATCCTCTGCGCGAGCTCGGCGGTCTCCGCCCACGTCTGGCCGTCCGGCACCAGGTCGAGCAGCGACATCCGGTACATCACGAAGAAGTCCTCACCGAGCTCCTCGCGGGTGCGGCGCACGATCTCGACCGGGAACCGCATCCGGTTCTCGGCGCTGCCGCCCCACTTGTCGGTGCGGCGGTTGGTGCGGACGGCGAGGAACTGGTTGATCAGGTAGCCCTCGGACCCCATGACCTCGACGCCGTCGTACCCGGCCTTGCGAGCGAGCCTCGCGCTGTCGACGAAGTCGTCGATGGTGCGCTCCACTGCCCTGCCGGAGAGCGCGGCGGCCTTGAACGGTGTGATCGGCGACCTGCTGGCGCTCGCCGAGACGCTGAACGGCGTGTAGCCGTAGCGGCCGGCGTGCAGGACCTGAAGGACGATCTTCCCGCCCTCGGCGTGCACCGCCTCGGTCACCCGCTGGTGCCGGTGCGCGTTGAGGCGGGTGGTCATCTGCGACCCGAAGGGCAGCAGCCAGCCGCGGACGTTCGGGGAGTAGCCGCCGGTGACGATCAGCCCGACCCCGCCGCGGGCGCGCTCGGCGAAGTACGCCGCCAGCTCGTCGACGTGCCAGGGTCGGTCCTCGAGGCCGGTGTGCATGGAACCCATCACCAGCCGCGACTGGAGCTCCAGCCCGCCGACGGTCGCCGGCGTGGTGAGCAGCGGGAACGCCGTCATCGGCTCTCCTGGTGGGCGTCGAGGTACTCGGTGAGCCAGCGGATCCAGAACTCTTCCAGCATCAGGCCGCCGCGGAGGACCAGGTAGATGTCGAGGTCGGCGCCCTCCAGCGACCCGGGCTCGGGGAAGTCGCGGGCCGCCATGAACTCGTACAGGGAGCGGCGCTTGGTGTGCTCGTCGAGCTGGCGGCGCAGGTCGTCGAGGAGCGCCGCGCGGTCGCCGTACGACGCCCCGCGCAGCTTCACGCCGAGGTCGCTGCGGACGGGGTCGACCGCGGTCGGCTCGGCGATCCAGCGGCGCAGCTCGGCGCGGCCGGCGTCGGTCGCGGCGTAGACCTTCTTCGCCGGGCGATCGGCCTGGCGGACGACCTCGGACTCGATCCAGCCCTCGGCGTCCATCCGACCGAGCACGCGGTAGATCTGCTGGTGGGTGGCGGTCCAGAAGAACCCGATCGACGCGTCGAACCGGCGGGTCAGCTCGGAGCCCGAGGCGGCGCGCTCGCTGAGGGACACCAGGATCGCGTGCTCGAGGGCCATGGCGGCAGCCTGCCCGACGAGGCACGGCTATGCAACTAGTTGCAGAGTGGTCCTGGTCACCCCGCGAGGGCGGTCGCCCGCGCCTTCACCTCGCTCCAGCTCGGGAAGCGTTGCCGGAGCGTGGCGCCGCTCGGCGCGTCGGCCTGGCCTCTCGCCCATTCCGAGTAGTCGACGAAGCTGCCGGTGCTGCCGGGGGCGCCGAGGTACGTCGCCACGATGGCGACCACTGCCTCGTCGGACCACCGCCGGCTCGTGGACCGGGTCTTGTTGGTCGCGACCCCGGCCCGCGCGCAGGCCTCGTTCCACGAGCCGAACCGCCGGATCAGCAGCGCGGGTGAGGCCGCGCCGCGGCCGCGCTGCCAGGCGTCGTACGCCGCCACCTTCAGCGGCTCACCGAGCTCCCTCGCCGCGGCGCGGAGATGGGTGACCAGCTGCTCATCGGTGTAGTCGGGCGTGCGCACGCGGGACACGCTAGCCACTACTGCTTGACCGCGTGGACCCGCTCGATCGTGCCGGCCTTCAGCCGCTCGGTCTCGACGATCTCGAAGCCGGCGGCGGTGACGTGTGGCAGCTGGCGACGGGTGAAGTACTCCCCCGCTAGCCGCCGCGACCCCTGCTCCACCAGCCACTGCGCGGCCCTCAGCGGTGGGACGGTGCTCCCCACGTGGTCGAGGAGGAGCAGCCGCCCGCCCGGCACCAGCACCCGGTGCATCTCGCGCACCGCCCGAGCAGCGTCCGGGATGCTGCACAGGGCCAGCGCGCACACCACGCTGTCGAAGGACCTGTCAGCGAACGGCAGGTCCTGGGCGTCTCCCTCCCGGAGGTCGACCGTCAGGCCCAGGTCGGCGGCCCGGTCACGTGCCCGGGAGAGCATCTCGGGGCTCAGCTCGAGGCCGGTGAGGTCGACGTCGGGCGGGTAGTGCGGGAACGTCAGGCCGGTGCCCACCGCAACCTCCAGCACCCGGCCGGTCGCGCGCTCGGTCAGCCACTCGCGGCCGCCCCCGAACCAGATCCGGTCGAACAGCCGCATCTGCCGGTCGTACGACGGCGCGCTCTCGTCCCAGACCCGCCGCTGCTTGTCGGTCGGCGTCTCGCCCTTCCGAGGCATGGGTCCTCCCTCGTAGAAGCCGTCCCAGGCTAGCCCGGTGGCAATTTTCGCACGAGCTGTCGTATCCGTCCGCACCGCTTCGTGGAGAGGGCACAGGGCCGCAACGGGCGGCCCGACCGACGAGACGGAGCACCGAGATGTCCACCACGACCCAGTTCGCACCCACCACCACGACCACCATCACCACCGACAGCACCCGCGCGACCACGCGACCGACGGTGTGGCGGCGGGGCGTCGCCGCCAGCGTCGGCGCCACCGTCGTCACCACGACGATCGCCGCGGTCGCGAGCGCCGCCGGCGTCTCCTTCGAGGACCCCGCGGGCACGGCGATCCCCGTGCTGGCGTTCACCCAGCTGACACTGATCTTCTCGCTGATCGGGGTCGGGCTCGCGGCAGTCCTGGCCCGCAAGGCCCGCCACCCCCGACCGACGTTCGTCCGCACCACGGTCGCGCTCACGGCGCTCTCGGTGGTCCCGGACTTCACCTTCGGCTTCGACGCGGCGTCCGCACTCACCCTCGCCGGGGCGCACGTCGTCGCGGCCGCGATCGTGATCCCGACCCTGGCCTCGCGGCTCATGTCGCACCGGCACTGACGCGCGGCGGCGAGGGCCTGACCTACGCCGATCTGGGGACCTGCGTGGCGGCGAGCTCCGGAAGCTGCCAGAACAGTCGGTGGTCGACCCAGCTGCGGAGGTAGTCGACGCCCGAGGTGTTGCCGGACCCGCGCGCGTTGCCGAGCATCCGGGACGCCAGGGTGAGGTGGGTCCCCTTCCATCGCCGGTGGCTGTCCTCGAGCCTGCCCAGCAGGCCTGCGACGGTCTCCAGCTCGGCAGGCTGCCGGCTCGAGGTGACGGCGTCGCGGTAGGCGTCGGTCATCGTGTCCGGGCCGTCACGGAGCTCCGCGCGGACGGCCGGCACGGCGTCGAACGCCGGGGACCGCAGGCGCGACGCCGGTGGCAGGCCGCACAATCCCTCGAACCGCTTGTACTGCTCGGACTGGATGGCGCTGGCACCGTCAGTGAGCTCGCGGAAGGTGTGGAACGCCTCGGGTCGCATGGTCGCGATGATCCTGAACAGCGAGGCATTGCGATCCATGAGCACCACGACCTCCTCCAACAGGCTGGCGGCCAGGCCGAGCCGTCGATCGCGGATCGCGGAGATCGCCTCCCGCATCGGCCCGTTCATCGCGGTGAACGCCAGCTCGTGCGCCTGCAGGACGCGGAGGAAGAAGTACTCGTCGTGGACGGTCGACACGGGCTGGGCGGTCAGCCGGAGCCACTCGCCAGCGTTCGGGCCGGGCGACGCCGGCAGCTGCTCGAGGAGCTCCGCGAGGTCCGGGCCGCCCTCCTGCGCCATGGTCGGGAGCACCTCGGCGGACAGCGTGCGATCCAGGTGGGCGGTCATGAACCGCGTCGCGTGCCGGACCCGGGTCCGCAGCGTGCGGGGATCGGGACGACCCAGCGGCGACACGTCGCTGTCCTCCCTGGCGGCGGCGCTGAGCTCGTGACGGATGAGGTCCGCCGCGAGCAGCGCTGCGAGGCGCGACGGCGGCAGGTCGTGCTCGGCCCGGAGGACCTCGAGGAGCGGCAGCGACAAGTAGGTGCGGTTCCAGAAGCGACCCTCGTGCTTGTCGAGGATGCAGTCGAGGAACGCGTCGAGCCGCCGGTCCCTCGCGCCGTGGCGCTCCCTGACGACGCTCAGCCGCTCGAGAGCGTTGGTCGGGAGGAAGTGCTTCCCGACCGCCCGGACCTCGTCGGCCACCAGGAGCGCGAGGGCAAGGCTGTCGAGGTCGTCGGGCGGCACCGACGGATCGAGCCAGCGCTCGAGCTCGCGGTCCAGGGCTCCGCAGCCGTTGCCTGCGTCGTGCACGGGCCTGCTCCTCTGCTGATGGTGAAGACGTCCGAAGCTGCCCGAGAAAACAGCGCAGTGGCTCACCCGGCACTCCGGGTGGGCCACTCGGCGGGAGACTTCCCCGACCGACGGCGTCTACACCTCACGCTGCGCACGAACTTGCCGCGCGGCGCCGAGGAGGTGGCTCGCGACGGTCAGGCTCCGCCGGTCTCGTTCGCCGCGCTCTGGGCTGCCACCGATGCGGCGACCGACAGGTCCGGCTCGGGCTCGGCCTCGGTGTGCTGACGCAGGACGACGACCGAGTGGGTCGCGATCTCGAACGTCTCACCCGCCGCTCGTGTGCGAGCGTCGTCGGCGACCGCGCCGGTGTCGATCACGACGTCCCACGCCTCGGCGTACTCGTCCGGCGGCAGGGTGGCCTGCGCCGGCCCGCCGGCGTTGAAGTAGAGCAGGAAGTCGTCGTCGACGATCTGCTGTCCGCGTGCGTCCAAGCCGGCGATGCCGTGACCGTTCAGGTACATCCCGACGGCCTTGCTCCCGTCTTCCCAGTCGGCATCCTCCATCGGCCGGCCGTCGAGGTGCAGCCAGACGATGTCGTTGAGCCGCTCCCCGTCGGTGCCGCTGGCCACCCGCACCTCACGCCCCGTGAAGAACC
>Ga0196958_10000696_pt1 | contig 11002 bp, 11 predicted proteins | sample S1v_10metaG_FD_148654 | JGI IMG/M metagenome (GOLD analysis project Ga0196958, IMG submission 148654) | Soil microbial communities from Anza Borrego desert, Southern California, United States - S1+v_10 | ecosystem: Environmental > Terrestrial > Soil > Desert | place: USA: California | collected...
ACCGCACGGGGACGCGGCGCCAAGTGCTGGATCGCGGCCAGGAACGCCAGCTCGACGGTCTCCCGGGCGATCACGACGGCATCGGGCCCCTCGTCCGCGTCGGCGACCTCGTCGAGGAGCCGGTCGGGGAACGGCTGCAGCCAGGGCACCTCCCCGGCGTGGTCCCCGGCGACCTGCCGGGAGCGGGGCCTGCGGCGCAGCTCGTCGAGGCAGGCGTTGGTCGCGATGCGGTAGAGCCAGGCCCGGAACGTCGAGCGCCCCTGGTAGGTCTCGCGGCGCCGCCAGGCCCGCAGGAACGTCTCCTGCACCACGTCCTGCGACTCGTCGAACGAGCCGAGCATCCGGTAGCAGTGCACCTGCAGCTCCCGGCGGTGGCGCTCGGTCAGCGCGGCGAAAGCCGCCTCGTCCCCGCCGCAGGCGAGCTCGACCAGCCGAGCGTCGCCGTCCCGCGTCCCGTGTCGCTCCACGTCGCTCCCCCCTCGTCCCTCGGTCAGTGGTGAGACGGCGGGCGCACGCGGAACTGGTCACCAGCCGGCGACCAGTTCCGCCGCGCCGCCTCGTCACACCGGTCGAACCACCGTCCCAGAGGAGGAGCCCATGTCCACGGAGTCGGGACACCTGACCGGTGCCCACCAGCTACTACGGGCCATCGGCGCGCAGTCGGCGTCCACACTGGCCAATCAGGTCGTGGCGTTCGTCGTCCCGTGGCTGGTGCTCTCCCGGACCGGCAGCGCGCTCGACGCCGGCACCGTCGCGTTCGCCACCGGCACCGCCGCCGTCGTCGGCACCCTGTTCGGCGGTGTGATCGTCGACCGGATCGGCGGGCGGGCGACCTCGCTGCTGTCCGATGCGCTCAGCCTCGTCACCGTGCTCGCGCTGCCCGTGGCGCTGTTCCTGGACGCGCTGCCGCTGTGGCTGATCCTGGTGACCCAGACCGTCGGCGTGCTCTTCGACGGACCCGGGAAGGTCGCCCGCGACACCCTCGTCCCCAGCACGGCGCGGCACGACGGCGTGCCCCTGATCCGGGCGGCGAGCCTGCAGGAGACCCTCAAGAGCAGCGCCACGCTGCTCGGCCCGCTCGCCGCAGGCGCACTCGTCGTCGCCACGGGCGAGAGCCCCACCCTGCTCGTCGCGGCCGGGGTGTTCGTCGTGGCGATGCTGCTGGTCCGCGGCGTCGCGCGGCCCTCGCGGGCCCCGGCGCGCCCGCCGCTGTCGGCGACCGCGGCGCTGCGCGACATCCGGGAGGGATTCGGCCACCTGCTGCGCGAGCCGCTGCTCGGCCCGCTCACCCTGCTGCTCACCGTGTGGGTCGCGGTGTACGTACCGCTGTCGACGATCGTGCTGCCCGCGTGGTTCGTGCTGAGCGGGCAGAGCGCGAGCTCGCTGGGGGTGTTCCTGGGCGCACTGGCGCTGGGGTCGATCCTGGGCGGGTTCGGGTTCACCGCGATCGGCCACCGCGTGCGCCCGTTCCGCTGGTTCCTCGTGACGGGGGTCGTGTCCAAGGTGGTGCTGGGGATGCTGCTGCTGACCGGTCCCGGAACGAAGGAGGCCGTGACCGTGGCCTTCGCGATCGGCCTGACCGGTGCCGGTCAGCTGCCGATCATCAACGCGGCGTTCTACAGCCGGACCCCCGAGCACCTGCTCGGGCGCGTCGACGGCGCCGGGTGGACCCTCGTGCTCGCCGCCCTGCCGGTGGCGAGCCTCGGGTTCGGCTGGCTGGTCAACGCCACCTCGCCGGCCGTCGGCATCGCCGTCATCGCCACCGGGAGCCTGGTGATGGTCGGCGTGTTCGGTGTCCATCCGGCCATGCGCCTGCTCGACGACGGCACCGACGTCGCGCCGAGCACCGGCGGGCGCAACGAGACCATGGAGGTGGCGGCGTGAGCGCCGTGGACGGGACCGACCGGCGGCGCGTCACCGAGGCTGCCGTGGACGCGGCCGTGCGCACCGCCCGCGCGCACGGGCTGCGCGTCGACGAGCCGGTCGTGCTGCACGACCTGTTCTCCCTGCGGGTGCACCTGCGGCCCGCCCCGGTCGTCGCCCGCATCCCCACCTTCGTCACGCGGCTGCGTGCGGGCACGGACTGGATCGCCCGGGAGATCGACGTCGTCGACTCCCTCGCCCGCGGGGGAGCCCCGGTCGTCGCACCCAGCGCCGAGCTCCCCCCGGGGCCGCACCAGCGCGACGGAATCACCATGAGCTTCTGGACCCACGTCCGCGTCGACCCCGACCGCACCGCCACCGCCGCGGACTGCGCCGCGATGCTCCCGGCCCTGCACGGCGCCTTGGCCCGCTACCCGGGCGAGCTGCCCGCACTCGGCGCGAGCGCGGTGGACCTCGACGGCTGGCTCGGCGCACTGGACCCCGTCGGCCACGCCGTGCCGGAGGCCGACCTCGCACGCCTGCACGCGGCGGCCCGGCGGCTCCGGCCGGTGCTGGACGTCCCCGGCCCCACGTGGCGGACCGTGCACGGCGACGCGCACGCCGGCAACCTGCTCGCCACCGCGGACGGCCTGCTCTGGAACGACTTCGAGGAGACCTGCCGGGGACCCGCGGAATGGGACCTCGCCACCCTCGCCGACGACGAGGCCGTGCACGCGCACCACCAGCCCGATCCCGCGCTCCTGGCGGCGTGCCGCGAGCTGCGCACGCTGCAGGTCGCGCTCTGCCTGATCCACCTGCGTGCCCCCTTCGCCGACCTGCCCGGCTGGGACGGCGCCATCCGGGACACCCTGGCCGCGCTCCCGCACGGGCCCGACGAGCCGGGGTGACGGTCGGCAACGATTGCCCCGGCCACCGTCCGTTGAGATCATCCGATTGCGGGAGGTGAGTAGGCTCCCCGTGGCGGGGCGTGCGCGAGCCGATACGCACAGCCGGGTCTGAGACGATCTCCCGAGGAGTGAGCTGCACGTGGTGGATGCGCGGGACGAGCTGGAACCCAACCGCCGGATCAGGCCTGACGTGCCGGGCGCAGCCCGCATCTGGAACTACTGGCTGGGCGGGAAGGACAACTACCAGGCCGACTGGGACGCGGGCAACGCCGCGCTGCAGCTGTTCGACATGACGGCCGTGGCGAAGCAGTCCCGTCAGTTCCTCATCCGCGTCGTCCGGTTCCTGGCCGAGGAGGCCGGGATCCGGCAGTTCCTCGACGTCGGCACCGGCCTGCCCACCATGCAGAACACCCATGAGATCGCCCAGTCGATCGCGCCGGAGTCGCGGATCGTCTACGTGGACAACGACCCGATCGTCCTGGCGCACGCGCGGGCACTGCTGACCAACACCCGGCCCGAGGGCGTGACGACCTACATCGACGCGGACTACCACGACCCGGACCTGATCATCGCCGAGGCGCGGGAGGTCCTGGACTTCAGCCAGCCGGTCGCCGTCCTGTTCATGGGCGTGCTCGGCCACGCCCACAGCTTCGAGGCGGCGCGCTCGATCGTGGCCCGCATCATGGACGCGGTGCCCTCCGGCAGCTACCTCGCCGTGAACGACTCCAACGACCTCAACCCCGACTTCGTCGCGCTCTGCGAGAACTACAAGCAGACCGGGGCAGTGCCCTACGTCCCGCAGCCGATCGAGCAGATCCGCAGCTACTTCACCGACCTGGAGATGGTCGACCCGGGCGTCGTCTCGATCACGCAGTGGCGGCCGGAGCCCACCGACATCGGCGAGGTCGTCACGCTGGAGGAGACCACGGGCGCGGTGGCGCGCAAACCCTGACGTCGGCCGGCGCACCCCGCGTGGCCCTCGGCCGACGCGCTAGCGCGCCACGCGGTGGCTGAGGTAGACGGCCCTCGAACTGGAGGTGCGGTCTCGACGAGTTCGAGATCCACCCGGTGCTCGCGCTCCGGTACGAGCGCTGCCTCCTGCCCGGCCCGCGAGGCGCTCGCCGTTACACTCCGGCGAGCCCTCTGACCGGCAGGAGCAGCACGTGAGCGACCCCGAGCGCGCGACACCGTGCCCGCGAGGGAGCGGCTGACGTGCACGTCCGGATCGCCACGCTGCCCGGGCGCGCCGACCGGCCCAACGAGGACCACGCCGCCGCGTGCGGGGGCACGGCCGTGGTCGTCGACGGCGTCACCGCCCGCACGGAGACCCACTGCGTCCACGGCGTCGCCTGGTTCGCCGAGCACCTCGCGCGCGGCGTCCTGGACGCCCGCCACCGGGCGCCCCGCGACGCCTTGCGGGCGGCGATCGTCGCGACCGCCGCCCGCCACGCCGCGACCTGCGACCTGGCCGCTCCCGCCACCCCCTGCGCCGCCGTGGGCATCGTGCAGGTCGGCGACGGGCGCCTGCGCTACCTGGTGCTCGGCGACGTGACCGTCGTCCTCGGCGGGAAGAGCGGTGAGCGGGTGGTGTGCGACGGCCGGGTCGAGGACACCGCGCGGGCACAGCGGGACGCGGCCGCGCGCCTTCCCCTCGGATCGCCGGCGCGGGACGCGGCGCTGCGGGAGATGAAGCTGGTCGAGATCGCGGCCCGGAACCGGGCGGGCGGATACTGGATCGCCGGGGCCGACCCGGCCGCGGCCGACGAGGCGCTGGTCGGTGAGGTGGCGCTGCCCGACGTCACCCGGGTCGCACTGCTCTCCGACGGCGCCGCCCGCGCCGTCGACCCGTTCGGCCTCACCGACTGGCGCGGGGTCCTCCACCTCCTCGCCCACGACGGACCGCGCGAGCTCCTCGACCGGGTCCGCGCGGCCGAGCGGGCGGACCCGGACGCCACGCGCCGGCCGCGCACCAAGGTGTCCGACGACGCCACGGCCGTCTTCTGGGACGACCTCGCCGGCGCCGGCGACGACCTCCGCGAGCGCGAGTGCGCATCACGCTGATCGGGCCCGCCTTCCCGTGGAGGGGCGGGATCCCGTTGCTCACCACCGAGCTGGCGCACCGGCTCACCGCGGGGGGCCACCGCGTCCGCATCCGGACCTGGACCCGCCAGGGGCCCGCGCGGTTGCTGCCGGCCCAGCGCCACCCGCTCGCCGCTCCGGAGGCCCGGCCCTTCCCCGCCGAGGACGAGCCGCTGTCCTGGCGGAACCCGCGCCACTGGTTCCGCACGGCGCAGCGGGCGGCAGCGGAGTCCGACGTCGTGGTCCTGATCTTCTACACGACGGTCCAGGCGCCGGCGCTGGCGACGATCGCGCGCCTGGCACGGCGCCACGCCCGGATCCTCGTCGTCTGCGCCAACGCCGTGCCCCACGAGCCCCGGCCGGGCGACCGGACCCTCCTGTCGTGGCTCGTGCGCGCCGCCGACGCGGTGGTCGTCCACACCCCGGCCGAGCGCGCGGCGCTGCGACGGCTTACCGACCGGCCGGTCGCGGTCACCCCGCTCCCCCCGCACCTCCCGGCCACCGGCCGGCTGGCGCCGCATCCCGATCGCCCGCCCGCCCGGCGCCTGCTGTTCTTCGGCAAGGTCCGCCCCTACAAGGGCGTGGACGTCCTGCTGCGGGCGCTCACCCGGGTGCCGGGCGTGGCGCTCGACATCGTCGGCGAGTTCTACGACGACGACGCCCGGCTGCGGGCGCTCGTGGACGAGCTCGGCCTCGCCGACCGCGTCGAGCTGTCCCCCGACTACCTGCCGGCACAGCGCATCCCCGAGCTCTTCGCCCGGTTCGACGCGCTCGTCCTGCCGTACCGGACGGCGACCGCGTCCCAGCACGTGGCACTCGCCCACGCCCACGGGCTCCCGACGGTCGCCACGCGGGTGGGCAACTTCCCCGACACGGTGCGCGACGGCGTCGACGGCCTGCTCTGCGCGCCCGACGACGTGGCCGACCTCGCGCGGGTGCTGCGGGAGCTGTACGCGCCCGGCCGGCTGGAGCGGCTGCGCGCCGGGGTCCGGCCTGCCGAGGCGGAGACCGACTGGCGCCGCTACCTGGACACGCTGGACCGGCTCGCGCAGCGCCGGCCGCCGCACGAGGTCACCCGGTAGCACGAGGGCAGCTCAGCGGCCGGCAGCGATGCACAGGGCGCGTGCCCACCTGTCCCACCGGCCCGTGCCACCCGCCCGGCTGCGCGCCGACGCCGAGCTGATCTGCGACCTCCTGCTCCACGGCCGGGGATTGAGGACCGGCACCACGGGTAGCAACAGGCAGTGGCAGCCGAGCACGACACCGCGATCTTCGACGTCGACGGCACCCTCGTCGACACGAACTACCACCACGCCCTGGCCTGGTTCCGGGCGTTCCGCCGGCACGACCTGACGCTCCCGGTGTGGCGACTGCACCGGGCGATCGGGATGGGCGGCGACCAGCTGGTGGCCGCCGTCGCGGGTGACGCCGTCGAGCAGCGGCTCGGCGACGCGCTGCGGGCGGGCTGGGCCGAGGAGTTCGATCCGCTGCTCGAGGAGGTCCGCCCCTTCGACGGCGTCCGCGAGCTGCTCGAGGACGTGCGGCGGCGCGGCTTCCGGCTGGTGCTGGCGAGCTCGGGCAAGGCCGAGCACGTCGACGCCTACCTGGGCCTGTTCGACGGCGCGGAGCTCGCCGACGCCTGGACCACCTCCGCCGACGTCGAGCGGACCAAGCCGGACCCCGACCTGCTGCGGGCCGCGCTGGACAAGGTCGGCGGCGGCTCGGCGGTGCTGGTCGGCGACGCGGTGTGGGACTTCGAGGCGGGCGACCGGCTCGGCGTGCCCGGCTACGCGGTGCGCAGCGGCGGGTTCTCCGTCGACGAGCTGCGCGAGGCCGGGGCCCGCGAGGTCTTCGACTCGCCCGCGGAGCTGCACGAACAGCTGGACCGGACCGCGCTGGCCCGCGCGGCCGCGCCGCGCCGTTCACCGGCGTCCTGACCGGAATCTCGAATTCGCCGAAAATCGGCCACGCTGCGGCCATGGCACTGCACTACGTGGGCTCCGGCCCGTACTGCTACTCGAATTCGCTGCGGATGGTGCTCGGTGCGGCGGCACCCGAGCGGTCCGCGATCGAGGTGCTGACCGGAGCACCCTTCGGGTTCCACGTCGAGGCCGGGTTGCCCTTCTTCAACCCGCTCGGCTGGGACACCGGCATCGGCCTCGACTCAGCCCTCGACCTGCTCGGATGGACGTGTGAGCGGCGCGCGGGCGGCTCGGCGGCCGAGGCCGTGCAGCGACTGCGCGCCGCGGACGGCCCGGTCCTGGTGGGCCCGGTCGAGATGGGCCTGCTGCGCCACCAGCCCGGCTCCGGCGCCGCGATCGGGGCCGACCATTTCGTGGTCGTGCTCGGAGTGGCCGGCGGTGTCGTGCAGTTCCACGACCCGCACGGGTTTCCGTTCGCCCCGATGCCGGTCGAAGAATTCACGGCGGCGTGGGCATCGAATTCCTTCAGCTATCCGGCCGAGCTGTTCACGATGCGGGGCGGCTTTCGCCACCTCCGCCCGGTGGACGTGCGCGACGCGTTGCGCGAGTCCCTGCCGGCGGCCCGACGGTGGCTCACGCCGGAGGGTGCGTCGCGCCGACCTATGCCGAACTCTCGACGACGGTGTGAAGCTCCAAGCACGGGCCGCACGAGCCCGCCACGACCATCTCCGCGGCGGCGCAGATCTTCACGACCTGGTCCAGCCCGCTGTTCCGCAGCGCCCGGCGTACCTCGTTGTGCTCCGCCGACACGTGCAGCTCGGTGCCTGTCCAGGGAGGGACATGCCGTACCGGTCCCGGCCCCCTCCGCCGGGACCGGTACGGCGGGCGGCACCTCGCAGCGCTTCCCGCCCGCGAGGTGTGAGTCGAGGGCCGCACTCAGTCGGCGGGAACCCCTGCGTGGTCCGCTACGCGGGGAGCGGGAGGGCAGGGAGGCGGCTGCGGTGAAATCCGGCCGTTACCAGTGCACATGCCCACCTCGCTCCGTGCCGGGCTCGGCGTGACCCCGTGCATCAGTTTGGACTGGTCTCCGCCGGGGTCTGGAGCGGTGCGTAATAGGTACCCTCCGGCCGGGGTGAATGGCTACGTCCTTCCGAGGGAACGTGGTCCGAACTCGCGACGACACGTCCGCGCTCGCTACGCTGCTGGTGACCCGGCCGCTCGTCGACCGTCACTCCTGTCGCGGAACGGGGCACGTATGCGCAGCGATGAGGTCGCCGGGGCGCTCGTCGAGTTCGCCGACACGCTCGTGGCCGAGTTCGACATCGTGGAGTTCCTGCAGCGGTTGACCGACCGGTGCGTCGAGCTCCTCCCGGTCGACGCCGCCGGACTGGTGCTGGCCGACACCGCGGGCCGGTCGCAGGTGCTGGCCGCCACCAGCGACGACGCCCGGCTCGTCGAGCTCATCCAGCTGCACCTCGAGGAGGGGCCGTGCGTGGAGTGCCTCCGCGACGGGCAGCCGGTGGACGTCGGGGACGTCGCGCACGCCGGGCAGCGGTGGCCCCGGTTCTCCCCCGCGCTGCTGCGGCTCGGGTTCCACGCCGTGCAGGCGCTGCCGCTGCGGCGGCGGTCGGACGTGATCGGCGCGATGAACCTGTTCCGCACGACTCCCGGTGAGCTGGACGCGCCGACCGTGCGCATCGCCCGCGCCTTCACCGATGTGGCGACGATCGGCCTGCTGCAGCAGCGGGCACGCCGCGAGCAGGAGCTGCTCGTCGAGCAGCTCCAGACCGCCCTCGCCAGCCGCGTGCTGATCGAGCAGGCGAAGGGGGTGCTGGCGGAACGGCTCAAGCTCGGCACCGAGCAGGCCTTCACCCTCCTGCGCCAGCACGCGCGCAGCCGCAACCACCGGCTCACCGACCTCGCGCGGGCGGTGATCGAGGGCCACGCCGACCTGTCCCGCCCCGGCTCCGCCTGACGTTCGCCCGATCCGGGCGAACCACGGGTGGGGCGGGGACCTCGCCCGTAGAGTGGGCTTCTCGCCGCGCGAACCGGGAGTCCGGGATGGATGTATCGGCCCTCGTCTGGTGGGTGACGATCCTGGGCGTCATCGGTCTGCTGGCCTTCGACTTCGTCTTCCACGTGCGCAAGGCGCACGTGCCCACGCTGTCCGAGGCCGCCGTGTGGTCAGCGATCTACGTGGGGATCGCGCTCCTCTTCGGCGTCGGAGTGTGGGTCTTCGGCGGGGCCACGATGGGGGCCGAGTACTTCGCCGGCTACGTGACGGAGAAGGCGCTGTCGGTCGACAACCTGTTCGTCTTCCTGGTCATCATGACCAGCTTCAAGGTGCCGCGGGCAGACCAGCAGAAGGTGCTGCTGTTCGGGATCGCCTTCTCCCTGATCGCCCGCACCGGGTTCATCCTCCTCGGCGCCGCGCTGATCAACACGTTCGCCTGGGTGTTCTACCTGTTCGGCCTGATCCTGCTCCTCACCGCGGGCAACCTGATCAAGCCGGAGGATTCCGAGAGCCGGTCCGCGGACAACATCGTGATCCGCCTCGCCCGCAAGATGTTCCACACCTCCGACCGGTACGACGGCGACAAGCTGTTCACCGTCGAGGACGGCCGGCGCGTCATGACCCCGATGCTGCTGGTCATGGTGGCCATCGGCGGCACCGACATCCTCTTCGCCCTGGACTCCATCCCGGCCATCTTCGGGCTCACCCAGAACGTCTACCTGGTGTTCACCGCCACCGCGTTCTCGCTGCTCGGGCTCCGCCAGCTCTACTTCCTCATCGACGGCCTGCTGGACCGGCTCATCTACCTGTCCTACGGCCTGGCCGCCATCCTGGCCTTCATCGGCGTGAAGCTGATCCTGCACGCGCTGCACGAGAACAACGTCCCGTTCATCAACGACGGCCGCCCGGTGAACGTGGTCGAGATCAGCACCGGGCTGTCGCTGACCGTGATCCTCGGTGTCCTGGTCGTCACCGTGATCGCTTCGCTCGTGAGCCCGAAGGGCCGGGCGCAGAACCTGGTGGCCGCCGCCCGGCGGCACGCGACCGAGTACCTCATCTGCGAGACCGACGGCGCCGTGCGCGAGGACCTCTTCCGCAAGCTGCTCGCGGAGGAGGCGCAGTTGCGCCAGCTCCCGGAGAAGTACCGGGCCCGGATCCGCGAGGAGGAGAAGCTGATGGACCTGCTGCGCAGGGCACACGCCGAACACGACGCCCAGCCCGCGCGCTGATCCGCGATCAGGCCCGCAGGCGCGGGATCACCTCGGCCGCGAGCCGTTCCAACTGCTCGGCCTCGTCGAACGCCGGCGAGAACAGAACGAGCTCGGCGCCCGCCTCGATCACCTCGCGGACGCCGCGCACGCAGTCGTCGGGAGTGCCGGTGACCGCGGCGGACTCGATGACCTCCGACCGCTGGTCGTAGATCAAGGCGAGGCTGTCGTTCATGCGGCGCCTGGCCCGGGCCGCGTCGTCGTCCACCGCGACGTAGATCCGCTTGGCGATCGGGAACGCCGCCGGGTCCCGGCCGTCCTCGGCGAGCACCCGCCGGAGCGTGCCGACCTGCTTCGCGAACTGGGCCGTCGGCGACGAGCCTGCACCGAAGAAGCCCGTGCCGAGGCGGACGGCACGGCGGACGGCGGCCGGGGCCCGCCCGCCGAACCAGATCGGCGGATGTGGCCGCTGGAATGGTTTCGGCTGCATCGTCGCGTCTTCGAGCTGCCAGAACTCGCCCGGGAACGTCACGGTGTCCTCGGCCCACAGCGCCTTCATCAGCTCCAGGCCCTCGGTGAACCGCGCGACGTACCGCTGCGGATCGACCCCGAACCCGGCGAAGCCGCGTCCCCGCTGCCCGCCGGTCCCGACGCCGACGTCCAGCCTGCCCCGGCTGAGCTGGTCCAGCGTGGCCAGGCCCTTCGCCAGGTGAACGGGGCTGTGCAGCGTCGTCACGAACACCGCGCAGCCCAGCCGCATGCGCTGCGTGCAGGCCGCCGCGTACGTCATGGTCTCGAGCGCGGAGAGCTGCGGCATCGAACCCAGCACCTGTTCCTGGGTCCATCCGCTCTCGAAGCCGAGCTCCTCGGCCCGGGCGAGGAACCCGGCGAAGGCGCCGTGGTCGAACTCCCCGTCGGAGAAGAACTGTGGAACCCCGATGCCGAACCTCATCCGCCGATCGTATGGCGCGCCCCGCCCGCCTCCGCCATGGTGGGAGTGACTATGGG
>Ga0196958_10000697_pt1 | contig 10998 bp, 7 predicted proteins | sample S1v_10metaG_FD_148654 | JGI IMG/M metagenome (GOLD analysis project Ga0196958, IMG submission 148654) | Soil microbial communities from Anza Borrego desert, Southern California, United States - S1+v_10 | ecosystem: Environmental > Terrestrial > Soil > Desert | place: USA: California | collected...
TGGTCGGCGTCGACGCGCGCCACACCACCGGCATCCTCAGCGCGCTGTTCCGGCTGCCGAAGCACCGCCGCGAGGAGCGGGAGGGCCACGACCGTGCGATGGAGCTGCTGCGCTTCATGGGCATCCACCGGAAGGCGGACGAGCTCGCCGCGAACCTGTCCTACGGCGACCAACGCAGGCTCGAGATCGCCCGGGCGATGGCGACCGGACCCAGGCTGATCTGCCTGGACGAGCCGGCCGCCGGCTTCAACCCGGCGGAGAAGGCCCAGCTGATGGAGCTGATCCGGAAGGTCCGCGACCAGGGGTTCACCGTGCTGCTCATCGAGCACGACATGCGGCTGGTGATGGGTGTGACCGACCGGATCGTCGTCCTGGAGTTCGGTCGGAAGATCGCCGAGGGGACTCCCGCCGAGATCCGTGACAACCCCGCGGTGATCGCGGCCTACCTGGGAGTGGACGAGGAAGATGCTTCTTGAGGTCGAGGGCCTGTGTGTCAACTACGGGCACATCGAGGCCATCCGCGACATCAGCTTCGGCGTGCCGGAGGGCAGCGTCACGACGCTGATCGGTGCGAACGGCGCGGGCAAGACCACGACGCTCAAGACCGTGTCCGGTCTGCGCAAGGCCCGGGCGGGCGCGATCCGGTTCGAGGGCAAGGACATCACGAGCCTGCCGCCGTACGACCGGGTGAAGCTCGGCATCAGCCAGTCCCCGGAGGGCCGCCGCTGCTTCGTCGGCATGACGGTCCGCGAGAACCTGGACATGGGCGCGTTCGTGCGGACCGACCGCAAGACCGCGGCCTACAGGGAGGACATGGACCGGGTGCTGACGCTGTTCCCGCGCCTCCAGGAGCGGATCAACCAGCCTGCCGGGACGCTGTCGGGCGGTGAGCAGCAGATGGTTGCGATCGGGCGCGCGCTGATGGCGCGGCCGCGGCTGCTGCTGCTCGACGAACCGTCCATGGGACTCGCACCGAAGCTGATCCAGCAGATCTTCACGATCGTCACCGAGATCAACCAGCAGGGCACCTCGGTGCTCCTCGTCGAGCAGAACGCCGCTCAGGCGCTGAAGCGGTCCGACCAGGCGCACATCCTGGAGACCGGCACGATCGTCCGTTCCGGCACCGGCAGCGAGCTCGCCGGCGACGAGGCGGTGAAGGCCGCCTATCTCGGAGGCGACGTGTAGCACCGGCAGCGCTAGAGGACCTTCGAGAGGAACGCCTGCGTCCGTTCGTGCTGCGGGTTCGCGAGCACCTCGCCGGGCACGCCCTCCTCGACCACCACGCCGTCGTCCATGAACACGAGGTTGTCCCCGACCTCGCGGGCGAAGCCCATCTCGTGGGTGACGACCATCATCGTCATGCCCTCCGAGGCGAGGTCCTTCATCACGGCGAGGACGTCCCCGACCAGCTCGGGGTCCAGCGCACTGGTCGGCTCGTCGAACAGCATCATGTCCGGGTCCATGGAGAGCGCGCGTGCGATCGCGACCCGCTGCTGCTGCCCGCCGGAGAGGTGAGCCGGATAGGCCGACTCCTTCTCCGAGAGCCCGACCTTCGCCAGGTTGTGGCGTGCGACCGCGACCGCCTCCTCCTTGCCGCGCCCGTGCACGGTGCGCTGCGCGAGGGTGAGGTTCTTCAGCACCGTCAGGTGCGGGAACAGGTTGAACTGCTGGAACACCATGCCGATCCGGGAGCGCACCAGGTCCAGGTCGATGTCGGGGTCCTGGATGTCGATGCCCTCGACGAAGATCCGGCCGCTGGTCGGGGTCTCGAGCAGGTTGATGCAGCGCAGCAGGGTCGACTTGCCGGACCCGCTCGGCCCGATCACGCACACGACCTCGCCGTTGGCGACGTGGAAGTCGATCCCCTTGAGCACCTCGTTGTCGCCGAAGTACTTGTGAAGGTCCTGGACGTCGATCGCGGCCGCCGCGCGATCGGTCGCGGGCCCGGGGGAGCTCTCGGGTGTCGTCATCAGCGCGCCCTCTCTGACTTGGCTTCCATCCGGCGGACCACGATCGACAGCGGCACCGTGATGATCAGGTAGCAGAAGCCGACGAGGATGAGCGGCGTGAGGTTGGCCTCGCTGTTCATGCCCTCGCGGCCCCACTTCGTGAGCTCGTACTCGCTCAGGGCGAGTCCCAGCACGTAGATCAGCGACGAGTCCTTGGTGAGCAGGATCAGCTCGTTGGTGAGCGGCGGCAGCACGATGCGGAACGCCTGGGGGATCACCACCGAGATCATGGCCCGGGCGTGCGACATGCCGAGGGTGCGCGCAGCCTCGTACTGGCCCTTCGGGACCGCCTGGATGCCGGCCCGGATCGTCTCGGCCATGTAGGCACCGCCGACCAGGCCGAGCGCCAGCGTCACCGTGCCGAGCTGCTCGCCGGGGATCTCGTAGTCCGGGAACGCCCGGGGGAACCCGGTGCCGAGGCCGAGGAAGACCACCAGGGCCGGCAGCCCGCGGAACAGCTCGATGAACCCGGTCGACAACCAGCGCCAGGGGCCGACGGTCGACAGCCGCATCAGCGCGAGGACCAGGCCGAGCGTCAGGCCGAACACGAAGCCGCACGCGGTGTAGATGACGGTGTTCTTCAGCGCCGTGGTGATGATCTCGGGGAACTGTGCCGCGATGATGTCGCGGTTGAAGAACTTGTCCTCGAGCGTCGCCCAGTCCGCTGTGAACACCACGACCGCGGCCGCGATGATGATCAGGGTGTACTGCGCGTAGCGGATGTACGCCGCGCGCTTGCGCTTGCTCAAGGCCATGGCCTGCGGCTCACTCCGCCGCGCCGAACCACTTCTCGTACGCCGCGTTGTACGCCTCCTCGTCGGCGATGGCGGCATTGATGGCGTCGAGCAGCTCGGGGTTGTCGTCCTTCTTGACCGAGAAGCCGTACTCCTCGCCGGTCTGGAACTCGGTGGTGACCTCGACGCCGGAGTTCTGCTCGACGTAGTAGTTGACCAGGCCGTTGTCGTTGACCCCGGCGTCGGCCTGCCCGTTGTTGACGGCCTCCATCATCAGCACCGAGTCCTCGTACGAGACGCTCTCGGCGCCGTCGGGGAGGTTCTCCTTGACGTAGGCCTCGCCGGTCGTGCCCTCCTGGACCGCGATCCGCTTGCCCGCGAGGTCCTCGAGGCTCTCGAAGCCGGACCCCACCGGCGCGAGCAGCGCCTGGGTGGCCTCGAAGTACGGGTCGCTGAAGTCCATGACCGCCTCGCGCTCCGGCGTGATCGTCATGGCGCCGGCGGCGACGTCGCACTCGCCGTTCTCCAGCGCGTTGCCGGACACGATGGTCTCCCAGCCGATGTCGACGACCTCGGTCTCGAGGCCCTCGGCCTCGGCGGCGATGTTGAGCACGTCGATGTCGAACCCGACGACCTCGCCGTCCTCCGTGAACTCGAACGGCTCGTAGGGCAGGTGCGTGCAGATCGTCAGCACGCCCTCCTCGACGACCTTGACGCCCGACTCGGTCTCCGTGGTGGGCTCGTCGTCCTTCGCGCAGGCGGTGAGGCTCACGGCGAGGGCGGCGACGGCCAGTACTGACAGCTGCGGCTTGTGCATGGCACGGCACTCTAGGACATCGCGTTTCCCGGCCCTGCACCGCCGCGCTGCGTCGGGTGACCGGCCGCCGGCGGCACCCGGTGCCGGGAAAGTTTCAGGTCCGCTGTCGGCCCGCATGTCGTGGGCGTAGTCTGGCGCGGGCTCGACGAGAGGGGGTCGCCGGATGAGCAGGATGGGTGTGGTGCCGCGCCTGGCCACCCGCGAGGACGCGCCGTTCCTCGCCGAGCTCTGGGGTGACGTGATGCGCCGCGTAGACCGGTCCGAGCAGGTCGCCGACCTCGAGCTCGTGATCAAGCAGGCGGCGGCCTCCCCCGAGGAGCGGATCGTGGTCGTGGAGTACGACGGCCGGCCCGCGGGCGCGGTGTTCCTCAGGCTCGACACGATGTCGCCGCTCAACCTGGAGCCGGTCGTCCAGTCCATCCACCCACGAGTGCTCGACGACTTCCGCAGGCACGGCGTCGGCCGCACGCTGATGGAGGCGGCCGCGACCTTCGCCGAGGAGAACGGCGTGCTGCACGTGGCGACGGCCGTGATGTCGAGCTCGCGGGACGCCAACCGGTTCATGGCCCGCCTCGGCCTGGCCCCGGTCGCCACCTACCGCGCGGCCCCGACCACGCTGCTCCGCAGCCGGGTGAGCCCGCCCCGCGCCGGTGCCGACCGCGGCGGCCACATGCGGGTGCTCGCCGCCCGCCGCTCCCGCCGCGCCCGGGCCGTGGACGACCAGGTCGTGCTGCCCGAGCGCAGGGACCCGATCGCCCCCGAGTAGCCGGTCGAGGTGTCCCCGGGGCTGGATAGGCTCCGAGGGTGACCAGCCCGAAGACCCCGCGCCTGCTGCTGCTCGACGGCCACTCGCTGGCCTACCGCGCCTTCTTCGCGCTCCCGGTCGAGAACTTCTCGACCGCCGACGGCCAGCACACCAACGCCGTCTACGGCTTCACCTCGATGCTGGTGAACGTGCTGCGCGACGAGCAGCCCACCCACGCCGCGGTCGCGTTCGACGTCTCCCGCACGACGTTCCGGACCGCGGAGTACGCGGAGTACAAGGCCAAGCGGAACAAGACGCCGGGGGAGTTCAGCAGCCAGCTGCCGCTGATCAAGCGGGTGCTCGACGCGTTCGGGATCCCGTTCCTGGAGCTCGAGGGTTACGAGGCCGACGACATCATCGGCACCCTGGTCACCCAGGCGCTCGCGGACGAGACCAGCAACCTCGACGTGCTGATCCTCACCGGTGACCGGGACTCGCTCCAGCTGGTGACCGACCGGTCGACCGTCCTCTACCCGATGCGCGGCGTCTCCGACCTCGCCCGGATGACCCCGGAGGCCGTCCAGGCGAAGTACGGCGTCCCCCCGCAGCGCTATCCCGAGCTCGCCGCGATCGTCGGCGAGACCTCGGACAACCTGCCCGGGGTGCCGGGCGTCGGCCAGGGTTTCGCCGCGAAGTGGATCAACCAGTACGACGGTCTCGACAACGTGATCGCCCACGCCGACGAGATCACCGGCAAGAAGGGCGAGGCGCTCCGGGCCCACCTCGGGGACGTGATCCGCAACCGGCGGCTCAACGCGCTCGTCTGCGACCTGGACCTCGGGGTGACCGCCGCCGACCTGGTGCTCGGCCCGTGGGACCGCCAGGGGGCGCTCACCCTGTTCGACGAGCTGGAGTTCCGCGGGGAGCTGCGCACCCGCGTGATCGAGACCCTGGCGGGGGAGGAGCCGCTCGAGGAGGGCGGGTTCGAGCTCGACGGGCGGGTCCTCGCGGCCGGTGAGGTGGCCGCGTTGCTCAAGGAGCTCGGGGAGACCGAGGTCGGCGTCCACGTGCGCGGGACCTGGGGTGCCGGCACCGGCGCGGTGGACGGCATCGCGATCGCGGAGGCCAGTGGCGCGGCGGCGTACGTCGACGTCGCCTCCCTGTCGCCCGACGACGAGGCCGCCCTCGCCGCGTGGCTGGAGGACCCGCGACGGCCCAAGGTGCTCCACGACGCCAAGGGTCCGGAGCTGGCGCTGGCCGCCCATGGCTGGCGGCTGGCGGGGGTCTGCAGCGACACCGCGCTGACGGCGTACCTCGCCCAGCCCGACCAGCGTTCCTACGACCTCGCCGACCTGACCCTGCGCTACCTCCGCCGGGAGCTGAAGGGCGAGGGCGACACCGAGCAGGGCGAGCTCTTCGACGCCGGCCTCGACGTCGGGGGGACCGCGATGCTCCATGCGCGTGCCGTGATCGACCTGGCCCAGGCGCTCGAGGGCGAGGTGGAGCGGGCCGGGGGAGCCCGGCTGCTCACCGACGTCGAGCTGCCGCTGGTGCACGTGCTCGCCCGGATGGAGCAGACCGGCATCGCCGTCGACATCGACCAGCTGACCGACCTCGAGGGGCACTTCGCCGACCAGGTGCGCCAGGAGGCCGAGGAGGCCTACGCGGTGATCGGCAAGGAGATCAACCTCGGGTCGCCCAAGCAGCTGCAGGTCGTGCTGTTCGACGAGCTGGGAATGCCGAAGACCAAGCGCACCAAGACCGGCTACACGACCGATGCCGACGCGCTGCAGGGGCTGTACGTCAAGACCGAGCACCCGTTCCTGCTGCACCTGCTGCGGCACCGGGAGGTCGCCCGGCTGCGCCAGACGATCGAGGGCCTGCTCAAGACGGTCCAGCCCGACGGTCGGATCCACACCACGTTCAACCAGATGATCGCCGCCACCGGGCGGCTGTCGAGCACCGAGCCGAACCTGCAGAACATCCCGGTCCGCACCGAGGAGGGCCGCCGGATCCGCGACGGGTTCGTGGTCGGCACCGGGTACGAGTGCCTGATGACCGCGGACTACAGCCAGATCGAGATGCGGATCATGGCGCACCTGTCCGAGGACGACCTGCTGATCGAGGCGTTCAGGTCCGGCCGCGACTTCCACTCGACCACGGCGTCCCGGGTCTTCGACGTCGCGCCCGACGCCGTGACCTCGGAGATGCGGGCGAAGATCAAGGCGATGAACTACGGCCTCGCCTACGGGCTGTCGGCCTTCGGGCTGGGCCAGCAGCTCGGCATCGAGCCGGGAGAGGCCCGGGCGTTGATGGACGAGTACTTCGAGACGTTCGGCGGCATCCGCGACTACCTCGGCGGCGTCGTCGTCGAGGCCCGCCGCACCGGGTTCACCGAGACCATCATGGGTCGCCGCCGCTACCTGCCCGACCTGACCAGCGACAACCGGATGCGCCGCGAGATGGCGGAGCGGATGGCGCTCAACGCGCCGATCCAGGGGTCCGCAGCAGACCTGATCAAGGTCGCGATGCTGCGCACCCAGCGGGCGATCGACGAGGCCGGGCTGCGGTCCCGGATGCTGCTCCAGGTCCACGACGAGCTCGTGTTCGAGGTCGCCGAGGGGGAGCGGGAGCGGCTCGACGAGCTGGTGCGCCGGGAGATGGGCGGCGCCGCGGACCTGACCGTCCCCCTCGACGTGTCGATCGGCACCGGGCGCTCCTGGCACGACGCCGCTCACTGACTGAATCCGCCGCGCTGCCCGCCCGGCGCGGCCGGCGCTACGCGTCGCGCCGGTGGCGGATCGACTGCACGGCGAGCAGCAGCGCGAGCACGACGGCGTCGACCACACCGACGGTGACGGCCAGGCCGGTCACCGACGAGGTCAGGGCACCGGCGCCGACCATCGCGACCACGCCGGCCGCGACGACGTACTTCGTGGTGACGCCCCGCTTCGCGAGGCCGGCGTAGACCAGGAGCTGGAGCAGCGCGAGCAGCGCGCCGAGCACGGCGAACAGCCAGAGCCGGTCCTGGACCTCGGCGTAGTCGTTCCCGCCGACGAACACCAGCGCGAGCCCGCTCATCAGGTAGGCGCCGAGGACGCAAGCGCCGCCGAGCACGGTGAGCAGGCCCAGGCCGCGGAGCACCGCAGACCTGCTCTCGGCCGCGGTCGCCATCGAGGGGAACAGGATCACCACAGCGAACTGCGGGAGGAAGAGCACGGCCTTGGTCACGATCAGGCCGCCGGCGTAGAGACCCGCCTGGTGGTCCTCGAGCACGTTGCGGGCGACGACCACGTCGAGGTTGGAGAGCGCGATGAACGCGAGGAGCGCTACGGAGCTGACGAGCACCTCCTTGCGGACGTCGGCCCGGACGGCGGTGTCGTGGGCATCGGCCGAGCCACGCGCGGAGCGGTGGCGCAGGACGTGGCTGCCGATCAGGATCGGGATCCAGTTCGCGATCAGCACGCCGAGCATCGCGCTGGTCTCGTCGGGGACGACCAGCAGGCAGGCGCCGCCGATCACGACCCGCGGCACCCCCACCGAGACGTACATGAGGCTGAGTGGCAGCCACCGGCGCTCGCCCTGGAGCACCCCGGCCTGCCCGCCGAGCAGGGTCACCGGGACCACGGAGAGGCCGAGCAGCACGGCGGTCATCAGGTCGTCGAGGCGCAGCAGCCACGCGACGGCGGGAGACGCCGCGACCGCCAGCACGCCGAGGACGAGCGCGCCGCGCCAGGCGGTGGACAGCACCGTCTGCTCGATCGCCGCCACGTCGTCGGGCTCGGCCGCGATCCGCCGCGCGGCGGTCGCCTGCAGCCCGAGCTGCACCACCGACAGGACCATGAGCAACGCCATCAGGCTCGCGACCGCGCCGTACTGGCTCGGCCCGAGCAGGCGGGCGGCGACCATCTGGAACGAGTAGGTGCCGACGTTCATCACGACCATCGCGATCGCGATGCCCGCGCTGCCGCGCAGCAGCCGCAGCATCCGCGAGGTCGACAGCTCCGCCTCCGGCTGGTCCCGGGTCCCGGTCACGGGGTCGAGGGTAGGGGGCGGGCACGCCCGGAACGAGCCGGGACGGCCGGTGGCACCTACAGTGACCTGCGCCATGGGAGAGAGCAGGATGCCGGAGCGGGGCGGCTCGGCGTCGGGCGCGCTGGCTGGTGCGCTCTACGTCGTGGTCACCCTGCTCATGCTGCTGCAGCGGCCGGGCACGACGACCTACGACACCCGCGCCGAGCTCACCGAGCGTCCGGGGGACTTCCTCGCCGGCGCGTTCACGCTCTGGCACCCGGAGTCCAATTTCGGTGAGTTCCAGAACCAGGCCTACGGGTTCCTGTTCCCCCAGGGGACCTGGTTCGTGCTGACCGACCTCGCCGGCATGCCCGGATGGGTGAGCCAGCGGCTGTGGTCCGCGCTGCTGCTGGTCGTGGCGTGCGAGGGCGCCCGCCGCGCGGCCGCGGCGCTGGGGCTGCCCGCCCCCGCCGCGCTCCTGGCCGGCATCGCCTACCTGGCGTCGCCGCGGCTGCTGGGGACGGTCGTGGTGCAGACGGGGGAGTCGCTGCCCGGCGCGGTGATGCCGTGGCTGGTGCTCGCCGTCGTCCTCCACCTGCGCGGCGCGATCTCGGCGCGGCGGAGCGCGCTGCTCAGCGGCGCCGCCGTGGTCTGCATGGGCGGCGTCAACGCCGTCGAGACCGCCGGCTCGCTGCCGCTGGCGATCATCCTCGTGGTCTGGGCCCTTCGTCGGGGACTGGTCGGTCGCCGCTACGTCGCCGGCTGGTTCCTCGCCGTCGGCCTGGCGTGCGCGTGGTGGGCACTGCCGCTCCTGCTCCTCGCGCGCTACGCGCCGCCGTTCTACGAGTACGTCGAGAGCGCCACCGACACCACGGCGGTGATCGGCTGGTCCGAGGCCGCCCGTGGTGACTCGTCCTGGATCGCCTACGTGCTCTCCGGCGACCAGCCGTGGTGGCCCGCAGCCTTCCACCTCGCGGTCGACCCGCTGCTCGTCGGGGTGGCGGCCGCCGTCGCGGGGATCGGGCTCGCCGGACTGGCCCTGCTCGGCACCGAGGTACGGCGTCCGCTGATGCTCGCCGCCGTCCTCGGGCTGGGCTGCCTGACCGTCGCGCACGGCGGCATCGCCGGCGCGCCGGTCGCCGAGCCGGTCCGGGCGCTGCTCGACGGGACCCTCCAGATCTTCCGGAACGTCCACAAGATCGACCCGGTCGTCCGGCTCCCGCTCGCGGTCGGGTTCGGGTACGCCGGGTGGCAGCTGACCACGCGCGCCACCGGCCGACTGCCCGCGCTGGTGCCCTGGCAGCCGGCGCTGCTGATGGTCCCGGTGCTGCTGGTGCTCACCCTGGCCCGGCCGTTCGTGGTCGACGACGCGCGCACGCCGGGGTGGGACGAGATCGCGGACCACTGGCAGGACGCCCGGAGCTACCTCGCCGAGAACGGCGTCGCCGAGGGCGGTGACGGGCGGGCGCTGGTCGTGCCCGGCTCGAGCTTCGCCCAGCAGGACTGGGGCTGGACCATCGACGAGCCGCTCGCGATCCTGGGCGGGGTCGCGACGGCGACCCGGAGCCAGGTGCCGCTCATCCCCGGACAGTCGATCCGGTACCTCTCCGCGCTCGACCAGCTGATCTCGACCGGGCGGGCAACCGAGGCCCTCGGCGGGCAGCTGGCCCGGGCCGGCATCACCCACGTCGTGATCCGGAGGGACCTCCTCCTCGGACCCACCCGGTCGCCGCACCCGGGCGGCGCCGCGGTGTCCCTCGCCCGCGCTGGCCTCGAGCGGGTCGCCGGCTTCGGGACCACGGCGAACGGCGCCGCCGTCGTCGAGGTGTTCGAGGTCCCCGGTTCCCAGCCGGTGCTGCGGGCCGCGCCGGTCGCCGACGTCCGCACGGTCCGCGGCGCCCCCGAGAGCGTGCTCGGGCTCCAGGGCGCGGGCCTCGTGGCGCCGGGACAGCCCACGGTCCTGGAGGGCGAGGACGGCTGGGCGGCGCCCGCGGACGTCGTCACCGACAGCAACCAGCGGCGGGAGCGGGCCTTCGGCGGCAACGACGAGGCCCTGTCGGCGGTGCTGACGGCCGACGAGCCGTGGCGCACCGACCGCGCCGCCCACGACTACCCCGCGGTGCCCGGGAGCCCGCCGGTGGTGGCCCGGTACGACGGGCTCGACGAGCTGACGGCCTCCTCCGCCCAGGGGTACGCCGACAACTTCGGGCCGGTCACCCCGCAGACAGGCCCCTACGCCGCGGTCGACGGCGACCTCGACACCCACTGGGTCACCTCGCACGCCACCGACCCGGAGGAGCAGTGGCTGCGCCTGACCTTCGACGAGCCGCGGGCGATCCACGAGGTGACGATCACGACGGTGGCCGACGACCCCGTGGTCGTGCCGGTCCGCACCCTGGAGGTGGTGGCCGGCGACCAGCGGGTGCGGGCCCCCGTGAACGTCTCCGGAGCCCCCACCGAGGTGCCGTTGGACGGGAGCGAGGTCGACGGTGTCGAGGTCCGGGTGGTCGAAGCCGCGACGGCGTCCGGCCGGGCACGGGTCGGGCTGCGGGAGGTGAGCGTCGACGACCTGCAACCGCGCAGGACGCTGGTGGTGCCCGGAGCGATCGCCCCGGACGCGGCGTGGACGTTCGGCTCGGCACCCGGCCGGCGGGCCTGCGTGATCACATTGGGCAGCCC
>Ga0196958_10000698_pt1 | contig 10996 bp, 8 predicted proteins | sample S1v_10metaG_FD_148654 | JGI IMG/M metagenome (GOLD analysis project Ga0196958, IMG submission 148654) | Soil microbial communities from Anza Borrego desert, Southern California, United States - S1+v_10 | ecosystem: Environmental > Terrestrial > Soil > Desert | place: USA: California | collected...
TCCATCCAGCCCAGCAAGGCGTCGCCGACCTCTTCGCGCAGGAACTCGATGTCCTCGTCCTCGGTGACCTTGTTGCCCACGACGACCAGCCGCACGCCGAAGTCGCGCGCGTAGTCGGCGTACTGCCGGTACACGCCGACGCTGCGGACGGTCGGTTCGCACACCAGGAACGTCACGTCGAACCGCGTGAACAGGCCGGACGCGAACGCGTCGGCGCCGGCGGTCATGTCCATGACCACGTATTCGCCCGCGTCGTCGATCAGGTGGTTCAGCAGCAGTTCCGCCGCGCCGACCTTCGAGTGGTAGCAAGCGACACCGAGGTCGTCTTCGTCGAACTGCCCGGTGACGCCGAGCCGCACGCCGCCGAACTCGCGGAAGCACGCCTGGAAGATCGGGTTGTCCTCGAACGGCCGGACCAGCCGCGACCCGCGCCCCGGCGGGGTCGTCTTGATCATCGAGGCCGCGTCGGCGATCCGCGGGTTGTCGCCGCGCAGGTATTCCTTGATCAGGCCCATGTTGTCGCCCAGCGTCGGCCACGCGATGGCCTCCTCCTCGCTCGCGCCGAGCGCGACGGCGAGGTGCTGGTTGATGTCCGCGTCGATCGCCAGTACCGGTTTCCCGCCGCCGGCCAGGTACGCGGTGAACAGCGACGCCAGCGTGGTCTTCCCGCTGCCGCCCTTCCCGACGAACGCGATCTTCACGCCACGGACCTTCCTGTCGTTTTGAAAAGGGTATTGGTTTTCATTTCGGCTCGTAACGTACACCCGACCGGCCCACACCCGAACGGGCGATCAGCGGCGCCGGATCGGGATAGGGTTGGGTGGTGCCTCCACTCGTGATCAGGACACACGCGGCGGGAGGGGACTTCGGTCACCTTCGTGCCGAGTTCGCGCTGCCGGAGTCGTTCGGGCCCGACGTGCTCGCCGAGGCGGAGGCGGCGGTCGTCGATCCGCTCGAGTCGGCCGGGGAACGCGAGGACGCCACCAGTCTGCCCTTCGTCACCATCGACCCGCCCGGTTCCAAGGACCTCGACCAGGCGGTGCTGATCGAGCGCGTCGAGGGCGGTGGGTTTCGCGTCCACTACGCGATCGCCGACCTGGCCGCGTTCATCCCGCCGGGTGGCGCGCTCGACAAGGAAGCGCGCCGCCGCGGGCAGACGCTCTACCTGCCCGACGGGAACGTCCCGCTGCACCCGCCGGTGCTGTCCGAGGGCGCGGCGAGCCTGCTGCCGGGGGAGACCCGGCCCGCGGTGCTGTGGACCATCGACGTCGACGCGGGCGGCGAGCCGACGGCGACCAACGTCCGCCGGGCGCTGGTCCGCTCAGGCGATCAGTTCGACTACGAGACCGTCCAGGCCTCGATCGACGCGGGCGATCCGCATCCGTCGGTCGCCGCGCTGCCGGAGCTGGGCCGCCTGCGCCGCGAGCTCGCGATCCGGCGCGGCGCGGTCGAACTGCAGTTGCCCGAGCAGGAGATCAGCGGCGATCCCGACGGCGGCTGGGCGCTGATCCAGCGGCCGCGCAACGACGTCGACGCGTGGAACGCCGAGATCTCGCTGCTCACCGGCATGGCCGCGGCCAAGATCATGATCGGCGCCGGAATCGGCGTCCTGCGCACGCTGCCCCAGCCCGACGCCGAAGCGATCGAATGGCTGCGCCGGTCCGCGCAGGCGCTGAACATCGACTGGCCCGAAGGCAAGAGCGTGTCGGAGTTCCTGGCCGCGCTCGATCCCGGCCAGCCCGCCTCGATGGCACTTTTCGCCGACACCACCAGGCTTCTGCGCGGCGCCGGGTACACCGCGTTCGACGGCGAACTGCCCACCTTGACCACGCACGCCGGGATCGGTGGCGCGTACGCCCACGTCACCGCGCCGATCCGGCGGCTGGTCGACCGGTTCGCCACCGAGATCTGCCTCGCCGTGAGCGCCGGCCGCGAAGTGCCCGCGTGGGTCCGCGCGGCGCTGTCCGAAGTACCCCAGTTGATGACCGCGTCCGACACGCTGGCGGCGAAGGTCGAACGTGCCTGCATCGACCAGGTCGAGGCCTGGGTCATGGCCGAGCACGTCGGTGAGGAGTTCGACGCGATCGTGCTGCGGGCCGATGAGACCAAGTCGGAGATCCTGATCGAGAACCCGCCGGTGATGGGCAAATGCGCGGGCGCGAAACCGCCCGAAGGCGAGCGGATCCGGGTCCGGCTCACGGCGGTGGACGTCGACAAGCGGAAACTGTCCTTCGAGCGCGCATGATCGACGATCTCGGCGAAGTGGTCCCGCTGCGTGAACCGGCGTCGCGGGTGGTGTCACTCGTGCCGTCGCTGACGGAGGCCGTCGAGGTGAGCGCGCCGGGAAGGCTGGCGGGCGCCACGGACTACTGCACCCATCCGGTGGATCTGGGCGTTCCCAGGGTGGGCGGCTCGAAGTACCCGAACGTGGACAAGGTGCTCGAACTCGAGCCGGATCTGGTGCTGGCCAACTCCGAGGAGAATCGGCCGGAGGACGTGGAACGCTTGCGCGCCAACGGAATTCCGGTCTGGGTGATGGAGGCGTCGGCGACCGTGCCCGGCGCGCTCGCCTCGATCCGGCGGATCCTGACGCAGGCCTACGACCTCGCCGAGCCGGAATGGTTGGTCGAGGCCGAAGAGATCTGGCGGGAGACGCTGCCGGAGCGGTTCCGGGCGGTCGTGCCGGTCTGGCGGAAGCCGTGGATCGTGCTCGGCAGGGACACCTTCGGCGGCGACGTCCTGCATCGCGTCGGAATCGGCAATGTCTACGCGGACGACGAAGAGCGCTACCCGCGTCCGAAGCTCGACGAGCTCCAAGCGCGCTTCGCGGCCGGAGACGCAAACCTGCTCGTACTGCCCGACGAGCCCTACGCGTTCACTGCGGACGACGGCCCCGAAGCGTTCCCCGGCGCGAAGCACGTCCTGGTCTCCGGGCGCTATTTGACCTGGTATGGCCCTTCGCTCGTCGAAGCGCACTCCCACCTCACGCAACTAGTCACCTGGTTGCGATAGTTCGCGCAACGAACCATCGCAACCAGGTGCCGAATTGCGAGGGGGATCAGAGGGTCAGGCCGGTCAGGACGGTGACGCGTTCTTCGGTGAAGTCCGCCATCGCCGACGCGGGGCCCTCGCGGCCGACACCGGAGTCCTTCACGCCGCCGTAGGGCATCTGGTCGGCTCGGAAGCTCGGCACGTCGCCGACGAGCACGCCGCCGACACGCAGCTTCGCGGAAACGTCGAACGCCGTCGGCAGGTCGCGCGTGAAAACGCCCGCCTGAAGGCCGAAGCGCGAGTCGTTGATCCGGCGCACGCCGTCCTCCACCGACTCCACCCGCGTGATCGACACGACCGGCCCGAAGACCTCGTCGGCCATCACCGACGCGTCCTCCGGCACGTTCGCGAGCACCGTCGGCTCGACGGTCGCGCCGTCGCGCTTCCCGCCGGTCAGCAGTTCGCCACCGGCGTCGACGGCCGCGGCGACCCAGGCCTCGACACGCTCGGCGGCGGCGGTGTTGATCAGCGGCCCGACGTCCACGCCGTCCGTCCGCGGGTTGCCGGTCCCGAGTGCCCGCACCTGCTCCAGCACCTTCGCCCGGAGCTCGTCGTAGACGTCGGCGTGCGCGTACACGCGCTGCACCGAGATGCATGACTGGCCCGCCTGGTACATCGCGAACGTCGCGATGCGCTGCGCCGCGAAGTCCAGATCCGTCCAATCAGGACAGACGAGCACCGCCGCGTTGCCGCCGAGTTCGAGCGCGACGTGCTTGCGCGGCACGCTGTCCCGGATGCCCCAGCCCACCGGAACGGAACCGGTGAACGACACGACCGGCAGCCGCGGATCCGAGACCAGGCGCGCCGACTCCTCGTTGCTGACCGGGAGAATCGACCAGCTCCCGGCGGGCAGGTCGGTCCCGGCGAGGATCTCGCCGAGCAGCAACGCCGTCAGCGGGGTCGCGGGCGCGGGCTTGAGCACGATCGGCGCACCGACCGCGATCGCCGGAGCCACCTTGTGCGCCACCAGGTTCAGCGGGAAGTTGAACGGCGTGATGCCCAGTACCGGCCCCTTCGGCACGCGACGGACCAGCGCGAGCCGTCCGGTGCCGCCCGGGTCGGTGTCGAGCCGCTGCAGGTCACCGGAGAACCGGCGGGCCTCCTCGGCGGCCCAGCGGAACGTCGACGCCGCGCGCCCGACCTCGCCACGCGCCCACTTCAACGGCTTGCCCGACTCGGCGGTGATCAGCTGCGCCAGCTCTTCGGACCGCTCACCCAGAACTCGGGACACCTGGTCCAACGCGCCCGCCCGGACATGCGCGGGCAGCGTCGCGAACTCGTCGGAGACGTCGTGCGCCGCCTGCACGGCGGTCTCGATGTCCGAAGTGGACGGAACGTGGTGCGACCCCGCTTCGCTTCCGTCGAAGGAGTGACGGACGACGACGGTTTCGCCGCTGGTGACCGGCTTTCCGGCTACCCAGAAAGGAAAGGTGCTCACTTCGATGCCTCCGTGCGGACAGCGTGCTCGAGGACGGACAGTCCCTCGTCGAGCAGTTCGGTGGACAGGGACAGCGGCGGCAGCAGGCGGACGACGTTGCCGTAGGTGCCGCAGGTGAGGACGACGACACCGGCCTGGTGGCAGGCCTGCGCGATCCGCCTGGTCAGGTCGGCGTCGGGTTCGGTGGTGCCCGGCTTCACGAATTCGGCGGCCAGCATGGCGCCGCGACCGCGGACGTCGCCGATCACGCCGGTCTCCTCGGCCAACGCGCGCAGCCGCGGCAGCACCGTGCCCTCGATGCGCTTCGCCGAAGCCGCGAGGTTCTCCTGGCGCATGACCTCGATCGAGCCGAGTGCCGCGGCGCACGCGATCGGGTTGCCGCCGTAGGTGCCGCCGAGCCCGCCCGGCGGGACGGCGTCGAGCAGTTCCGCGCGGCCGGTGACGGCGGCGAGCGGCAGCCCGCCCGCGATGCCCTTGGCGGTGGCGATCAGATCGGGCACGACGTCTTCCTGCGTGGACGCGAACCACTCGCCGGTGCGGCAGAAGCCGGTCTGCACCTCGTCGGCGACGAACACGACACCGTTTTCGGTGCACCAGCGGGAAAGCGCGGGCAGGAAACCGGGAGCGGGCTCGATGAAGCCGCCTTCACCCTGCACCGGCTCCAGCACGACGGCCGCGACCTGGTCGCCGCCGATCTGCTTCTCGATGCGATCGATGGCGATCCGTGCCGCTTCGGGACCGGACAGCCCGTCGCGGTACGGGTACGAGCCGGGCACGCGGTAGATCTCGGGCGCGAACGGGCCGAAGCCGTGCTTGTATGGGATCGATTTCGCGGTCAGCGCCATCGTCAGGTTGGTGCGGCCGTGGTAGGCGTGGTCGAACACGACGACGGCCTGACGCCCGGTCGCGGCGCGGGCGATCTTCACCGCGTTCTCGACGGCTTCGGCCCCGGAGTTGAACAGGACCGAGCGTTTCTCGTGGGTGCCCGGCGTCAGCTTGTCGAGTGCTTCGCACACCTCGACGTATCCCTCGTACGGCGTGACCATGAAACACGTGTGCGTGAACCGGCCCACCTGCTCACGGACGCGGTCCACCACGGCCGGGGCGGCGTGGCCGACGTTGGTCACCGCGATGCCGGAACCGAAGTCGATCAGGACGTTGCCGTCGGCGTCGGTGAGCAGGCCGCCTTCGGCCGAGGTGACGTAGACGGGCAGCACCGAACTCACTCCCGCCGCGACGACGGCGGCGCGTCGTTCCTGCAGGGCGCGCGAGGCGGGGCCGGGGATCTCGGTGCGCAGCCTGCGCTGGGTTTCGGTGGTGACGGTCACGGCCAGACTCCTGCGGACGCGAGGGACGGGGTCACCCTCCAGAATGGAAGCCCGCCCGGCCCGCGTCAGCTCGACATCTTGTCGATATCGAGGCGTAGAGTTGGACAACATGGCACTGACCCTCGCCGCACTGGTGGCCGAACGTCCGCTCGGCCTGCGGGTGCGTGCGGCCGAGGCCGGGCTCGACCGGCCGATCGGCTGGGTCCACCCCACCGAACTGACCGACCCGCAGGCCTTCCTCGAAGGCGGTGAACTGCTGCTGACCACCGGCCTCGCCCTCGACGAGACGACGTCGCCCGGATACGTCCGGCGGCTCGTCGACGCCGGCGTGGCGGGGCTCGGCTTCGGCGTCGGCCTCAGCCACGAAAGCATCCCGCGGTCTCTTGTGGACACCGCGGAGGAGGTCGGGCTCCCGGTGCTCGAAGTGCCGAGGAAGACGCCGTTCATCGCGATCACCCGCGCGGTCTCCCGTGCGGTCGCCGCCGACGAGTACGCCTCGCTCGTGCGCACCGGCAAGGGGCAGCAGGAACTGACCAGGACGGCCGTCGGCAAGGGCGGACCCGGTGGCGTGGTGCGCAAACTGGCGAAGCTGGTCGACGGCTGGGTGCTCCTGCTCGACTCCGCGGGCGCGATCACCGAGGCTTCGTCGACGTCCGTGCGGCCGTACGCCGACGAAGTCCGGGAAGACCTCGCGCGGCTGCGCGCGGGCACGCTGGTGACGGTGGCGGGGGAGTACGAGGTCGTCCTGCAGACGCTCGACACCCGCGCCCGAGGTGTGCTCGCCGTCGGTACCCATGAGCCGCTCGACGCCGCGGGACAGCACATCGTCAACACCGCGGTGTCGTTGCTTTCCCTTGCCTTGGAACAGAACCGTGAGCATGTCGGCGTTTTGCGACGGCTGCGGTCGGGAATGATCGATCTGCTCGCCGCCGGGCACACCGAACTCGCCACGCGCACGATGAAGTCGCTCTGGGGTGGTCTTCCGGAGGCGCCGTGGTCCGTGCTGGCCGTCGCCGGTCCCGCGGGCGCGCGCCGGTCGCTCGCCGACACGCTCGACGCCGAAGTGTCAGGGGAGAGGGTGTTCTTCGGCGAGTCCGGGGCGTTCGTGGTCGCGCTCGGCGACGTGGAAGCCGTCACCAGGCTGGCGTCACGGACCGGCGCACTGCACGCCGGACTTTCCGAACCGGTGTCCATTGTGGACTTCCCGGCCGGGCTTCGGCAGGCGAAGCAGGCGGCGGAAGCGGCGAAGGCCGAGCGCTCCTCGTTGGTCCGGTTCGCCGAACACGCCGGGCGCGGTTTCCTGGAGATGGTCGATTCGCGAGCGGCACAGGCTTTCGCGGACAGGCTGCTGGCGCCGTTGCGGCAACACGACGAAACCGGCAGAGGTGAATTGGTCGCCTCAGTGACCTGCTGGCTCGAACACCACGGTCACTGGGATCTGGCGTCCGCGCGGCTCGGCGTGCACCGGCACACCTTGCGCAACCGCATGCGCAAGGTCGCCGAACTGACCGGCCGCGATCTCGATTCCCCCGGCGTGCGCGCCGAATTCTGGCTCGCGCTGCAGGTCAGCGCTCGGTCCTGACCAAGGCGATCGGCGAGTCCCCGCAGCGCCGCAGCCGCGTTCCGTTCTCCGTCGTGAGCGGCTCCGCGCCGGCGGACCACCACGCCGGGACGTCGACGTCGCGCACCCGGGAACCGGTCGCCTGGCGCGCGTTGTTCGACACGATCACCCGGCCTTGGGCGTTGACCAGTGCGGCACGGCCGCCGAGCGCGCGCAGTTTCGGTTGCAGCAGGCGCTCGACCTCCCGCACGTAGATGTCCGCGCCGACGACCCCCGCGAACTCTCCGTCGCGCTGTACGGGAACCGTGAAGGTCAGCGTGTACTCGTCGGTGCAGAGGTAGTCGACGTACGGGCCGTTGAGGTGGCGGCGGCCGGTGTCACGCGGGACGGTGAACCACGACTGCCGGGTGTAGTCCAGGAAGTTCTCACTGTCCGGATCGAGGCTGATGACCAGTTGCGCCGGTTCGGCGTCGCCGGTCTCGGTCCACCACTCGAAGCCGAACTCCTGATCCGCCAGCGCGTTCGGCGCGCTGATGAACCCGGCACCGACGACCAGGCCGCCGAGGACGTCGAAGACCCGCGGCCGGAGGCGGGGCAGATCTCCGGCGGTGGCATCGGCGGATGCGGCCAAGAGCCCTTCGGCGCCGACCAGTATCGGGTTCAGCCGGCCGAAGACGTCCGCGACCAGGGCGGATACCTGTTCTACGACCTCGGAACCGGCGGACGGTGTGTCGTTCACGATGCTCACCTCGGATGCGCGGATGCCGCAGCTTAAGGGTCCGGAAGGGCTAAATGCACGTCCGCCAGCCGGTCTATCGCTTCGAGGATGTGTTCCTCGGTGAGCTTCCTCGCCAGCTCGCCGTCGCCCTGAGCGATGGCGGCGGCGATCGCGCGGTGTTCGGCGTAGGCGTTCTCGCGGGTGCCGTGCGGCTCGAGCGGCAACCACAGCAATCCGCCTCGTTCGCTCTGCAACTGCACTTCTTCCCTGGTCAGCCGCGGCGATTGGGCGGCCGCGGCGACTTCGAGATGGAACTGGCGCTCGGCGCGCGATGCCTCCGCGCCGGTGGCGATGCGGAGGTCCTCGGTGGCCAGTTCGAGCCGCTCGATGTCCTCGGGCGAACTCCGTTCGGCGGCGAGTTTGGCCGCAGCGCCCGCGATGGCGAGATAGTGATCGCCGACGTCACGGAGTTCGGACAGCGACACCGTGCGAAGGCGCTCTCGCCACGAAACGGCCGAAGGGTTGGCAGGCGTCTTCACGAAGCTTCCGCCGCCTCGGCCGCGTCGCGTCTCTACGAGCCCCTGTTGCCGCAAGGCCACGAGTGCTTCCCGAACTGTCACCGTGGAGACGCCGAACTGGGCGGCCAGCTCGGCTTCGCTCGGCAACTGCTCCGAGTCGGCCAGCAGTCCGAGAGTGATGGCGTCGACCAGCCGCGTGGTGACCGCTTCCGCCCGGCCGATCTGGTCGAGCGGCGCGAACATCGCCGATCGCGCGCTGTGCGACATCCCCTTACGCATGGTGGCCCTTCGCCCGTACCGCTACCCGACGGAACCAATCTTGCCCCATCATTTTGTCATTCAATATCTGGACTTGAATGTCTTGGCTCCCGCGCCGCCCCACAAGGGAGCAAGGGACCTTTGCTATCACTTCCGCAGGTGGAGGTGCGGTTCCGGCCATCCGGCTGCGTGGGCTGCGCAAGGAGTTCGGCCAGGTCCACGCGGTCGACGGCGTCGACCTCGACATCCCGCCCGGCGAGTTCTTCTCGATGCTCGGCCCGCCCGGCTCCGGCAAGACGACCGTGCTCCGCATGATCGCCGGCTTCGAACTGCCGACTGCGGGCAAGATCGAACTGCACGGCCGCGACGTCAGCCGCCTCGCGCCCTTCGACCGCGACGTCAACACCGTCTTCCAGGACTACGCGCTCTTTCCGCACATGACCGTGCAACAGAACGTCGAGTACGGCCTCCGGGTGAAGCGCGTCCCCCGCGCGGAGCGGCGTCAACGCGCGAAGGCCGCTCTCGACACCGTCCGGCTCGGCGAGTTCGGCGAACGCAAACCCGAACAGCTCTCCGGCGGCCAGCGTCAGCGCGTCGCGCTCGCCAGGGCACTGGTCAACCGGCCGAAGGTGCTCCTGCTCGACGAACCGCTCGGCGCCCTCGACCTGAAGCTGCGCCGCACCATGCAGACCGAGCTGAAAAAGATCCAGCGCGACGTCGGCATCACCTTCATCTTCGTCACCCACGACCAGGACGAGGCGTTGACGATGAGCGACCGCGTCGCGGTGTTCAACGCCGGCCGCATCGAACAGGTCGGTTCACCGGTCGAGGTCTACGAGCGGCCCGCGTCGGCGTTCGTCGCCGGCTTCGTCGGAACCTCGAACCTGCTCAGCGGTGGCGGCGCCGAGAACATCATCGGCAAACCCGGTGTCTTCAGCATCCGCCCCGAAAAGATCCGCATCGACGCCGATCTCTCGAAATCCGCGGACGTCGGCGAGACCAGCGCCACCGGCACCGTCACCAACACCGTCTACGCCGGCGCGACCGTGCGCTACGAGGTCACCCTCGACGCGGGCGGCCAGCTCTCCGTGGTCCGGCAGAACACCGCCGAACCCGCGGACTTCGAGGGCGGCCGCGTCCGCCTGAGCTGGCGGCACGAACACAGCTTCCGCGTCCCCGAAGCCGGTTAGTTCTCCCCCTGTACCGAAAGGTTGTTCAATGAAGAACAGGAAACTCGCGCTCGCCGGCCTGCTCGGCGCCGGCCTGCTCGTGGCCGCCTGCGGAACGTCCGGATCCAGTTCGACCGCGGCCGCGCCCGGCGGGCAGGGCTTCACCCCGCCGAAGCTCGACGCGCTCGCGCAGCTCGGCCAGCCGGAAGGCCAGGTCAACGTGCTGGCCTGGCCCGGCTACGCGGAGAACGGCTCCAACGACCCGGCCGTCGACTGGGTCACCGGTTTCGAGAAGGAGACCGGCTGCAAGGTCAACGTCAAGGCGTTCGGCACCTCCGACGAGGCCGTGAGCCTGATGAAGACCGGACAGTACGACGTCATCTCCGCCTCCGGTGACGCTTCGCTGCGGCTCATCGCGTCCGGGGACGTCGAACCGGTGAACACCGCGCTCGTGCCGAACTACGCCGACGTCTTCGACTTCCTCAAGAACCGCCCGTGGAACAGCGTCAACAACGTCTCCTACGGCGTGCCGCACGGCTGGGGCGCGAACCTGCTCACCTGGCGCACCGACAAGGTGACCCCGGCGCCGACGTCGTGGTCGGTCATGTTCGACGCGAACAGCCCGTACAAGGGCAAGATCACCGCCTACGACTCGCCGATCTACATCGCCGACGCCGCGCTGTACCTGCAGACGCACAAACCCGAACTCGGCATCAAGAACCCGTACGCCTTGGACGACAAGCAGTTCCAGGCCGCCGTCGACCTGCTCAAGCAGCAGCGCCCGATGGTCGCGGAGTACTGGTCGGACTACCTGAAGGAGAGCCAGGCGCTGAAGAGCGGCGACGCCGTCGTCGGCACCGCATGGCAGGTGACGGTGAACCTGACCAAGAGCGAGGGCGCGCCGGTCGAATCCGTGCTTCCGTCCGAAGGCGCGACCGGCTGGTCGGACACCTGG
>Ga0196958_10000699_pt1 | contig 10985 bp, 12 predicted proteins | sample S1v_10metaG_FD_148654 | JGI IMG/M metagenome (GOLD analysis project Ga0196958, IMG submission 148654) | Soil microbial communities from Anza Borrego desert, Southern California, United States - S1+v_10 | ecosystem: Environmental > Terrestrial > Soil > Desert | place: USA: California | collected...
ACGACAGCGGCCCCACCACCGTGGATGTCACCCAGACCCACGGACTGTTGGTGGTGCCAGCCGACATCGTGAACCTCGTGTGTGACTTCGCCGCCGCTGGCATCGACGCGGCCAACGAGGGCGGCGGGAACCACGTCGGCAAGGTCGCCGAGCGGATCGGCGACTACTCCGTCACCTACGCCCAAGGCGCCGAAGCCGTGGCGTCGGTGATGGAGATCCCGGCTGGCACCAGACAGTGGCTGTCCGCCATGTTCGGCGGCTCCGCCGCAGTCGTCTCCACCCGCTCCTGAGGAGGAACGGACCATGCCCCGATTCACCGTCTGGTCACCATTCGACGGTCAGCCCGTACCAGTCCGCAACCCGCGCGAGCGGGACGACCTGCTCAGGCACGGCTACCTCGAGGAACAGCCCGAGCCGCCGAAGGAGGAGGGCAACGATGAGCCTCCGGGCGATGCTGGGGCAGACAGCGGAAATCTTCCGGCCGACCAAGGCGCCCGACGGGTTCGGCGATCGCCGCAAGGTGTGGCCGGACGAGCCGACGCAGACGGTGCCGTGTCGGCTCCAACTTCTCAGCGGGACTGAGGCCACCGAGGGGCGCGATCTCTCGATCGGACAGTGGCGGGTGTACCTACCGCCCAACGCTGTGATCTCGGAGCACGACCGGGTGCACGTGGACGGCAAGAAGTTCGAGGTCGTGACCGTCTATCCGGTCCACAACCGGACGCGTCTCCACCACTACCGATGTGACCTCGCGACCTACTCGGGGGAGGTGCCGGCCAGTGGCTAGATCCGAGTTCCAGATCAACCCCGGCGCGATCGACCGCCTCATCCACGGGCCCAGTTCCAGGAGCCTCCGCAAGAAGCAAGGCCGACAGATCGCCGAGGAGTGGAAGGGCCGGATCAACCGCATCACCGGCGCCACCGACCGCTCCATCGACGTCGAGGAGGAAGGCAACCGGACCCTCGTCACCGCCGACGAGAGCCGAGACCCGGAGACGGCCTGGCAGTACCTCGAGTACGGGACATCGACGATGCGCGCCCAGGCACCCGGCCGCCGCTCGATCCGGAGAGGGTAGCGATGGTCACCCAAGTGCCGGTCATGCCGAACCCGTGGGCGGCGATGCTCGACCTCATCCGGTCCAGCGCCGACCTGCCTGACTCGCTGCAGACGCCGACGCCGTCCGGGGACAACCGCGTCTGCGCGACCCTCCCGGACGAATTCGTCGGGCAGCTGCCGTTGCTCCATGTTGTGCAGGTGCCCGGTGGCCGGGAAGACGTGCGGTTACGGCTCCGCACGGCGCTGTTCGACCTGCACCTTTACCACGCGGACCTGTTCACCGCGATGGACGAGGCCCGCTATGTGGCCGCGGCCGTGTCCTCCCTGCAGGGCCGCGCCGCGAGGGAATGCGGGTTCACGGTGATCCGAACCGTCGACGTCCCGTTCCCGCTGCAGGACCCCAGCACCGGCGCTGAACGTGCCGTGATCCCCATCTCGGCCACCTACCGGCCGGTCTAGAAAGGACAGTCTGACATGGCCCCACAGGTCGAGAACACCATCGTTGGCAAGATCGGTAACGTGTACGTCGTGCCGCACGGCACCGCCGCCCCGTTCACGGTCCCAGCCGACGTGACGGTCGACGTGACGGCCGCGCTGCCGGCGCCGTGGCTCGCGGGCAACCTCGGGTACCTCCACGAGGAGGACACGCCGACCTTCAGTCAGGACCGCACCAACAACCGAATCTCCGCGTGGCAGCTGGACGGCGGCCTGCTCCGCAACCTGCTGTCGCAGAAGATCCGGTCCGCGATGTTCACGTGCAGGGAGTTCAATCGCGGCGTGTGGGATCTGCTCGAGCCGGGCACCACCTACACGACCGGCGCGAACGACACCGTCACGGTCACTGTGCCGCGCGCGGGCGGGAACCCGCCGAAGGCGGTGCTGTTCGAGATCGAGGACACGGACTTCGGCACCAAGCTGTGGTGGTACGTGCCGCGGGCGACGGTGTCCGAGGTCGGCGACCTGCAGTTCACCGGCACCGACACCGGCAACACGCAGGTGACGTTCGAGTTCGAGGACGACCTCGAGGCTGGCCTGTACTTCATCGCCACCAACCACCCGGGCATGGCCGCCGCCTGATCTCCGGGAGCGCTCGCTGTGCGGACGGGCGCTCCCGGGTCCTCGCTTCCGCGCATGGGTTCGTAGCTCAACTGGTAGAGCAGCGGTCTCCAAAGCCGCCGGTTGCAGGTTCAACTCCTGCCGGGCCCGCCGTCCTGCTTGTCCACTCATCACGTTGGAGGTCCGCACATGCCTCAGTCCAAGACGCGCAAGCCGAAGAAGACCGCTCGGCCTGCCCGGCCCCGTCCCGCTACGCCTCCCGCCGACGAGGCTGCCCCCAACACGCTCGCGGCGGAGGCAACCGGCGATACGCTGGGGTTCGGCTTCCGCGGTCACAGGTTCGTCCTCGACCTCGCGCACGTCGACTTCGGTCGCGCCATGTTCGCGATGAAGATCGCGGCCCGAGGCGGCAATGTCACCGACCAGCTCGACAAGATGCTGGACACGTTCGACTCCCTTCTCGGCGCGGAGCAGGTCACCACGCTGTACGACATCGCGCCGGACCTGTTCTCCAGCGAATCCGCACAGCGCGAGTTCTGGACGGCGTTCACTGAGTTGACCGTAGGGGCCGACCTGGGGGAACCCTCGGCCTCCTGAACCTCCTCGACGACGAGGAGTGCCGGGAGGCGCTCGAATACGACCTGATCCAGTTCGGTGTGGACCTCGGCCACTACTACACCGGCGAGTTGACGCTGCGGCGGATCCGCGTGCTGATCCGCCACCTACCGGGCGATTCGCGCCTCGCGAAGCTCAACCACGCTCGGCGGCGTGCCGCGGGCGTCACCCCCGAATCGAAGATCGAGGACGCCGACCCTTCGGTGTGGACACAGACCGAGTGGATGCTCGTTCACGTCCTCGACCAACTGCAGCTACTGAACTTCGGCTACCGCCAGGCGCACACCAAGAACCGGCTGCCGCTGCCGAAGTTCATGCCCCGGCCTGGATCCGAGCCAGTCCGCCGGAAGACGCTCAACGCCTGGTTCGGCGCAGTCGGCTTGCCTCCCTTGGAAAAGCCCATACCCACACACTGATCGGGGGGCGCCGTGGCTCAGGGGGTGCAGATCGGCCGCGGCTACATCGCAGTAGAGGTCGACGAGGGCGGTGCGCGGGCGGCTCTGCGTGGGTTCGTCAGCTTCGCCGGCAACGCGTTCAAGACCGCGGTCGTCGCGGCGGGGGCGCTGGTCGGCGCAGCAGCCAAGATCGGCATCTCGTTCAACTCCATGCAGGAGCAGGCCGGGGTGGCGTTCAAGACGCTGCTCGGCTCAGGGGAGAAGGCGCAGGCCTTCCTTCAGGAACTGCAGCAGTTCGCGGCGAAGACCCCGTTCGAACTCCCCGGCCTGATCAACAACGCCCGGCAACTGCTCGGCGTCGGCGTGGCTGCGGACAAGGTGATCCCCACCCTCGGCGCACTCGGCAACGCCGCCGGCGCGCTGGGCATCGACCAGGAACGCTTCAACAACATCCTCCTGGCGACCACTCAGGCCATGGGCAAGGGGAAGCTACAGGGCGAAGAGCTCATGCAGATGGTGGAGAACGGGATCCCCGTCTGGCAGCTGCTGTCCAAGGCAACCGGCAAGTCCGTCACCGACCTGCAAGACCTGTCGTCCAGCGGCAAGCTCCTAGCAGCCGACACATTGCCGCTGCTGTTCGACCAAATGAACAAGGACTACGGCGGCGCGATGGCCGCCCAGTCCGAGACCCTCGCCGGACGCTGGTCGTCCCTGAAGGACAACGCCCAGATCCTCACGGGCATCGGCTTCAAGCCACTGTTCGACGAGACCAAGCGGCTCACGGGCGCGCTGGGTGACTTCGCGGCGTCGGACGAGGCAAATCAGTTCGCGCAGGACTTCGCGTCCGGCCTCGAACGGGGCATCAAGGCCACGAAGATCTTCGGCGCCAACGTCAAGGCCGACCTGGGCGGTACTGCCCAGGACGCCGTGGACCGGCTGAAGGAACGGTTCACCGAGCTGTGGCCGCTCGTCAAGGAAGGCGCCGGTGACGCTGGCGGCGCGCTCGTCACCTTCCTGAAGACCGCCGGCCCCGCGCTGCTCCAACTCGCGCAGGCTGGCTCCGGTCTCCTACGCCCCGCGCTCGAGGCCGTCAACAAGGTGCTGGACGCGCTCGCGGAGAACGCCGACGAGATCGCAGCCGGTGTCGTCACCGCGGCCCACGTTGTCGGCGCCGTGGCTGTGCCGGTGTTCCAGGCGCTGGGTGTTGCTCTCCAGGCCACCGGTGACGTGCTGGCTCTCGTGGTCCACCTCGTCGGTGACCTGAACGGGCCGCTGGGGATCCTCACGGGCACGGTGCTTGCTGGCGTCCTCGCGTGGCGAGCGATGTCCACTGTCCTCGGCGGAGTGCCGGGGATCTGGCGGAAGATCAACCCTGCCGACGTCGCGGACTCGCTCAAGGGCTTCAGCAGCCGGGTCGACGATGTAGCGCTCCGCGCCGGAGTCATGACGGAGCGGCTGACTGGCTCCGCTGATGCCGGCCAGCGCGTAGCGAATGCAGGCTCCAAGGTAGGGACTGCGCTATCCAAGGTCGGCGCTGCGCTTCCAGTAGTCGGCCTCGCGGCCGTAGGCGTGGGCATCGCGATGGAAGCTATGAGTCAGGCAACCGAGGAGATGGCCTCCGGACTCCTCAAGGGCGGACAGGCCGCCGACACTGCTCGCGCACAGATCGCCGCTCTGCGCAACGGCGCGCAGGCCGCCCGCGAAGCGCTGGACGGGATCCCCGGGGGCGGTATCGCCGGGGACATCATCACGAAGAACGTCGCAGGGCAGGCAGACGCGGCGGAGGAGTCGGCTCGCCGCCAGGTCGACGCTATGTCGGTCATCGAGAAGGCTCAACTTCGGGTGACGCAAGCGCAGGCGAACTACTCGCTCGCGGTGGAGCGCCATGGGGCTTCGTCGTCCCAGGCCATCGCCGCGGAGCATTCCCTTGCGCAGGCCACGACCGAATTGGAGCGCAAGCAGCGGGGCGCCGCCGATGCAGCGAAGACGCACGAGCAGTCGCTGTATGACCTGGCCGACGCAGCTCTCGCGCAGGCCAATGCCGACGTCGCGTTGCGACAGGCAGAGCTGAACGTGACGCAGGCACAGCAGGCGTACACCCAGGCGGTTGCGGACCACGGCGCGGAGAGCATGGAGGCCAAGACCGCTTCCCTCCAGCTGGAACAGTCCTACCTCCGCGCTGCCGACGCCGCCAAGCAGAAGGCGCTGGCCGACAACGCAGGAAAGACCTCCTCCCAGCAAGCCGCGGCGGCGACCGACGCCTACAACGGCAAGTTGATGGAGATGCTTTACGCCGCGGGCACTGCCGCACCGCCCGCATTGCTCAAGATGCTCACTGGTCTTGACAACGCCACGGTCGCGGCGATGAACGCGGCGGCAGAGACGTCCGGATTCAAGACCCAGGTCGTTCAACTACCCGACGGGCGCACCGTCAAGATCGCGGTCGACGATCGGGGGCGGCCGAAGCTCGATGCCTTCAAGGCGCAGTACGACAAGCTGGTCAACAAGACGGTGACGATCCGCTTCGTGTCGACCGGCGACGCGATCAGCTCTGCGGGTGGCCGGCACTTCGAGCGCGCTGCCGGTGGCCCTGTCTACCGGGGTGAGTACGGCCTCGTTGGCGAGGAAGGCCCGGAGCTGATCACCCGCACCCGCGGCGGCTGGGTTCACGACGCTGAGCAGACCGCGAAGATGCTGGGGATGGTCGCCCCACTGGGCAACGATGGCAGCACGCTCAACCAGTACATCACCCCACCGCCGAGTGTCGACACCGGACAGGTGGCTGACCTGGTCGTCGACAAGCTGAACTGGCGGAGGTGACCGGTGACGACACCGCTGCTGCCCGATACATTCCAACTCGGCGACCTGGTGTGGAACGCCCGGGACGCGGACGGTGTCGAGTGGATCGTCACCCGCGATGACGACTGGTGGACCGCTCCGAGTCGCCGCCTGTTCCACTTTGAACGGCCGCTGGCCGACGGGTACACGCGGTCACGGAGTTTCGCTGGCGCGCGGACGCTGACGTTCGAGGTGGCGCTGATCGCACCGACGCGAGCGCTTCGTGATGCCCGCTTGCGGCAGATGGCCGGGATGTGGCGGACGGGCGACACAGTCGTGCTGCGCGGGCCGGGCGTCGAAGCGGACGGCAGTTCCGCCCAGTACGACCTGCTCGTCGAGTACTCGAACCCGCCCGACCCGAAGGCGATCAACTCGACCGCCGAAGGTCTGCAGTTCACGTTCGTCGCTCCCGACGGGGTGAAGCGGTCGGCCATCGAGTACACGACAGGGCAGCTCGCGCTCCCCTCGAGCACGGGTGGCCTCACGTTCCCGATCACCTACCCGGTCGCGTTCAACGCAGTCGTCACTTCCGGGTCCGCGCTCGTCACCAACGGCGGCACCGCCGACACCGGGTTCATCATCCGAATCGACGGACCGGCGCCGCAGCCACGCATCTCCCTGATGCGCGGCACCGACGTGCAGACGTTGCGCTGCAACCTCACCGTCGAACCCGGACAGTGGCTGACCATCAACACCGCCACACACTCGGTGATGTTGAACGACCTCGTGTCACGCCGCGGCACCGTGGCCGGAACCTTCCCCATCCTGGCCCCGGGAACCTCGGAGATTTCCTGGGACTGCGCCAGCTACCAGGCCGATGCCCGGATGACCGCTACGTGGCACAACGCCCAGTACTGACAGGAGACTCCCATGACGGGCGTAGCACTGCCGATCAACGCGTCCAGCGGCAGTCCCGCGTATGACGCGCGGGCCTTCCGTGCGGCGATGGCGGCGCACAAGATGTGGGATGGCGTCCCTCTTGCGGGCCGCCAGGGTCTGCGCCCGATGGGTGGCAGCAACGCGAACATCGTGACGTTGGCGGGCAGCACGATCACAGTCGGCCTGCACGCGGGGGTGGTCGCCCCTGGCTGGGCCACTACGACTGGCTCCTACGATGTCGCGCTGACGGTCGCGGAGACGCACTCGCTGACCCCGGCCGACGCGACGAACCCTCGCAAGGACATTGTCATCGGCCGTGTTTACGACCACGACGAGTCGCCAGGCGGGCTGCGGCTCTACCGATCCGAGTACATCGCCGGATCGGCGAACGCTTCGCCAGCCGAACCTGCGGTACCGCAGGGCGCGCTGCGCATCGCCACCATTGATGTGCCTCAAACTGGCGGTGGCTCAGCTGTCGTCACGAACAACTACCGATTCGAGGCGTCCGCCGGTGGCGTCCTTCCGGTCCGCGACACAACGGACAGGGACGCGATCGTCAACCCGTACACCGGCATGACGGTGTACCGCATGGACCGCGGTTGGCTGGAAATGTACGACGGCTCGGCGTGGCGCAGCCACCGTATGGTGATCGCTCCAGGGAACCCGCACCACGTCACGCACCCCGCGGCAGGACAGACGATCATCTACACCGCCGACGGTCAGACGTACCAGTACAGCGGAACCGTGTGGCGGACCTCCCGGCCGGCGGCACGACTCATCCGCACATCCGGCGGCGCTGTCCCCAACGCAGTCATGACCGTACTCGCGATGAACAGCGAGGAATTCGACACGCACGGCGCGCACGATAATTCGGTCAACTCCAGCCGGTATGTGTGCCCCATCAGCGGGTTGTACAGGATCTCGGGCGGAGTGGGGTGGGTTCCCCAAACCTCTGGTTCACCGAACCGTCGACAGGCTGACCTGCGGAAGAACGGCACCACTATCACGGGGTCTCAGGGGCCGTCGACCCACGGGGCGGATACGTCGACGTGCTCAGCTCAGACGGTCACCATTGCCTGCAACACGGGTGACTACATCGAGCTCGCCGCGTTCCAATCTTCCGGCGCCAGTCTTGGCACGGCCACGTCTCCCGAGCTGTATCCGTTCCTGAACGTCGAATACGTCGGTCCGGTCGCCCAGTTCTGATCAAGGATGGCGGAGCATGATTTCGTGGCTGGCGTGTGATGCGGTCTCTGGTCGTATCGTGGAGGAACTTCCGGATCTTCGGTCATCGGGTTCGTTCGGTCAGACTCTTGGCACGATGACCAGCGCGACGTTCTCGCTGCCTGTGCCATTCTCCGCGAACCCCAAGGAACGGATCTGGGAAGCCGCGACGGAGCCCGGCAGGGTGATGCTCACCGCGGTCGACGACGCGACCGGTGCCCCGGTGTGGGCTGGCACCATCAATCGTCGACGAGGTGGCACCTCTCCCGCGATCGACCTCGGGGCAGAGTCGGTGGAGGCGTACCTCAACCGACGCTATGTCGGCGACCACCATTGGAAAGGCCAGGACGACATCTCGGTGATAGCGGCAGGGCTGCTCGCTGACGCCAACGTCGAAGGCATCAACCTCATCGTGGACGCTCCGCCTGGCGGAGAGCCCCGCGACCGAGACTACTTCGACAAGGACAACAAGAAGATCTACGGCGCGCTTTCCGAGCTGGCTGGAGTCATCAATGGGCCAGAATGGACTATCGATTTGGCGTGGCAGGACGCCGACCAGAACGTGCTCACTAAGACGGCGAGGGTCCGCCGCCGGATCGGTATCGCCAGCCCGACGCCGACTGCTGTGTTTGAGACCACTGCTGCGTCCGTTTTCGAAACAGAGGGTGACGGCTCCGCCCGGTACGCCCTGGACGAGGACTACACCGACGGCAAAGGGTCTAACCACGTCGTCGCCTACTCCAGCGGACAGGGCGACGCACAGCCGTTCAGCGCCCCCGCCCGGGACGAGAACCTGATCAACGTTGGCTGGCCGCGCTATGAGTACCGGTTCCAGCCGTCGTCGTCCATCTCGGACGTCACGACACTGAACAGCCATGCCCAGGCACGGCTCGCCATCATGCGGCTAGGCGGCAAGGCGTGGGTCATCGAGGCGCGCTGGTCGCAGTACCCACGGCTCGGCGTGGACTGGCACATCGGCGATGACATCGCCTGGAACCTTGTCGGACACCGCCATCCTGTGGGGGTGCTCGGCACCGGCCGCGCGATCGGCTGGCAAGCAGATCCCGAACAGGACCGCATCAGCCTGATCTTGTGGCAGCCGAGCACGGAGGTGCAGGGTGTCTAAGTTCGAAGACCTGATGCCGCCGGGCACTGACGCGCTGTGGCGCGAGATCCGTCGTCTCCGCGACGAGGTCACCGAGCTCCGAGCCGCCCGCAGCAACGAAGCTGCGACAGTGTCCGCAGGGATGTTCACTGTGGACAAGGAAGGCGGTTTTCGGGTATTCGACCAGGAGACCGGCTTCAGCGCATTCTATGCCGGAGCGGGAACGGACGCCGAGACTGGTGAGTCTACCGGCCAAACGACCGTCTACTGGAACCGCAACGATGGTTCGCGTTTCCTGGACATCGCGCACTTCCTGGAGACAGGTGAGCAGGTCGGCGTGTGGCGGGATCGCGACCACAACGAGATTGTCAGCGACGACCGCAGCGGGATCGGGCTCAGCCGTCCGTGGCTCCCGATCCCCGGCAGCTACCAGTTCGTCTCTCTCGGCGCTGCTGGGTCCGTCGTTCAGTACACGAGCCTGCCGGTGTCGTCGATCACGTCCGAGCAGGTGCTCTGGGAGGCCCGCATACCGATGGTGACCCACCCATACATCGACGTGTACGGCGTGTGGGGGTCTGCCAGCGGGTCCAGCAATACCACCTACAGGCTCGAGGTGGGCGGCGAAACGGCGGGTACCTGGTCGACTACCGGCACCGAGTTGCGGGCCAACCGCGCTTCGGGTGGTATCGGCCAAACCGGCGGGTTCAACATCTCGTCGTTCTTCAACTTCACCGGCACGCTCGTCCGTGTGCTGGCCCAGTCCTCAGGCACCGGCAACGTCGCGTGCGATGTCCTGTCCTGCTACCTGCGCGGCAGTCCGCCACCCTGACCAACCGGAACGGAGAGCCACTACCGATGGCAACAGTGCTGTTTGTCGCGCCACACCAGGACGACGAGACCCTGTCGATGGGTGCGTCGATCCGCAAACACCTCGAGGTCGGCCACGACGTTCATGTGCTGCTGCTGACGTACGGGGTCAACTCGGCTGTCCGGCCCGCGACAGGCTTGGACCGGCCGCAGTTCACCCGGGCCCGCGACGACGAGATGTTTCGGGCGACTCGGGCGTTGGGGGTAACGGGCCGCAACGTCCACGTCAGTCGCCACTCCTGTGAGGACGGAGTGCTGACGGTGCAGGGCGCCGAGGACGCGATGCGCGCCTGGTTGAACGATCACCCTGGCGCGTGGCTCAAGGCGTACAGCAACTTGTCGGCGACCGGCCGCCATGGGGATCACGTCACGGCGGGGCAGGCCGCGGTCAACTTGCTGGCCGCTGGTGTGGTGCCGAACCTGCGTCTGTATGTGGAGCCGTGGGCGCGGGACGCGTTCGCTGCGGCGCACCCGACGATGCCGCTGACGGCGGAGCGGGCCACCTCCCATGACCGGGTCAAAGCGGCCTACACCGAGTACCAGGATGAGGATCTCCCGGGCCGCCGGTACGGCATCGGGTACAAGTCGGTCGGTCCGTACTTCGACCAGCTCCGCACCGACCCGGCCGGGCCCGCCAGCTACTACCACCTTCCCTGACGCTGGAGGTGCCGGTTGGATGCGGTGCTCACCGCGGTCACACAAAGCCTCCCGCAGTTGGGGATCGGCGGCATCGTTGTGTGGGTGCTGCTGCTGCTCCTGCGCCGCGAGTCGAGCACGGAAGAGCGGCACTCGGCTGAGATCGCGCGGATCAACAAGGCGCACGACGAAGAGCTGGCCGAGCTGCGTGAGGACGTGAAACAGCTCCGGTCGCAAGTGGACCAAGGACATGCCGACCTCGACGCCGAGCGGAAGCTTCGGCGGCAGGTCGAGGACGAGCTGGCGCAAGCGC